>Ga0193742_1001963_pt1 | contig 11977 bp, 7 predicted proteins | sample L2c1metaG_FD_165511 | JGI IMG/M metagenome (GOLD analysis project Ga0193742, IMG submission 165511) | Soil microbial communities from a riparian zone of the East river system, Colorado, United States - L2c1 | ecosystem: Environmental > Terrestrial > Soil > Riparian zone | place: USA: East River... | reverse complement strand
CCAACTGATCGTCGAGGGGAAGCCCTATCTGATATTGGGCGGCGAGCTCGGAAACTCATCTGCTGGAACGGCTGCACTAGCAGACGAGATTCTTCCTCGGCTTGCCGAAATGCACATCAACACGGTTCTCATGCCCGTCGCCTGGAGCAGCTTGAGCCGGTGGAGGGCAGGTTCGATTTCAGCATCCTTGACCATTGGATCGACACTGCACGGCAGCAGCATCTCCACCTCGTACTGCTGTGGTTTGGAAGCTGGAAGAATGCTTTCTCCAGCTATGCTCCTGCCTGGGTAAAACAGAACACAAAGCGCTTTCCAAGAGCAATCTCCGCAGAGGGGGTTGACCTCGAGATCCTGTCCACGCTTGGCACCGAGACGTTGCGCCTGGATGCCCGGGCTTTCTCCGCGTTGATGAAGCACGTGAGGGACAAAGACGCAGAGCAGCAGACCGTGCTCATGGTGCAGGTGGAAAACGAGGTCGGCTATCTCGGCCGCGGACGCGACCGGTCTGCTGCCGCAAATCGTACCTTCGAGAGTGCGGTGCCGTCCATCCTGATGGAGGAACTCAAAAAGCGTCGCGAGTCTCTCTCTCCTGAACTGGCAACACACTTTCAGTCCCAGGGTAGGACGTGGCGCGAGGTCTTCGGCGACACGGCGGACGAGGTATTCATGGCATGGAACTATGCCAGGTATATTCAGTCGGTAGCTGAAGCCGGGAAGCACGAGTATCCACTCCCGATGTTTGTCAACTGTCAACTCCCGGCACCGTCAGAGAGAGCAGGCGAATACCCAAGCGGCGGACCCCACCCTTACTACCTCGACGTATACCGGGTTACCGCTCCCGCCCTCGACTTCTACTCCCCCGACATCTACTGGCCTGACTTTGAATACTGGATCAAACGATACGAATTGCCCGGCAACCCGGTCTTCGTCCCAGAGGCTCGGCGGGAAGCGCTCCTTTCAACGCTCTGTACACCTTTGGCGAGGCAAAGGCCATAGGGTTCTCACCGTTCGGGGTGGATAGCCAGAGAGGGGTCGCCGATGTCGTGAGCCCGCACCCAACCCTGGCCCAAACTTACGCAGCCCTCGATGCGTTGAAAGATATCCTTATCCCGGCACAGGCCAACGGCTCGACCCGGGCGCTTGTGCTGCACGCCAACAGTCCTCGCCCAACGGAAACCGTCGCCATCGGGGGCTATCTGATGCAGGCGACGCTGTCCCGCTCTTTCCCTGATAAAACACTTCTTGCCGAGGACGGCGCCATGCTCATAATGCAATCCGCTCCCAGCGAGTTCTACATCGCAGGCAGCGGACTTACCGTTACTTTCTCGCGAGATCCGGACTGCGACGATCGGATCACCGGTATTGCCAGCATCGAAGAGGTATCACACGTCCATGATCAGTGGATCACCCTGCGTAGGCTGAATGGGGACCAGAGCAACCAGGGGCGCCAGCTCTCGATGGCGCCAAACCAGGTTCATATCTACCGCGTGGTACTCTACACCGCGGAAAGGACCCCGGTGCACTAATCACCGCTAGCGGAAGTCCTTTTCGGGCGTTCTTCCCCGCCAGGGGCGGTCAGGGCTGGTGGATGGGGGTGGTTGGCAGCCAGATGCGGTAGTTGCCGCTGACGTGGAGCATACTGAACATATAGAGCATACTGTCGAAGTAACGCTGGCCGCCAACGGGGACAGGGGTGCGCCAGAGCTCTTCGACGAAGGCTTTCTCGTTGGGGCCGGGAGTGGCGGCGAGGCTACCTACCGCGCTGGCGGCGAGCATCCCGACGGAGTGGCGGGTGGAGAGCGGTTTGCCATCGAGCGTGTACCGGTCGGCGAACAGGGTGATGCCTTGACCGATGAGGAACTTCTGGACGCGGTCGGCGAGAACGACCTCGCGAGGATCTTTATGCCACCAGCTATAGTCAGCTGACCAGTTGCTGACGGAACGCCAGGAGTCGTAGCTGAATGGGGTGGACTGGCCGTCGCGGCCGAGGACGGGTGACATATCGAAGTTGGAGCGATCGGGTGTTAGGCTGGTGTCGGGGCCGGTGACTTTGACAAAGAGCTCGCGGCTGACATCGGCAGCTTTGGCCCAGAAGGCGCGGTCTTCTTCGGGTCCCCAGCGTGCCCAGAGCTCGTAGAACGCGGGCAGATGGTAGGAGGCGTCGGTGTTGCCGTTGGGGGCGACGTCGGGGACGAAGCGGATCATGTTGTAGGTTTCGTCGACCATGGGGCCGGCGGAGCTGGGGCGCGGAGTCATCTGGCCGCCACTCTGGCGCTGCGTGGGGTCGGGGGGCGGAGTTTTGCCTTCGCCTTTGAGCTCGATGGCGAGATTATGCTGAGCCTGTTGGCGTTCGGTGATGTTGGGACTGATGAACGGCATGTACTGGAAGGGCGTATCGTCGGGGTGGATCTTAAAGGGCCCGGTTTCGGTGAGAACAGGGTGGTGGCGCATGCCGCGGAGGATCTTGTCGGCTTGTTCTTTGTAGTTGTAGATGCCCTGACCGTTGCCCCAGCGGTTGGCCGCGAAGTAGAGGGCCATGGCGTAGTATTCTTCGCCGTCGGGTGCTGGGCCGGTGGAGCGTGGGGCGCCGTCGGTGTTCATGGACCAGGCGAAGTAGCCGATGTTGGGGTTGTGGGGGTCGGTGATGAGCATGTAAGTGTTGGACCAGTTCCAGAGGGCGTCGAACTCGTGTTTGTGGTTCATCTGGACGGCGATCATCATGCCATAGCTCATGCCTTCGGTGCGCGCGTCGTTATTGGCCCAGTCGGTTATGTAGCCCAAGGGGCCATTCTCGTTTTTGCCGGCCTCGAAGTAGATGCGTTCGGAGACGGGCGCGCCGTGGAAGATCTGCTGGAAGGCCTTTTCGAGACGAGCGCTGGTCTCGGCGTCGGGGTGTCCCTGCTCGGCGAAGAGATCGCGGTAATTTCCGGTCTTAAAGGCTCCATTGCCGTCGCCGGGCATACGCCTGATCTCGGCGGGCGGGACGTTGGTGTGCGGGGGTGGTGGGGTTTGGGCTTGCAGAATGTGCTGAGCGAGCAAGATGAGCGTGGTGGCGAGCAGGGTGTGACGAGCGGTGGACGTGCCGGCGGTCATGAGTCTGGGCTCCGGATAATTTGTGCCTGTGACGGTTACCAGTCGGTGAGGGTGCCGTCGAGTTTGCGGGCAATGGGTAGATAGGCACGCTGGTAGGGGTATTTGGCTGCGAGTTTTTCGTCGATGTCGACGCCGAGGCCGGGGGCGTCGCCGGGATGCATGTAGCCGGCGTTGAAGGTGTAGTGGTGGGGGAAGACTTCGTCGGTGAGTTTGCTGTGGTGCATGTGTTCCTGGATGCCGAAGTTGTGGATGGCGAGGCCGAGGTGGAGTGCGGCGGCCATGGTGATGGGGGAGACGTCGGTGGGGCCGTGATAGCCGGTGCGGACGTTGTAGAGGGCGGCGAAGTCGGCGGTTTTTTTCGCGTGGGTGATGCCGCCGCCGTGAACGATGGTCATGCGGATGTAGTCGATGAGCTGGTGACGGATGAGATCATGCGCGTCCCAGATGGAGTTGAAGACTTCGCCTACGGCGATTGGGGTGGTGGTGTGTTTACGGATGAGTTCGAAGCTGGCTTGCAGTTCGGCTGGGCAGGGATCTTCGAGCCAGAAGAGGTGGTAGGGCTCGAGGGCTTTGCCAAGGCGCGCGGCTTCGATGGGAGTGAGGCGGTGGTGAACATCGTGGAGGAGATGGATGTCGGGGCCGAGTTCGACGCGAAGCTTTTCGAAGAGCGTGGGGGCGAAGTTGAGGTAGCGTTCTGTGGACCAGAGACTTTCGGAGGGGAGGCCGCGCTCGGCGGGTTCGTAGGGCTTGCCGGCTTTGGGGACTCCGTAGCTGCTGGCCACGCCGGGTACGCCGGACTGGGCGCGGACGGCGAGATAGCCCTCGGCAATATGCTGCTTCACAGAGTCCAGCGCCTCCGAAATGTCGGCGCCGTTGGCGTGAGTGTAGACGAGGCAGCCTTCGCGGGACTTTCCGCCGAGGAGGTTGTAGACGGGAGTGTTGAGGGCCTTGCCCTTGATGTCCCAGAGGGCGACGTCGACGGCGGCGATCGCGGACATGGTGACGGGGCCACGTCGCCAGTAGGCTCCGCGGTAGAGGTATTGCCAGATGTCTTCGGTCTGGAAAGGGTCGCGGCCGATGAGGCAGGGGAGGACGTGGTCGGAGAGATAGCTGGCGACGGCGAGCTCGCGGCCGTTGAGGGTGGCGTCGCCGAGGCCGTAGATGCCTTCGTCGGTGTCGATGCGGAGGGTGACGAAGTTGCGGTCGGGGGAGCAGATGATGAGGCGGGCGGCGGTGATTTTCATGGTGGTTTGACCGTGGCTTTCGTGGCTGTTACCCATGTCCGAGAATCCGGACATGGGGCACCCGATTATTGGGCAGGGGTGATCTCAACGTAGTCGACGGGGGCGGGTTCGGTGTTGTCGGGTGTGCCGTGGAGGGTCAGGCTATCGCCGGGTTTGAGGGCGATGTTGGGGAAGGTGATGCGGGTGCTTGTCTCGCCGTCGGGGTGGAGATCCTGGCGGACGGGGGGGAGTATGTCGTCGGCTAGCCAGTTGCCGATGGGGTTCCCGTTGAGATCGAGGGTGAAGTGAGATTTGCCGGACCAGAAGTCGAAGTACTGGACGGTGATGTTGTAGGTGCCGGCTGGCTTGTCGACCTTTGTGGTGAGGGTGCAGCTTGAGGTCTGGTTGCAGACGGCGGCTTTGCTGTTGGAGGCGGTCTCCCAGAATTTGACGTCTATGGGGGTGTAGCCTTCGGCGGTCATGTTCTCGGCTTCGATGCGGTTGGGGTAGTTGCCCACACGGCCCTGTTTATCGGGGATGTTGGATTCTTTCTGGAACCACTTTGTGACGGCGTCGCGCCAGACGATGGCGTGGCCGGCCTGGTAGGTGAAGAGCTTCAGTGTTTGTTCGTAGCGGTCGTTGTCTACGAAACCTTTGAGACTTTGCCAGCGAGGCCCGTAGGTCTGGGCGGTGGCTGCGCCTTCATAGTGGGCGTCGTAGACGTAATGGACTACTGTTTTGCGGTCGCGCAAAACGTGAGTGTAAGGGACGTGATGCATGAAGAGGAGGAGGTCGTCGGGACAGGTGGCGAGGTTCTCGTAGAGCTTTGCGAGTTCGGGCGGGTACTGGCCGATGTAGCCGGTGCCGGTGGCGGTGGTGCGGTCCATGCCGATGCCTTTGTCATCGCCGCGGAACCACTGGCCCCAGCCGTTGCGCTCGGCTGACTCGATGCCGGGGCCGAAGTGGTAGCCGAGGATGTTGGTGAGGGTGCCGATTCCCAGGTTGCCGGTGTACTGCTCGTAGGCATGCCAGGAGTGGAGCTGGAGGTCGTCGATGGTGGAGACGACCTTTGGATCGTTGCCCCAGGTGAGGCGGGTCCAGGAGTCGATGATCTGCTCGCTGGAGAGGTTGGGGTTCCAGGCGAGTTTGCCGAAGCCGTAGAGGTTGGCCATGGCCATGGAGTGATGGAGCCAGTTGGTGTCGAGGCCGACGTTGGCTACGCCTACGAAGCCGCCGAGAGGCTGGTGGAAGGATTTGCCTTCTACGATCTCTTTTACGGGAGTGCTGCGGCCGCCTGCACGGAGGTCGGTGTCGAGCATGGTCTTCCACATGGGGACGAGGAAAACCATGTGGCGCTGCTGGCCGGTGTACTCCTGGGTGACCTGAAGCTCGATGGCCTGGCTGGTGTGCGGCAGGGCGGCGAAGAGGGGGCTTACGGGCTCGCGGACCTGAAAGTCGATGGGACCGTGCTTGACCTGAATGACGACGTTGGATTCGAACTTGCCGTCGAGGGCCTGGAAGTTGTCGTAACCGGCGCGGGCGCGGTCGGCTTTGAGGTCGTTGTAGTCGAGGTGGTTGTTGTAGACGAAGCCGCGGTAGAGGACGAGGCCGTCGTGGGGCTTGAGGGCGCGGGCTACGGTGTTGGCGGCTTCGGCGGGGGTGCGGTGGTACTGAGAAGGGCCGACGCGTCCTTCGGAGTCCGCTTTGATGACGAAGCCCGCGAAGTCGGGGATGGCTTTGTACATCTCGTCTACTTTGGATTGCCACCAGGCGATGACGGTGGGATCGACGGGGTCGAAGGTGGGGAGATGGCCCACAACCTGGGGGCTGGAGAGATCGACGGAGAGCGACATGCGGACGCCCCAGGGACGAAGCTGGTCGGCGATGCGGGCGAACTCGAGGATCATGTCGGGTTCGAGGGTGCGGAGGTTGGAGTTGACGTTGTTGACGGTGACTCCGTTGATCCCGATGGAGGCGAGGAGGCGACCGTACTCGGCTACGCGGGTGAGGTTGGGGCGGACGTGGCCGTCGTCGAAGAAGATGCTGCGGCCGCCGTAGCCGCGCTCGATGGTGCCGTCGAGGTTGTCCCACTGGTTGACCCAGCGGATGGGGCTGGAAGGAGACTCGGTGGTGGGTTTGGCGGGCAGGGGCTGCTGGGTGCCTACGAGATCCAGGAGGCGGAAGGCTCCGTAGAGCTCGCCGCGTGGATCGCCTCCAAGGATTATGTAACTTTTCGAGTTACCTTCATTTCTGGGAACGAATGTGTACGCATCGGGGGTGAGTTTGTCGCCGGAGATGGTGAAGGCTTTGTTCAGGGTGGAGAGGTTGGCGAGGATGATGGCGTTGCCGTTGTCGGGGACCTCGCCGGAGATGGTGAAGGTGCGGCCGAGCATGGAGCTGAGGCCGCGTTGGAGCTCGGTGGCGGCGCTCTGGGCTATGGTCTGGTCGGCGGGCGAGTTGCCAAGGACGACGATGCGGCCGGGCAGCCCGCTGTAGCGCTGGAGGACGGCGGGATCGGTGATGCGGGCGTAGCGGAGCCAGCCTTCGGCTCCGGTCTCGGCGTGGGCTGCGGAGCAGAGGAGGGATGCGGCGAGGATGGCGGTGAGGCGGAAGCGCATCAGCGTGGAATCTCCTGGATGCCTTCTATGGTGAAGTCGGCGGTGACGTCTTTGGCTTCGGCGGGCTGTGCGCTGCCGAGAGCCAATTTGTAACTTCCGGAGGTCATGGAGCGGATGCCTTTGGCGTCGACCTGCGAGAGGTTGCGCGGGTCGAGGGTGAAGCGGATGTGCTGGGTGGCTCCGGGGGCGAGGTGGATGCGGGTGAAGCCGGTAAGGGAGTAGTTCGGGGAGACTTCGGTTTTGGGCGGGATGAGGTAGAGCTCGGAGACCTCGTCTCCTGCGCGGGAGCCGGTGTTCTTTACGTCGGCTTCTACGGTTAGGTTGTCGCCGGCGTGGAGTTTGTTAGAGGAGAGTTTGAGGTTTGTGTAGGCGAAGGTGGTGTAGCTGAGACCGTAACCGAAGCCGTAGAGGGGCTTGCCTTTGAAGTAGCGGTAGGTGCGGTTAGCCATCGAGTAGTCGCCGAAGGCGGGGAGCTGATCGACGGAGCTGTAGAAGGTGACGGGTAGGCGGCCTGCGGGATTGTTTTTTCCGCTGAGAGTTTCGGCGATGGCCTGGCCTCCGGCCTGACCGGGGTACCACGCTTCGAGGATGGAACGAGCGTTTTGATCGGCCCAGTTTACGGCGAGGGCGCTGCCGTTGAGCAAAACGACGACCATGGGCTTGCCGGTTTTGGCGACGGCTTCGAGGAGCTCCTGCTGGACGTCGGGGAGGACAAGGTCGGTGCGGTCGCCGCCGTCGAAGCCTTTGGCGTTGACCTTCATCTCTTCGCCTTCGAGACGGGAGGTGAGGCCTACGAAGGCGATGACGACGTCGGCCTTCTTTGCGGTCTCGATGGCTTCGGCCTGGAGGAGCTCGTGTTTGGGGCTCCACTCGAAGGTGATGCCGCCGGCGTTGATTTTGCCGTTTTGGGTGTACTCGATGCGGATGCTGTGGGGCTTAGTGTCGGTGAAGGCGATGGAGTAGCGGGGGGCAGCGGCGGAGCCTTTTTCGGGTGCGGCGGCCATGCCGTCGGCTCCTAGGGCGTTGCTGTTGGCTGCGGCCTGTGGTGTGGCTATGGGTTTGAGGGGCTTGTCCTCGAAGAAGATTTTGTATGTGAGCTTGCCGTCGCAGGGATAGCAGGGAGGAAGGTGCATCTGGAAGTTATAGGTGTCGGCGACGGGGGCGGCGATGGTGCCGGTCCAGCGGACGGAGAAGCTCTGATTCGCGGAGTCTGTGGGGAGGGCCGGATTGGCGGAGGCCCAGTCGAAGTCGAGCTCTTTGTCGTTGCGGGTGAAGATGGGTTTGCCGGTGAAGCTGGGAGCGGCGAAGTATTCGCCAGTGAAGCCGGAGGCGCCGGAGGTTGTGCTAAGGATGGTGCGAGGGACGGGGACGGCTCCGCCCATGATGTAGGGGGAGCCTTCGGCGTAGAGGACTTTTGTTGTGCCGAACTCCTGTGCGATGCCGTCGATGGGGAGGATGAGCTTGCGGGGGGTGGCGTTGTAGTTGCCTTCGAGGGCGATGCGCGAGGCGGCGAGGGGGCCGATGACGGCGATGATCTGGCCAGGTTTGAGGGGAAGGAAGCTGTTGTCGTTTTTGAGTAGGACCATGGACTCGCGGGAGGCTTTGAGGGCGAGGGCTTCGTGGGCGGGCGCGTTGACTTCGGAGAAGGAAATGGAGTTGAAGGGAACGGCCGCAGGGGGATCGAACATGCCGAGCTTGAAGCGGGCGGTGAAGAGACGCTTGACGGAGACGTCGAGCGTCTCTTCGGTGAGGAGGCCTTTCTTTACGGAGTCGACGAGGGCATTGTAGGCTGTGCCGCAGTCGGTGTCGGTTCCGGCGAGGATGCCGGCGGCAGAGCCGGAGGCGTGGTCGGTGGAGTAGTGGTGGCCGTCCTTTTGCGAGAAGTCGTCGATGGCGTCACAGTCGGAGGTGACGAAGCCCTGGAAGTTCCAGTCGCGGCGCAGGATGTCTTTGAGGAGGAAATCGCTGGCGCAGGCGGGCTTGCCGTCGACGGCGTTGTAGGCGCACATGATGGAGTCGGCTTTGCCTTCGGTGATGGTGGCGCGGAAGGCGGGGAGGTAGGTGTCCCAGAGGTCGTGGTCGGAGGGATCGATGTTGACCTTGTGGCGTGTGGTCTCGGGGCCACTGTGGACGGCATAGTGTTTGGGTGTGGCGATGGTTTTGAAGTACTTCGAATTATCGCCCTGGAGGCCTTTGACGAAGGCTACTCCGAGATGGCTGGTGAGGAAGGGATCTTCGCCATAGGTCTCCTGGCCGCGACCCCAGCGCGGGTCGCGGAAGATGTTGATGTTGGGCGACCAGATGGTGAGGCCATAGTAGCGGTCGTGATTATCGTGGCGGATGGCGTCGTTGTACTTGGCGCGGGCCTCGGTGGAGATGGCAGTGCCGATCTCGTTGACAAGTGGTGCGTCCCATGTGGCGGCGTTGCCGATGGCCTGAGGGAAGACGGTGGCGTAGCCGGAGCGCGCGATGCCGTGGAGGCCCTCGTTCCACCAGTTGTAGGCGGGGACGCCGAGGCGGGGGATGGCGGGAGCGCGGTCGATGGTCTGCGAGACCTTTTCTTCGACGGTCATCTGCGAAACGAGCTCGCCGACGCGCTTTTCGATCGACTGTGAGGTGTCGAGCCAGGGTTTTGCCTCCTGCGCAGGAAGTGTGATTGGTGAGAGGAGCAGCGCGGCTGCGGAGATGAGTGCAATGGAACCAGCGAAGAGGGAACGGATCACGGCGAAGATTCCTTTCGTCCGAAATACTATGCGACGCGAAGTTATTCGATGGGAAGAGAGTGTGTCAATAATCAGTTTTTATTGTTGATGGTGATGGTTGATTGTGTCGGGCCTTTTATTTTTTATTTTTATTCGAAGGAATGTATTTATTCGGCCTGGTAGATCTCGCGGAGCGCGGGATAGATACGGCGGTAGATGGCGTATGCGGCTTTCATGGTGCTGCGTTGCTTTCTGGAACAGTCTCTTTAATGCGGGTGGTGGCGCAGGCTGCTTCCATGCTGGGCTATGCTTTGACGCCCGGGTGGCTGCGAGGAGGGCGGCACCGAAGGCTCCGCCTTCTTCGGCTTTATACCACCGACAATCGAGATACGAGCTCGCCGTCTTTCAGGTTGCAGCGAAGGCAGCGTCAAAAATTATTTTTCGTATCGAAATATATTGTTTTCGGGGAAGACCTGTCAATAAGACTTTTTGCCGGAGGCTGTTCGATATCTCGCGGGAGTTGAGCTTATTGGTTGACGCCGCTCGCCATGTATCCGCCGTCGACGGTGAGGATCTCGCCGTTGGTGAAGGAACTTTCGGAGGAGGAGAGGTAGATTGCGGCTCCGACGACCTCTTCGACCTTGCCGAAGCGATGCGTTGGGGTGCGTATCAGGAACTCGTAGCCGCGGGGGGAATCGAGCAGGCTGCGGTTGAGATCGGTAGGAAAGATGCCTGGCGCGATGGCGTTGACGCAGATTCCGTGGTCTCCCCATTCGACGGCGAGCGAGCGCGTCAGAGCTCCGATGGCTGCCTTGCTGGCGCAGTAGGCGGCTACTCCCTGAAAGGAGACGAATGTCGAGAGGGAGGCGATATTGACGATCCGTCCATACCCCTGGGTCAGCATGGTTTTGCCGAAGACCTGGCAGGCACGGAGGGCGCCGGTGAGGTTGACGTTCATGATGTCGTTCCAGAGCTCTTCGGAGCAGTCCAGGGTGTCGACCCGGCTGGTGATACCGGCGGCATAGATCAGGATGTGAATCGCACCGAAGGCCTGGAGGACCTGATCGTGGAGTGCCTGCAGGGACTGTCTGCTGGTGACGTCGGAGAGTACGCGGAGAGTGCGTCCGCCTGAGGCTTCGATCTGCGAGGCTACCTCTTCGACGTGGTCCTGGGAGCGGGATGAGGCAACGACGTCGACACCGGCGTCAGCCAGGCCGAGGGCAATCGCTTTTCCGAGCCCGGATGTTCCGCCAATGACTACAGCCACCTTGCCAGTGAGATCAAACATTTGCGCCTCAAGACTTTCCTGGGAAGGATCGGTACAGAATAATTCATGTTTGTATCACAAACAATTTGATGATGTCACTTCTTTCCATTGGTGATGATAGGCGCGAATAAAGCGAGGAAAATGACAGGACACCTTTTGTTGTAGTAAATATTTAATTCATAAAGCGGGAAAATGGAAACAAGGAAAACAGGCCGGCGGGAGTGCCTCTCGGAGTCTTCTATCTGCTGCGTGGCGGAAAGTGATGTGTCATCCGCAGATGGGTTATTCAGTGTCTGCCGACAGGGTATCTGTTCGGCTTTTCTCTCTTTTGTAATTGATGGAGGCGCTCACGATTACGGGTGGCATAATGCTGACAGTTGTATAAGGTAACCCGATGAGCGAGTTGGAATGATCAAGACGCGGATAGATCGGGCACGAAGAAGTCAGGGTATCCGTCGCATCGATCTGGCATATGTGGAACTGGCATCGAGTGAGGTCGCCCGTGACATCAATCGGGATGTGGTCCTGGAGTTGATTCGCACGAAGCAGCCGATCGCGCGGTCGGACCTGTCGCGGTGGTCAGGGCTGCAGCCGAGCACAGTTTCTTTGATCGTCGAACAGCTTCTGGAAGAGAAGTGGATTGTCGAAGGCGCTGAGGTGAAGAGGCCGCGGGGACGCAGGCCTACGCTGCTTTCGCTGAATGGCGACATGGTGATTCTTGTTGCCGATATACGCCCTGACCAGGCGGTGGTTGCGGTAGTTGATCTGAACGGGAGGTTCTACTCGCGTGAGGTATTGCCGCTGGTCTCGGACCCTGAGCGCGGAATCTCCAATGTGATCGACTGCATGGAACGGATGCGGGAGAGGCATCCGGAGAGATCGTTTGAGGGAATTGGCATAAGTCTGCCAGGGCGTGTCGATCCCGTCTCGCAGCGTCTGATTGTGGCACCGAATCTGAAGTGGGTGGATTTCGATATTAGGAAGGCGATTGAACAGCGGATTCCGCTTCAGGTGGAGATGGATAATGCCGCGAATGCATGTCTGTTGTCGGAGCTGTGGTTCGGCAGGATGGAT
>Ga0193742_1001962_pt1 | contig 11977 bp, 3 predicted proteins | sample L2c1metaG_FD_165511 | JGI IMG/M metagenome (GOLD analysis project Ga0193742, IMG submission 165511) | Soil microbial communities from a riparian zone of the East river system, Colorado, United States - L2c1 | ecosystem: Environmental > Terrestrial > Soil > Riparian zone | place: USA: East River... | reverse complement strand
CCAGGCTTGAAAGCACCAGAAGCGTGGGGATGCTGCCGCTGGTCAGCGCCCGATCATAGATCTGCATCATGTAAAGCGATCCGGTCAACGCCAGCACGTTGATCATCCCGGAAATCAGGAACAGAAATACGACGATGCCGCGGAAGCCGCGGGTGAGTTCCGCAAGGTTACGGCGCTTTGCGGGAGTTAGCTCTTTTGAATTGGCCATGTGATGCGCCCAGCTCGAAAATGATAATTGAAAAGGGGAAAGAACGAGAGGGACGGGAAGCGGACATTAACATCCGCTCCCCGTGTCGTTGCTTGTGCCTCAGAGACCGAGGTTCGCGTTGGTCAGATTGTGCTGACCTGCGATCTCGACCGTGAAGTCCGCGTCGGCGTCGCCGTCGACGTTGCCCTGGATCACGGTGGTGTCGCCGTTGAACGTCACTGCGAGCTGACCCGCCGCGGTAAAGGCGCCGGTGACCAGTGTGAAGCCCTGGTCGCCGGGAGTGCCCGAGTTGGTATCGATCGCCGTCAGATCGACGCGGTCACCAGGCTCGAAACTGAGAATGGTGTCGCCGTCGGCTGCCGAAGCCGATGTGAACTTGTAGGTGTCATTACCGGCGCCACCGTTCATCACGTTGACTGCGTTGCTCGCGGTGATGGTGTCGTTGCCGGAACCGGTATTGACGTTCTCGATTCCCCAGATCGTGTCGTTGCCCGTCTGCGAGCTCGACGCGGTGCCGTTGGACAAGGGCCCGGATCCGAGGTTGACAGTGACGTTCGCGGTCGCCGCCGACATATCGAGCGTGTCGATCCCAGTTCCGCCGCCGCCTTCGTCTCCGAAGTAGACGTCGTTGCCGTCGCCAACTTCCGCTACGATCAGGTCGTCTCCGGCGCCGCCGAAGACCGCATCGTCACCCGCTCCGGCACTGATCAGATCGTTGCCCTGATCGCCGAAGATACGATCCGCCCCGGCATCGCCGTAGACGATGTCGGCGTCCGCACCGGCAAACACCTGGTCGTCGCCTGCTCCGGCGAAGATCACGTCCCGGCCGCTGCCGCCGTTGACGAAATCGCCGCCTTCACCGGCCGAGATCGCGTCGGCGCCGGCATCGCCCATGGCGACGTCGTCTCCCGCAAAGGCGATGAGGTTATCGTCGCCTGCCGTTCCGATCAGCACATCGGAGTTCGGGGTACCGATCCCCGGAACCGCCGGTGTGCCATTTTCGTCCGGGCCGGCTGTGGCGACGCGAACTTCCGGAGCACCGTCACCTGAGTAGGTGATCGAGTTGGTCGCATTGGCGAGGGTCGTCGTGCCGTCGTCGTTCTCGGTGACTTGGTAGTCTCCGGGAAGCGAGCCGACCGGCAGCTCGATCACGTCCTGCGGCCGTAGATTGCCGATGATCGTATCGTTGCCGCCATTGGAGCGGAACACGATGCGGTGGTCGGAGACGAGGCCCGAGATATCGATCGTGTCGTCGCCGGAATTGCCGTCGATGGTAATGGTGCTAAAGTTGAGGCTGGTGAACGGAGCGTTGAAGTTGCCGATCACCTGGATGGTGTCGCCGGCCGGCACGCTGTTGCCACTGTTCGGGACGCCGTTTCCGTCGTTGGCCGATACGTTGAGACCGCTGACGGTGATCTCCTCGATATTGTCGAGCTCGGCGATAACCGTGGTGGTCAGGCCGACCGTACGGGTGATAACGATCTCGGTGTCGACCCCGGAGACCGCGATTCCGGCCAAGATGGCCGCCGCTCTCGCATAGATACGGAACGTCTCGGCCTCCGTGGCCCTTCCGTTCAGCACGAAGGTATCGACAGCGCCTGCCTCGCCATTGACCATGTCGAAGCCGTCGGTCGGGTCGGCCGCGTTGGCATTCCAGATGATGGTGTCGTTGCCGGTGCCAGCAAGGATGATGTCGTTGCCGGTACCGCCAGTGATCGTATCGCCGCCGTCGCCGGCATTGATGTTGTCATTGCCACCGTTGCCGTTGATCGTCGTGCCGTTGAGGTCGCCGATGATGACGTCGCCGTTGGCCGAGCCGTTGATGGTGCCGGCGACGCGGGTAACGGTGACCGTTGCCGGGTCGGTCAGTGCCCCGTCGCTGCCGGTGTAGGTGAAGGTGCCACCCGCCGTGGCGTTGTCAGTGAGGGTGATGACGCCGGCTCCCAGTGTGGGACCCGTCGTAAACTGGCCGGCCGCAGCCGTCGCCCCCGTGATGGTGATGGCCTGTCCCTCGGGATCCGTATCGTTGGCGAGCAGGGCTGCCTGCGAGATGGAGAACGAGGTGCCCGTAGCGACGTTGGTGAAGACCGTGTCGTTGTTGGCAGCAGGTGCATCGTTCAGCGGCACGACTGCAATCGTCGTCGTGGCCACCGCACTGTCGAGCAGGCCGTCATTGACGGTGACCTGCAGGACGCGTGCCGCAGGATCCGGATTCTGCGAGGTGTTGTTGTAGCGCACCTGCTGAATTGCCGTCTGGTAGCTGGCCGGCGAGGCATTGCCGGTCAGGGTCAGGGTGATCTGCCCGGCCACGCTGGTGTCGACCGCGGAGGCGATGCCGCCCGGCAGTGCACCTGCGACGCTTAGCGCGTCGCCCGCACTGGCATTGGTGAGCACGACACGAGCCGAGTTGATGGTCGTACCGTCATCGGTGATCACCGTGCCGAGGGCAATGGCAATGGCACCCGCATCTTCGGTGAAGGTGGTCGCGTAGTTGTTGCCGGGCCCGGCCGGAACCGGCGTGATCGTGTCGATTTCGGTCTGGATGTTGACGTTGTCGACGTAGAAGTTCTCGCCGCCGTCGAATGTGCCGGCAGTCACGAAGCGGATCTGCGTATTTGCTCCGATCATGCCTGCGGGCAGCTGCATCGAGAAGGTGCCGGTCGTATCGCCGCCGAGCGTCTGCAAGTTCGTCCACGGACCGGCCACGGTATTGCGCACCTGGATCGATACGGTCTCGCCGCCGTCCAAGTCGTCGGCTTCCCAGTTGAACGACAGGGTAGCTCTCGTGACACCGGTGAGATTGACCGCACGGGTCAGGATCTCGTCGCCATCGGTACCTGTGAGGAATTGCAGTCTACCGCCAGCGACGCTCACGTCTCCGGCCGTTGCACCGCCGGTATCGCCGGTCTCGGTCCAGTTCCCTCCCCAGTTCGAAGCGCCATTGTTGTTGTTGTAGGCATTGAGGGTAAACGTATCCCGGTAGGCCTGCGCCACCGTTGCGGTAGTCGTGGTGGTGCTGGGGCCGTGCAGGTCCAGCGTCGGCGCCTGCAGCGTGATGTCCTGGTCGGTGAAGTCGAGAATTTCGACATTGCGGATGGTATCCGTGCCGTCGGTCGCCAGACCCCCGGTATGGGCCACGGTGATGGTGCCATTCGGATTGAAGGTAATGTCGTATTCGTCCCGTTCACCGGAGAACACCGCCCGATCGACATCGGCAATCCCGTCGCTATCGACGTCGGCATTGCTGTTCTTGATCGTTCGCACGATGCCCAGCTGGCCCGGATTGATCGAGCCGTTGAACATGCTGGCGGCGAGCGTCGTCATCGACTTGTGCAGGGCGATCGTCGGACCGGCATGCTCGGTATCGCCGGCGGCGAAGACGCCGATCTGGACGTCGAGGTACTTGTCGCCGTCGATGATGTCGTCGCCGGCATTGCCGGTGATGGCGTCGCTGCCGTCGCCGCCCAGGATGATGTCTCCACCATCAAAGGAGGTGACGCCGGCCCCAAGAACGTCCTGCAGGCCTGCGATGAGAGCGATACCTTCCGCATCCAGCACGCTGCCGCGGAAGCCTGTCGTGCCGCCCTCAGACAGTGGTGCGCGATCCGCGGCCACGTCTTCGGTGCCCTTCAGCACGTCGTTGAACCTCGTGCCGGAGAGTCCTTCCATCGACTCGTATTCGTCGAGAGCGGCGTTCTGCGGCAAGGTCGGCGCCTCGTCGAAGATGATCGGGATGGACAGGTCGGCGTTCACGCCGACGAGGTTGTCCTTGTAGGTCGCCCAGTCGAAGCCGGACATGCCGACCATCTTGCCGCGACCGGCACTGCCGACCATGATATCGTCGCCGCCCTCGCCGATGAACTCGTCGAAGCCGCCGTCGCCAAGAAACACGTCATGACCGTCGATACCGTCGTGGGCAAATATTTCGTCGAAGTTGTCGCCCGGGGCGCCGTCGAAAGTACCGGTTTCGATCCAGTCATTACCCTCGTTACCAAGAATGCGCTCGGCGTTCTTGTTGCCGAAGATGAAGTCGTTACCGGTTCCGGCGAACACCTCCGAGCCCATGTCGGTACCCAGGAAGATGAAGTCCTGGCCATCATTTCCCATCACGAGGTCAAGGCCGGGACCGGCGTGGACGACGTCGTTACCGGCGCCGGCCTTGATGTTGTCATCACCGCCGCTGTCCTTGATGATGTCGTCGCCGTCGCCGGCGTTGATGATGTCGTTTCCGAATCCGCCCTCAAGGAGGTCGTTGCCGCCATCGCCGTACAGCGTGTCGTCACCTATGCTGGCGATCAGGATGTCGTTGGCATTGGTGCCGCCGAGCAGGACGTGATCGTCGCCGGTGTAGCGCAGATAGTTGGAGTCTGTGCCGGGGGTGGCCGGGTTGTTGCGGATCACCAGCTGGGTGAGGAGACCGGCGCCGACGGGGTCGGCGTTGGTATCCATGACGTCGTCTAGGCTCTCGTCGACTCCGACCGTCGCCGGGTTGTCACCAAGAACGCCGTCGATGCCGGGGAGGAACACGCCGGTGTCGGCATTGTATTGCAGTGTTTTGTTAACCTCGAGGATGAGGCCCGGCGTCGAGAACACGTCGGACGGCAGGTGCGTGGCATTCGTGTTCCGCATGATCAGCGAGGCGAAAGAGTTGTTCTCCATCTCACCGAACAGGTGCAACCCGTCGAGCCGCTGCAGATAGTAGAAGCGGTCTCCGCTCTGGAGCTTCTCCATCTGGATTTCGAAGACAAAGTTGAAGGTCGAGCCGAGCATGCCGCCGAACGGCATGATCTCCTCGGCAAGACCGCCGATCCACAGATCGACATCGTTGAGGCCGCCCAGGCTTCCACCCGCGTAGGCGCCGGTTGCATTGAGGAAATCCAGGCGATCGCCCGGTGCGCCGACGCCGCCGAGGACCAGTGCGAATGCGGCGTCGCGCTTGCCTTCGAGCGTAGTCGCGCCGGTGATCGAAGCATGCGTGCCGTATGCAGCAATGAAGTTGACGATCGAGGCCTCGTGCTTGAGGTGACCGGCGAAATCGACCCAGCTCTCGTAGGGCTTGAGCACGACGTCCTGGTTGGTCGCCGCGTAGAAGTCGGCACGGGCCGAATTCAGCGATGGCACACCCGTATCGCGACCGCGAGCCAGATTGATGGTGGCGAGGTCGAGGGGCAGGCCCAGCAGGTTGTTGCGCAAGGCACTGGTCACGAACTCGTCAATCTCGTTGCCCACCTGGCGGGTCATGCCGCGGATGATGGCGCCGGCCGCGATATCGGCGTCGACAGTCGCAGTGGTGCCATTGTTCTGGAATTGCAGCGGATTGAGGAAGCCTTCGATCAGGCCGATGTGGTCGGCATTGAAGGCGGGGTCGAAGCGGTCGACCGACTCGGTCAGCATCGAGTGGCCGAAGCGGTAGACCACATGGGCGAATTCGGCGACGATCGAGGGATCGATGGTGACATCGTAACCGTCGGGGACGAGGAAGACGTTGATGTTGGGCTGTATCTTGCGGGCGAATTCCTCGAACACCAGGTGCTGATACTGCATCTCGGTGCCGAACTTCGCCGCCTGGAACAACCGTTCGCCATCCCAGATCAGTCCCGCTGGCCCCGCCGGGACCGTCGTCACATCGTCGATCAGCCACTCGTTTAGGAACGCCACGGCTTGTGCCTCTGACGCGCCGTCGTCGAGCATGGCCTGGGCATCGGCCAGCACGACAGCCTTGGTGTGTTCGGCGAGCCGGTTGTGCTCGGAGTGGAAGACGTGGTGGACGGCGGTCAGGCCGATATTCTCGTTGGCGCGGCCGTCACCGGCGACGAAGTGCGCGTCAAGCAGTTCGTTGTCGTATGAACCGTCTTCGGCCGGCCCGTTCTCCGGGTTACCCAACCCGATTGTGATATCGCCATCCTGGAGGCCCGTCGGAACCGCATTGTGAGCGATATCCGCGAGGAAGGCGTGACCGGTGCGGACCGCCAGATGGACCAGGTCTGGCAGCGCATCGGCGTCCGGACCATCGGGGACCGTAGTCACCAGGTTGAGCGGCGATCCGGGCGTACCAGAGGCCAGCGACTGTGGCGGCCCCGCCATCACGACCTGCGGGAAACCCGTTACAGGATGCGGGATGAAGTTGCCGTACGCGTCGGTTGCAAGCAGAGGCAGGTTGCCGACATGGGCGTCGACCAGTTCGATTCCGAGGATGTCGCGTGCCTGCGCCTTGAGGTCCGCCCAGGTCGCCATGCCGCCATTGCTGCCTTCGATGAGCCTGCCGGTCGCGACCGGCACACCAGCACCGTTGAGTACGTACTCACGCAGGAAGACCTGGTGAGACGGGTGCGAGGTGTAGGTCTGGTTCTGGTCGACGAACGAGGTCGTGTTGTTGACCGGACGGTTGGTGTCGTCCCCCGTTCCCATAACCCCATCGGCGCCCGGCCCGGCCAATGTTGCGCGGGTCAGTACCATGAAGTTCGTCGTGCCGCCCGGTACGTAAAGCGGATCATCCGGCATCAGGGGGATAAAGACGGTGCCGTTTCCACCCTTGGCGACGAGGTCGAGGCCGTGATCGAAGAACTGGCCGAACAGCGTGAACCAGGAGTTGAACGGCGCCGACAGGCCTTCGTCGGGAGCCGTGTTGGGTATGACGATGTTGGCGCCACTGAGCTCAATGCCGTTGGTTGCGAGGAGCGTCATCAGTGCGTCGTCGCTTGCGTCGAGCGCCGTGCGAGCCGCCTCCAGATCGGCAAGAGCTGCTGCCGCTGCATCCTGCAAAGCCTGGTTGCCGGGGCTGGCGGAAGCGGCTGCTGATGCTTCCGCATAGTCGCGCTCGGCGGTGTTTACTGTGTTGAAAAGCGGAACAAGCGGCTGATACGCATCGGATATCTGCTGCGTGACAGCGAGCTGTTGGGCGGCCGGGACGATCCCGGCGTTCTGCAACCCGGTCAGGATGGCCGACGGGTTGCCCAGCGTCTGGTCAACTAGCAGGTTCGAGATCGTGCGGACGGTAGGATCGAAGACGTCGCTCGGGCCCGCGGTGCCGAGACCGTCATTATCAACGCCGGGGGTGTAGGAGACCGGCACCATCATTACCCCTGGGCCTGGGTCGACATCGACCATGACCGTGCGGAACTCGGTGCCGAGCGGTTCGGGGAACGGATTGTCGGCAGCGCCAAACTCGGGATTCAGCGGATTGTTGTAGGTGCCGTCTACAGTACGCAGACCCCAGGAAAGGTTGTAGGTCGGTATGGAACCGGTTGGCCCGAACAGGGGCTTGCCCTGCACACCACCCGTTTGCTCGAAAAGCGCATGGTCCTCGGCAATCTTGATCTGCTTCAGGATAAATTCGAGATCGCTCTTGATATAGACAACCATGACACCCTCACCTGTTGTTGTAAGACCGCAATGGCGGCCGGTCCGTTGAATACAGTTTCAATTTGATGCCGATCCGCCGAGTCAATGTGATGCCGACGCGCGACCCACACCGCTTCGAGAATTGCTCTACGATCACATCAAAAATTGTTTGAGGACTGTCGGTAAGGGGACAAGGTCCCGAGACGAGTGAGGCACAAGGTCCCACATACAACGGGGAGGAAAGTCCCGATGGAAATCGGGACCAAGGTCCCGAGACATTGTCCGGCTGAGGTACTTTCTGTTGATCGATGACGCCGGCGCCATTAGCATTAACGCGCGCTCCAGTTCGCATACGCGCCCTGTTATGCTAGGCTTTATATTGTAGTGATTACGACGGGACGGGAACCCAGTAATCCTTGTTACGCCGCACGCGATTTTCAAACGTTGCTCCTCGCTTTGCGCAAGGACACACACGACAATGATTTGGTGGTCTAGCAAGATCGGATTCAAAAATCTTTCGTTCGGACTTGCTCAGAAATTTGTTCTGATTGCCGCTATCAACATAGCTGTCTCGATGGGGCTGCTTGCACTGGCAATCTCGCAACGCATCGAAGCAAGCATGATGCGAACGGCGGCCGAAGAAGGCGCTCTCTTCACCGAAGTCTTTCTCGGTCCATCGGCGCAAGACCTTGCCACTTCCCGCAGCCTGTCTCCAGAGAGCGTGAAGAAGCTCGACGATTTGCTTGCGGGAAAGCTTGGCGAACGCGTGAAGCTGATCAAGATCTGGTTGCCGGACGGCACGCTGGTGTACTCGACCAACAAGGAAACCGTCGGCGGGAGATTTCCTTCGCATCACATCGACGACGCCGCCAAAGGCAAGGTGACCGGCGAGTTCGATTTTCTGGACGCCGTCGAGAATGCGACCGAGAGCCGCAAGCATGTTCCGCTCGTCGAAATCTATGCGCCGCTGTTCCGTACAGGGACAACGGAGATCATCGCCGTCGGCGAAGTGTATTCTGACGGAAGACGGCTCGCTGCCGACTTGGCTTCGATTCAGTACGTATCGGTCGGGATTGTTGGTGCGGTGACGGCGCCGATGATGCTGGTGCTGTTTTTCATGGTTCGTCGCGTTTCAAACCTGGTCAACAGCCAACAAGCAACGCTCATCCGAAAGATGACCGAGGCGAAGAACCTCGCCACGCAGAACGACAGATTGCGACGGGCGGCCGAAGACGCCCGGCTCGATGCCGCCACCTCGAATGAAAATCTGCTGGCCCGGATTGGGCAGGATTTGCATGACGGCCCGATCCAGATCGTCAGCCTCTTGATGCTGAAACTGACGGAGTCGACGGGCAGGACGCCGACCGGAACCGGATACGCCCCTGCCCCTGATGCCGACGCTCCAGCCCTGACCGCGCGGGTACTAACCGAGCTCCGGGGCATCTCGACCGGTCTTGTGTTGCCTGAATTGGAGGGGTTGACGGCAGCCGAAACACTCCGGCTGGCCGTGCGACAACATGAGGATGCAACGGGGACGAAGGTCTGCTGTCAGATTGGTGACCTGCCCGGAGACATCCTGCCACCGGTAACAATATGCCTGTACAGGATTGTGCAGGAAGGGCTGAACAATGCCTTCCATCATGGAGAAGCCAGGGGACAGCGCGTTGAGGTGTCGGCAGATACACAGTGGATCGTCATCACCGTAAGCGATAGCGGTCCGGGCATTGCCAGGCGCGATGGCGAGAAATCACGCAGCAGAACAGGCCTCGGCATCGCAGGCCTCCAAAACCGTGTCGAAGCGCTCCAAGGCACCTTTGAACTGATTTCTCAGCGCGGCATCGGAACTCGAATTCGAGCGAAGCTTCCGATCACCAGCACGCCAAGCTGAAATTGCAGTCGATCGGCTCCGCAATCTTCAGCTGCCATTTCGCGCTAACGAGAGCGACTATGTCGCAGCAGGCGCTGAATAGGTTCAATACCCCCTAAGATTTTCAATGCCCCCGTAAGATTACGGTGGAACATTCGCATGCCGATGGCCAGCAACATATTAACGGTGTATAAACATCAGCGTTTACATTTTTCGATTGACTGAGTTAGGCTTGATAATTCGTTAGGTTGCTTATTAGGAGTTTCAGTAGCATTTGCAGGGGGCCATTAATGAGTACGGTTTCCGTTGGTTTGGTAGACGACCATCCTCTAATGATTGAAGGCATCGTTACTCTTTTATCGCGCGCGCACGGCCTCGAAGTGTTGTCGACGGGTTCGACTGCAAGAGACATCATCGACATTTCAACGCGCTTGCATCCAGACGTGATCATCGTTGATCTGAGCATGCAAGGTGATGTCTACGCGGCGATCGCGGCGTCCATCAAGATCTCGCCGAACACAAAGATCGTCGCATTCACCGCTGCGACCGGCGTCGACTCCGCGATCCGCGCGCTCGATGCCGGCGCAAGCGGATACGTCCTGAAGGGCAGCAGCGCGCAAGAACTGATCCTGGCCGTTGAATCGGTTTGCCATGGCGAGACCTACATTACGCGAAGCTTTGCAAGCCAGGTCATTGCAGGACTGCGAAACGCGTCGCTGCGGCGGGTAGCGGCGGAAGCCGTCAGATTCAGCATCCGCGAAGATCAGATCGTCCGACTCTTGTTGCGCGGAAATACCAACAAAGAGATCGCCGCTTCGCTAAAGATCGGCGAGAAGACTGTCAAAAATTACATGACGATCCTGATGCAAAAGCTTAACGCGCGAAATCGACTCGAAGTCGTCATTGCTGCCCAAGCGCTGAATGCGCGGGAAATGGATGACTCGTTCGGAAATCCACGTTCGCAACCGCCTCAACTCTCTTGAGTGGAAGCGGCCGGCGTCGGCTGGTCTCAGCCGCGTGGATTTCGACATTGCGATCTCGCGTAAGAGCGATTGGCTGATGCAATGGAACGCAGTGAAGCGATCTTACGATGCGTCAATATTGGGGGTTCGGGGACTTGGGTCTGGTGCTGCGCCTAACTCGTTGACCAACGCCCTAAGATCAGCGGCCCTCTCAATTAGGGAGGCCGCAATCTGGGGGTCGGCAGCTGATTTGGCGAGTTCAAGAAGCGTTTCCGCTTCAGCGGTGAAATAGTCTCTGCCGATCACGTCGGTTGCCTCCGCCACAACTACCGGTGCCTAACGCACAATACAACAACCGACCTTCGGTTCCAATTAGAATATAGAAGGGAACCCAAGAAGTCTCCCGTAAACTTACGGATAACACCTGGCAAGTTTGCACGCCGTTGAGGCCGAAACGGGCCGGGTTTCGAGAACAACAATGGAACAAAGCCGCAGACAGAGAGCAGCTCCTCGCCTGCCTTCCCCCTGACCTTAAAGATGATTTCGTTTGGTAAGGTGCACGACTGGTCGCGCGCGCTGCCAGGGCAATTGCTGGCGCCGATCATAGACTGCGACGTCGAGACGCAGTCAATTCCGTTTTTGCAGATCTGCAAAAGTCGGCGGCCGGTCTTGATCCGCCGGCCCTGACCCGCCCTCTACGCGACTCAAACGCTACGCGATTGCAAATGGCGAGCATGGGAAAGTCTGTATCTCGCATGATCAAAGCGCAAGATCTAACTGATTGGGACCAGCCGGAGCGAGGCGGCTGATCGGGCTTACAGTCCACGCTCACGCGTTAAATGGATTGGGGCCATGAACGCCCTTGGGGCGTTACGGTATAGAGAAAGCCGCGCAAGGCTCGCCGCCAGCTAGTGGGGCGCGAGAACGGTATGCTGATCGAGATGAAATTCGAACCGGAAGGCGTAGCTCGCGCAACAGCGCATGGCGATTTGAAGCCGAGAACCTAGTTCAATGTCTCGGCCACAAGACGGATTCTGAACAAGGGTTTCTTGGTCGTCTGCGGACTTGGGTCATCTCTGCCCAAGCGGCGTCTCGGTCGGCGAAATCAAAACCGTTGTCGGAAACGCCACAGAAGTTGTCGTGACTGACGCGGGGGTAGTGGGCAGCCAGACTTAATCAAAGGCGACTTATTAGGGTTCTTCCGCTAGAATCAACGGATACGCTTGGAGCGTCCGCCAAATGAGGGACTTTAGTCCCTAGGATATCTGCCGCGCCCGAGCCTATTTTGGCTCATGGATAACAACCATGATCGATTGTGCTCCCCAGATTTGAAAGCCGAAGCCTTGCGAACCTCGAAGCGGGACTCTCGGGAACGTCCGCGCTTGTCCAGCGGGATAGACCCGGGTCCGGCCGGCTTCGCGTGAAGCGAGTTGAGAACATTGAGTGCCGGAAGCTGGAAATCCAGCTGACTTCATTCGGCTAGAACGGCAACACTGACGCATCCGAGAACCGGCCGGACACGCTATCGGATGCCCTCCAATTAATGCTGTGCTCTATGCCTGCCCAATAAGAGGCACTTGCCGATGGTAATAATTCGAT
>Ga0193742_1001961_pt1 | contig 11982 bp, 11 predicted proteins | sample L2c1metaG_FD_165511 | JGI IMG/M metagenome (GOLD analysis project Ga0193742, IMG submission 165511) | Soil microbial communities from a riparian zone of the East river system, Colorado, United States - L2c1 | ecosystem: Environmental > Terrestrial > Soil > Riparian zone | place: USA: East River... | reverse complement strand
GCGCGCGCTTCGTCGGATGATGCGTCCTGGCGCCAGGGGTCATCGCCTCAACATCGGCCCAGTATCGCAAGAGATCGATAGGCGTCTCCGGCGCGCCCCGATCTATCATCTGCCCCACCGGCGTATCACCCCACCAAAAGACGAGCATGGTCTCGGCTTCCCTGCGGAGAAGAGGTGGCAGTCCGGCTGCGGCATCAATGTGCTCGATCTGAATCCGTGGCATGGGCACCTCGACCGGGCTCTTTGCCCTGGAACATTGCGCCGACAATGTCGCGACGCCATAGGAGGTTCCAATAGCGGCGGTGCGGTCGTCTGGCATGACCAGAGCTAGACGCGAAGCGCTTTCGGGGTCAATTAGTGCTTGATGGGCGTGGGGGCCTTTCGGGGAAGTGATGTGGGCGTGAGTGGGGTCAGGATTTCGGTAGTGATTCCGGCATTCAACGCCGGCCGCACACTTCACGAGACGCTGATGAGTGCGCGTAACCAGACATATGCCGATCTTGAGATCATCGTCGTGGACGACGGTTCGACCGACGATGCGGCAGCGATCGCGACACGCCATGCCGCCGATGATCCACGCGTCTCACTGATTCACCAGTCCAACGCGGGCGTTGCCGCGGCGCGTAACGCGGGTGTCGCCGCCGCGTCGGGCGAGTTCGTCGCCCTGCTCGACGCCGACGATCTCTGGGCATCGACCAAGATCGAGCGGCAGCTCGCCGTGTTTGCGACGAGCGATCCGCGCGTTGCGCTGGTCTATACGTGGTTCGCACTCATCGATGCGCGGTCGCGCGTGATCAAGCTAGGCCCGCGGATCACCCATGAAGGCGATGTGCTCGACGCGCTCGCCTATTACAACTTCATCGGTAATGGCAGCGCGCCACTGGTCCGCCGCACGGCGATCGAGGAGGTCGGCGGCTTCGACGCAACGCTGCGCGCGCGGGGTGGACAGGGGTGTGAGGACTGGAAGCTCTACTTCGAGATTGCCGAGCGCCACCATTTCGCGCTGGTTCCAGAACCGCTCACGGGATATCGCCATACGTCCGACAACATGTCGAGCGACGGGCTGCAGATGCTCCGATCGCGCGATCTGTGCATTGCCGATCTGCTGCCGCGACATCCGGAGTTGGAGCACAGATTCCGAGAGGGGCGCAACCGGCTCAGCCGTGCGCTCTTCCATCGTTCGATCGGTCGAGGCCGCATCGGCGAGATCGCGTCGCTGGCGGCTGCGATCGGGCGATATGATCCGGTGTTTCTGATGAGGATACTCGGAAAGCTGCCCGCAACCACGCTGACGGCGCTGTGGGCGCGGCACGCACCTGGTGGGCGCTCCGAGAACCCGCATACGACTGGTTTTCCGGACTCTGATGCAGCGTCGTTCCAGCGCACCCCGTAATGACCGCTATTGGGAAATCCGGGATTGGTTCTCAACGGCTGCCATTGGGCGCGTTGCTGCCGGGCGGCTTAATGTGGCCGAAAGCAGCAAGTCTGCTTTCGGCTTCAAGGTGCTGCTGGCGAAGAACGGCTAGACGGTGAAGCGGCTCGAATAAGGCTATAAGCCCAGCAATCTCTTTTTAAACAGCGTCTTGACCAGCCGATCTTCGAGGATTCGTCCGACGAGATAGAGAGCGGCGAAGATTGCCGCAAAGACATAGGCCGACGTGGGTGAAGGTTTCTTATCGTCCTCCTCGGACTTGCCAGTGCCGTCTTTCTTGGGTTTTGCGGGTGCAGGTGCGCCCAGGGCCTTGTCGATCGGGTTCTGCGGCAGTTCCACATTCTTCTTTTCGGGGTTTTTCGACGCAGCTTCGGTCGACGGTTTTTCGAGCTTGCCGATCGCTACGGTCAACCCGGCAAAGCTCAGAAACAACAGGGGCGCCAGAAAGCAGAACAGCAAAGCCCGGCTGGTCAGATGATAGTGCAGCACGGGCCCGGCCGCGCCTTTTTCGATCTGCAAGACGCCACCATTGAAAACAGACATCTTGTCCTGGGCTGCCGGGTCCTTCTTGCGGAAAATCAGCGTGTCCTTTGTCCGATCGTGGCTGGTACCGATTTGGCGGAACAGGGAGTCGAGCCGGCCGAAGGCTTCATCGCTCGATTGCTCCGGCGCGAGCGCCAGGCTGCCCCTGATGTTCCAGATCCAGTCGATGAAGCGCGAGTTCACAGAATCTCCTTTTGGCAGGGATCTTTCGATGCCGCCCCGGGCACGACGAAAGGGTAGGAGGACGTTGCGCGAGCGGAGCAACTCCGTCACTCGGCCGGCACCGCCACTGGCCGGCCAAATCGTTGCCTGATCGTCTTCCAGCCCTCGGTGACGGGATAGGTCATCGTCTCGCGTACCGACATCTTGCGTCCGCCTTCCATCCCGAGCAGTTCCGCCTCGCCATCGACGCACGTGCCGAAAATGCGGTCGATGATGACCCAGGTGCCGGCATAATTGCTGCGGGTGGCTTCATAGTCCTGCGAATGGTGAAGGCTGTGGTGCTCGGTGGTGTTGAACAGGAAGCGCCACCATTTCGGCGAATTGAAGCGGACATTGATGTGCTGGTAGGTCCCGACCGCCAGACCCAAGGTTCCAGCGAGCAGGGCGGCCCGCGGCAGGAAGTCGAAGAATCCGCCGATACCGAGGCCGATCAGGAAGAGCTCGACCGGGTTGCCGACTGCGCCTTTGTTGATGTTCAACTGGGTGATGTAGTGGTGCGGTGCGTGGGTCAGCCACAGCGGGTACCAGTTATGCATGCCGCGGTGCATCCAGTATTGGCCGAAATCGAAGACGAACGAGATCATGAAGGCCTGCAACAACAGCGGCAGGGCCATGAACCACGCGAACTTTTCCCAGTCGAAACTGCGCAGGGCGGCTTCGATCACGGCGTCGCTGCCGATGTAGCCTTCGATCAAGTTGAGCACCGTATAGCCGATCGCGACATAGAACAGGTCGGTGACCAGTTCCTTCCAGGTCAGGCGCCAACTCTCGTAGCGCGGGTTGACCCATTCGAGCGCCAGCAGCAGCACCTTGAAGCCGATGCCGATGCCAACGGCCGTCGATGCCTTGGCGATGGAATTGGGCGCGTAATACCAAAACGCAATCAGCGCGAACAGCATCGTGGGCTGGAACCAGGTGAAGACGAACTGCTTAACCGGGCCGCCTTCCACCCGGCGTATGTTTTCCCATCCCACGGTGACGGGTGCCTGGGTGCCTATCAGCCTTTTACCTACGCGAACGCCATCCATACGCCTGCCCTCGTAATGCTTGTCCGGTTTCCCGCGGTTTTGTCCGGCACGCCAAGGGACGAGGCGGATGTCCGTAGCCCATTGGACGTACTATCAATTCAGCATCGTGAAAGCGTTCCCATCACACCAGACGCCAATATGATATATAGCCCATAGATGCTGCCTATGCCCCGGTGCTGGGTGGCTCGGCATGGTGTCAGTGTTCGGATCTAGCCGGCCGATCGCGGAGGCCGCACGGCCGTTGCTCACATTTGATGAACCGCAGCGTCCGGACCACAGATCCAAATCTTCGCTCGTAACCGCACCTCGGCGTTAACGGTGTCCACCTAAAGGGCAGACGCCGGACCGGTCGCTGTCGAGCATCGAGATGTCGACCGACCGGCAGGAGGGGGCTCGTTCATTCCGCCGCTGATAACAGGTTCGAACAGGCATAGCGGCAGACACGGCGATATTATGTTTTGCATCAATCTGATCTATGGCCAGGCAACGACCTTGCGCGATCCGTGATTGCGCAGGCACATCCGGGCGGCATGGTCAGCCGGTAAGGAAAGGCGATGCATGAGCGATCAGACGCCGTTGACAGACAAGAAGTTCGCAAACCGTGTCGACTGGAACCTGATGCGGACGTTCGTGGACATCGTTCGGGCAGGCGGCATCGGGGCGGCCGCACGGCAACTCAATCGACAGCAGCCGAGCATCAGCGCAGCGCTCAAACGGCTCGAGGAGCATGTCGGAGCCAGCCTTCTGCGCCGCACCGCCACCGGCGTGGAGATGACCGCGGCCGGCAAGGCGATGATGGCGCTGTGCGAGGACATGCTGGAATCGGCCAGGATGGTGCCGCACCAGATCGCGCAAGCGACCAAGCGCGTCGAAGGCATCGTCCGCATCCAGATCATATCGGGGCTTATGTCGCTCGAGTTCGACGAGGCCGTTGCCAGTTTTCACCGACGCAATCCCGAGATCCATATCGAGATTCGGGTCTCGCCGTGGCGCCAGGTGCTCGATGCGCTCGAGCGAGGCGAAGTGGAGATCGGCGTTGGCTATGACAACAGCGTTCGCGGAAGCCTGATGTACGAACCGTTGCTGGTGGAGCGCCAACAGCTCTATTGCGCGCGAAGCCACCCCTATTTCGGCTATCGCGTGGGCCGGTTCAACGAGCTCAAGGATGAAGGGTTCGTGCTGACCGGCGACGACGAGATCGAATTGATCACCCAGCTGCGCCGCCGTTATCGGCTGGGCACAAAGGTGAACGGGCTGGCGGAGGACATAAACGAGGCGCGTCGCCTGATCGTCCAAGGGGTCGGCATCGGATTCCTCCCGATCTATGTTGCCGAGGATGACGTGGCCAAGGAAAGGCTCTGGCCGATGCTCCATGCCGACTTCGAGCCATTCTACGACATTTTCCTCCTCGCTCGCTCCCAGCTGGCGCGGGACACCGCCACGCAGCTTTTTTGGGATGAGGTCATCAGACGCGTCCGCGCGCAGCAGAGGTCATAGAATCAATCTATGCCTTTCATTGTAAGTTTGCGCCTCCTCTCATGACGCATTGCAGCGCAGCATAGGAGCTCTGAACGGAGCTACGTTGATGCGAAGCACGAAGAACAAGGTCTTCAACCTGATTCCGCCCGCGATGATCGCGATGGTGCTGATGTTCTGGGCATTCGGTCCCGAGGCGCTGCTGCAGAATCCTTGGACGCTTATCGCGGTGTCACCCCTCATAACCGTGACCGTCCTGCTTCTTGAGTGGATCAACGAGCGTCATGCCGGCTGGCGGATGAACAAGCAGGAGTTTTTCACCGACCTCTTCTACAACATTCTGATCGCAACCGTGATCGCGTGGACCGTGCAACTTGTGGCCGAGAACCCCCTGACGGCGGCCAAGGCCTCGCTCGGCGTCACGACGGCATGGGCGATGACCTTGCCGTGGATCCTCCAGGTCGTCCTGGTCATCGTCGTGCATGAATTCGGCCAGTACTGGATGCACCGGCTGATGCACAACTCGACGCCATTCTGGCTGACCCATGCGCCGCACCACCACATCACCCAGCTCAACGCGGGCAAGGGCGCGGTGGGCAACCCGATCGAACTGGTCCTCATCAGCCTCAGCGCGGTGGTGCTGTTCGACCTCGACAAGACCGCGGTGTTCGCCGCGTTCGGCGCGCAGAGCGTCATCACCGTCTTCGCCCACGCCAACGTGCGCGCCGATCCGCCGATCTGGTATTCGTTCTTCTTCACGACGATCCGGCACCACAGCCTGCATCATTCGACCGACTACGAGCAAACCCGCTGCAACTACGGCAACGCGCTGATCCTGCTCGACCGCATCTTCGGCACCTACCGTGAAGGCGAGGGCGTTCTCGTCGGCCAGGACGACCGCAAGCGGCTGACGATCCGGGAGCAGACGCTGTTTCCGTTCCAGTCGATGATCGATGCCTACAAGACCCGGCGGGCAGCATCCGGGTCTACCGGTGGGCTACCTGCGAACGGACCGCTGGAGCCCTGCGCTATCCCTGACAGCGATGCACGCGATAGCGTGAGAAGCACGGCCACCGCATGACAGCAGCGCGCTCGGGACGGATCAGCGCGGCGCGGCGCGCGCTTTCCCGGAGTGACCTCAATGCGACCCATCAGTTTGCCGCGACGCTGGTGGCCGAAGATCCCAAAGATGCCGAAGGCCACTTCCTCCTCGGCATCGCAGAATCGAGCGCCGGGCGCGTTCAGACCGGCATCCAGCATATTGGCAGGGCGGTAGCGCTCGATCCGCAGGGCGAATATCGCGCGCAGCTGGCCAAGCTCTTCACGCTCGTTCGCCGCGATGGCGATGCGGCCGCGACGCTCCACGACGCCGAGCAGGCGCTGCCTGGCGATGCGCTCAGTCGAGATACGATGGGTTGCGTCTATGCCCGCCTTGGCAACCATCTGGCTGCGCTCACCCATTTTACCGAAGCGGTGCGGCTTGAACCCCGAAACACCAAATATCGCTACAACCTGGCGGCCACCCTCAACTTTCTGGGGCGGGCCGAAGAGGCCGACGCCGTGCTGGAGGCGTTGATCGCCCTGGCGCCGGGGGATGCCCGCGCCCATCACCTCCTCGCCGGGCTGCGCAAGCAGACGCCGGAGCGAAATCACGTCGAGCGGCTGGTTCGGACACATGCCGGGTCGCGGGACGGGCGCGTGAGACTGCTGCTCGGCTATGCGATTGCGAAGGAGCTGGAGGATATCGGCCAGCCTGACGAGGCGCTAGACAGGCTTTGTGCGGCGAATGCCGAGCATCGCAGGACGCTGCCCTACGCCTTCGCGCGCGATGCCGCGGTCTTCGACGCAATCGAAGCGAATTGGCCGAAGCGGGCGCCGCCGCCCGCGACCGAGCGGCCTTCGGACGCGCCAATCTTCATCATCGGCATGCCACGCACCGGCACCACGCTGGTCGACCGTATCCTTTCGTCGCATCCGGACATCGAAAGCGCGGGCGAGCTACAGGCCATGGCCCTCGCGGTGAAGAAGGCCGCGGGCACGCGCAGCCCCACGGTCATGGACCCCGAAACGATCGCCGCGGCCACGATCAGCGACATGGGGGCGGTCGGGCGCGATTATCTGCAGCGCGCACGTCATCACCGACGCGACCCTGCCCTCAGGTTCACGGACAAGTTTCCGGGCAATTTTCTTTATGCCGGGTTCATCGCGCAGGCGCTGCCCTCGGCCAGGATCGTCTGCCTGCGCCGACATCCTATGGATACCGTGCTCAGCAATTTCCGCAATCTGTTCGCGGTCAGCTCGCGCTACTACGACTATAGCTACGACCTCCTCGACATCGCCGCCTACTATGCCCGCTTCGATCGGCTGATGAGCCTGTGGCGCGAGGCCTTGCCCGGCCGCGTGATCGAAGTGCGCTATGAGGATCTGGTCGCCGACCAGGAAGGGGAGACCCGGCGGCTCCTGGCCCATTGCGGACTCGCATGGTCGGACGACTGCCTGTCGTTCCACACCAACGACGCCCCCGTCTCGACCCCGAGCGCCGCGCAGGTCCGCCGACCGATTTACCGGGACTCGGTCGCGCGGTGGAAGCGGCACGCGGCAGTCCTGGAGCCAGTCCAACGCTTCTTCGAAGAAGCCGGCATCGATCTCGACTGAAAAGGAGCACGCGCCATGCCCATGCCGTCATACTCTCGCGAACGGATATTGGCGCTGGCTGCAATCCTTGCCGCTGCCCTCTCCCCGCCGGCATATGCCGCGACCGAGCCCAGGACGCGGCTGGTGGCCTGCGAGGCCGGAAGTTGTCTGCTCGTGACGGGGCACCGTGCGAACGCGGAATCGGCAGTGAGCATCAACGGGCGCACGGTTCGCGCCGATGGCGCGCGCAAATGGCGCGTCCGCGTGCCGGTCGATACCGTGCGCGAATGGTCCGCCCCCTTCGCGCGGACGATCAGCGTTTCGGTGGTCGACGCCGAAACCCGGACCGACGCCACGGTCGAGGTGGATCTGCCGATCGGATTGCTTGGACAGGTCGAGAATCTTGCTTTTCTGGTCGTCAGCGCCAAGTAATACCCAAGTCCATAGTAAGTAATAAAATCACAAATCTCGGAGCAGTATTGTAACTTTCATCGCCTGGCACTATGTGAACTGCAGTCGCCGGAGAGCGACGCCCGTTACGCACAGGAGAAGATGATGAAAACTGGCCTCATGGCCCTGGCCGCATTCGCCTTGGCGACCTCAGCATCCGCAGGCGCCACAGACAACCCCTTTGCCCAGGACAAGGCGACGCTCAATCTCAAGGGGCTCGATCTCTCAACCTCCGACGGGCAGCAGCGCCTGGCCATCCGCATGGATCAGGCCGCGCGCGCAGTATGCGGCGAGCGTCTCGCGAGCGTGCACCTCGCCCTCGAACGTCAGGTGCAAGACTGCCGCACCGCGGTGATTGCGGATGTCCGCGCCCAGATCGAAACCCGCACGGCGCATGCCGCGACTGCTTCGCCGATTCACCTGGCGTCCACCCGCTAGGCTCTCGGCCTCAGTCCGCAGCCCGGAGTTCGGGCTGCGGACGGGTCATTTTTTGAACTGCGCCGGCTTGGGCCACCAGGTTAGGGTGTGGACGTCATGGGCCGACGTCCACAGGCCCGCACGCGTGTAGCGTAGCGCGCCGCTACCTTCCGGTTTTCCTACACGGGCACGAACCGTCAGAGTTTTCGGATCGATCACGGCGTAGGTTTGATCCTCGGTGGTACGCAGCCACACCATTTCGCCACCCGTGTCGATGTCCCCATATTTCAACGCCGCGCCGACCTTGACGCGGCCGGATACGTCGCCGCTCCGCGGATCGATGCGAGCGACGGTGCCGTCGCCCTGCTCCTGGACCCAGACCGCGCCCGCGCCGGCGGCAAGGAAGCCGGGTTCCTTGCCCAGATTGGTGCGCTTGACGACGGCGTTCGTCCGCGGATCGATGCGCTGAACGGACTGGCTTTTGCTGCTGACCGCCCAGAGCGATCCATGGCCGAACGCGAGATAATAGGTTCCGGGATCCACCGTGATCGATGCCGTTATGCGATTGCTCACGGGGTCGATGCGGGCCACCACGCCTTTTTCGTCGCTTGCGACCCAGATGGATCCCGCCCCTGCGACGACGTTGAGCTCCCCGGCCGGATTGGCGATTCCGGTAGGGATCGTGGCAGTCTTCTGTGCCGTGCGCGTGTCGATCCGGGTGAGCGTGCCGTCCTTGCAATCGGCGACCCACAGGGCATGGCGGAATATGGTCATGGCGCCGCAGGGCTTCGACATCGGCACCTCGGCAAGCTTGCCCCGTCTGGACCAGCGCTCGACCCGCCCGTCGTTCGTCGTCCAGACCGTATCTCGATCGATCGCCAGAAAGTCCGCGAAGCCCGGCACGGTAATGACCTGCTCAGTCTGTGCTCCTGCAGCAGACGCAATCGACGCGCAGCCCGCCGCCACCGCCATGGCCATTCCCCTAAGCTTTTGCATATCTTGCCCTTTCGTTCGTAGTGGCTCCCTTTGGTCCGCCGTCAGCCGCGCTGCGCGATGTAGGCGCGCCAACCGCCGAGACTGGTGATGTCCTCGGCGTTCGTCAGCGCGCGCGGCTCGGCAACGAAACCCTTCACGCTGCTGCCGTCGGCCAGTGTCACCGTACCGATGGCGAGCGGTGCCGGCACCTCGACGACGAAGCTGCCGAATTCGGCTACCCCCAGCTCATAGACTTCGACCGCGATCGCCCCGCCATCCTCGCTGTGCACCAGCGCGGGCTTGGGCGGCACGCTGTCCGCCATGGCGTAGAGCCGGTAGGTCGGCGCGGTCTCGAAGGCGCCGACTAACTTGGCCTCCCGGGAGGTGAGTTGCCAATGAAGGGGCATGTCCTTCAGATGCGCGCCGACAACGGCGAGTTTCACGGTCTGCATTTTACCCTCCAGGTCGAGTGATGGTGGTGACGGAAGATCCGCCACTGAGATGTACGCATCCGCCGCATCCAGCAGCGCGAGGTCGCTGTCCGCCGGGCCGATCAGAGTGATGCCGAAGCCCGTGGCATTGGCGCGGGTCCCGGCGGGCACGGCGACGGCGGCCATGTCCAGCAGGTTCACGAAGTTGGTGTAGAAGCCGAGATTGCTGTTGAGTGCGACCGGCGCCGCCAGGAGCTCCGCGACGCGGTAGGTCGTGCCGGTCGTCGGGAACGCAAGCATGTCGATTTCCGTCCAGAGCGTGTCCGCCTGGCGCTTGAGCTCGGCCAGGCGATAGATGCCGTTGAACAGATCGACGGCGCTCATCGCCGCCCCCGGCTCGACCACGGCGCGGACCGTCGCATCGACGGCACCGGGATTGTCGGCCAGGATGCCCGCCATGGCGGCGGTCCGCTCAGCCACCCAGGGGCCGCTGTAAAGCAGCTGCGCGGCCTCCTTGAGCGGCTCCATGTCGATCTCGACGACGTCCGCCAGTCCCGCGAGCGCCTCCAGCGCGCGGCCGTAGAGATATTCGGATTCGGCATCGCCGAACCAGACGCGCTGGTCGCGGCGCGGGACGCCGATAGTCTTGCGCCCGAGCGGCCGGTTTGCCAGCGCCCTGGAATAGGGATCGGCCGGGTCGAAGTCCGCCAGCGCCTGATCGACCAGGCGGGCATCCGCCGTATCGTCGGTGAAGACGGTGATGCAGTCGAGCGTGCGGCATGCCGGCACCAAGCCTCGCGTGCTCCAGCGCCCCTTGCTCGGCTTGAACCCGATCAGATGCTGGAAGGCCGCCGGAACGCGGCCCGAACCCGCAGTATCGGTCCCGAGTGCGAAAGGCACCAGCCCGGCCGCCACGGCGACCGACGAGCCGGCGCTCGATCCGCCGCTGACATAGGCGAGATTATACGCGTTGCGAGGACTGCCATAGGGGCTGCGCGTGCCGTTCAGCCCCGTGGCGAACTGGTCGAGATTGGTCTTGCCGACGCACAGGGCCCCTGCCGCCAGCAAGCGCTCTATAACGGTGGCGGAGGATGCGGGGCGATAGGCGAAGGCCGGGCAGGCCGCTGTGGTCTCGAACCCCGCGACGTCGATATTGTCCTTCACCGCGAACGGGACGCCGGCCAGCGGCAGGACTTCTCCGGCAGCCACGCGCGCGTCGATGGCGCGGGCCGCCGCGACGAGCTCGTCCTGTGTCGCCCGGCTGATCCAGACCTGCGGCTGGACGGCATCATAGGCAGCGATGCGCGCCATCGTCTCTTCGGCCACCGCGGCGGCGCTTGTCCGTCCTGTGGTGACGGCCGCGGCGATTCCGGCCGCGCTGCGCCGGTCCATCATGGTCATGGATGCCTCGTGAGCGCCACCATCGGGGCGCCGGGTTGGAGCGACTGGGTCTCTCGGACGTAAAGCGCCGCGACCGTTCCCGCCGTGGGACTGCCGACGGCGCATTCCATCTTCATGGCTTCGAGGATGGCGATCGTATCACCGGCCTTCACTTCGTCTCCGACCGCAACGAGCAGCTTCCAGACGCTCCCGCCGAAGGGCGCCTCGATGAGGTCGGCGCCATCGGGGACGTCAACCTGATCGGCCTGAGGTGCTTCGGCCTCCGCCAGGTCAGTGATCCGGTCGAACTCGCCACGCCGCCGCCACTCGCTGCGCTCCTCCTCGAACGCGACCTGTCGCTGTGCCTCGAAGGTTGCGATCGGCTCCGCATTCTGCGCGAGGAAGGCGCGGTAGTCGGCGAGACGGAATTCCGATTCCTCGATGCGGATCGAGCGCCGGCCGGTTGGAAAGTCGCGGCGCCAGTCGGTGAGTTCTTCCGCGCTCACGGGATAGAAGCGGATTTGATCGAAGAACCGCAGCAGCCACGGTTTTCCTTCGATGAAGGCGTCGGTCTGGCGATGGGTGTTCCAGACCTGGATGGTTCGGCCGAAGAGCTGATAGCCGCCCGGACCTTCCATGCCGTAGATGCACATATAGGCGCCGCCGATGCCCACGACATTGGGCGGCGTCCAGGTGCGCGCCGGATTGTACTTGGTCGTGACGAGCCGGTGCCGCGGATCGACCGGGGTCGCTACCGGGGCGCCGAGATAGACGTCGCCCAGACCCAGGACGAGATAGTTCGCCTCGAAGATCAGATTCTCCACCGCCGCGACGTCGGGCAGGCCGTTGATCCGCCGGATGAATTCAATATTGTCCGGGCACCAGGGCGCGTCGGCGCGGACGGCGCCCATGTATTTCTCGATCGTCTCAATCGTCGCCGGGTCGCGCCAGCTCAGCGGAAGATGGACGATGCGAGAGGGGATGGTGAAGTCCT
>Ga0193742_1001960_pt1 | contig 11982 bp, 10 predicted proteins | sample L2c1metaG_FD_165511 | JGI IMG/M metagenome (GOLD analysis project Ga0193742, IMG submission 165511) | Soil microbial communities from a riparian zone of the East river system, Colorado, United States - L2c1 | ecosystem: Environmental > Terrestrial > Soil > Riparian zone | place: USA: East River... | reverse complement strand
TCCGCGCTCTCGGCGCTGGGTGCGAATTTAACGCTGCGAAGCCTGTCAGGCGTCCGCTCGGTCACGATGCAGGATTTCATTCTCGGTGCGCTCGAATCCGCGTTGCGTGCCGGCGAGATCGTGGAGACGATCCACGTTCCGGCGAGGCCGGCATCGGCGCATTGGGGTTATGTCAAGAGTTGCCGCAAGACCGGCGAGTTCGCGCATGCAATCGGCGCTATCCTGATCGATCCTGGCGCTGCAACCGCCCGCGTCGTGATTGGCGCGATCGATTCCGCACCGATCGTCGTCGCGAATGCGGCGGAGCTGTTCGGCGGGCGCATCTCCGGCGACTACAAGGAACGCTTCGACGCGCGTGTCGCGGATGTCCTGCTGGCAAAGGTGGGCGTCTCGAACGCGGCCCATCGCCATATTCATGTCAATGTGCTGAAGCGCGCGGTCCGCGAGGCGGCCGCATGAGTATGATCGCACTCACCGTGAACCGGCGCGCCGTGCAGGTGTCAGCTGAACCGCGTACCAATCTGGCGGATTTCGTTCGCGACAAGCTCGATTTGACCGGTACGCACCTCGGTTGCGAACACGGCGTCTGCGGCGCGTGCACGGTGCTGCTCGACGGCATGCCGGCGCGCTCGTGCATCACCTATGCCGTTGCCTGCGAAGGGGCAGACGTCACGACGATCGAAGGTCTCGACGAGGACGAGGTGACATCAGAACTTCGTGCGGCCTTCACCCGGGAACATGCGCTGCAATGCGGTTACTGCACGCCAGGAATGCTGGTTTCCGCGCGTGATCTCGTGCTGCGGCTGCCGCAAGCCGATGAACGTCTGATCCGCGTCGGATTGAGCGGCAATCTCTGCCGTTGCACCGGCTATGTCGGCATCGTGCGGGCGGTCCAATCCGTGATCGAAGCGCGTCGCGCACGCGATATCGCGCCCGAACCGGGTGGTGGACGGCAGATTTTGGGTCCGGTCGGCTCCGGTCGGAGCCGGCATGGCGGTGTGGATAGCAACGAACGCGTGTCGCCGATCAAAACCGAACGACCGTCGCCCGGCGCAGCTAACTCGGTCGATTCGATCCCGGACTTCATCCCGGCCACCGTTCTCGAGCAGCAGTTCCACGTCGCGCACCCGCCCGAACGGGTGTTTGCGATGTTCGATGATATCGCCGCGGTCGCCGCTTGTCTTCCCGGCGCGTCGTTGACGGCGCCGCCGAAACCGGAACGCGTCGAAGGTGAAATCCGGGTCAAGATTGGTCCGATCGCTGCGACATTCTCAGGCGCCGCGCGCGTAGAACGCAACCCGGGCGACATGTCCGGCCGCATCGTCGGCATCGGCAACGACCGTCGCAGCCGGTCTTCGACCCAGGGCGAAATTCGTTATCGGCTGGTGCCGATCGCGCAGGGGACGCGCGTCGATCTTTCCATTGGCTATACGCTCACGGGAATGCTGGCGCAGGTCGGAAGGCCGGGGCTGGTGCGCGATCTTGCGACGCGGTTGATCGCGGAATTCGCCGCCAATCTCGACCGCCGACTATCGGGCACATTACCGGCAGATGCCGTTGCCGCCGACTTGAACGGAATGTCGCTGGTGTCAGGGCTTTTGCGCGCGCGGGTTGTGCGTTGGTTTGGTCGTTTCTCGTCCAACAAGGACGGAGCGGCTTGAAGGATCGACGTTCCGCGCAATGCGGAGCGGCGAGTTTTGGATTGCGGATGGATTAACAGCGTCAGATTGGAGAACCACATGACACGGACGTTCAGAATTGTTCCAGCGATTGCGCTGGCGGCTGCTTTCCTGGGTGGCGCCGCCAATGCTCAAACCATCAAGATCGGCGTCAACGAACCGCTCACGGGCGCATTCGCCGCTTCCGGTACCTACGTCGTCAACGGCGCCAAGATCGCCGCCGACGAGATCAACGCCAAGGGCGGAATTCTCGGCAAGAAAATCGAACTCGTCATCGAAGACAACAAGAGCAATCCGACGGAGGCGGCCGCCGTCGCCGAAAAACTGATTACCAGTGACAAGGTGCCCGTCATGATGGGCGCATGGGGTTCGAGCCTGACGCTGGCGGTGATGCCTAAACTGATGGAATATGAAGTGCCGATGGTGGTCGAGACCTCATCATCGGGCAAGATCACCACGACCGGCAATCCCTACATCTTCCGCATCTCGCCGCCATCGGCGATCGAGGCCGCCGCCTTCAAGGGGATCGTCGACAAGCTCGAACTGAAGAAGGTCGACTTTCTCGTCATCAACAACGATTGGGGGCGCGGCACCGCCGAAGACTTCAGCAAGATGATGAAGGAAAAGGGTATCACGGTCGGAGCCGTCGAGACGATGGACCAGGGTGCGCAGGATATGAGCGCGCAGCTTTCCAAGCTCAAGGGCACCGATTCCGAAACCATCATTGTGACGACGGCGGTGGATCAGCTGACGTTGATCTTCAAACAGGCGGCGGCACTCGGCCTCAAGAAGCGCATCATCACGACAGGCGGTTCGCAAAATCCGGACCAGATCATCGCGCAGGCGGGGGCCGCGGCGAACGGCACCATGCACCTGACCACCTTTCTGCCCTGGTTCCCCGACAAGACGCCGAATCCGGAAGCGACCAATTACTTTATCTCGGAGTGGAAGAAGCGCGGCTTCGACTTCGCCGGCTGCACCGAGAGTTTCCGCGGCTATGACGGCATCCGCACCGCGGCAGCCGCGATCGAGAAGGCGGGCAAGGCGGAGCCTGCGGCGATCAAGGCGGCCCTGTGGGACATCAAGATCAAGGGCCTGAATGGCGACATCGTATTTAAGAAATCCGGTCCTGAAGGCAAGGAAAGCGGCCAGAGCCAGCCCAATGTCTATCTGATCGAAATCACCGACGGCAAGATCGGCATGAAGACGCTCTGACGTCAATTTTCTGACGGGCGAGGGGTGCGGCAAACCCGCAGCCTTCGCCCGCGTCAGGATACTTGGGAGCCACCTTGAGCGAATTTCTGCAACATATGATCAACATGCTGGTGCTTGGCGGCACCTATGCTCTGCTGGGCATCGGACTGACGTTGATCTTCGGCATCATGAACGTCGTGAACTTCACGCATGGCGTGCTCTATACGTTCGGCGCCTACATCATGTTCATCGTGGTGCATCAGCTTGGCGTAAACTTCTTCCTGGCGCTGCCGCTCGCCGTCGTGGCCGGATGGCTGCTCGGGGCGGCGATCGAGCTGGTATTACTGCGCCCGTTGCGCGGCTCCGATATCGACACCACCATGCTGGTCATGATCGGCGCCTGGATCGCGATGCAGTCCGGCGCCTTATGGATATGGGGCGGGGTGGCAAAATCGGTCGCGACGCCGTTTCCTGACGCGCCGCTGGTGATCGGACCGGTCTCCGTATCCTGGTTGCGGCTGTTCGTGCTTGCGGCGGCGGCGATGCTGATCGTCGTCACCTATCTCATGATCAACAGGACAAAACTCGGCTGCGCGATGCGGGCGACATTTCAGGATCACGACACCGCTTCGCTGATGGGCGTCAACGTCGACATGATCTACACCTCGACCTTCGCGATCGGTTCGAGTCTTGCGGCCGCGGCCGGTGCGCTGCTGGGCCCCGTCTACGTGATCTTTCCGCAAATGGGCGATCTCGCCGCCGTCAAGGCATTTGCGATCGTGATCCTCGGCGGACTCGGCAATATCACTGGCGCTGTCATTGGCGGCTTCATTCTGGCATTGGCCGAAGAGCTGGGCGCCGGATACGTTTCGTCGGGCTATCGCGATGCGATGGGCTTCCTGATCATCATCGCAGTCCTGATCTTCAAGCCGACCGGACTGTTCGCGCGCTCGGAGCGCGTCGGATGAGGGCAGCGGTAGCTATTTTGACGATCGTCGCGTTCGCATCGGTGCCGCTGTGGCTGCGCGATCCCTATCTGATGAACGCGCTGATCACGACCGGCATCTTCATCATCGGCGCGATGAGTCTCAATTTGTTGCTCGGGTTCACCGGCCAGCTCAGCCTCGGTCATATCGCGTTTTTCGGCATCGGCGCCTACGTCAGTGCTCTGACGTCGCTTGGTTTTGACGCCGGTTTGCCGTTCGGGTTGCGCATGGTTCACGAGCCCTGGCCGCCAATTGTCGGCTTTGTGCTGGCCATCATCATTGCCGGATTTTGCGGATATTTGGTGGGGTTGCTGTCGTTTCGTGTCCGCGGTGCTTATTTCGTGATTGTGACGATTTCCTTTGCCGAAGTGGTCCGGCTGGTAGCGCTCAACTGGGTCGAGCTGACGCAGGGACCGCTGGCACTGACCAATATTCCCTCGATCGCCATCGGATTGCCGGGTCTTGGCGACCTGACGCTGCGCACCAAGTTGCAGAACTACTACCTCGTGCTATCGGTCGCGGTTATCGCCTATGTACTGATCTGGCGCCTGGTCCATTCTCATTTCGGCCGCGCCATGCGCGGGCTGATGGAAAACGAAACCCTGGCGGTGTCGGTCGGCATCGATGTGACCAAGACGCTTACGCTGGCCGCGGTGATTTCGGCCGGAATCGCTGGAGCGGCCGGCAGTCTCTATGCGCATTATATCCGGATCATCGATCCCGAAGTGTTTGCCTTCATCAATACCGTGACAATGGTGATCATGGTTATCACCGGCGGCAAGGGTTCGCTGGCCGGGCCGATCGTCGGCGGCATGATCTTTGGACTGTTGCCTGTGTTCCTGCGGCCGATCATGGCGCCGGAGGCGCAATGGATCGCTTATGGCGGCGTGCTGATCGTGATTCTGTTCGTGTTGCCGCGCGGTATCGTGCCGTCGCTGGCGCAACGGTTTACGAAACGGCCGAGCCGGACCGAAGCGGTTACCCCGGTCGCGCCGGTTACCTTCTCGAAGCGTGACGTCAAGGAGCATGCGTGATGCTGGCTCCCGCGACCGCATTGAAAGTCGAGCAGGTCGCCGTGAGCTTCGGCGGACTCGTCGCGCTCTCCGACATGAATTTTACGGTCGGCGAAGGCGAGATCGTCAGCTTGATCGGGCCGAACGGCGCCGGCAAGACCACGGCTTTCAACGTGATGACGGGCTTTCTGGATCCGACCCACGGCGCGGTGAGCTATCGCGGAACCGCTCTCAACGGATTGAAGCCGCATCAGATCGCCGACCTTGGATTGATCCGCACCTTCCAGCGCACCAGCGTTTTTCCGAACGACACCGTTTACGACAATTTGCTGATCGGGCTGCACCGCCAGGGCAGGGTCAGCCTTCTCGAAGCCATTTTGGGCTTGCCGCGTGCACGTTCTTCGCAGCGCCGTTTGCGCGAACGCGCCAGCGAACTGGTCGAATGGGTTGGTCTCGAACGCCGCGCCCACGATCTTGCAGGCTCGCTGTCCTACGGCGAACAGCGGCTTGTCGGCGTGGCGCTGGCGTTGGCGGCCGAACCGTCGATGCTGCTGCTCGACGAGCCGGTCTCCGGCATGAACGCCTCGGAAACCCATACCTTCGTGGAGCTGATCCGCAACATCAGGGATCGCGGCGTCACCATCCTGCTCGTCGAGCACGATATGCCGATGGTGATGAGCGTCTCGGATCGGATCGTGGTGCTGAACTACGGCCGGATCATCGCCGAAGGGCCGCCCGACGAAATCCGGAACAATCCGGCCGTCATCGAAGCCTATCTCGGGCAGGGAGCGGCGCGTGCTTGAGATCCGCGACATCGTGTGTGGCTATGGCGGGGTCACGGCGCTGCGTGGCATTTCGCTGGAGGTCAAGACCGGGCAACTCGTTGCACTGATCGGCGCCAACGGTGCCGGCAAGAGCACCACGCTGCGCGCGATCTCCGGGCTGGTTGCCCCGCGTTCGGGATCGATGCTGTTCGAAGGCAAGGAGATCGCGGGCGCCAAGCCGCCGCGCGTGGTGGCTTCAGGGATCGCGCATTGTCCGGAAGGGCGGCGCGTTTTCCCGCACATGACGGTTGAGGAAAACCTCGACATGGGCGCCTATCTGCGCACCGGCTCTGCCGAGATATCTGCGGACCGCGATCGGATCTATGCCGAGTTTCCGCGCCTAGCCGACCGAAAAAAGCAAGCTGCCGGCACCTTGTCGGGCGGGGAGCAGCAAATGCTGGCGATCGGCCGGGCGTTGATGTCAAAGCCGCGGCTGATCATGTTCGACGAGCCGTCCCTCGGGCTTGCGCCCAACATCGTCGAGCGGACGTTTGCGATCATCCGTGGCATTCGTGATTCCGGAACGACGGTGCTGCTGGTCGAGCAGAATGCGTTTGCGGCGCTCGAAATGTGTGACCACGCCTATCTGCTCGAAGGTGGCCGTATCGTTCTCTCCGGGCCTGGTGCGGAGATGATCGAAAACGAGCATGTCCGAAAGGCCTATCTTGGCGGATGACCGAAACCAAACGACGGCCTTGTCAGGCGACGGAAAATGGATGCCGGTCTGCGGGCTCAGCCGGCTGATTTCGCAAACGATCGTTTGCGCCCGCGTGACCGGCATCGATTTGATCCTGATCTGGAATGAAGGCCGCGCGGTGGCTTGCGAACGCATGTGCCCGCATGAACAGGCGGACCTCAGCCTCGGACACCTCGCGGCAGGACGCCTATGCTGTCCACGTCACGCCGCGTCGTTCGATCTCAGCAATGGCCAGATTTCCTACGGCTGGCCAAGCCGGCCGTTGCGGATCTACCCGGCCCGGATCGTCGACGATCAGGTCTGGATCGATGCTGGCGCGATCAAGTCGTCGGCGATCTAGAAGGCGTTATTCGACCAGCCTTCTGGCAATTTCGACCAGTTGGCCATTGGGGCGTCGCAACTCGCCGAGAATGCTGAAATGATCAGCGCCGTCGATCGGAACCAGCCTGCCCGGTGCGCCGGCGGCCACGCGCGCCTCGTGAAGCCGGATCGAATCGAAAACCAATGCTGGTAGTTCAGACGTGCCATAGACAATATCCAGTCGCTTGTGGACGACGGGCCGTCGAAGCGGCGACAATGACGCGACCTCCTGGTCGGTAAGTTTCAGTGCATTGTTCAAAGCGGTGTCACGAATCGGCGCAAGTTCGTAGACCCCGGAGATTGCGAGGCCCGCGGCGACGCGCGGGTGATCGAGCATCATGGCGACGAGGTGAGCGCCGGCCGACCAGCCGGAGAGTACCACGGGGCCGGCGATACCGTATGCCTCGCCATTGCCGGCCAACCAGTCAAGCGCCGTGGATATCTCCGTCACGATCTGGCTCAGGGTGGCTTCGGGCGCGAGTGTATATCCGGGTATGGCGACCGACCAACCATGCGCAGCGACGCCTTCGACCAGCATGGCAAACACTTCGCGGGAGTTACGCTGCCAGTAACCGCCATGCAGGAAAACCAGGCAAGGTGCTGTCTTGTCGGCGGCCGGATAAAGATCGACCTTCATTCTTTCGCGGTCGCCATACGGTACATCCAGAAAGGATTTGCGGCTGGCGCGCAGGGTCGCGGAAGCCTCATTGCGTTCGGCAATCAACACCGCGCTGTTTCGTACCGCTGCATTGTTGTCATAGGCCGCGTCGCGTTCGGTTTGAGAAAGGGCGGCCCAGTTCAGTCGAGGATCGAGAGAGCTTGCTTTTCCAGCCATGATGTCATTCACACCAAATACTCCTGCAACGATATCTTCGCGTTCTTAGCACAAGTATATTCGCACGGCTCGGTCCGGCAATCGAAAGATCAACGCGCGCTGTTTTTTACATAGTGGTTCGATCTGGCGAAGATCAAGGCTGAGCAATGCCAGACGGCGGCCGCCATTGAGAAGACCGAGGCCGCACAAGCGACTACACGGCTACTTGCATGCAGGAAGAAGGCTTCCATGCGGATTGTCGAGCATGAACGAAGACCACCGTGGTTACGAAAACCGGCCGCCGTTTAATCACCGGTGAGCAAGATACGGACGGGCGCCGCTCAGCATCTGTGCACATGCATTAGAGCGCCTTATTCTTTCAATCAGAACTTCTCATTTCTTGCCGGCTCCTCCCGCTGTTAGCGTTTCTCCAAGTGAGACTGACGCAACAGCCATCGCATTGTTTGCAAGGAGTTGGATATGGGCAGGGATACCGACAATTCAGGCAAGAGAAGCGTTGTGAAGGGGCAGCTGCCCTCTCGTCGACAGGTACTAAAGGGGGCTGCGGCCGTCGCTGGCGCGGCTGCCGGATCTAGTGTAATCGGTGCTCCCACGATTTGGGCGCAGGAGATCAAGGACATCGAGCTACGACACGTTGGCGTTTCCTATTCCGTGGTGAAGGCGATTGGCGATCAGGCCGCCAAGGATCTCGGCTTCAAGGTCACGATGCAGAACGTCGACACCTCGGCGGCGATTAATCGCTTCATCACCCAGCCGAATAGCGTCGATATCCCGGATCTGGAGGGCTGGCAGGCCAAACTCGCTGCCAAGCGCGGCGTGATCCAGGGCATCAACGTCAAGAAGATCAAGGAATTCGACAATTTCCTGCCGATCTTCACCAAGGGCGAACTCGACGGCCAGAAGATTCCGCGCCAAGGCATCTCGCCTTACGAGGCGATGTACATCGCGAAGGCCGACTCGACCGATCTGCACGAAGGCGTCACCGACTGGGCGACGTTCCTGCCGCAAGTTTACAATGCCGATTCCATCGGATACCGGCCCGATCTGGTCGATCATCCCGTGACCGAATGGAAGGATCTGCTCAATCCCAAATACAAGGGCAAGGCGGCGATCCTCGACGTTCCCGCGATCGGCATCATGGACGCTGCACTCTGCTTCGAGAGCGCGGACTTGATCAAGTACGGCAACAAGGGCAACATGACCACGAAGGAGATCGACTTCACGATCGAGAAGCTGATCGAGCTGAAGAAGTCCGGTCACTTCCGGGCGACATGGACCACCTTCGACCAGTCGGTGCAGTTGATGGCGGCGGGTGAAGTCGTGATCCAGTCGATGTGGTCGCCGGCTGTGGCCGCCGTTCGCGTCAAGCAAATCCCTTGCGTCTATGCGCCCGTCAACAAGAAGGGCGACAAGGAAGGTTATCGCGGCTGGTGCAACGGCCTCGGCCTGATGAAGCATCTGAGCGGCAAGAAACTGGATGCGGCCTACGAGTACATCAACTGGTACTACACCGGATGGCAGGGAGCCTTCGTGAGCCGCTACGGCTACTACAGCCCGGTGCCATCGACAGCGAAGAAGAACATGACCTCGACCGAGTGGGCCTTTTGGTACGAAGGCAAGCCGGCGCCGGAAGAGATCAAGGATCCGTACGGCGTTCCGATGGAAAAGGCCGGCACCGTCCGCGACGGCGGCTCTTTCCTGGATCGCGTCAAGAACATCTCGTGCTGGAACACGCTGATGGACGAAGCCGCCTACATGAACAAGCGCTGGAACGACTTCAAGGTCGCTTGACGCTTGGCTGGCAAGAACCTGAGACGCGCGCCGTCTCAGGCGGTTCACTCGATGATATGGCGTTCGTGGATTCGAAAAGCGGATGGAAAGCAAAGCCAAGGGAGGCGGGAGCAAGGCGGGCTGGCTGCTGATCCTCCCCCTCGTTCTCATTCTGGTGCCATTCTTCATCGCGCCGATTGTCGGCGTGGTCGCCGCCAGCTTCGTGCAAAGTGACGGGTTCGGCGGCATCATTCCGAGCTTCACGCTCGAGAATTACAAAGGCGTTTTCACTTCCGGCCTTACCTATCAGCTGTATTGGGCGACACTGAAGTTCTCGGTGTTTGCCTGGTTCTTCTCGCTGCTGATCGGTTTCTGGATCGCCTATTTTCTGGTGTTCCACGTTCGTAACCCGCTTTTGGCGCTCGGCCTCTTCCTGATCTGCACGGTGCCGTTCTGGACCTCGAATATCATCCGCATGATTTCGTGGATTCCGCTGCTCGGCAAGGAAGGATTGATCAACAGCGCGCTGGTCAAGACCCATGTCATCGACCAGCCGCTCGATGTGCTGCTGTTCTCGAGTCTTGCGGTGGTGATCGCGTATGTCCACCAGCTCACGATCTTCATGATCGTGCCGATTTTCAATTCGATGGCCCGCATCGACAAGCGGACCATCGAGGCGGCGCGCGACGCCGGGGCTTCGCGATTCGAGATCGTTCGCTTCATCGTGCTGCCGCTTTGCAAGACCGGCATCGCCCTTGGCTCGATCTTTGTCGTCTCGATCGTGATGGGCGACTTTTTCGTCGTCAAAGTGATGTCGGGCGGAGGCTCGGCCTCAGTCGTCGGAGCCTTTTATGAAGACATCGGCGTGCTGCAGTATCCGACCGCCGCGGCCAGCGCCACCATCTTGACGATCATCGTCCTGCTGCTTGTGGTGGCGATCCTGCGTACCGTCGACATCCGCAAGGAGCTGACGCGGTGACCGATCATTCGCCTGCAACCGCTGATGCGGATTCGGCGCCAATCCGGCCCCGGCGCGCGTTGGCGCCGAGCCGAGGCGGCCGTCCCTGGACGTTTTACGTGCTGGCGGCGTTGTTCACTCTGTATGTCATCGCGCTCTATGGACCGATGCTCTGTATCTACATCCTGTCATTCCAGGACGTCCGCGGCGGTCTGGTGTTTCCGATGCGCGGAACGTCGCTGCACTGGTTCATCGATCTCTTCACCCAGGTGCGTACTGGCGACGTCAAGGGCTCGTTCAGCCGGTCGATCCGGCTGGCCGTTGTTGTGACCGTCATTACCGTCGTGATTTCCTTCATGTCGGGCCTCGCGTTCCGCAAGCGTTTCGCGGGTGACAGCGTCGTGTTCTATTTGATGATAGGCAGCCTGGTTGCCCCCGGTCTGGTGCTCGGCATCGGGGTCGGGCTGATTTGCACGGTGCTTGGCATCGAGACCAACTGGTACACCACCGCGCTTGGCGCGCAATTGTCCTGGACGCTGCCTTTCGGCGTGCTGGTGATGTTCGCCGTGATGTCCCGGCTCAACAACGCCTGGGAAGAGGCGGCACGGGACCTCGGCGCCAGCGCCTGGCAAACGACTTTTCTTGTCATCGTTCCGATCCTGGCACCCGGCCTTGTCGCGGTCGCGTTGTTCGGCTTCACGCTGTCCTATGACGAGTTCACCCGCACCCTGCTGACCGCAGGCTCGCTGAACACCCTTCCACTTGAAATCTGGAGCATGACGCTGAATGTCACCTCGCCCTCGCTGTACGCGCTCGGCACGGTAACAACCTTGATTTCATTTGTTATCATCGGCGTTTGCCTCGGCACTATCGCGCGAATCCAGAAACGTCGCGCGGCCGGGCCGGCGGCACATTAGGGAATCAAACCGGGCTATGAATGTCGAGAACGGAAGCATCGAACTGGCGGGCATCGTCAAGAGTTATGACGGTGACACCCGGGTCGTTGACGGCGTCAACTTGCGGATTCCCGATCGTGCCTATTGTTGCTTTCTGGGTCCCTCGGGCTGCGGCAAGACGACGATCCTGCGCATGATCGCCGGCCATGAAGATCCGACCCATGGCGAGATATTGATCGGCGGCAAGGACGTCGTCGGCCTCGCGCCGGTCGAGCGGCGCACCGCGATGATGTTCCAGTCCTACGCGCTGTTTCCGCATTTGAATGTCCGCGATAACATCGCTTTCGCCTTGCGTGTGCGCGGCGTGGGCGCGCGGGAACGGCGCAAGGCGGCCGATGCCATGATCGAGAAAGTCAGGCTGACGGAGTTGGCCGATCGCTTGCCGGCGCAGCTTTCGGGCGGTCAGCAGCAGCGTGTCGCGCTGGCGCGGGCCGCCATCACCGGTCCGAAGGTCCTGTTGCTGGACGAGCCGCTGTCGGCGCTCGACGAACAGCTCAGGGTGCAGATGCGGCAGGAGCTGAGCCGGATGCAGCGAGATCTCGGAATCACCTTCATCCACGTCACGCACACCCAGCTCGAGGCAATCGCGATCGCCGACATCGTCGTGGTGATGGAAAAGGGCAAGATCAAGCAGGCCGGCCCGGCTCGCGACGTCTATGACCAACCGCAAGACCGCTACGTCGCCGAATTTCTCGGCGGACAGAACGTCC
>Ga0193742_1001959_pt1 | contig 11982 bp, 9 predicted proteins | sample L2c1metaG_FD_165511 | JGI IMG/M metagenome (GOLD analysis project Ga0193742, IMG submission 165511) | Soil microbial communities from a riparian zone of the East river system, Colorado, United States - L2c1 | ecosystem: Environmental > Terrestrial > Soil > Riparian zone | place: USA: East River... | reverse complement strand
CCCTGCTGCCTCCCGGAGGAGTCTGGACCGTGTTTCAGTTCCAGTGTGTCCGTGCGCCCTCTCAGGCCGGATACAGATCATCGTCTTGGTGGGCCATTACCCCGCCAACTAACTAATCTGCCGCGACCTCCTCTCCAAGCGCATTGCTGCTTTGACTCGTAAGTGTTATGCGGTATTAGCTCAGGTTTCCCTAAGTTATTCCCCACTCGGAGGTAGATAAGTCACGTGTTACTCACCCGTGCGCCACTGTACTCAGGTATTGCTACCCTTTCTCGTGCGACTTGCATGTGTTAGGCACGCCGCCAGCGTTGATTCTGAGCCAGGATCAAACTCTCGTTTAATCTTGGTGTGCCCGCTCCCAAGACGGAGGTCCGGGAGTCAGACGCCTTCGCTCGCTCGAAAGGAGCGAAGGATATAACTAGTGAGAATGACTAAACCAAATTTCGCATCATCTCACGACTGGCACGTTCAACTATGTTGTCAAAGATCCGAACTGCATCCACACTAGGCGGGCAGTTTTGGATCAAGGACCTATCCGGCTAAAAGCCAGGATCGTGTCCTCGAACTTGATTGCGCTGTTTTCGTCTTTGTTTTCACCACCATCGGCCGTTTGTTCAGGCCTCACTTTTACCACTCGGCGGCGTTCGACGTTTTAGCGAACTTCCTAAGATTATCGAAGTTTCAATCTCATGTCAACATCTTTTTTTTGCTTTCTTCACTCGACTTTCATCTCGAAGAAACATCTCTGTCAACTGTTCGCAAATGCGCAAAATGTCAAAACATCATATCGACATAAATCTATGTCGCGAAGCCTGGGCTTCTATAAAGCTAACTTGCAGTGACTTGGGTTTAGATTCGGCTGGCCATTGGCTCTGTCGCCGCGATCAAACGCTTGGACTGCGCTCCGACTTCCCTTAACCGCCTTCTTTCCGGCGCCCAGGTGCGAAGCTCATTTTTACTACCACAGCGAGAATGCCGTGCTTGCCATACCTTTGCAAGCCCGCCGCTCACTGCGACTTCCTGAGAGTATCAACGACGGCAGAGTTGTGCAACCTAAAAGGCTGTTAATAACTCTACTTTTCTGTCGAAAAGCTCGATCCGCCCAGTGATGACGCCACTTTTGTTTCCGGAATTTTTCTTAACGCAGTGGCTCTCCCCGTCAAGACGGGGGTTGCCAAGTCCTCAACGCGTTCTGAAACTTTGCGCCATGGAGGTGAAGATTGGCTTCAGCGCTGGGTAATCAGCCTCGGGAGCGACAAAGACCATGTAATTCACCGCTCCGTCTGGCCTGGCGACCGCGACCAGCAGGTCCCGCTCCGTGATCGCCGTACTCCCATTCATCAAAGGCGAGCGCCCCCGCAGCTCGACGGCCCTGGCAAGCTGTCCGTTCACCGTCATCGAGGTCATCTCTCCCGACTGCTGCAGTCCCCCGTTCTGTTCACTCATCTGCTTCGCGATCGCGGAGGCCGCCTGCGCCAACGAGTTCGCATCGTTAACAGGGCTCTGAAACCTTATCCCGTCGACGATGGCGCCATACGCGATTCCCGACTGGCTGGCTCCATCGATAGGCACAAACGCCACACTACCATTCTGGCCCTCACCCTTCTGCCAGCTCTGCGGATAGCTGATGGAGAAGGCCTTGCCGTTGTAGAAGATCATGCGGTCGTTCAAACCCAGAGCAGCCTTGCTCAGCCGCGCACCTCCTCCACCTGCTTGCCCGGCGGCACTCGCAGCCACCGGGATGACCTGAGCAGGTCCTCCCGCGACCAGCGCATACCTCCCTGAGCTTCGCCAAGCTCCACCCTGCACTTCTTTGGCGTTGTAAGCCTTCTCCTTGGTCGCGAGGGCGCGGGCCTGGGTGAACTCGGCAGAGGTCACCTTGGGATTGGCCCTCTTCGGCAACGTTGCGATCTCCGCGTTGACATACTGCATACGGTTGCCAGGGTTGGGGTGATCGCTGAGAAGCTGTGCTCCGCCCTCACCGTACTTCGCCTGAATCGTCTCGAAGAACTGAGGAATGCCACGAGGATCGTAACCTGCGTCATAGAGAATCGCCGTCCCCAGCAGGTCGGCCTGTTTCTCATAGTCGCGCGACATCCGCAGAAATCCGAGGCCGGTCGCCATCCCGATTCCCTGTGTCGCCAGCGATCCCAGCGCGCCGTTGCCGAGGGCAATGGCGGCTCCAAGCTGCCCCAGAGCCGCCCACGTCCCCACCGACTGCTGCTTGGTCATATTGCACGTGGAGTGGCGCATGACCACGTGCGAGAGCTCGTGCGCCATCACACCTGCCAGCTGCGACTCTGTCTCTGCCGCGCGAAGGGCGCCCACGTTCACAAACATCGCTCCGCCCGGGAGCGCGAAGGCGTTGATCTCATCGCTGGCGACAACGTGAAAATTGAACGGCCAGCGGTATCCTGGCGTCACCGCCACCAGCTTCTCCCCGAGTTGCCGCACATATTGCGAGAGGGGAGAGTTGTCCGGAAGCACCGGCATCTGCTTGAAGATCTCGGCCGCATACTTCGCTCCCTCGGTCTGCTCCTGCTCAACGCTGAAGGCATTCTTGCAAGGCGGGGGAACCTGAAAGCGCGCCCATGCGGACTCGGTCGCGCCTCCCAGGATCAGGCTCAGAAGAAGAAACAGCCGCGCTGCACATCGGTCTCGAAGCATGTTCACCACCTCGTCGTTTCAATTCCGCAGGCTCGCAAAACTACTTTGTACCCAGCCGAGATGGGCTCAAGGATGCGCGTTTAGGAAGGCTTCGCGATGACCCCAAGATCGGCCATTCCATTTACGAAATACTGCACCGCCAGGGCGACCAGGAGCAAGCCCATGATGCGGACCAGAATACGAATTCCCGTATCCCCCAGTGCCCTTGCCACCTTGTCCGAGTTGCCGAGCACGAAATAACAGACGACCGCCGTGACGAAGATCGATCCCAGAATTGCTACCATCTGCCAGCGATTCTGAGCCTGGCCCACCAGCACCATGACGCTGGCGATCGCTCCGGGGCCAGCAAGCATGGGAATTCCAAGCGGCACAATACCCGCATCTTCCTTGCTCGCAGCATCCTCTGCGTCTCCGCTGGTCTCCTGGGTCGGCGAGCGCCTGGCTTCGAGCATGTCGAGGCCAATGAGGAGCAGGATGATTCCGCCCGCGATCTCAAAGGCCGGCAGGGTAATTCCGAACATCTTGAAGATGTACTGGCCGGCCAACGCAAAAGCGCTCAGGAAGATAAATGCAGTCAGAGAAGCCTTTCGAGCCATCCGTCTGCGTCGCTCTTTATTTGAACCCGCAGTCACGGCGAGAAACGTCGGCAACGCGGCGAAGGGATCGACCAGAAAGAAGATCGAGCTGAGCGCGAGCAAAGAGAAACGCACATAGACGGAGTGCTGCAGACCGTAGAGACTCACCGGGGAGTGGAGATCATAGAGCACACCCTCATTTTCCCACGCTCATCACAAATCTCGAACGAATGGAGGATCGGGATGCGCTTTCGCGCTGGTTCCGCCGCGGCGTCGCTGGCTATAATTGAATCTTCCACGTAAGGAGCGCCTATGCCTATCCAGCCCACCTCGAACATCTGGCACAACGGACAACTGATCCCTTGGGACAAGGCCCAGATTCATGTCATGAGCCACGTCATTCACTATGGCTCCTCTGTCTTCGAGGGAATCCGCTGTTATACACAGCCCAACGGCGCCGGCGTCTTTCGGCTGCAGGAACATATGCAGCGGCTGATCGATTCGGCCAAGATCTATCGCATGCCTCTCGCCTATAGCGTCGATCAGCTCTCCGCAGCCGTTATCGACGTGATCGAGGCCAACGGGGTGGCTCCTTGCTATATCCGTCCCATCGCCTTTCGCGGCTACGGCGAGATCGGCGTGAATCCGCTCAAATCGCCGGTCGATGTCTACATCGCGAACTTTCCTTGGGGCAAGTATGTTCCCGGAAATGAAGGCGCTGATGTCTGCATCTCGAGCTGGTCGCGCCTGGCCCCTAACACCATGCCTTCCCTGGCGAAGGCGGGAGCCAATTACATGAACTCCCAGCTCATCCGCATGGAGGCCGAGATCAACGGCTATGCGGAGGGTATCGCACTCGACGTGAACGGCTATCTCTCCGAAGGCTCCGGCGAGAATCTCTTCCTGGTGCGCAATGGCATCATCTACACCACGCCGCTGGCGAACTCCGTGCTCAGCGGGATTACGCGGAACTCGATTATCACGCTGGCTCGCCAGCTCGGGATCGAGGTCGTCGAGCAGACACTGCCGCGCGAGCTGCTCTACATCAGCGACGAGGCCTTCTTCACCGGAACCGCGGCCGAGGTCACGCACCTGCGCTCGGTCGATCGCATTCTCGTCGGAGACGGAACCATGGGGCCCGTCACCTCGGCGCTCCATGAGGAGTTCTTTGGGATCGTCAACGGGCTCAAGGCCGATCGCTATAACTGGCTTACACCGGTCAATGTCAAGGTCGCCGAGCCGGTCGGAGCGTAGATTAAAACTCGCAAAATTTAAAGGAAACGCGGCAGCCATGGCTGCCGCGTTTCCTTTAAGCCACAATGCTTCCCTGTACTCGTCGTCTCTCCAACTCTACGGATGACACCTTCGAGGGACACGCTCACCTTATGGCGCCATCTGCCTGCGGTAGTCTTGTAGGGAACTGAACTGTCTTCTTTCTTGGAGAGCATAATGTCTACCGTTCTCATTACCGGTATCGCTGGATTCATCGGTTCCAGCATCGCGCGCGCTCTTCTGGATGAAGGGGCAGAGGTCCGCGGAATCGACAACCTCTCTACCGGTTCGATGGCCAATCTCGAAGAGATCCAGTCGAGAATCGACTTCCGCAAGGCGGATATTCTGGACCAGAAGTCCGTCGAAGATGCCTGTGCCGGCGTCGACTATGTCTTTCACGAGGCTGCGATCCCGTCGGTCCCCAAGTCCGTCGATGACCCCATCGGGACCAATGGCCCCAATCTGACCGGAACTCTCTACGTTCTAGAGGCCGCTCGCAAGGCTGGCGTGAAGCGCGTGCTCTATGCCGCATCCTCAGCTGCGTACGGCGATGCTCCTGAGCTGCCGAAGGCTGAGGCTATGCTGCCGTCGCCCATGTCGCCCTATGCCGTCCAGAAACTGGCCGGGGAGCACTACCTGGCCAGCTACTACCGCGTCTACGGCCTCGAGACGGTGGCGCTGCGGTACTTCAATATCTTCGGGCCACGGCAGGACCCGTCCTCGCAGTACTCAGGCGTACTGGCCCGCTTTATCTCGCTGATGCTTGCAGGCCAGACTCCGACCATCTACGGCGATGGCCTGACCAGTCGCGACTTCACCTATATCGACAACGTGGTCAGCGCGAACCTGCTGGCGGCGAAGGCGCCTGCAGGAGATGTGGCTGGCCGCGTCTTCAACGTCGCCACGGGAAACCGCATCACGCTGCTTAAAGCCTTCACCGAGATCAAGCGCATCACCGGCTACACGGGCGGCATCAACCATGCTCCCGAGCGAGAAGGCGACATCAAACACTCCGTCGCCGATATCGCGGCAGCCCAGAATGCCTTTGGGTACAAGGTAGTTGCGAATCTCGCTTACGGCCTTGAACACACGATCGAGTGGGCAAGAGAATCTGTGCCCGCAATTTAGCTGCATCGACCTGCTTTCCTCAATCAGAGAAAGATCCTTTATTCCGGCTGGAAGGAAGGATCCTGCCCAAGTTGGCAGAAGGTTTTACAGCTTGTGCAGGTTCTTGGGCATATTTCGCATGCCCAGGATATGGAAGTCCTTCAAACCGCTCTTGTTCACATAGGCGAGCCGGTTGTTGCCGTTCGGATCGGTCGGAATCAGGAAGAAGCCATTCTCGAGCACGAAATCACGGGTATTGCTGATAATCCCCTCGATTATCTCCCCATCGTAAAAATAGACCCTCACCCAGAGGCCGGGAACGATAGGGGCGTTCTCATGGAAGTGCAGCGCTTTGTGACGGACATCGCCGTCGAAGGTCTTGACGAAGAAGACGGCCTTGGCATCGCTGGTAGGAATCTCCTCCCTCTCTCCCGTGTCCACCAGGTCAAGCTTGATGGTCTCGAGAGGAGAGTGAGGATCGTTGTCCAGAAGCTGCTCGATGGACCCAAGCTCGCTGATGGGGATCGTCCCTCGAACAGTACGGTCTTCAAATCGGACCACGACGCGATGAACGCCCTCCGCCGCGGCGGAGGCCATAGCGGCGATCTTGGCCGCTACGCGCGATCTTGTGGAGATAGATCGTACTGTTTGATCTTGTATAGCAGTGCCTTGTAACTGATCTGAAGATCGTTTGCCGCTGCCTTGCGGTTCCATCCAGTCCCCTCCAACACCTGTGCAATCGCAGCCGCCTCAGCGCCGCCCTTAAGGTTTTTTACCAGCGCTTTCAATCCAGCACCACCGGGAGACTCTGTCGTCCCTCCCATCGAGACTTGCACCACAACGGGAGTGAGCTCATCAAGAATCGCCCGTTCGTCACCGAGAACAAGGTAACGATTGACGACATTTTCGAGCTCGCGCAGATTTCCAGGCCAATTATGGGCCGCGAAAGCGTCCATCAACCTCTGGGAGAACGGCAAAGGCTCACGGTCATAGCGCCGGGAACCCTTCCGCATAAAGTATTCAGCGAGCACAGGAATCTCTTCCTGGCGCTCGCGCAGGGGGGGAATATTCAGGGTAAATCCGTTGAGACGATAGTAAAGATCTTCACGGAAGGTCTTATTCGCCATCGCCTCCTTCATATTGATGTTCGTAGCCGCGATGACACGGACGTCCACCTTCATCGGGGAACGACTTCCCAATCGCGAGAAAGTTCCATCCTGAAGCACCTGCAACAGCTTAGCCTGCAGAATGGCAGGCATCTCGCCAATCTCGTCGAGGAAGATCGTTCCCCCCGTGCAGATCTCAAACTTTCCCGGCTTGGTCTTGACGGCCCCCGTAAACGCGCCCTGTTCGTAGCCGAAGAGCTCGCTCTCCAGCAGATCGGCCGGAACGGCCGCGCAGTTGACCTTAAGGAAGGTGTGCTGACTGCGGGAGGACATCTTGTGGGTGTAAAGAGCAAGAATCTCCTTGCCGGTTCCGCTCTCCCCCAGGATCAGTAACGGGATATCGGCGCGAGCGACCAGCGAAGCCTGAGACTCCAGATCCCGCATCCGCTTGCTCGAACGCACAAAGGAATGGGTTTCGTTGAGCGGGATCTCTCGCGGCGAGTCAGCCAGGGAGGACTTGCGATCCGGCGAGGAGAGATGCTCCTCGATCGTCTCTTCGACATCGGTCCCCACAAAGGGCTTCATCACAATGGCGCGCACACCTAACCGGATGACCACCTCGAGATCGCGCAGGTCAGCCGAACAGGACAGCACGATCACCGGCAGACCCGGATGGGCGCAACGGATATGAGTCAGCAGGGGAAGAGGATCACGGCCCGAGTGCAGCGCAAGTAGAAGAATATCCGGGGCATCGCTCTGGTCCAGACGGTCCAGAAGGGACTTCTCTTCTGAGAAAAGGTTCAAGGCGTAGCGGTCGCCCAACGTGAGGCGAAGATAGTCCAGCACGGCCAGATCAGGTTCGAGAATAAGAACCTGAGGACGGGATTTAGCCACTGACTTCAAAGCAGACATACCATAAGACGGAGAAGCCGACATACCAACACCCCTATGATGCCGATCCGGATTCTTTCGTCCGAACCGTGCGAGTCTGGCTGGTCGCACAGACAATCAGATTTTCCAGCCTTCGTACGTAACCCGTACCACCCGTGAAAAGGGGAGAACTCCCGGCGAGTTACTAGCGAAATTCTAGTTCGGAATGCGCAAAGTTTGACACAAAAATGTTAATAATTTTGCCGATGAAAGAGAAAAATGTTTACCACTCCTCCTCCCCGAGAGCGAATACCGCCCTCTCCTCCTCGGTCGAGGTCGCCAAAAAGCATTCTCTTCCTTACATTACCAATGTAAGCAATAAATTGGTTACCAGAGAGGGATATCCCACAAACACTGCATCTTTGTCAGTTTTCCATCCTCCTCCTCCTCTTATACGGAACAGATTTCGCATCTATCAAGGTCAGGATAGATCTTCGCTACCTGGAGAAACAGGCATACTTCCCAAAGATTGGCTAGGTACGTGCATACCTGAAAACGTATTGCATTTCTTCTAAAAATCCCCAAAGACGGGAAAAGATAACTTTGGTCCATACTTCTGAATCCGCTGCCTCCTTCAGTCTGCCGCCGATGGATATTCTCTTCGGCAAAACTCCCGCGATGCAAGCCGTACGTAACAAAATAGAACGGGTGGCCGAGACGGACGTCCCTGTGCTGATCCAAGGAGAGAGCGGTACCGGCAAAGAGATTTGCGTGCAGCTGCTGCATGGCCTCTCTCTCCGTTCCCGGGGAAGTTTGGTCAAGGTCAGCTGTCCGGCGATTCCTCACTCGCTGCTCGAGACTGAGCTCTTTGGGTACGAAAAGGGTGCTTTCACAGGAGCCGCGAGCATCAAACTAGGCCGCGTCGAGCAGGCTCACAATGGAACTCTCTTTCTCGATGAGGTGGGAAGCCTCGATCTCAACGTGCAGTCCAAGCTGCTTCAGGTTCTTCAGGATGGAACCTTCGTCCGTGTGGGGGGCCACGAGTCGCGCTCGATCGCGACCCGGCTGGTCTCGGCCGCCAACGTCGATCTGAGAACCCAGGTGGAGAGCGGCACCTTCCGGCTCGATTTCCTGTTCCGCATCAACGCTGTGACGATCAACCTGCCTCCTCTGCGTCAGCGGATCGCGGATCTTCCGATCCTGATTGATTACTTTATCGAGCACTACTCCCGTGTCTTCCGCCACACCCCTGAGCTGCTCTCGAAGAGCGCCATACGGCTGATGCAGAACTATCAGTGGCCCGGCAATATCCGCCAGCTCGAGAACCTGATCCGCAGCTACGTCCTGATCGGAAGCGAAGACGCTCTGGTGGCCGAGCTGATCCCGGAGCAGTCCCGCGGCGGAATTACCGCCGAAATTGACCTGAGCGAGCCGATCTCGCTCAAGAACATCACCCGCCAGGCGACCCATGACCTCGAGCGTCAGATCATCCTGAAGGTCCTGCAGGCCAATAGCTGGAACCGCCAGAAGACCGCAAAATGGCTGCAGATCAGCTACCGCTCGCTTCTTTACAAGCTCAGCGAGGCCGGAATGCCGGAAGTTCCTCCGCGTCCTCTGCGTACCGCGAGCACGAAGAGAAGCGATAGCGCGATCAGCGCGGTGCCTCCACTCGCACCTCCGCGTACCCGCCTTTATTAGGCAAAGCCGTTTGCGTTGGTGAAAGGTGCTTGTCTGAAGCAGGCAGGAGCCGGTCACCTTCGGGTTCCCGTCCCGTCTGGAGTCACAGTCCTTACTTTCCAGTCGAGCCCTCGACCAACTGTTTCAAGGTGGCAGCATAAGTCGCGGTGATGGGACGGCGATGGTAAGCCGCGATTCGCTCGAAATCCGGTTGCTGTCGTGAGGACGCAGCTTCGACTGCCTCCATCAGCATCCCTCGAATCGCATCGGGATCGTCAACGTCTGCCCACATTCCAGCGCGGGTCTCCTCCAGAAGACGCCGAACATCACCTTGGGGATGAACCGCGCCGAGGATTGGTCTCCCACCTCCGAGATAGTCATAGAACTTGGCCGCCACGTTGATCCTGTCGTGCGTGATCAGCAAAAGATAATCGGTGTCCTGTATAGCCGCCAGGGCCTCGGCCTGGGGAACGAATCCCTTTAGCTCAATCGTATCGCCGAGGGAAATAAGCTGCTCGCGATAGGCCGGGGTCTCGATGTGGCCGATGAAGCGAAGGTGGATTCGGGACCGAACTGCTTCGGGAAGGCCTCGAATGGCCTCCACAAAACTTCCGGGAGCGGTCGACCCATAGACCGTACCTATGTAGGTAAGGGTAATCTTCTGCCCCTGCGGTCGCCGCGCAGGCTGCGGGCTCTCTGCGGAGGGAGGCGTGAGATCGTAACCGTTGGGGATACAGAGGAATTTATCCGCTGGCACATTGGGATAACGCGTCTGGAGCTCCCGACGGGCAGCCTCGGTCACCAGGACCACGGCTGTTGCATCGCGGACGGCATCGCGTTCCGTCTCCAGCGCGACGGTTCGAGCGCGGCTGTTGCTGTTAAAGCTCATCAGATCGAGTGTGGTGGAGATCCATTCATCGCGGAAATCCACAAGGATAGGAAGCGAGGGAAAAAGTTTCCTCAGTCGTGGAACAAGTTTTACGCTCGAAAAGGGGGGAACCGTGATCAGAACAGCATCGATTTGACGCCTGCGGATGATCCGGACCGCGGCTGGGAGAGCAAACGGAAGCCATCCGACCTGAGGATCGGGCAGCAGAAGGTTGCCGATAAGCTGTTTCAGCGGATTACCGCGCTTTGAGCTGGCTGGGACGCTGGCCGCGGTGCTGGCTGAGGAGCCGGGCTGGGGAGCGGTCGCTGAGGAAGGCTTTCCTCTGCCTCCCGTGATGGCTTTTTTCACCGATTTACGCAGCCAGAAGGGCAGATCCAGGGTCCAGCAGCGATGAACCGTGACGGTCTCCGGGACCTGCCGGAGCAGGGTAAAGTCTTTGCCTACCGCCGGAGCGTTGCGGGCGGTGAGAACGTCCACGCGCACGCCGTTTTCCGGAAGGTACTTAGCCAACGAGAGCGCGCGTAAGACCCCGACGCCGCCCGCTGGAGGAAAAGAGAAGGTGATCAGCAGGAGATTCAAATCAGCGAACCCCGGCAGGCGTCTCCGCCCGTTCTTTGTGCAGCCGCGAGCCCGGCGAAAGTGGGCCCGTCAGAGCCTCGATGGCGCAAAACATATCATAGGCACTCGCCCAATGCAGCTCGATGCCGCGCCTCTGGGTCTCCTCGTGAAGCCAGCGAAACATCTGTTCCAGCCCTCCTGCGTGGGAACCTGTTCCCAGCAGGGCATCCGCATTGTCTTCCCGTGCGCCGTGCGTGTGGAGCTTCAGGAAGAGTTCTTCACCCACCCGAGGGGCAAGATCCAGCCAGCGGCGGACGCGGGGGAGGGTTGGAAGATCATTGTGAGCGATCTCTCCCATCTCTACGCGTGGCACCAGTCTTCCCTCAAACCTAAGCCCGACGGGACCTGTAATCATCAGCAGATCGCCCTGAGAGCCTGCTCCGACCGACGCCTCGACTCCGCGATCAAAAGCCTTTGGCCGTCCGGGCGTTCCGGTGCACCAGTAGACCTGATTGACGACGTGAGTCTGGGTGGGGGATGGGATCGATGGCATCGTAAAGTCGGCGTAGCAGCCCAGATCGCGCAACAGCTCGATCTCCCCGGTCAAGCCGCAATCCAGACCGTCGGGCCGGGAGTTATCGAGCGCCCAGTTGCCGTGGATGAAGCCAAAGACCATGCGGCCCCGATGGTCGTGCAGCAGGCCATGGTCGTTGCGCAGTGTCCGGCAGAAATCAGTTATCTTCCGGATAAAGCCTTCGGCCGTCTCGCGATCGTGGTGAATGTGAACCTCGACATCGCCGATCCCCTGCCGCGTCATCTCGGCCAGGGGAGCGAGCAGCTCTGGCCGGTACTCCTCCTGCGGGTAGAAGAAACTGTACTGGGGCATGCGGCCGGCGACATCCCGGGGAGCCGCGGCTGCGATCCTGGGCCACTTCTCCTGCCAGCGGGCCACGCGGCGAAGAGCTGTCTCCATGGAGGCCTTCTGGCACAGGGCTCATAATGGTCGGTCACCGCAACCCATAACCTCCGGGGAGCGGATTGCCTCAACAGGCTCCGTGCGCGGTCTCGAAAGTAGCCCGGAACCCATAACTCTGCGTGACGTGGTAGCTTCATGACTCTTCGGCCTGAATGAATCGTACGAGATTGAGATCATGCGATGGCATCTTAATGAGATTCCACCTTTTTCACGCTCTCTTTGGCACACCAGATGCTCTAACATTGCACTGGAGCACATAGTTGCCTATTCTATGGGACTTTTTCT
>Ga0193742_1001958_pt1 | contig 11983 bp, 12 predicted proteins | sample L2c1metaG_FD_165511 | JGI IMG/M metagenome (GOLD analysis project Ga0193742, IMG submission 165511) | Soil microbial communities from a riparian zone of the East river system, Colorado, United States - L2c1 | ecosystem: Environmental > Terrestrial > Soil > Riparian zone | place: USA: East River... | reverse complement strand
CGTTCGAGGATGATCGCGGCGCTTATGATCAGAAGGACGCTGCCGGATTTATCCGCCTCAACGCGTTGCGCCTGCGTACTCTAGCCGCCCGCAAGCGCAACAGCTGATATTTCCGAACGCGAAGCGAAGCGGGGCCCTGCCCCGCTTTTTGTTTTTGCACTGGGCCATACTTTATCGCCTATCCGGCTTGTAGCGTTCGCTTCTCCGTCCTAGATGTTAGAACCATATAGTTCCTGCCCATGACGGAGTGCCCCATGTCCTCAACGAGACCGGCTATCAACCCCGCCCTGACTGATTGGACCGGGCCACTGGGTCTACCGGATTTCACCGCGACGATCGATAGCACGCTGAAGAAACTGCAGCTCTCCGGCAAGGATCTTGATCGCGTATCCGCGATTTTCTGGCTGAGGGCCGGTGCCCACACCAACGACACGATACAGGCACTGGAACGGGTCATCGCACCGAAAATGTCCCGCCACTCTTCATCGATCATGATGAACCCGTTGCTCTTCGCGCGTATCGACTCGCTTTTTGAGCAGCGCGATCTGCTCGGCCTTGATCCTGAAACCGACCGCGTCTTGGAAAAAACTTGGAAAGGTTTTGTGCGCAGCGGCGCACGACTTGATGAACCGGGCAAGGTGCGACTTGCAGACATCAATGAGAAATTGGCCAGCCTTGGCGCACAATTCGGGCAGAACGTTCAAAAAGACGAAGCGAACTGGGCACTTTTCATCACCAATGAAGCGGAACTGGCCGGTTTGCCGGACTTTGTGCGCGACGCCATGCGCGGTGCCGCCGAGGAGCGTGATCGCCCCGATGCCTGGGCAGTCACATTATCCCGGTCTATTATCGAACCGTTCCTGTCGTTCTCCGAAAACCGCTCCCTGCGTGAAAAGGCGTTCCGTGCCTGGGCAGCGCGCGGCGAAAATGGCGGAGAGACGGACAATACAGACATAGTTGCCGAAATGGTGAAGCTGCGCGCTGAAAAAGCCAAACTGCTCGGCTATCAAAGCTTTGCAGCCTACAAGCTCGATAACACGATGGCCAAGACGCCCGAAGCGGTTATGGACTTGCTGGAGCCGGTCTGGGACAAAGCAAAGGCACGTGCCGCCGAAGAAGAAATCGATCTGCAGCGGCTCATCACCGGCGAAGGCCGCAATCATAAGGTTGAACCTTGGGACTGGCGCTACTACGCCGAAAAGCTGCGCAACGAGCGCTTTGCTTTCGACGAAACGGAGTTGAAGCCTTATCTTCAACTTGAGAAGATCATCGAGGCCTGTTTCGACGTCGCGACACGTCTGTTCGGAATTGCGTTCGAGGAGAAACAGGGCATTCCGACCTGGCATCCGGATGTCCGCGTCTGGGAAGTTTTCAATGCGGGCGGCAGCAAACGTGGCCTTTTCCTTGGCGACTATTTCAATCGCCAGTCGAAACGTTCTGGTGCATGGATGAGTGCGCTCCAGTCGCAGCATAAGCTCGACGGCGAGCACAAGCCCATCATCTACAACGTCATGAATTTCGCTAAGCCACCCAAGGGTGAGCCAGCTCTGCTATCGCTTGATGGTGCGAGAACGCTTTTTCATGAGTTTGGCCATGCGCTGCACGGGCTTTTGTCAGACGTCACTTGGCCAGCGGTTTCTGGCACATCTGTATCGCGGGACTTTGTCGAGTTGCCGTCTCAGCTCTACGAGCATTGGCTGACCGTGCCGGCCGTCCTTGAAAAGTATGCAATTCATTACCGCACTGGTGAAGCCATGCCGAAGGCTTTGCTCGACAAGGTGCTCGCAGCGAACACGTTCAATGCGGGGTTCAATACGGTTGAATTCACTTCGTCTGCACTGGTAGACATGGCATTTCACGCCGAGGGCACGCCGCCGATCGATCCGATCAAATTCGAAGCGGATACGTTGAAACAGTTGGATATGCCCGACGCCATTATCATGCGTCATCGCACGCCGCACTTCACCCACGTGTTTTCCGGCGATGGCTATTCAGCCGGCTACTATTCCTACATGTGGTCGGAGGTGCTGGATGCAGATGCATTCAAGGCATTCGAGGAGACCGGCGACGTGTTCAACGCCGATCTCGCCGCCAGGCTGAGACAATATATCTATTCAGCGGGTGGAAGCCGTGATCCGGAAGATCTCTATAAGGCTTTCCGCGGCAAGATGCCCACGCCCGATGCTATGATCGAAAAGCGTGGGCTTTGATTTAGCGTAGGTTCGAATCAGGCCTTGGCGAAGTCAAGGAGGTCGTTGTTGAGCTGAGCCTTGTGCGTCGTCGCAAGACCGTGGGGCGCGCCCGCATAGACCTTCAGCGTAGCATTCTTCACGAGTTTCACGGCCTTGCGGGCCGCGTCATCGATCGGCACGATCTGATCGTCATCGCCATGGATGAACAGGGTCGGCACGTCGATTTTCCTCAGATCTTCGGTGAAGTCGGTTTCCGAGAATGCCTTGATGCAAAAGTAGGAGGCCGGCATACCAGCCATCATACCCTGCAGCCAGAACGCCTCCCTTACCCCTTCGGAAATTTTTGCTCCGGTGCGATTGTAGCTGTAGAACGGCAGCGACAAATCCTTGAAGAACTGCGAGCGGTCGGCGATGACACCATCGCGAATGCCATTGAAAACATCGATAGGCAGACCTTCCGGATTGGCGTCCGTCTTCAGCATCAGCGGCGGCACTGCGCCGACCAGCACGGCCTTGGCAACACGTTTTGTACCATGCCGGCCGATATAGCGGGCGACTTCACCACCGCCGGTTGAATGGCCGATCATGATCGCGTCTTTCAGATCGAGCTTCTCGAAGAGCTCCGCCAGATCGTCGGCATATTGGTCCATATCGTTGCCCTGCCATGGCTGGCCTGACCGTCCGTGACCACGGCGATCATGAGCGATGACGCGATAACCATTGGAGGCCAGAAAGAACATCTGATCCTCCCACGCATCAGAACTCAGCGGCCAACCATGGCTGAAGACAATCGGCTGTCCCTTACCCCAGTCTTTGTAATAGATCTCTGTACCGTCCTTGGTTTTGATCGTGGTCATGGCGCTGTGTCCTTTCGCTGTTTGGCTGGATTGTGCGTTGGCGGGCTTTTGATCGGCGGCGGCATCTCCTGACGGAAGACTGGCGGCAGCTACGAGGCCAGCGCTGGCCGTCAGGAAAGAACGGCGGGAAGTCAGTTGAGACGGGATATTGCTCATAATATAGCTCCCTTGGATAACCCTAGTACGACAAGCTGGGGTGTCAATTAATCGAAATACGTACGTTGAGATTGCTGCGCGTGGCTTCCGAATAAGGGCAGACAATGTGCGCCGCATCCACGATTTCCTGAGCCTGTTCCGCTCCCACGCCTGGCAGAGTGATGGCGAGCGCGACATCGAGGCCAAAGCCCTTGCCATCTTCGCGGGGCCCAATGCCGACAGTGGCGGTGACTGCCGTGTCTTCGGATAATTTGATCTTCTTCTGGGAGGCCACATATTTGATCGCGCCGAGGAAGCAGGCGGAATAACCCGCCCCGAAAAGCTGTTCCGGGTTGGTGCCTTCGCCGCCGTTGCCGCCGAGTTCCTTGGGCGTTGAAAGTGTAACTGTCAGGCGACCATCCTCGCTCGTAGCACGGCCATCGCGGCCACCGGTTGCAGTCGCGTTCGTTGTGTAGAGAATGCTCATCGCTTGTTCCTTCTGGTTAAAATGGTCAACGTGTAAATTGCACACAATTGAATTGTGCGCAATAGAGAATTCGAATAAGTGATGAAAAATTAAATGATGTGCAATTCAATTGGCTTTGATATTTTGTGGTTTGAAAGGATGACAAAAATGAGCGCAAACCCGAAAGACGTGCAGGAATCTCTTCTTAACCTGGAGAACTTCCTGTGTTTCGCCATCTACTCGACCGCCAACGCTGTCACGCGTGCCTATCAGCCGCGCCTGGCGGCGCTCGGCCTGACCTACCCGCAATATCTGGTGATGGTGGTGCTCTGGGAGCGGGAAAACCAGACGGTGAAAGCCATCGGCGACAAACTCAGCCTCGACTCTGGCACACTGACGCCGTTGTTGAAACGTCTCGAGACCGCGGGGTTGATCACACGCCGCCGCGATACGGTCGATGAGCGCCAGGTTCTGATCGGACTCACGGTCGAAGGCCGCGCCATGCGGGAACGCGCGGAAGCCATTCCCATCGCTATGGGACAGGCATTCGGCTGCACCATGGAAGAGGCAAAAGGGCTGCGCGCTGAACTGATCACCATGCGCGATAACCTCGTCGCGAGCATCGACGAAGCAAAATGAAAAGGGCGCGGTCTCCCGCGCCCTTTCGCAATCAATACGGCCAAATGATCAGGCGGCGATCTTCTTCGGCTGTATCAGCCCACGCGCAACCAGAAGCTCCGCAATCTGGATCGCATTGAGCGCCGCGCCCTTGCGCAGATTGTCCGAAACGATCCAGATCGATAGGCCATTTTCCACCGTTATGTCTTCGCGAATACGCGAAATATAGGTCGCATCCTCACCGGCAGCTTCGTAAGGCGTGATGTAGCCGCCATCTTCGTGCCGATCAATAACCAGACAACCGGGCGCATCGCTCAGGATCTCGCGAGCTTCCTCGGCGCTCATTGGGCTTTCGAATTCGATATTCACGGCTTCCGAATGACCGATGAATACCGGAACCCGCACGCAAGTTGCCGTGAGCTTGATCTTCGCATCGAGCATCTTCTTGGTCTCGGCGACCATCTTCCACTCTTCCTTGGTGGAGCCGTCTTCCATAAAGACGTCAATATGCGGAATGACGTTAAAGGCTATACGCTTGGTGAACTTCTTGGCTTCCACCGGATCGGCCACGAACACCGCCCGTGACTGTTGAAACAGCTCGTCCATGCCGTCCTTGCCGGCGCCCGACACGGATTGATAGGTCGCGATGACCAGACGCTTGATCCTGGCCTTGTCATGCAATGGCTTCAACGCCACCACGAGCTGCGCAGTCGAGCAGTTCGGATTGGCGATGATGTTCTTCTTGGTGAAGCCGGTAATTGCATCGGGATTAACTTCCGGCACGATCAGCGGCACATTTGAATCATAACGCCATGCGGACGAGTTATCGATGACGACGCAACCCTGCGCGCCGATCTTTGGCGACCATTCCTTCGAGACGTTACCGCCGGCCGACATCAGGCAGATGTCCGTATCGGAAAAATCGTAATTATCGAGGTTTTTGACCTTGAGCGTCCGGTCGCCATAGGAGACCTCGGTTCCCTGCGAACGGCGCGAGGCGAGCGCCACGACTTCGCTGACCGGAAAGCCACGCTCTTCCAGTATTGTGAGCATTTCGCGGCCCACATTGCCTGTGGCACCAACAACCGCAACCTTGAAACTCATCTGTAATATCTCCTGTCCCTCTCTGCTGTACAAACCCGCTGGCCACTGCGGGTCTTCTCCCCCGGGCCGGACCCGGGAGGGGGCGAGCAGGCCAAGGGGAATCAGACCGTTTTAGTGGTCGTTTTCGCAGTCTGTTTGGCCGAAATTTTAAGGGTAGGAGCAGGCGCGCCAACGTCTCCAGCAAACATGCCGGAACCGTTCGTCAAAAACAGCGCTGTTGATTCGCCACCCATGCGGGCATCTCCTTGTCCGCCTGTGCTTGTACGCGGTTTCGGAAAAGAGTCAATTGTCTCGGCAAATGACAAGAATATGTCGTGTTACACACAATTTTAGACAATTGACGTAAGATGCGGGCTTTGCTTTGATCAATATATAGTGAACACTTCGTCCGTGCATCGGGTGCATGGCCTTGGGGGATAAGATTCCGGGGGACGTTCACCGGCGCTTGGTCAGCCGCAGTCAAATGGCTCGGCGAAATGACCATGCGCAGTGTCGACGGTGGAGGACATGACTAGGGGGTTACCAGTCATGTTCTCGGCTCAACTGCTATTTTCTGGGAGGAATTGAAATGGCAACCACTTCTGTGGCCGACAGTCCAAGTCGGGGAATGACAAGGGAGGAAAAGAAGGTCATCTTCGCTTCTTCGCTTGGAACTGTTTTCGAATGGTACGATTTTTATCTGTACGGTTCTTTGGCCGCTTTTATCGGTACGGCCTTTTTCAGTGAATATCCGGAAGCGACGCGCAATATCTTCGCGCTGCTGGCCTTCGCGGCGGGCTTTCTGGTTCGGCCATTCGGTGCCCTCGTTTTCGGACGTATCGGCGATTTGGTTGGCCGAAAATACACATTCCTTATCACAATCATGATCATGGGCCTATCAACCTTCCTCGTTGGTATCCTTCCAGGCTCAGCCAGCTGGGGTATTGCCGCACCAATCATCCTGATTGCCCTGCGCATGCTGCAAGGACTAGCTCTCGGCGGTGAATATGGCGGTGCAGCAACTTATGTCGCCGAACACGCGCCAAATAATAGACGCGGCTATTACACGTCCTGGATCCAAACGACAGCAACGCTTGGCCTCTTTTTGTCACTTATCGTTATCCTGGTCATCCAGAATTGGCTCGGCAAGGAGGCCTTTGCTGCCTGGGGTTGGCGCATTCCGTTCATTTTGTCCTTCATACTCCTTGGTATATCCGTCTGGATCCGCTTGTCCCTGAGCGAATCGCCGGCATTCCAGAGGATGAAGGAGGAGGGAAAAGGCTCCAAAGCGCCTCTTTCCGAAGCTTTCGGCCAGTGGAAAAACGCCAAGATCGCATTAATTGCGCTTTTCGGCTTGACGGCCGGCCAGGCCGTTGTCTGGTATTGCGGCCAGTTCTATGCACTGTTCTTCCTGCAGAACGTTCTGAAAGTCGACGGCCAGTCGGTCAATATCATGATCGCCATCGCGCTCCTGCTCGGAACCGGTTTCTTCGTGGTCTTTGGTTGGCTCTCGGACAAGATCGGGCGCAAGCCGATCATCATGGCAGGTCTCGTCCTGGCGATCCTGACCTATTTCCCGCTGTTCAAGGCGTTGACCTGGGCCGCGAACCCAGCCCTCGCCATGGCACAGGAAAATGTTCGCGCGACCGTCACGGCTGCACCGGGCGACTGCAAGTTCCAGTTCAACCCGACTGGCACGGCCAAGTTCACAACCTCTTGTGACATCGCGACATCCTACCTGACCCGCAACTCGGTTCCCTATGACATCGTAGCCACCGCAGCGCCAGGTACTGTAGCGACGGTAACGATCGGCTCGGAAACGGTTGAGTCCTACGACGCAACTGCTGCCGGAGCCGACGCAAAGGCAAAGGATGCGGCTTTCGCGAAGGGCGTCAACATCGCGCTTCAGGACGGCGGGTATCCCCTCGTCCGTGATCCGGTGAAGGTCGTTGACTCCAAACTGGACGCTCTGGTCGCCGCCAACCCGAAACTGGCTCTCGATGCTGCCGCGATCCGTGGTGGCGAAAAGGCTACGGTTTCCGTCGACCAGGCTATCAAGGACAAGCTTCTGACTGCAGAGGAAGCGGCCGGCGCTACTGACGTTTCGGTCTACACCGTTCCGGGCGCAGGCGCATTCAAGATGGTTGCCGATCCGGCCGCTGTCAACTGGACAAAGGTCATTGCGATCCTGTTCGTGCTCGTGCTCTACGTGACGATGGTCTACGGCCCGATCGCCGCGATCCTAGTCGAGATGTTCCCGACCAGGATCCGTTACACGGGAATGTCGCTGCCATATCATATCGGCAATGGCTGGTTCGGTGGTCTGCTACCGGCAACTGTTTTCGCAATGAGTGCGTTCAAGGGCGATATCTATTATGGTCTTTGGTACCCGATCGTCATTGCAGCCATGACCCTGGTAATCGGTCTTATCTTTGTCCGTGATACCAGGGGAGTCGATCTCCACGACATAAAGTGATCCGTTAAAGGAAAAAGCCCGGCACGATTTCTCGTGCCGGGCTTTTGTTTGTCCAGATTTCTCTACTACGTCGCAAGAGCCTGAAACTTCGCCAGGATTGCATCGCCCATCTCGGTAGTACCGATCCTGGTCTTGCCTTCCGACATGATATCCGCCGTGCGAAGGCCATCGTCAAGAACGCCGGCTACGGCCGCTTCCAGCCTATCCGCTTCGGTGATCATATTGAACGAATATCGCAAACACATTGCAAAGGAAGCGATCATGGCGATCGGGTTGGCCGCACCTGTCCCCGCAATGTCTGGCGCCGATCCGTGTACCGGCTCGTAGAGCGCCTTGCGCTTGCCAGTCCTGGCATCGGGGGCCCCGAGCGAAGCCGAGGGCAGCATGCCGAGCGAACCGGTGAGCATCGCGGCTATATCGGAAAGCATGTCGCCGAACAGATTGTCGGTAACGATGACGTCGAACTGTTTGGGCCAGCGAACGAGCTGCATGCCGCCCGCATCAGCCAGCATGTGTTCGAGTTTTACGTCTGAGTATTTCGCCTTGTGGGTGGCAATAACGACTTCATTCCACAAAACGCCCGACTTCATGACGTTGCGCTTTTCCATCGACGTCACCTTGTTGCCGCGTGTGCGCGCCAGCTCAAAGGCAACACCGGAGATTCGTTCAATCTCATAGGTATCGTAAACCTGCGTGTCGATACCGCGCTTCTGGCCATTGCCAAGGTCGCGAATTTCCTTGGGCTCGCCGAAATAGACGCCGCCCGTCAGTTCGCGGATAATCAGAATGTCGAGACCTTCGACTATTTCCTTCTTCAGGGAGGATGAATCAGCAAGCGCCGGATAGCAGATCGCCGGCCGCAGATTGGCGAACAGCTCCATGTCCTTGCGCAGACGCAGAAGGCCTGCCTCGGGGCGCACATCATAGGGAACGCTGTCCCATTTCGGTCCGCCGACAGCGCCAAACAAGACCGCATCGGCGGCCATTGCTTTTGCCATATCGGATTCGGAGATCGCTTTGCCATGCGCATCGTAGGCGCAACCGCCAACCAGCCCCTCATCCAGCTCGAAGCCGCTCTTCAATTCGGCATTCATATAGGCGATGATCTTGCGGACTTCGGCCATTGCCTCGGGGCCAATACCGTCACCCGGAAGGAGGAGAAGCTTTTTCGATGCCATTGTAGAACCTCACATACGACGCAGAAAAAAGCCCGGAAGACCGGGCTTTCAGATTAGGAAATTGGTTCAGGCCCAGGGACGCTTTTCGGCATTGGACGCTTCGAAATTGTCAATCTTCGTCGCTTTTTCCATGGTCAGGCCGATATCGTCGAGGCCGTTGAGCATGCAGTAGCGGCGGAACTCATCGAGTTCGAAAGTGATCGTGCCGCCATCCGGGCCCTTGATCGTCATTTCTTCGAGATCAATTGAGATTGTCGCATTGGCGCCGCGCTGCGCGTCATCCATCAGCTTGTCGAGATCGTCCTGGCTGACGCGGATCGGCAAGATGCCGTTCTTGAAGCAGTTGTTGTAAAAAATGTCGGCAAAGCTGGTTGAAATCACACAGCGGATACCAAAATCCAGAAGGGCCCACGGCGCGTGCTCGCGGCTGGAACCACAGCCGAAATTATCACCGGCGACAAGGATCTGCGCCTTGCGATAAGCTGGCTTGTTAAGGACAAAATCGGGATTTTCCGAACCATCTTCATTATAACGCATTTCGGCAAAAAGACCGGTGCCCAGACCCGTGCGCTTGATCGTCTTCAGATAGTCCTTCGGGATGATCATGTCGGTGTCGACGTTGATAATCGGCAGCGGAGCTGCGACGCCGGTGAGCTTGGTGAATTTGTCCATGATATCTGCCTGTAGATATTGGGTAATGACCTTTTGCGTTTCGCTTTACACCAGCTTTGCCTCGAATCAAAGCCTTTCGCCTGTGGCACTTTCGGCCAAAGTCCCTCAATCCCTTGTGATTGCACTTGTCTTGACTGTCCGATCAAGGCAAAACATCCGAATGATCCGAACTTTCCGCCCTCGCCGGTCTGTGTTGTATGTTCCCGCCTCGAACACAAGAGCGCTTGCCAAGATCGCATCGCTCTCAGCCGATGCGATCATTTTCGATCTGGAGGATGCCGTCGCGCCCGATGTAAAGGACGACGCAAGAGAGGCATTGCGGGATTATTTTCTCGCCCACCCCCAAGGCAAGGCGGAACGGATTATCCGCATTAATGGCCTTTCGAGCGAATGGGGCGCCGAGGATTTGCTCGCCGCTCGTGCCTGCAGACCAGAAGCGATTCTCCTCCCCAAGGTGGAGACACCGCAAGATATCACCGGCGTTGCAGGGATTCTCGAGGAAACCGATGCTTCCGAGGGCATTCGTCTCTGGGCAATGATCGAAACCCCGCGCGGGATTCTCAACGCCGATGAAATCGCCGAGCTTGGATTGCGATCAACAGCGCGGCTCGACTGTTTTGTCATCGGAGCCAATGATATTTCGAAGGAAGCCGGCACGAAGGGACGTGGCGCACTCACGCCATGGCTCATGCAAGTTCTGCTGTGCGCCAAGGCTGGCAAGCTTGATATCATCGACGGCGTATATAATGATTTCGCCGACCTCGGCGGGTTTGCTGCGGAATGCAACGAAGCAGTTCAGATGGGTTTCGATGGAAAGTCGCTGATCCATCCGTCGCAGATTGAAATGGCCAACGCGGCGTTCCTTCCCGATGCTGATTCTATCGCTGATGCCAAGTCGACCGTCAGGGCATTTTCCATGAGCGAAAACTTGAACAAGGGCGCTATTTCGCTAAATGGCAAGATGGTGGAACGCCTGCATCTCGAAATGGCAAAAAAGCTACTGGCAAAACTCGACGTGATCGGCGAAAAATGAACCAGCATTGGCCGATCTCGGCGTAGACTCGGAAAGAACGTCACATGAAACTGTACCGGATTTTGACAGGCCCTGATGATGCGAGTTTCTGTCACAAAGTGACGGCAGCCATAAACAAAGGCTGGCACATTTACGGCTCGCCCACCTATGCGTTCAATTCGGCGACCGGCGTGATGCAATGCGGCCAAGCTGTGGTCAAAGATATCGATGGCGTCGACTACGAACCCGGCATCAAGCTGAGCGATTACTGAACTCGCGCCGAACTCTATTCGACGGTCGCTTCGATACGTTCCATATCCTCATCCGACAGACCGAAATGATGGCCGATTTCGTGGATGAGAATGTGAGTGACGATCTCGCCGAGAGCTTCCTCATACTCAGCCCAGTAGTCCAGAACGGCACGGCGGTAGATCGTGATCCGGTTCGGCTGCTCGCCGGTTTGCAGGGAAAACCGCTCGCCAATACCGGTTCCTTCAAAAAGACCAAGCAAGTCGAAGGGCGATTCGAGCCCCATATCCTCGACAATTTGATCTTCGGGAAATTCGGATATCTGGATTGTGATGTCGCCGCACAGCGCACGGAACGTTTCCGGTAGATGTGCATAAGCCTCGATCGCCAACGATTCGATCTCGCCAAGCGAAGGTGACAGGCGATTGGCCCAGTCAGCGGTTTGGTTACTTCTGGCCATTACAACTCCTGGAGAGCATTTCTGGCTTCATATAGTGCCTTTATTGCACACATGCGAGTGGCGTTCTCGCCGTCAGGAGCGAGCCGGCGCCGCGATCAGCAATCGCTCCATTCGCCGGAAGCTCTCGGCCAGAACAGTTGGGTCCTTCAAGCCGTGGGCGAGCATGATACCGCCCTGCCATTCGGTCACAGCATTGCGCGCTATGCCCAACGCACTGGATGGGCGAATGCCGGAACGGCCGAGTTCCCTGCCTATGAATCCGATGAGCAAGCTGAATGCTTCGGCTGCGCGGCTGGCGGCTTCAGGCGATTCATGTCTGAAGTCACGAATCCCCAGCGCAATCGGGCATCCATGCTCCACCCGGCTCTTGAGTGAGTGAGCGAGTTTCTCAATAAGAAGCTTTAAACGTGTACGCGGGTTCTGATCGGCTTCGGTGATTTCCGTCAGCATGCCTTCGGTCTCGGCGATGAAGATATCGGCGACACCGCGCGCCAGAGCGGCCTTGCTCTTGAAGTAGTAGTAGATATTGCCAAGTGGTATGCCGGAATTCGTTGCAACATCAGCGAGACTTGTCGTCGCATAACC
>Ga0193742_1001956_pt1 | contig 11985 bp, 27 predicted proteins | sample L2c1metaG_FD_165511 | JGI IMG/M metagenome (GOLD analysis project Ga0193742, IMG submission 165511) | Soil microbial communities from a riparian zone of the East river system, Colorado, United States - L2c1 | ecosystem: Environmental > Terrestrial > Soil > Riparian zone | place: USA: East River... | reverse complement strand
AGGGGTGTGTGCTCGTCGCCAGTGACGCCCCAATCCTTCAATTCGTAACCGAGGCGTGACTGGTAATTGAGCATCAGTTCGAAGTCGTTGTAGTTGCGCACAAAACGGATGATGTACTCCGGTTCCGCCTCTTCTTGGCATTTTTGTGGCTCTACGATGCCCTGAGACGCATCGCTGGCACACGCTTGAGGCTGAGGTACGTCGGGTTTGCGCGTGCCCCGAACGGATTGCATCGCCTCTGCGCATCGCCTCCCCTGCCGCCTCTGCTCTTCGTCACTTCGCTGGTTCCAGTCGATGGGATAGTGGAACGACACGGGCTCGAACTGCTGGCGGAATTGAGCATCTGCCACGCCTTCGAGATGACCATCGCGCCACAAGAGCCACGCCCCATTGCCGACGCAATTCTCGGTTGCGTCGATGTGAACGAGTAGCGCGGCGCCCAGGTGCGCGTAGCTCGTTTGCCCTACGCTCGCGGTCTCGCGCTTGATCTCCAAAGCCCATAGCCACACTTCGTTTTGGTTGTCGCCGGTCCACTGGATCGCGGAGATGGGTTTGCGTTCGTCCTTGCCGATGTACTGGTGCTTCATAGTGTTCCTTTCATTGCGATCAGGAACCACACCACTTTGCAGCCGTAGTGAATCGCCTGATCTTGGTTGAAGGTGAGCCAACCCTCGCTCTTCTCGTAGTCGGTGATGGCGTGAAAGAAGAACTCAGCGACGCCGAGCCACACGTTGTGAGTGATGAGCGCGACGGCGCCGGCATGGATGAGTGAGTGCGCGAGCAGGCATTGATACCAAGGCACGCCAGTGAGCGACGCTTTGTGGTTCTTGCAGTCAGAGAGGAACTGACGCTGCAACGGGTAGTCGCAGAGCGCGTGCGCAGCGAAGAGCAGCAGCAGCATCATCGCTGTTTCCTTTCCAACTCCGCGAGCTTCTGTTCGATGGTCGGAATGTTGCCGCGCTCATGTAGTACCGCGCAGGCCGCTTGCAATTCCTCGTTGCCGGTTGAACGTGCTATCAGCGACCAAAAGCGCAGTGAGTTGCCAAAGTCCTCATGCGCCTTCAGCACGCGCTGCTCGAATTTGCGCCGCTTCTTCTCTCGCTTCGCGCGGCCGCTCATCTCGACACCACCAAGGCGAGACCCTGCGAGGTGCGCGCGTACGCTCTATCGAAGTCGGCACGCAGCAGGCCCATGTGCTCGGCCTTGGTCGTGTCGATGCGCGACAATCCACCGCGAGCGCCGCGACCGATGGCTTCGAGCGCGTGAGTGATCGCCTCGGGAATCTGCGGCGCCTGCTCGTAGCGATAGCTTCCCGGGGAGATGTGGGTCAAGCGGCTGTGACCCTCGACGCCGTACTTCTCGATGTAGTTCGTTACCCACACCCACGCCTGATCGGCGGCAGAACTTGCGACCGAGCCCGCGCCTGCCAGAGCTCGCAGGTCCTTCGGCAGTGGCATGCCGTCTTTGCGCCCAAACTCGAACTCGGCTCTACCGAAGGCCTGCGCGAGTGCTTCCGCTGGTAAATCCACCAAGACTCGGACGTACGCTTTGAGGCTCTCGGGCGACGGCGTTATCCGGTGCAGGTCCGCCAGATGCCGGCAAGCTGTGGTGATCGCTTCGGCTTTGTCTAAGCTGTTGAACAACTGCTCGTGCGCTGGCTTCGTTGGTTGCGGCTCTTCGCTCATCGGCTGTGGGTTGTGCATCTCTCCTCCAAGTGCTTTCGTCGTCGGCGTAGTGGCCGTCGTTGTAAAACTGCGCGGCGTCCCAGAGGAACTTGCGCTCATGGGCCGGCCAGGTGGGGTAGTAATCGCGGGTAAAGCATTGCGTTCGCTCGAAGAGCCACGAAGCGGCAGCGGCTTCGCTCGGCTGACTTCCCTGCGCCACTTCCCGCGTGATGGCGTCGATGACCGCCGTCTTGGCTCGCGCTGCGTGCCGGCCCTTGCCGTAGAGCGAAAGAATCAGCGCAACCCAATCCGGCTGGTCGCCGGGCAAATCCGGCAATACGTCGCCGATTATGTCTTTGGAAGTGTCGAGAGGTAATTCTCTTGCCACTACGTCGGGCGCATCTGTGGGTGCTTGGCCCGTCTGCGATATTCCGGGTGGGGTAGCCCCATCGAGGTCGCGAACGTCGCTCTCAGGGCATCCTGACGCGATTTTATTTGCCGGTTTTGGGGTATTTTCGGCTGGTTCTGTGCAGGAATGGTAATTATCTACGCGAGAAGTTGTTGAATCGAGCGAAGTTGCGGCGGAATATCTGCTTGCGCCACTGGGGGCGATTTCGAGCCGTTCGAGGAACGTCGCCGGCTCTTGAGTTTCGTCGCGGGTGTCCTGCTCAGCTTTGATCCGCCTGGCTTCTGCCACGAAGTCGAGTACTTCGGGATCGTCGCCAGCGAGCGCGCTTTGGTCCGTTTCTGGCCCATCAAACGCGCGCGTAGAAGAGTTATTTAATATCTCTTCTCTCTTACTCTCTACACTTGTATTTACTGCTTGGTAAAGAGTGCGCTCGCTTTTCCGTGTGTGTAACTCAGCATCTCTTGCAGCAAAAGCTGAATTACACACAAATGCTTGTTCCTCTCTATTCCTTTCCTTTCCTTTCCTTTCAGGCGCGAGTCTTCGAGAATCCTCGCGAGAGTTCGCGAGAACAATAGACGCAAAGAACTCCGGCAGCGGCTTATGGCCTTTGCTTCGATTGCAAGCACGGCACGCTAACACAATGTTTTTACTGGTGTTTACGCCGCCAACAGCTTCAGGCTCAACATGATCCAACTCCATGCCGGGGAAGGTCACCCACTGCGACGGTTGCCCATCGGCAAGCGCATGCCAGCAAACCTCGCCCAGCGCGCCGCAGTAGAAGCACTCGACGGCTCGCGACTGGCCTGGGAGACATCCATAATTCCTCGCGACCTGTCGCCGCACCTCGGTAGGTATCGCGAGTTTTCGCGAATCCTCGCGAAGAATCTTGCTCTTGGACGGGTGATCGATCCTCTGGTGCTCCTGCCATCGGGCGATGCGGTAGTAGGTCCAGCCTCCCGTGTCGCTGACAAACCGCTCGATGCGCCCACATGCGCAAAGAAGCTGGAGAGCGCGATCTACTTCCAATAGAGGCTCGCGCGGCATCAGTTCCATCGCGATCCGCTCCGGCTCATCACGCAGGCAGCCAGCATCATCGGCGGCAGACCATAGCGCCACATAGAAGAGCCGCGCGAAGTGCGGCAGTTGAACCATCACCGAATCGGTCCAGAAATCAGGCTTGATCGTGCGTATTCGTCCCACATTGACACTTCCTGTCTCGAACAGGGCAAAAAGCCCCAAGTGTCACAAGGCCAACAAGGCTCAATAATTCAGTGGGTTAAAGCGCGCAAGACTTCAGCCGGAACGACTGCTTGCGACTCGATCAACCGGCGCCACTTCCCATCCGAGAAAAGCACCGCGCCGCGACTCTCCATCACGGGCTCGATCCCTTGGTACTGCTTCAGGTCTTCGGTGTACTCCGCGATGGTGTAGCTCGAAAATGCTTCCAGGCCGATGGCGTCATTGATGTTGGTGACACTCGACCGATCGACCTCGAAGACACAGGTGCGCGTGTTGGGGGAAACCACTGGACTAACCCATCCCTTCCATCTTTGCCACGTTGATCTGATAGCAGGCCGGCAGGCCCACACACGTGTACTTCCCTACCAGCAACCAGTCGGCTTCCTTCAGCCGCTTCACAGCCCGCTTGACAGTCGTAGCCTCCAAGCCGGCGCGCAGACCGATCAGCCGGTAAGAGATGCAGCCACTCGCGTATTCATTTGCCGCTTCCGCGATTGCCAGCATCACAAGGAGGTCCGTTCCGCGAACGGTTAACTTATCCCACGTAATTTGCATTACCCTGAGGGACATTGCGAGCGCCAACATAGCAGAGTCGAGAGTTCCCAGTATAGGAATTTCCTGCTATATATCGGCATTTGTGCAGGATACGCTTACATAAATTATTTTGTTGGGAAGTATTGACACGGATTACCTCGCGGGTATACCTTGCTACCTGTCAAGAGGTAATGGTTCCACGTGGAACAGTTACCGCCCGCTGGCACGCGGGTTCTGACTAAGGAGCGAAGACACATGGCAATCCCGAAAATCTCAGATAGTAGCCTCTCAGTGATCCTCTCGGCACTCAGCAGCTTCAAGCACGAGTTCATCAGCAACCCCGCGCTGGTGAGGATGGCAGACGCAGCCTTCGCCGAAGTTCAGGCGTACAGCCGCGCAGTCGGCGAGCACGCGCCGATAGGGTGCGATGTCTTGGACCCGTGCACCTTCGAGAACCCCTGCCCACGCTGCGAGCGCCTCGAAGCAGGCCGCCTGTGAATCACCGCCGCCTCCACAAAGCACACGGAAAGTACCTCGACCTCAAGGCCGCTTACGACGAGTTGGCGGCCCGTGGCGTCAGTCCCGCACTTCGCTTAGAGATGCTCGACATCGTGAGCGATGCGCACCGCGACTACTACCGGATTCTTACCGGGACACTGGCTGCTGCTGCTGCCGGCGTCATCCCAGAAAGGCGCACAGCATGAGCACGATGATTACCTCTCGACAGTTAGAGCCGGAAGTCTTCACACATACCGCTGATTGGCGCATCGCCGAAGCCTTCGAGGCGCGTCATCGCATGGTTCGCATCGCCGCACTCCACTCGGCTGCCGCCGAGATTACCCTCCTACTCACGCGCGAGGACAGGCTTGTGCAGTCCTTCGAGCGCCGAGTGTCCGACATCGAAGAGCGCGCCTGCTTTCGCATGTTTGGCTCGACCACCTTCGGCCCGTTCACCGACGAAGAGAAGGACATGGCGCTCTCGCTCTTCGAGCGCGACACTCGCGCCGAGTTGCTGCGCCTCGCCTCCACTCGCCAACACTCCATCTCGAAGCTGCGCGCACGTCACGCCCGCATTCAGAGCATAGTGCGCACCATGAACAGTCGGAGGATGGCATGAGAGGACTCGACGCACACATCACTGGCAACTATGGCGAGGATCAGTTCAAAGGCATGGACGAGGACGAAGACACACCCTCTCTCGATACCTCCTTCCACGATCACGAACTAGGCCGCGATGCCGAAGGCCGGAGCGAACACTGCTGGCGCTCCTGGCTGAAGCGGGCTGAGAAGCTGCTCGGCATCAGCAACCTTGACGGTGACGAAGACGCAGACGGCTATTCCCTCGATACCGCCCATGACTACTATGAGCGCGGCGAAACTGCCGCCAGCTACGCCGAGTACGTGCGCGCGAAACATCGCGGCATGTACTGCGGCGACCACTGCCCCAACTCCTGCACGTGGTGCGGTGCCAAACCCTGCACACATACCTCGGCTTGGCATAAAGAGGGTAAGGCATGTTTGATTTGCGGCGCTACAGGCGGTGCCGCATGACCTGCCTGTACTGCAACAAGCCAATCGTGAAGTACCCGGCCTTCAGCCAGTACGACCCGGATTGGGTTCACGAGCGAGACAGCGGAAAACTCGGCAGCCAGTATTGCGAGGATGTCCATCCCTCGGAGCGCATCGCCAGCACGATCGCCACGCCGGAGCAGGCGGTGACGGCATGAGCGCCGTCATCCTCAACGAACCAGTAGGCCGCGAGGTTCATCTCCCGCCCGTCGTCCGCATCCTCTGCAACAAGTGCTTCCCGCCAAACGCCGATCATGAACGCTGCCCCGGCGTGTTGCAGTGCAGAGGTGTGCGCTTCGAATGCACATGCAGATGCCACCACACCGGCCGTCTCTTCGGCGGTGCACAGTGAGCCGCCGCTTACCCATGCGCGACGGCAGCCTGATTATCACGCGCGACATCCTCATCCGCTGCGCGCAGAAAAATGCGTGTTGGGGTGCCCTGTCCTGGGCATTCGGTGAGGGACCGCCGACCGTGAAAGAACTCGCTGTAATTGAAAACTACTTTCATTGGTGCGTGAATAACTACGTGCTGCCGCGCCAGCACCGCGAAGAACTCTATTTGCTCACCGGCTATTCGCGGATGCGCGGCAGACGTTGGTGTCACTCAGGCGGGTATCTCGATGGCGTCAAGTGGCAGGCGTGGCCCGCAGGTCACGTGCGCACGGTCGCGGATATGTACCTCACCAAGAAAGCAGGCACCAGATGAAAGCCGTAGACCTTACCGACAACCGCAATGGCACTTGGACCGCGCGGATCTTCTACCAGACCTACACCGGGACGCGCGACGAGTGCGAGCGATGGATCAGGAACCAGGGCGAGCAGGTATGAAACTGGATCACTGGACGCTGCGGTTCCTCGTCGGCACCGTCGTCCTTCTCGCCTTCGCCTTCGCCTACTCGGCGTGGGGCCATTGGGGACCGATTCACTAAACCAGAGAAAGGGCGAACTTGGAGCCAACGATTAAATTTATCCGCGAAGTGCCCAGGCTGGACGCACTCACCGAAGATCAGTTCTTCGCCGTCTTGGCGGCGCATATCTTGACCTGCCACTCCCATGCAGACATTACAGAGCATCTCCCGCACCAAGCCGCGCGTATCCACCGCATTACCGAGCGGTTCGAGTGCTCCGGCTGTGGCCTGTTCCAGCCCTTCAACATCCGCCACAATGACACCGGCTCGCTCGACGAGTACGTCTGCGCCCTCCTGCAACAAGGCGTGAAGTTCAACCGGCGCCATGCGCCCTGTGTGGTGCCCCAATGAGCCGCCAGCAACAAGTGTGCGATCCACGCCGCTACCTCTGGCCCGCATGGCACGAGGTTCGCATGCGCGGCACCCTTACCCCAGACGAAACCATAGCTGTGACGCAGAGACGCTACAGAGAGGCAAGAGCCCTCGGCCTGAGCGACAAGTGCATCCGGTTTGGCTATCTGGACAATCCCTTCCGCCACGAGCATGCCCATCTCACCCTGTTGGCTGAAGCAACCAAGATGCTCCACGCGCGAGCGACCAAGACTCCGCGCTGCATCGCCAGCAAGCGCAATTGGTACGCGCGCAACAAAGAGAAGAAGCAGGCACGGAAGGCGGCAGCATGAAACGGCAAACCATGAAGCGAGCGCCCGGCGCCACCTACCAAAAGCGGGTGCCGCTGATGATTAAGGCGCGAGGGGAGACCCGCAAGGCGCTGCGCACGCTGGCCGAGCGCGACGACAAGACGCTGTCGTTCTACGTCTCGACCGTGCTCGACCGTCACGTCGCCACCCAGGCGAGGAAAGCGAGGCGCAGTGAAAAGCAAGCCTGAACCCTTCCAGAAAGAGCGGGAGCGGCTGGTGCAGCTCTGCGCGGAGCACGGCTGGACCTACGAGCCCCGCAACGTCGGCGCGCCCGTCTACCAGCTTGCAAGGATCATCGGCCCCGGCTTCAAGATGGTCGCCTACCCACACAAGACGCGGCAACGCAACTTGCACATCCGCCTGCGCGACGATCAATCGCGCGACAAGCTCGCGTTCGTCGCAGCCGTCGAAATCTGCTATGTGAGCGCCGGCAATAACTGCACCTTCAAAACGAGGTACGTCGAGCAAGTGCTTCCGCGCCAAGCCCTCTATGCGGCGTGCCACGCGGAAAGGCCGCTGGCGTGAAGGGCACGGATTGCACGCCCGAGCAAATCCAGTCCGCGCGCGAGTTCCTGTTGGCGCTCGCTCGCAATATCGACACGATGCCCGATGACGACGCCATCGTCACGCCGCGTTTTGGCGACTTCGCGCGGACTGTTGCATGGTACGGAGCCCTGCGCTACAAGGCAGGACGCGACGGCACAGGCGGCACGCTGGAAGCGCCAGGAGAGGTTCGATGAGCGATGAATCGATCCTCGGCCTTCTGCTGCGCGCGCACGGGCTGGTATCGGCCCAGGCGCACGGAGAGCAGTACCTCCACCACAACATCTCCGCGTCCAACTGCTACGAGAACGCGCGGCAGTCGATAGAAGCTGCGATCCGGCAGGTTGGGTTTGCGGATACGTACATCGCTCGGCAGGACGCCCAGAAGAAGCGGGAATCGGATGCCTGAGCACTTCACGCGGAACACGGTGAGCGCGTCGTACTGGTGCAACAAGTGCGGCAAGGCGACGCAGCACCGCGTCGATGGCGGCAGGCGCGGCCCGTGCTTCGCGTGCATCGCGCGTGCCACCCAGGCGCCAGCAGCGAAGGCGCCGGACGTGGAACAGACTTCGATGTTCACTGACCCGCTGGTGCGAGATAAAAGAGGCGACTAGCCATGATGCATCCCAAGCCGCCTCGCACAGAGCCGAAACAGCGCAAGCCGCTGAAGCGAACACGACCGCGGAAGGTAAGAAGTAGGCCACGCAGAGGAAGGTTGAAGAATGAAGACATGTCCGCACTGCGGAAGGGATCATGGGAAGAGCGGCGATCCCTGTGTTTTTATTGCCATCGCCCTTGCAGCGAAGAGCGGGACGATCTCGCGCACATCAGAGGGAAAGCTATGTGGGGCGACAACCCGGAAAACGTATCGCCAGCGCATAAGGAATGCCACCACAGGTTTCATGCCTACGGGCCATCAGGAGTAAAGCCAGTTCCGCCAAAGTCGGGGAGCCGGGGATAAAGGAGATAGAGGGGATGCAGCCGTATTACGAGGAATCCGGCATCACGATCTATCACGGTGACTGCCGGGAGATATTGCCGTTTCTTAGGCGGCCGGATGTGATCGTCACTGACCCGCCTTATGGAATCAACTTTGTTCATGGTGGCGGCGGCGGCGCTAAAGGCCCATCGAGCGTCTTCGGCGGGATACGGGTACACGGTGATAGTGAACCCTTTGACCCGCGCATGCTTTTAGATAAGGCCGACACGGTGATCCTTTGGGGAGCAAATCATTATGCGCATCTCTTGCCACCGTCATCCGGTTGGCTGGTATGGGACAAGCGAGATGGCATAGCCCAAAACGATCAGGCCGATTGCGAGATGGCATGGAGCAATCAACCCGTAGCGGCGCGGCTGAAACGGCATTACTGGATGGGCCTCGTCAGGGCTTCAGAACTGAGGGAGCCTCGCGTACACCCAACTCAAAAACCCATCGAAATTATGGGCTGGTCTATATCTCAATGCGGCAATGGTTCACAGCTAATATGCGATCCATACATGGGTAGCGGTACAACGCTTGTCGCCGCCAAAAGACGCGGGTTGGAGTGCATCGGAATAGAGATCGAAGAGAAGTACTGCGAGATAGCGGCAAAGAGACTATCGCAAGGCGTGCTGGCCTTTTGAGCCGGGGATGGGAGTGAGGGGAAATGGAATTCAAAGACAAAGCAGTGCAGGCCAAGTATGCCGATCTTCAGGCCGAGGCGATGGACTTGGAAGACCGGCTTGAGGATGTCGAAAAGAAGATTCAGGACATCGAGGATTCGGAGGAACAGGCATGAAAACCAACGAGCCGGCCGCCGCCCCTACACCGGTTGAGCCGAAAAAGAAGCGACAGAAGAATGACTTATTTCGTCGTCCTACTGCCGCCCCTACGGTCGAGCCGCCAACTGACTTCATTTGTCATGACTGCGGACATACCTGTCCAATATCTAACGAAGCGATCGCTAAGCATCGCGGGACTGGGTGCCTTGGAGCTACGGAAGGAATCGCCGCCCCGGACCGCATTATGTGCTTGGCGCATGAGTGGTTAGATGAAAAACCCTGCCCATACTGTGCCGCCGCCCAACCTGTCGAGGGGCCACGGGAGCCAAAGTGTAAGCATGGTCAATGGCCAGCAAGCCTGTGCATCGACTGTATCAAGGGAGTAGAAACGCCATCTCCCGCGCCTGTCGAGGGGCCACGGGAGCCAGAGTGCATCTGGATCGACATTGGCAATGATTACGAGCGCTGTTGCCACGGTGATGTGCGCAGAAAGACTGCCGCGGCTGTCGAGGCGCCAGTGAGCGCACCGATACCGGTTGAGCCGCAAACGTACTGCTATCTGTGTCACACGCCGATGCACTGGGAGAACGGGAAATGGGTCGCGTCCGATATGACCAAGTGCCAAGTGAATGAATCTGGAAAACATCTACCAAATCCCGCCGCCCAACCTGTCGAGGGGCCACGGGATGACGAAGCGTTCAAGTGTCCAACATGCGGATGCAATCACGTTATGACGTGGAAGCAGTATTGCGATGCTGTCCGGGCCGGAGCTATGGATGGGTTGCCTCACGCGCCTGTCGAGGGGCCACGGGAGACAAAGTGCGCGAATTGCCCTCACTCGAAATGGGATCACTACCTCTTCGTAGGCGGTCTATGCAATGTGGGTGGACCAAATCCAGGTAATCCTCCTTGCCAGTGTCCCGGGTATCGTCCGACTCCCGCGCCTGTCGAGGGGCCACGGGAGAAAGTCGTCGTCCATGTTTCGACGCATGGAATCAAAGAGTTACCAAGCGCACCCCACGCCAATTTAATCGAGTCGTCGTCGATGCCTGTCGAGGGGCCAGTGAGCGCACCGATACCGGACTTGACGGTTGGCCAGCGAGTTCCACTGTATCTACGCGCTAAAACCATAGACATGCTCTATGCGAAATTGACCGCTGCCGAGGAGCGCATTGGACGTGCCGAGGCCCGCAACCAGTGGATCAAGGTATCCGAGAAGGTACCGCCGTTCAACAAGATGGTATGGATAGCGGCCCCCATGTGGGTCATCAACCGGGACGATAGCAAAGAGTACAGTCCCTTTTACGAATTGGCCTGCTTAAAAGATTCTGAGCCGCGCGTGTGGATGAATTCAAATTTTGAGGGGTACACGTTCGATGAGGTAACGCACTGGATGCCGGTGATACCGCTACCGGAACCCGTCCGCGCAGCCCTCTCCCCTTCGCACGACACAGGAGGACAGAACAATGACAAATTGTGAACACTGCCTGCAAGAAGTTGAGGACGATGACATCGGCATGTGTGAGGAGTGCGAGCAAGATGGCCTGTGTCCCGAATGCCTACCTCACGATTTCCATCGCTCAAAGGATGAAGACGATGCCAATGAATGAAGTAATGGTGGACTGTCCAACTTGCGGAGCTTCGCCCGGATACGCCTGCTTCACGTCTGGACAACGAACTCGAAGGATGCCGCATAAGACTCGAAAGCTTCCCGCGCCTGTCGAGGGGCCAGTGAGCGCACCGATACCTGCATACAGGCTTCGTCGCGTGGAGGTAGATGGAGGCGCTATCGAGACTTGGTTGCCACCGAACAGGAGCGGCAAGCTGCCCGTGAATGGGTAAAGCTGTGCCCGGAAGCACCGCCGATGACGCAGGGCACGCTAGTGCTATACCACGCGCTGGTGGCGATGCTGGAACGCCAACTCCACGCTTCGCTAGAGGACTACGAGAAACTGGAATCGTTCGCCCGCGAGCGCATTGGACGTGCCGAGGCCGCGCTGGTAACCGCGCAAGAAGAGACGTTGCTTGAAGCAGCCGGCGAGCTTTGCAATCTTTGCCGCATGGGACACGAGCCACGATTCGCTGGAAGTGACACCAGGAACAAATGGACCCATGCTCCGGCTGGGCAAGACGTATGGACGGCCAATTACACATGCAAAGCTGCGGCAATTCGACAAATCATTTGCCGCGCAGCCCTCTCCCCTTCGCACGACACAGGAGAAACACATGAGATGGATAGAGACACATTCTTTACGAGGATTCTCCGCGACTGGAGGCTGAAGAAGACGCGCATCGATCAGTTGGAGGCTGAGATAGCCCAGTATCGTCCTGCCGCGCCTATCGAGGCACCAAAATGCAAGCATGGTCAATGGCCAGCAAGCCTGTGTATCGACTGCATCAAGGGGGTAGAAACGCCACCGCACGCGCCTGTCGAGGGGCAAACGCACATTCATTCGATGCTGTGCGTTCACTGTCCACACATGTTGCAGTATCACCTGTCGGGAGTTCTGAAGGGCACGAAGCGTGGCTGTACTCAGTGCGACTGCCCCGGATTCGATGCCGCGCCTGTCGAGGGGCCACGGTGCGACGACGCGTTCAAGTGTCCAACATGCGGATGTAATCACGTTATGACGTGGAAGCAGTATTGAGATGCAG
>Ga0193742_1001955_pt1 | contig 11991 bp, 12 predicted proteins | sample L2c1metaG_FD_165511 | JGI IMG/M metagenome (GOLD analysis project Ga0193742, IMG submission 165511) | Soil microbial communities from a riparian zone of the East river system, Colorado, United States - L2c1 | ecosystem: Environmental > Terrestrial > Soil > Riparian zone | place: USA: East River... | reverse complement strand
CGCGTTCGCCGCGGCTGGGGCGGGGGAGGCCGACGTCTACGACGTGCCCGGCGCGTTCGAGCTGCCGCTGGCGGCCAAGTACCTGGCCGAGAGCGGCCGCTACGCCGGCGTCGCCTGCCTCGGCGCCGTGATCCGCGGCGAGACGTCGCACTACGACCACGTGTGCACGGAGGCGGCGCGCGGGATCCAGGACGTGCAGCTGCGCTCCGGCGTCCCGTGCGCGTTCGGCGTGCTCACGGTCGAGACCATGGAGCAGGCGCTCGCGCGGTCCGGCGGCGGCAAGCGCGACCAGGGCGAGCACGCGGCCGAGGCTGTGCTGGCGCTCGCCGCGCTGCGCGCCGAGCTCGGCTGATCGGCGGCGCGGGGTTCAGTCGCTCTGGGCGGCGGCGTCGCGGGCCCGTTGCAGCTCCTGCTCGACCACGCCCGGCTGGTTGCCCGGGAAGCGCTGCTTGCGCTCCTCCAGCGCCGCGATCGCCGCGGTCGGGTCGCCCGTGAGGCGCAGGGCCTTGGCGTACTCGAACAGCGCGTACGCGCACGGGTCCTCGGCCGCGGAGCCGGCGCAGAGCTCGACGGCCCGCTGCGCGTAGGCGAGCGCCTGCTCGGGGTCGCCCGCGTTGTTGAGCGCGAACGCGCGGAGCTGGAGCACGCCCGGGTCGTCGCCCTCCACCGCGCCCTTGTCCTTCTTCGCGTTCTTCGGCTTCTTCGGCGGCGGCGCGACCTGCGCGGGCGGCTCGGTCGGGGTGGGCGTCGGCGTCGTCGCCGGCTCGTCGGCGGTCGCCGTGGCGCCCGGTGTGCTCGTGGCGTCCGGCGTCCGCTGCGCGGTCTGGTCGCGCGGCGGGTCGTCGCCCCCGGACAGCAGCGCCACCGCGCCCGCCACGACGAGCACGAGCGCGGCGAGCGCGACCAGCGCGCCGGCGCCCCAGCCGCGCCGCGGCGGGCGCGCGGCTCGCGCCGCGGTCGCGCCGCCCCGGCGCGGCGGCGGCGCGCCCATGACCCGCGTCGTGTCGGCCCCTGCCGCGCGCCGGCGCGGCGGTCGTGTGGTCAGCGCGTCGTCGAGCGCCCGGACCATCGCGCCGGCGGTGGGCCAGCGGTCGTCCGGCTCCTTGGCCATGCCGCGCTCGAGCACGCGGTCGGCGCCGGGCGGGACGTCGACGTCGCGCTCGGACGCGCGCGGCGGCTCGTCCTCGACGTGGGCGCGCGCCTGGGCGGCGAAGCTCGGCGCGGTGAACGGCTTGGACCCGGTCAGCAGCTCGAACGCGACGACCGCGAGCGCGTAGCGGTCCGAGGCGGGCGTCGCGGCCGCGCCGAGCGCCTGCTCGGGGGACAGGTACGCCGCGGTGCCGAGCACCTGGCCGGTCTGCGTGATCTGGTCCTCCAGGCCGAGCCGGGCGATCCCGAAGTCGCCGATCGCCAGCCGCCCCTTGTCATCGAGCAGCATGTTCGCCGGCTTGACGTCGCGGTGCACGACGCGCTGCTCGTGGGCGGCGTCGAGCGCCGAGCCCGCGTCCTCGAGCCAGCCCAGCGCGACATGGTGGGGGACCTCCTCGCCGGCGCGCAGCCGGTCGGCGACCGCGCCGCCGCGCAGCAGCTCCATCACGATGAACGACTTGCCGTCGTACTCGGCGACGTCGTAGATGGTGACCACGTGCGGGTGCGAGGAGAGCCCCGCGGCGGTCCGCGCCTCGCGGGCGAAGCGCCGGCGCGCACGGTCGTCCTCGCTCAGGTGCGAGGCGAGGACCTTGATCGCGACCGGGCGGTTGAGCAGCTCGTCGTGCGCCTCCCAGACGCTCGCCATTCCGCCGTTGGCGAGATGGCGCACGACCCGGTAGCGATCGGGCAGCGTGATGCGAGCGGTGGCCTGTGGCACCCATGCACCGTACCCACCCACTCGCCGCAATGGCCCGTATCTGTTACTCCTGCGGCAAGCGACCGGCCTTCGGCCAGAGCCGCTCGCACTCCATGGTCGCCACCAAGCGGCGCTTCGATGCCAACCTGCAGAAGGTCCGCATCTCGGACGCGGGCGCTCCCAAGCGCGTCTACGTCTGCACGCGCTGCCTGAAGGCGGGCAAGGTCACCAAGGCCTAGCCGGACGGCCACCTTGGCCGATCCGAGCCTAGTTCGCTTCCGCAACGTCGTCCAGCGCTCGCTGGCCGAGCTCGAGGCACGCCGCGAGGAGGTCAACGACCTCAACGTGTTCCCGGTCGCCGACGGCGACACGGGCGACAACATGGCGCTCACGCTGCGCGCCGTGCTGAACGAGCTCGACCGGCTCTCCAGCAACGGCGCGCTCGACGCCGTCGACCGCGACGAGATCGTCGACTCCGTGGCGCGCGCCGCGCTGCTGGGCGCGCGCGGCAACTCCGGCGTCATCCTCTCCCAGTTGATCCGCGGAGCCGCGGAGGAGCTGGCGTCACGGCCGGGCGAGCTGGTCGACCCGGTGCTGATCGGCGCCGCGATGGCGCGCGCCGCCGACCGCGCGTACGACTCGGTGCGCGAGCCGGCCGAGGGCACGATCCTCACGGTCGTGCGCGAGATGGCGCACCGGGTGGCGTCCGAGCTCGCGCACATGGATCAGCCGCGGCTCCAGCAGGACGAGGTCGAGCACCAGGACGCGCTGATAGCCGACGTGCTCGAGCGGGCGCTCGACGCCGGCCAGCAGTCGGTCCGGCGCGGGCCCGAGCTGCTGCCGATCCTGCGCGAGGCCGGCGTCGTCGACGCCGGCGGCTTCGGCCTGACCGTGATCTTCGCCGGCGTCGTCGCCGCGCTGCGCGGCGCCGAGGCGCCGGCGCTCGACCACCACGCGCCGGCGCGGGTGACGCACCCGCAGCACGCGTCCTCCACGTACCGCTACTGCACGAACTTCGCGGTGACCGGCGAGGGGATGGACCCGTCGGCCTGGATCGAGTCGCTCGAGTCGATCGGCGACTCCGTGATGGTCGTCGGCGACCAGCGGACGCTGAAGGTGCACGTCCACACCGACGAGCCCGAGCACGCGACCACGCTCTTCACCGGCGTCGGCGCCGTCTCCCGGCTCGACGTCGCCGACATGCACGAGCAGGTCCAGCAGCGCGCCGAGCGGCTCGCCGAGCCGACCGCGGTGTGCGGCGTCGTCGCGGTCGTCGCCGGGCAGGGGATGGAGGAGCTGTTCGCGTCGCTCGGCGCCACGCCGCTGCCCGGCGGGCCGACGCTCAACCCCTCGACCTACGAGCTGCTCGCCGGCATCCACGAGGTGCCCGCCGAGGAGGTCGTCGTGCTGCCGAACTCGCCGAACGTGCTGATGGCCGCCGAGCGGGCGGCCGAGCTGTCGGAGAAGAAGGTGTTCGTCGTGCCGACGCGCTCGCAGCAGGCCGGGCTGGCGGCAGCGGTCGCGCTCGACCCGGCGCGCGGGGCGGAGGCGAACGGCGAGGCGATGGTCGAGGCGCTCGCGCCGGTACGCACCGGCGCCGTGACCGAGGCCGCGCGCGACGACGCCGAGGGGCGCCCGGCGCGCTTCCACCGCGGCGACGCGGTTGGGTTCATCGAGGAGCGGATCGTGGCATGGGGCGAGCCGGCCGAGACGCTCGAGGTCGTGCTCGGCGAGCTGGGCCGCGAGGCCGAGCTGGTCACGCTGATCGCCGGCGACGGCGCGCCGCTGGACGGCGACGCGGTCGCGGCGCTCGCTCCGGCCGGCGTCGAGGTGGAGTACTCCTGGGGCGGCCAGCCGGCGTACTGGTGGCTGATCGCGGCGGAGTAGCGACCGCCCGCCTCGCCATCATGGGCGCGCGCCCATGCCGCTCTCGCCGCCGCTCGCCTTCGCATCCTCCGATCCGCTCGGTGCGGACGAGCTGCGCGCGGACGGCGGGCCTCGGATTCCCCGGCCCAGCCGGCTCGCCGAGCCGCTCAGCGTCTCGCCGAAGCCGGCCGCCAACGGCGCGGAGCGGCTCGGGCTGCTGACGGTCGGCGACCTGCTCGAGCACCTGCCGCGCGACCGCTCGGAGGCGCGCACGATCGCCGAGCTGGAGACCGACGAGGTGGCCACGGTGTCGGTCGAGGTGCGCTCGATCACGTCGCGCCCGGTCCGCCGGCGCGGCATGAAGCCGCTGGTCGAGGCGACCGTCGCCGACCAGACCGGGCTCATGAAGGCGACGTTCTTCAACCAGCCGTGGCTGGAGCGCAAGTACCGCCCCGGGACGCGCCTGATGCTGCAGGGCAAGTACCAGGGGCGCAACCGGTTCCGCGTCCAGTTCCACGCGCAGACCGGCGAGCAGGTCGGGACGGAGGGGGACATCGCGACGTACCCGGCCACCGAGGGGCTCTCGACCACGCAGATCGCCGCGCTCGTGCGCGAGCACCGCGCCGCGCTGGCGGACGTGGTCGAGCCGCTGCCCGCGCGCCTGCGCGCCGCCGGGCGCTGGCCCGACCGGGCGGCCGCGCTCGCGGCGGCGCACTTCGGCGACCAGGAGGGCGGCCGCGTGCGGCTCGCGTTCGACGAGCTGCTGCTGCTGCAGATCGCGCTGCTGCGCCGCCGCGCGCTGCGGCGCGAGGCCGCGCGCGCCGAGGCGCTGGCGGACCCGCCCTCGCTCACGGCGCGCTGGCTGGCCGAGTCGCTCCCGTTCACCCTGACCGACGACCAGACGCGCGCGATCGCGGCGATCGACCGCGACCTCGCCGCCGGGCGGCCGATGCAGCGGCTGCTGATGGGGGAGGTCGGCTCGGGCAAGACCGTCGTCGCCCTCTACGCGATGCTGCGGGCGGTCGAGCACGGCGGGCAGGCGGCGCTGATGGCGCCGACCGAGACGCTCGCCGAGCAGCACTTCGCCACGCTGCAGACGCTGATGCCGGGCGAGCTGCTGCAGGCCGCGCTGCTGACCGGCTCCACGAGCGCCGGCCGGCGCGCCGACCTGCTCGGCAAGCTCGCGACCGGGGAGCTGAAGCTGCTCGTCGGCACGCATGCGCTGATCGAGACCACGGTGGAGTTCGACCGGCTGGCGGTCGCCGTGGTCGACGAGCAGCACCGCTTCGGCGTCAACCAGCGCCGGGCGCTGGACCGCAAGGCACCGGGCGAGCTGGCGCCGCACGTGCTGCACATGACCGCCACGCCGATCCCGCGCACGCTCGCGCTGACCGCCTACGGCGACCTGGACGTCACCGTGCTGCGCCACCTGCCCGCGGGCCGCCGGCCGATCCACACCCACGTCGCGTCGACCGAGGCCGAGCGGGCCCGCGCCTACGAGCGGATCCGCGAGGAGCTGGCCGCCGGCCGCCAGGCGTTCGTCGTCTGCCCGCTGGTGGAGGAGTCCGAGGCGCTCCAGGTGCGCGCGGCGACCGCCGAGTACGAGCGGCTGCGGACGACCGAGCTCAAGGACTTCCGCGTCGTGCTGCTGCACGGCCAGATGAAGCCGCGTGAGAAGCAGGAGGCGATGGCCGCGTTCGCCGCCGGCGGCGCCGACGTGCTGGTCGCCACGACGGTGATCGAGGTCGGGATCGACGTGCCGAACGCGTCGGTGATGCTCGTCGAAAGCGCCGAGCGCTACGGGATCTCCCAGCTCCACCAGCTACGGGGGCGGATCGGCCGGGGGTCGCACGAGTCCGTCTGCGTGCTGTTCGGGCCGAAGGAGTCGCCGCGGCTGCGCGCGCTGGGCGCGCATCGCGACGGCTTCAAGCTCGCCGAGATCGACCTCGAGCTGCGCGGCGAGGGGGAGATGCTCGGCACGCGCCAGTCCGGGCTGGCGCAGTTCCGCGTCGCGCGGCTGCCGGAGGACGCCGAGCTGCTCGAGGGCGCGCGCGAGATCGGCGCGGCGCTGCTGGAGGCCGACCCGGAGCTCGTCCGGCCCGAGCACGCGCTGCTGGAGTGGGCCGTCCGCGCGGCCTACGGCACCGACGCGCTCGACCCGATCCCGGCGTGAGATGAGCGCGCCCTCCCGCCGGCTCGGACCGGCCTCGCCGCGCCGGCTCGGAGCGGCCTCGTCCCGCCGGGCCGGACCGGCCTCGCCGCGGACCGCGACGTGCGCGTGATCGCCGGTCGCTACGGCGGGCGCCGGCTGCAGGCGCCGCCCGGGGTCGCGACGCGCCCCACGTCCGACCGCGTGCGGGAGGCGCTCTTCTCGATCCTCGGGCCGCGAGTCGAGGACGCCGCCGTGCTCGACCTCTTCGCCGGCTCGGGCGCGCTCGGCCTCGAAGCGCTCTCCCGCGGGGCCGCGCGGGCCACGTTCGTCGACAGCGCGCCGGCCGCGCTGCGCGCCCTGCGGGCCAACCTCGCGGCGCTCGGAGCCGACGCCGAAGTGGTCCGCGCCGACGCGCTGCGCTGGCTCCGTGCCGCATCCGGCGGCGAGCGCCAATACAGTCTCGTGTTCCTCGATCCGCCCTACCGGCGGGCGGCGACGCTGGGAGCAGAGCTCTCGGACGTCCTCCCCGCCGTCCTGGGGCCGGGCGCGCTGGTGGTCTCTGAGTCCGACCGGCGCGCGCCGCTCGAGCTGACGATGCCGACCACCGACGAACGCCGCTACGGCGACACTCTGATCCGCTTCCATGGCCCCTGATCCCGCTCACCCGCACATCGCCGTCTGCCCCGGGTCCTACGACCCGATCACGAACGGACACATCGACGTCATCACCCGCGCCTCGGAGATCTTCGACGAGGTGATCGTGACCGTCGTGAACGCATCCGTGCGCAAGGACCGCGCGCTGTTCACCGCCGAGGAGCGGATCGAGTTCATCGAAGCGGCGACGAGCCACCTCCCCAACGTCCGCGCGGACACGTTCGACGTCCTGATCGTCGAGTACGCGCGCCGCGTCGGCGCCACTGCGATCGTGAAGGGACTGCGCGCGATCTCCGACTTCGAGTACGAGCTGGAGATGAACCAGCTCAACCGACATCTGGCCGACGACATCGAATCCGTCTACCTGATGGCGTCGCCGCAGTACAGTTTCCTGTCCTCAAGCGGCGTCAAGGAGATCGCTACCTTCGGAGGAGACGTGTCGGCCCTCGTTCCCGACGAGGTCGCGAGGCGCTTGAAGGAAGCGCTCGCCCGCTGACGAACTACGCGCCAGGAGCCACATGGACGTCCTCGTTCTCATAGACAAGCTCGACGACCTCGTGCACAACGCCAAGGGCGTTCCGATGACGGACCAGGTGCGCGTGGACAAGGAGGAGATCTACGACATCCTCGATCAGATGCGCGCCACGATCCCCGAGGAGATCAAGCAGGCGCGCTGGATCGTCAAGGAGCGTCAGGAGATGCTCGCCGAGGCCAAGCGCGAGGCGGAGCGGATCGTGAAGGAGGCGCGCGAGCGCCAGGCGCAGCTCGTCTCCGAGCAGGAGGTCACCAAGCAGGCCGAGCGCGCCGCCGAGGACATCATCGAGGACGCCCGCGCCCGCGAGCGCGAGATCCGGCTCGGCGCGGAGGACTACGCCGACGAGATCCTCAACACCCTCGAGGTCAACCTCTCGAAGTTCATCGCGGCGGTCCAGCGCGGCCGCGAGCGGCTCCAGGGCAAGGACGAGCCCGCCGAAGTCGGCTAACGGCCGCCTGGCTCGCCGGCTCGAAGTTGAGCCGGCCGCCCCCCCGGACGGCCGGCAACCCAGTCAACGGCCGGTCGGGCGATTTCTTTCGACCCGCTCGACAAAAGGTCGAGCAACGTAGTGGTAGCCGTACCCTGTGCGGCGGGCTCCGGCGGCTAGAACCTGCTGTCGTGCTGGAGCTGGACGGATTGACGCGGCGGTTCGGCGAGGTCGTCGCGCTCGCCGATCTCACGTTCTCGGTCGCCCCGGGCCGGATGTGCGGCTTCGTCGGGCCGAACGGCGCGGGCAAGACGACCGCGATGCGGATCGTGCTCGGCGTGCTGCAGCCCGACGCCGGCCGCGTGCGCTGGAACGGCGCGCCCGTCGACGCCCCGACCCGCGCCCGCTTCGGCTACATGCCGGAGGAGCGCGGCCTGTACCCCAAGATGCGCGTCCGCGCCCAGCTCGTCTACTTCGCCCGCCTGCACGGGCTCGCGGCCTCCGACGCCGCCGCGGCGGCGGAGCGCTGGATCGAGCGGCTGGGGCTGAGCGAGCGCGCCGGCGACCGCGTCGAGGCCCTTTCGCTCGGCAACCAGCAGCGCGTGCAGCTCGGCGTGGCGCTCGTCCACGACCCGGAGGTGCTCGTCCTCGACGAGCCGTTCTCCGGCCTGGACCCGGTCGGCGTCGACGTGATGAGCGGCGTGCTGCGCGAGCGCGCCGACGCAGGCGTCCCGGTCGTGTTCTCCTCCCATCAGCTCGAGCTGGTCGAGCGGCTGTGCGAGGACGTCGCGATCGTGAACCGCGGCCGGCTCGTCGCCTCCGGGGCGGTCGGCGAGCTGCGCGAGCGGGGGCGCGGGGCGTGGAGCAGGTCCGGATCCGCGTCGAGGACGACGGGGACGGCCGCTGGCTGGCCGGCGTGCCCGGCGCCGAGCTGGCGGAGGCCGGCCCGCGCGGGCTGCTCGTGCGCCTGGAGCCGGGCGCGCGGCCGGACGCCGTGCTCGACGCGGCCCGCGCCGCCGGCACCGTGACCCACTTCAGCCTCGAGCGCCCCAGCCTCGCCGACCTGTTCCGCGCGGCGGTGGCCGTATGAGCGGGCGTTCTGCCGTCGGGCTGGTCGCGCGGCGCGAGATCTCGGAGCGGATCACGGAGAAGAGCTTCCTCATCTCGACGGTCATATCGCTGGTGGTGATCGCGTGCGTCGCGCTGCTGCCGAACGCGCTCGGGTTCGGCGGCAAGGACGGGTACACGGTCGCGGTCGACGATCCCGCCATGCAGTCGGTCGCGGACGCCGCGGTGCGCCAGGCGGACGCGTTCGACGCCAAGGTCGAGCTGGTCGAGAGCGGCGACGCGGACGCGACGTTGACGTCGAGCGGGATCCGGGCGCAGGAGAAGCCCGACGACAAGCTGCTGAACATCCTCCAGGCGGCCAACGGACAGGTCCGCAGCGCCGACGCGCTGCGCGACGCGGGCCTGGACGACCGGCGGGCCTCCGCCGCGCTCTCGCCCCCGCCGTTGCGGCTCACGACGGCCGAGCCGATCGACGCCGCGGCCGAGGAGCGCGGCGGCTTCGCGTTCTTCGCGGTCCTGCTGCTCTACGGGCAGCTCATCGGGATGGGTTACTTCGTCGCGATGGGCGTGGTGGAGGAGAAGAGCTCGCGCGTCGTCGAGCTGCTGCTGTCGACCCTGCGACCACGCCACCTGCTCGCGGGCAAGATCCTCGGCCTCGGCCTGCTCGGCCTGGGGCAGCTCTTGCTGCTCGCTGTGCTCGGGCTCGCAGTGGCGGGCGCCGGCGGCGCACTGGACGTGAACGGCGACGTGATCGTCGCGGCCGGGCTCGCGCTGGTCTGGTTCGTCGTCGGCTACGCGTTCTACGCGGCGGCGTTCGCGTGCGCGGCGTCGCTCGTGTCGCGGCAGGAGGACCTGCAGTCCGTGCTCACGCCGCTCACGCTCGTGCTCATGGTCGGCTTCTTCATCTCGTTCGGCGTCGCCAGCGACCCGAACGGCACGCTGGCCCAGGTCGTCTCCTTCATCCCCCCGGTGGCCCCGATGACGATGCCGCCCCGGATCGCGCTCGGGGAGGCGAGTGCCCTGGAGGTGGCCGGCGCGCTCGCGGTCACGCTCGGGGCGGCAGCGCTGCTGGTTCCGCTGGCGGCGCGGATCTACAGCGGTGCCGTGCTGCGGACCGGGGGGACGATCAAGCTGCGCGAGGCCTGGCGGGCGGCTCGCGCTTGATGCCTCACCCCGCGGCGCGTCTCAGACCAGCCGGCCCTGCGGCGGCGAGTCGTCGCCCGTCCCCGCGACGACGAGCTCGTCGATGTGCGCCAGGTGCCCGCGGACGCGGTCGGCCATCTCGTCGAGGATCCTGCGCGCGGAGTCGATCCCGCCCGACGCCGCGGTGAGCTGGGACTTGATGCGCCGCACGTCGTCCATCGACGCCAGCGCGCGCTCGACCTCGGTGCGCAGCGCGCCGCCGTCCAGACCGTCGCCGTCCGCCTCGGCCATGAGCGTCCGGGCACGGGCGAGCGAGTAGGCCACCTCGAGCCCGAGCCGCCCGCCCTCCTCGCCGTCGTAGACCACGAACAGCTTGTCGCCGTTGACCTCGCGCAGCTGCGCGCCCCGGCCGGGCAGGAGGTCCTCGGACGGCACGACCCAGACGCCGTAGTCGGCATCGCGCTGCTCCATCGCGGCGTCGAGCTCGGCGATCGCCTTGTTCTTCGGGGTGTACGCGTTCTTGGCCTCGAACACGATCCGGGCGCGCGCCGGGCCGGCGCACCCGTCCACGCCCACGACCACGTCGCCCTTGCGGCCGCCGCTGCCGGGCAGGTCCCCGACCGCGTCGCAGTCGTCGCCGCGCGCCCGGGCGATCTCGTCGACCGCCTCGAACACCGCCTCCTCGTACGGCCGGCCCTTGGCGGTGGAGCGGGCGTGCTCGGCGGCGACCTCCGCGTCCTTCTCGCGCTCGGCCTGGAGCTTGACGACCTCGCCCTTGAGCGCGGAGATCTGCTCGTTCAGCGCCTTCAGGTTCGTGTCCTGCTGCTCGGCCGCCCGCCGCATCGCGGCCATCGTCCCCGCCTTGAAGTCCGCGAGCGGGTTGTGCGCGTCGGCGGAGGAGAACTGCTTGAGCAGGTCCTCGCGCATGCGTGCGGACTGCTCCGCCATCACCTCGCGCAGCTGATGCTGGACGGCGACCGACGACTCGGCGCCGAACAGCCGCTCGAGCTCCTTCGCCAGGTGGCCGTTCTCGGGCGCGAACACGTCGTCGACGCGCTTGCCGAGGAACTCGGCCACCGTGCGCGCCTTCTCGGTGAACGCGCCCTCGACCTCCCGCGAGACCTTCTCGAATTCGGTCCGCACGAAGTCGGCGTTGACCTCGGCCTGCTCGCGCGACAGGACGCGCGCGCCGATCTCGATCGCGTCGACCAGCACCTCGGCCGGGTCGGCGCCCGCCTCGCTCCGCTCGCGCACGAGCTCGACGGCCACGCGATCGCGCACGGCGAGCGCATCGGCGACGACGACGTCGCCGATGACGGCGACGCGGGGTGAGCGGAGTGGCGTGGCGGCTTCCATACGGTGGAGTCGCACGGTACGCGCGGCACCTGACGGAACGCACGAGACGGTGCAGCCGGGGCGTCGACGACCCAGGCTCAGCGGACGTCGAAGCCGCGCAGCCCCTCGGGCGGCTCGTCGGCGACGTCGAGCCGCGACACGTCCGCATGCCCCGGCCCCGCCCGGCACAGCTCGACGACCCGCTCCACGGCCGCTTCCTGCCCTTCGAACACCGCCTCGACGGTCCCGTCCGGCCGGTTCGCGGCCCAGCCGGCGACGCCGGCCGCTTGCGCCGCGCGCCGGACCGAATCGCGGAAGAAGACGCCCTGCACCCGCCCGTGGGCGCGCACCCGCTTGCGCACGGTCATGCGGGTACCGTAGACCGATGGCCGCGATCGAGGTGCTCGACGCCGATATCACGAGGCTGGACGTGGACGCGATCGCGAACGCCGCCAACACGCAGCTGCTCCACGGCGGCGGCGTGGCGGCCGCGATCGCCCGCGCGGGCGGGCCGGTGGTCGCCGCGGAGTCGCGGCAGCGCGCCCCGATCGGCCTGGGCGAGGCGGTCGAGACGTCCGGCGGCGCGATGCCGTGCCGCTGGGTGATTCACGCCGCCACGATGGAGCTCGGCGGCCCGACGTCCGCGGACGTCATCCGCCGCGCCACGGCGTCCACGCTCGCCCGCGCGGACGAGCTCGGCGCCCGCAGCCTCGCGCTCGTCGCGTTCGGCACCGGCGTCGGCGGCTTCCCGCTCGACGAGGCCGCGCGGATCGAGGTCGACGAGGTCCGCCGCCACCTGGCCGCCGGCTCCGAGCTCGAGCGCGTCGTCTTCGCCGTCCACGGCGAGCCGGCGCGCGCGGCGTTCCAGGCGGCGATCGACGCCACGGGATGAGCGCGCGCGGTGGTGTGGGCGGTCGGCGGGGTGGGTTGAGCGCGCGCGGTGGTGTGGGCGGTCGGCGTGGTGG
>Ga0193742_1001952_pt1 | contig 11998 bp, 10 predicted proteins | sample L2c1metaG_FD_165511 | JGI IMG/M metagenome (GOLD analysis project Ga0193742, IMG submission 165511) | Soil microbial communities from a riparian zone of the East river system, Colorado, United States - L2c1 | ecosystem: Environmental > Terrestrial > Soil > Riparian zone | place: USA: East River... | reverse complement strand
CGTTCGAGGACGGCGAAGGCCAGCGGCTGGTGCTGGTCGATGACGGCGGGGTGGGTTCGGCCTCGCCGTGGGAGCGCAGCGCCGTGCCGGCGGAGCACCAGATCCGCGGCCTCGGTCCGATCGTGCTCACCGTGCGGGATCTGGCCGCCATCGAGCAGGTCCTCGTCGGTGCGATGAACATGCGCCGGGTACGCGATTACGCTGCGCACGGGGCGCAGATTCACGCGTTCGCAATGGGCGAGGGCGGCCCGGCCGCCGAATTGCATGTGATCGAGGACAAGGATTCGTCTGTCGCCCGGCAGGGCGCGGGCGCCGTGCATCACGTCGCATTCCGCACGCCGGACGAGGCGCAATATCACGCCTGGACGCAGCGATTGTCCGAACTCGGCATCCGCCACTCCGGCGAGATCGACCGCTTCTATTTCCGCAGCCTGTATTTCCGCGAGCCCAACGGCATCCTGTTCGAGATCGCCACCGACGGGCCCGGTTTTGCGACGGACGAGCCGATGGCGAGCCTCGGCGAGAAACTGGCGTTGCCGCCGTTTCTGGAGCCGCGGCGGGCGGAGATCGAGGCGGGGTTGAAGCCGATCGGGTGAACTATCATGCGCGTGAGGCCGTCCGTCGGAATTGTCCAGGTGGACTACCAAACTCGCGCTTGAATGCGCGATTGAAGGCCGCCTCTGAATCGTACCCGACCTCCGACGCCACCTGTAGCACCGCCTGCCTGCTCGTCTGCAGCATCCTCGCAGCCAGCTGCAATCGCCAGCGCGCGAGATAAGTCAGTGGCGGCTCGCCGAGAAAGCGGGAGAACCTCTCTGCAAGGACGGAGCGCGAGGTACCGACCTCGGCGGCGAGTTCGTCCACGCTCCAATGATGCCGAGGCTTCCGATGCAGAAGCGCCAGCGCACCGCCGACGACCGGATCCCGCGCGCCCGCAAGCCAGCCGGTCTGCTCCGGCGGCAGCGCCTCCATGTAGCGGCGAATGCTCTCGATGAAGAGCGCCTCCGCCATCTTCGAGAGGAGGACTGACTGTCCCGGTCGCGCCGATCCGGCCTGGGACACAAGATGGCGAACCGAGCTCTCCAGCCATTCGCCGGCCGGGTCGCCGCGGAGATTGATCTTGATCATCAGTGGCAACCCGGCAAGGAAAAGCCGATCCGCATGCCGCTCGCAGCCGAAATAGCCGCAGACAAACCGGGTCGGCTCGCCGCCGCCGCCCAGTCGCATCGTGGTCAGACTGCCCGCCAGGTATTTGTCGAGCGAGGCTCCGCTGTCGAGGTAGTTTGACGGCGAGCCGTTCGAGACCGTGTGAGCGTCGCCGTGGGGGATGATCAGGATATCGCCTGCAGTGACGGCGATGGCTTCTTCGCCCGGAAAGCGCACCACCGCCTTCCCGTTGGTGACCAGGTGATAGCTGATCAGGCGCTCGGTCCCGGGGGCAAGCACGTGGGCGACCTTTTGCAGGTGCGGCACGCTGAACCCCCAGGGGGCGGTGCATTCCGCGTGATAGAAGATCGCGCCGGTCATGCGCACCGACGCCAGGGCTTCCGATAAGGCATCCATTGCTTGCTCCGGCCGACGGCGGAACCTTCACGGCGCAGCAAAGAAGCACGGATTTCCGGCAAAGTTTGGAATTTGAAACTCCGTAATCTTGAACTCCTTAAAGGTCAGCGTCGCTGCCAGTTAGCCATGCGGCTAACGGCCCGCGCGCAAGCTGAAACGGGAGGTTTCGATGGGCAAGCTATTCGACGTGATCGTCGTGGGTGCGCGCTGCGCCGGCTCCCCAACCGCTATGCTGCTGGCTCGCAAAGGCTACCGTGTGCTGGCGGTCGATCGTGCATCATTCCCGAGCGACACCGTCTCAACTCATATTCTGCATCCCCTTGGGGTGGATGCCGTCTCGCGATGGGGGCTGCTCGACCGCCTCGTGGCGACCGGATGTCCGCCGATCCACACCTACGCCTTCGACTTCGGTCCTTTCACCATTGCCGGCGCTCCAGGCACCGACAAGAATCCTCTTGCTTATTGCCCGCGGCGGACGATCCTCGACAAGCTGCTGGTCGACGCCGCAGCCGAATCCGGCGCGGAGATCCGTCAAGGCTTCACAGTCGAGGAGATCATTATCGAAGGCGAGCGTGCCGTCGGCATCAAGGGTCGATCGAAGCAGGGCAGGTCCATCACGGAGCACGCCGCCGTCATCGTCGGGGCCGACGGCCGGCATTCGATGGTGAGTAAGGCGGTTCACCCTGAGCAATACCGCGAGAAGCCGCCGTTGCTGGCGGGTTACTACAGTTATTGGAGCGGGCTGCCCATGGACGGTCGGCTTGAAATCTACAGCCGCGATATGCGCGCCTTCGCAGCCGTGCCGACCCACGACGATCTGACGCTTGTGATCGCCGGATGGCCCTACGCGGAGTTCGCGAAGAACAAGCAGAACATCGAGGGCAGCTACCTGAGAACGATCGATCTGGCGCCGGCCTTTGCAAAGCGCCTGGGCAGCGCGACCCGCGAAGCTCCGTTTGCAGGCGCGGCGGTGCCGAACTATTTTCGCAAGCCCTACGGCCCTGGCTGGGCGCTGGTGGGGGACGCCGGCTACAACAAGGACTTCATTACCGCGCAGGGAATTCTCGATGCCTTCCGCGACGCCGAACTCTGCGCGACGGCGCTCGACCAGTCCTTCTCGGGCGCGCGGTCATTCGAGGATGCCATGGGTGAATATCAGCGCACCCGGGACGCGCAGGTTGGCGCGATGTACGACTTCACCTGCGAGCTCGCAACGCTGGAACCTCCGCCGTCCGAGCTGCAACAGCTCCTTGGGGCAGTTCACGGCAACCAGGCGGCCATGGACGGATTTGCGCGCCTGAACGCCGGCACGATATCGCCGACGGAATTTTTCGCTCCTGAAAACGTCGAGGCGATCTTCGCCGCTGCGGGCTCAAGGGCTCCCGGCGCGGGTGCTCCCGATGTCGCCGCATCTGCCGCCCATCGCTGATGGAGCGCCGGCGAAACCGGCTCTGCGGCGGCCCGTCGCAATTCGAGATGGGCCGGAGCATTCGCATGGGCGACCGCAGCGTAGGATAGGTGGAGCGAAGCGATACCCATCGTGTTTCGCAAGAGCGGTGATGGGTTTCGCGAAAGGCTCAACCCATCCTGCGAGTTCTGATTGAAAATTGATGCGTTGCCCCACAGCGTCATTGCGAGGAGCGCTTGCGACGAAGCAATCCAGCTTTGCTGCAGCACGAAGAAAGCTGGATTGCTTCGCCGAGCCTGTCATCGGGCGGCGCTTTGCGCCGACCCGTTGGCTCGCAATGACGTTGTTAGGTCGTGCCCGCCATCGGGCGCACTCAGCCCTTGCGCATTTTGCCGAGCAGGTAGTTGTCGTAATAGTTTTCCCCGATCTGCGTATAGAACAGCACTTCCTTCATGTACGCGTCATGGCTCTCTTTGGTCTTCTTGAAGATCGCGCTCTTCTCGGCGATCTCGTTCAGATGTTCCTGCGTGGCCTGGTAGCAGGCATCCATGACCGGTTGCGGGAACGCGCGCAACTCCGCTCCGCCGGCGATAAGGCGTTTCAGGGCGGCGGGATTGACGCTGTCATATTTCTCGATCATCCAGGCGCCCGCTGCCGCACCGGCCTGGCTGAGGATGGCCTGGTATTGCCGGGGAAGCGCGCTCCACTTCTCTTCGTTGACGATCATGTGGAGCATGGCCCCGCCTTCCCACCAGCCCGGGAAGTAATAATACTTCGCCACCTTGTGGAAGCCGAGCTTCTCGTCATCATAGGGACCGACGAACTCCGCGGCATCGAGCGAACCCTTCTCGAGCGCTGAATAGACATCGCCGCCCGCGATCTGCTGCGGCACGACGCCGAGCTTGGCGAGCACATGACCGCCCATGCCCGCGATGCGGAATTTGAGGCCCTTGAGATCATCGATGGTCTTGATCTCCTTGCGGAACCAGCCGCCCATTTGCGTGCCGGAGTTGCCGCACAGGATGGCGTGCGCCTTGAAAGGTTTCAGCGCTTCGTTGCAGAGGTCGGCGCCGCCGCCGAACGTCCACCAGGAATGCTGATGGCGATGGTTCATGCCGAACGGCGCGCCCGTGGCATAGGCGAGCGCCGGCTCCTTGCCGATGTAGAAATAGAGCGGGGTCTGCGCCATCTCGACGGTCGCGGTGCTCACGGCATCGAGGGCCTGCAGGCCGGGCACGATCTCGCCTGCCGCGAAAGTCTGGATCTGAAACTTGTTGTCGGTCGCTTCAGCCACGTATTTCGCAAAGGTCTGCGCCGTACCGAAGATGGTATCGAGCGACTTCGGAAAGCTCGAGGTCAGGCGCCATTTGATCTCGGGCGCCGATTGGGCGATCGCAGGTGCTGCAACCAGCGTCGCAGCACCGGCGAGGGCGCTGCCTTTGAGGAACGTGCGGCGTTTCATGATGGGCTCACTCCCTTGGATTGCAGGTCGATTAGCGCGGGGCAATTGCCTCGCGGGACCATTGGTCGTCATCATAACGAACTCCAGGGCATGCAAGGAAGCGCTTCCTTGCGTGACCCGACGGATAATTTGCGGCGACCGACTCAGGATGCAGCTTGAGCGCCTGTCAGGAAGCACGGGAGCGAAGCGATACCCATCATTTGCGACGGCGCCAGTCTAGGGTGGGACGCTTCGCTTTTATTCGGGGCTGCGACAAACAACCCGTCGGGCAAGCTGGAATACTTCGCTTGCGCTCGCAATGACGGTCGTCCAGCCAGATCGTAGGTTGGGCAACGTCACATCGGGCGGGGTATGCTGCGCCAGTTGATGTCTGCTTTCGAGAAGAGCGGACATGGGCACTGAGCCTGCTGATGGCTGCAAATGACCCATTTCGGCCATTCGGTCGCCTCGTCATCGAGGCTCGGTAACGCCTTGATGTGTGGGGCATTGCCCCAAAGGGCAATCGCATTGGTACGACGTTTTTGGTTAGGTAGCCGGGCCGCCGTCCCATGTGTGGGCTGCGGGCGTCGGCATTGCGACATCAAGAGGAGAAATTGAAATGCGCAAGATCATTGGAACCGCAGCGTTTGTAGCTATGGTGTTCACAGCGTTACCGGCATCCGCCGACTATCCCTACTGCCTACAAGGCAAAGACTACGGCCTTCCGGGGTTGTGTCAGTTCACAAGCTACCAGCAGTGCATGGCGACGGCCTCCGGGATAGTTGCGTATTGTGGCATAAACCCGAGCTTTGCATACGGATGGCAGCCGCGCGGCCGACGACCTTATTAGGTGCGGTGATTGAACCACTTGCGACGCGCGTCTCGATTGCTGCGCGCCTAAGAACGGCTGTGATCTCGTGACAGGTCCGTCCTTCGGGATCGTTGCAAAGTGATCGAGTGAGCGTGGCGACTTCCGTTGTTGGCACTTTTCGGACTTGGGCAGCCAAGGTGAGGGTGTCCGTTCCTGAGGGCAAAGCAGACCTCCCGGGTGCGCGCCCGGACTTCTGAGTTTGACTCAACTCGGACATTGGGCCTCATCAGACAGCGTTAGCTTCCAGAATTCTAAAGCTGAAAACCTTGATCAGATTAGGCCGGAGACGCGAGCGGCTTGCCCTTCTCTACGACATAGGTGATTGCAATCTTAGTCTTCTTGTCACCGTTCTTGCCGCCTGCATGGGGCGTGTTGGGCGGCACCTGGAAACCATCTCCCGGCTTCAAGGCGCGGGTCGGTTGACCTTCTATCGGCAGCTCAAGGCCACCTTCGATTATATAGGCGGATTCGATTCCTGGATGGGTATGCCGCGCGACTGTCACGCCCGCTTCTATTTCCGCTTCCACAATGATCGTCGCATATCCCGGCGTAGGACCGTCGGTCTGCGACAAAATCTTTCGTGTAACCCCGGGCGTCGCGGCAGGCGGCGTGCCTTGCGCCGACGCATCGGTCGCAATGAACCCCGTTACCGCGCAGATCGCGCAAGACGCAATCCCTGCAAAGTCTCGTCGTGTCAGCATGACGAACCTCCCTGTGTCGTGTCCTTCCGTGACGCGGGCCGGTATCTTTCAGCCAGTTCCCGCTTAGAATCGCTCGAACCCTCCGGATCTCGAAGTGGTTTCGGCGAGCCTAGCAAGAGATGGCACCAGTTCGGCTCTAAGGTCTCGCCAACATATGAAGCAGAGATCAGGATGCCTTGAGACACTATGCCACTGTACGCCCTCTCTTTAAAACCCACCACCATGGTGCGGGGATGCGAGGATATTCTTTCATGTCAGAACCACTGACGTAGGGTGGCGTGTCTACACAGATTGCCCGCACAATCGCAGGATCGGCGCGAATACTCTCTACGTGTGTTCACCAAAATCCTCGCAGTGCCAGGGCGATCGAATGAAAGTCGCCGTTGCTGCGGTGCATGAGTCCGTTGGTGGCACTTTTCGGACCTGACAGGCCGGACTGACGAAGTCCGTTTATGGGGGCAAAGCAGACCTCGCCGATGCGGGCGTCGACTTCCGAATTTGACCCTTAACGGACATGCCGTAATCGCGCGCCGATGTCCGCTATTGGGGGGTAAAGCCGGACATGGCGAACTCATGAGTTCTCTCACCATACACTCGACCGGATGGTCGGCGCGTACCTTGGGTCTTTCTTTGAGGAGACCACAGAGTGTGAACGCCTGGACGTTTCCGTGCCCCACGATCGCAAGCTGCTGTCTATTTCCGCAACAGTGCCTTTGGAGCGCGCGGAAATCCGCTGGCTTGAGCACTACCGAAAGCATCAGGCTGCATTCCAGGCGGAGGATAAGCCCGTCCAAGACGTGTTTGCTTGGGCCGCTGTGTCGGTAAATAGTCCGGACCGAAACGCCGGCGCATCTGCGAATCCTGCTGCTCCAATGGTCCCTGCACTGAATCCGGCCGATGCTGCACGCCGCAACAATTACGCAATTCTCCTCAGTTCAACCGAGGCGTCGTCGCCACGTTCTGATTGCTGCGGAAGAAGTTCGTCGGGTCGTAGATCGCCTTAATGGCGGCTAATCGCTCGTAGTTGGCGCCATAAGCTTCGCGGATGCGAGAGGTCTCATCACCGCCGAGCATGTTCACATAGACGGCGCGTTCGAGATGCGGCTCCAGCGCGGCGTAGCACTCGCGGGCCCAGCCGATGTTCACCTCGTCATCGGCGGGGTCAAGCCACTGCGACATCATCTGGACCTCCCACTGGTCATGACGGTGGACGAATGCGGTCGCGCTCGCCGGCACCCGTGCAGCCGCACCGTGCATCTGCTGGAGCGAAAGTCTCGTATACGGTGACGGACGCCGCGCCGCGAACTCGACTATCACGTCGATTCCCGCGTGCGCGAGCCGACGCTGCCAGCCGGCCTTCCAGTAGTGTCGTCGTCCGGGCGGGAAGAAGGCGTCGCTGGCGCGCTGGCGGTCGACGTATCGCATTGACGCGATGGTGTCAGCGAGCGGCGTCTCAAACGTGTGCAGCGGCCTGAGCACGCGTTCGCCGAGATCGAGCGCACCGCACCAGGCGACGCCGATGCCGACGACTGGTACACCGTCGGCGGTGGTCCACAGCGCGGCGTTGACGCTCAGCTCGTCTGGGCAGCTGCGTGCGAAGTCGTCGTAAAAGGCGAGTACGTCCTTGGCCTTGGCAAACGGAAACACGACGCTACCGCCCAGCACCGGCCCCACGTCATGCAGGCGGTACTCGAACGACGTGACGATGCCGACGTTGCCGCCGCCGCCGCACACGGCCCAGAACAGATCGGGGTGCTCAAGAGGGCTGGCAGTGCGCAAACGACCATCGGCAGTCACAATGTCGACCGACAATAGATTGTCGCAGGTGAGGCCGTACTTGCTGCACAGCCAGCCGAAGCCGCCGCCAAGCGTAAGGCCGGCGATGCCTGTAGGGGAGACAGCGCCCATCGTGGTGGCCAAGCCGAACACTTGGCAGTTATGGTCGAATTCCGCGAGCGTCAGCCCCGGCTCGGCGCGGGCCGTGCGGCGCACCGGGTCGATGCGGCATCCCTTCATCAGCGAGAGGTCGATCATCAGCCCGCCATCGACGACCGCCTTGCCAGAGACGTTGTGGCCCCCGCTGCGCACCGAAACAACAAGCCCGTGCGCTTGCGCAAATCCGACGCAAGCGCGGATATCGGCGGTCGTCGCGCATCGCGCGACCAGCGCTGGCCTACAGTCGATCATCGCGTTGAAGATCTGCCGTGCGGCGTCGTAGCCGATGTCGTTGGGCGTGAGCACGGAGCCCCGGAGCGCCGTTCGAAGCTCTGCCAGTGCTGCCTCTTTGACCATCATGGTGCCTCTCCGATTACAGTTACGCACACCGAGTCGCTTGTGCCACGGCCCCGTGGCCTACGCCTGCCTAGCGGCGACGTCGGCCCGTCCCGTCTCAAAGGGCAACTCGTCACAGGCTACGCCATGTCATGTGCCCGAAAAAGAGGGCATGAGTTCGGAACTGACCCCAAGCAGCCACTGAGACTGCTCAGACCAATGTCGGCACTCGAGAGCAAATCAGACATCGCGTGGACTTGCCGCGAAGTCGCCTTTTGGCACCTTTGAGACATGCCGACGGACTCTGAAAACGTCCGCTTATCGGGGTAAAACGGAAGTGGTCGGCGCACGGTCAGAACGACGCGATTGACCCTAAACAGACCTTCGCCTACTTAGCGGAAGTTGCGTTAACCGAGCAGTAATCGCTCAACCCGCACTCTCAGGGGAGTGATTGGAGCGAGCAATGATCCTGTTTATGTGGGTAATCATTTTTGTAGTTGCGCTCATTCCCGGCGGCTTGGTCGGTTGGATGATCGGCCTGATACCAGCTCCGACCGCTCTCCAGTGGGCGCTTCTCGGTGGAAGCTCGGTCGCCGCTGCGTTCATCGCCTCGCGAATGATTTTCAACAGCGCCGACCTGACTACGAACTATCATTTGGAAAATCTGACGATGTTTCTGCCCCCAATCCTTCTGTCCATGATGGCTGGACTGCGATTTAGCCGGGCGAAGGGCCCGCTGGCATGGTGAGAAGCGCCCCCGTGGTTTTGTCCGCTCCTGGCACTGAACGGACGTAACCAGGCGAGCTGCCGATGTCGGCTCATCAAGGCAAAACAGACATCACGCTTCCGCTGGCAGTCATCCGACGCCAGATTGCAGCGCGACGAAACTGACGCTCATCAGATCGTTCCCGCCGTGGTATGGTCATCTAATACCGCCGGTGGTTCCGGTGTTTCGCCAGCCGTCGCGGCACGTACTCCGTCGACTCAATTACATTTCTGCAATGACCTTGATGACCCTCATGCTTCGCCCATCTCCAACATAGGCGAGAGAGTAAAAGTTCGCCGTCGAACTGGCCCGGTGGCACCGCAGCATCAGGGCGCTTTTTCGAACTCACGGCCGAGGGCAAGCGCGTATCGGGCCTGCGAGTTGCCGTCAGCTGGGCGTCTGTTCGCTTTCCGACTGTCAGCGAGACGTTCAGTATCTATTGCTTTGCCGTAGCAGGGGGCTCGGCATTTGCTACGGGGTGTCGCCCTGGGCTTCGCGCGTGGCTCGCCAAAATACGCATGTTCAGCGATCCGTCACCTTTGTGCCCGGCCGCGTCGACGTGTCTGCCAGGGTCATCGCTGCCGGGCGAACAGCAGGCGCGTGGTTACGATCTCGTCGCCACCGGCGACGGCGAGCGCATCGTGCCGACCGCGATCACCGAGCAGTTCTGCATGGGCGCTGATGGTCAGTTGGAGCCGCTGATCTCGGGCAGTACTCGGCCGGTCGTGCAGACTGTGACGCATGCCGGGATCGTCAAGGTGATGCGGTTCGCCTTCGGCATGACCTGACGGCGCTTGCGCCGAATGTCTGATGTCGGACGAATAGCGGAAAACATCTGCTCGCCGCGAGTATTTCGCCTTTTGACCCAAGGCAGACCTTGCGCCTCACATTGGCGCGGTGCGCGCCGGTGCGGACGTTTGGGCGCGAATGCCTCACGACACCTGAGGTCCAGCCGCCGAGATTCCGATCTCGGCAATGGCGAATATCGCCAAAGATTAACAAGGAGAACTCAAATGCCTCTGTGGCATATTTACTGTCCGGAAAATGCGTACTCAGCCGAGGACAAGTGCGCGCTTGCGACGCGTATCACGGACCTCTACGCGGATGTCGGCTTGCCCCGGTTCTATGCAAGTGTTGTCTTTCACGAGTTGCCGAAGAACTCGTTCTTTGTCGGCGGAAAGGCAACGAACGATTTTGTCAGGATTTGGATTGATCAGATTGCTCGCGCAACTGCTCCCGAGCGGCGAGCGTGGTGGCTGGAACGCGTCAACACTACCCTCAATCCCTTCGCACGCGAGCGGGGTTATCGCTGGGAGGTTCACATTGACGAAACGCCAATCGATTTCTGGACCATCCAAGGGATGAAGCCGCCGGACCCCGATTCTGAGGCTAAAAAGCACTGGGTCAAAGAGGACCGCCCGTCGGCATATACCTGAGTGTGGGCGCAACCTTCAGCGAGCTGATCGCGGCGTCCGTGTCCTGCTGGTCACGTCGCTTCGTAGGGCCTTTTGACTCTGCCATTGTCGGCGCGGACTCGCGCTTTATCATTACGGGCGTCGCCCGCTCCCACGGCGCCCGGCGTGGAGCCGAAACGCTGGCGGAATCCACGCGCAAAATGTGTGTAATCGCGAAAGCCGCAGGCGTAGGCAATATCGCTGAGAGGCTGACCTGTCTTCACCAACGCGCGGCGTTTGATCAGATGCGCCGCATGATCCAGACGGAGTGAAGATATGCAGTGACCGCATGTCGACCCGCGGTTCGTGAACAGGCTCTGCAAATAGCGCAGCGAAATTCCCATCTCGGCAGCCACCTCACTCGGAGAGATGTTCGGATCGGAAAAGCGGTCCTTGATGATGCCGCAGACTCGCGCGAACAGTTTGTCGGTGTGGCGTGAGCACAGGGGGGCGGGCGGTGCAAACAGTGCGCCGAGGAGATCATAGACCACCAGACGCATATAGTCGTCAGCCGACGCGACCGCCGGTTCTACATTGCCGACGGGGTCAAGAGCGAGTTGACTGAGTATGCGTGCCGCCTGCCCCTGGCCGCGACCGCACGTGCCACCTTGCGGCTCGAAGCCGAGATGCGACACCAGGTTCTGGCGCGGCAACTGCAAGCCAAGCCATTGCGCTTGCCGGACCCCAACTAATGTCACGGGTCTAGTGGAGTCGAGCAGGACGAGTTCGCCAGCAGCGGCATTTACAACTCGGTCGTTCTGAATGACTGTCGATCCGCCCGTCAGCTGAGCTACGACGAAGTAGTACTCCGTGTCATCACGGCGAATGTCCAGCTTCGTCCGGTCAACGCGGACAGTGTCGCAGGCGAGATCCACCGCAGGGAACCCGAAAACGCGCCGCGGTCGCACCCTGCCTGCGAAGATGTTGGTTCCGCGAGCAGGACTAAAACACCCAAAATTCTCGCGCAGCGCAGCTATGAAACCGTCATAGTCCAGTGTTGGAGCGCTGAGAAAATCATCGCTTGGCTGCACCATCGACATCGACTCCCCAGGAAACAATTTAGCAAACCTAACGATAGGGTTGATTACTGCCTGCGCCGAAGCCACGGGCATACGTTCGTTAGTTGGCTTGGCCCCCGGACAGGTGCCGCTCAACTCCGCGTCACGCCCAATCACACCTCCGCGATCATGCCAATGCCGCCGCGCGGCGCGTTGCGCGTTAGTACGCTCGATTGAGCGCGATCGCCTCACGACACCTGAGGTCCCGCCGTCTAGCTTCCGATCTTGATCCTCACGCGTTGCAAAGACCGGAGACTACGAATGGAAGTCTTCGAGCGCTGTCGATCAAGGGGCTCGGATAGTTCTGTTTCAATCACTACAGAGGTGGATTGCAATGACGCTAACGGGAAAACAGGCTCTTGTGACGGGAGCAAGCAGAGGTATTGGCGCGGCGTTTCCTTACGTTCTCGGTCATTCCGAGTCCGAACTTCACCGCTTGATGCGTCAGGCGGCAGTGCTTGCGCC
>Ga0193742_1001950_pt1 | contig 12003 bp, 7 predicted proteins | sample L2c1metaG_FD_165511 | JGI IMG/M metagenome (GOLD analysis project Ga0193742, IMG submission 165511) | Soil microbial communities from a riparian zone of the East river system, Colorado, United States - L2c1 | ecosystem: Environmental > Terrestrial > Soil > Riparian zone | place: USA: East River... | reverse complement strand
ACCTGAGTGATATTAGCAAAGGCGAGTTCCTGTACGACCTCTCGCACTCCTGGGGTAAGGAGCCTACGCTTGTAAGAAAAGATATCCGCGGGTTCATTACCAACAGGCTTATGTATGCCACTTACCGCGAGGCCTTCTTCCTTGTGGAAAACGGTTATGCCACAGTGGAGGATGTGGACAGGGCCTGCAGGAATAACGCCGGCTACTGGATGACGCTCGTAGGTGTTTTCAGGTGGATGGATCTTACCGGCGTGCCTGCGTATCATAATGTGATCAAGGACCTGTTTCCAACTTTGTCTAACAGTACAGAAATGCCGAAGCTGATAGATGATATTGTGAAGGCTGGCGGAAGGGGAGTGGCAAATGCGCATGGATTTTACTCATACACCGAGGAAGAGGCGAAACTATGGGAAGAAACTTTTACTGAATTCAGCTATGAGATCAGAAAGCTCGCGCTTAAATATCCCGTAGATGTGGTGAAGAAGAAAATGGCTGCCCTTAATAGTAAGGAACTGGTATAATCTTAATTACAGTTTATCTCGAATGAATCGAAATATATGAAGCATATTCAAGTTCCGCTGATAGCGGCAGCCTCTGATGCTTCATTGAACGAAATTTCTCAACAGCTCAATGAATCAGGATTTCACCTGATCGACATCACTCCATGGCCGGAATTCGCATACCGGCCACATGTACAATTTTCTATCGCTCATTGCACGGATGCCGTTTTTCTGAAGTATAGTGTGAACGAAAAATTCGTCAGGGCAATTTATGGTCGGCCAAATGACCCGGTTTATAAAGACAGTTGTGTTGAATTCTTTATTTCCTTCAAACACGAAGAAGAATATTACAATTTCGAATTCAACGCAGCAGGCACGTGCCTAGCGGGTTTCGGACGGCATAGAAATGACCGTCGCATGCTGCCGAAGGACACAATACGCATCATCCGGCATCAATCATTGCTGAAAACTGCCGCAACAGGCAACTCGAGCATTTGTTGGGAACTAACTCTCGCGATACCCCTGAGGGCATTTCATTATCATGAATTGACTACATTGTCTCAGATCGCCTGCAGGGTTAATTTTTATAAGTGTGGTGATGACCTTCCCGATCCGCATTTCGTTGTATGGAACAATATTGAATCGCCAGAACCTGATTTTCACCTTCGTGATTTTTTTGGTTCGGCACAATTCACATAAATGTAAATTGATCAAAAATTCATGCATGAATAAAAGAGAGATTGTCCATCCGGATAAGGCAGACAAAAATTTCAGTACAGGTGCGTATTCAGCAGGTGTTGCAGTGCACGGATGGCTGTATGTTAGCGGACAAGGTCCGATCGACTTTACCACGGGAAAATTTATGCTTGGTGAGATCGAAGAGGAAACACATCTCACGATCCATAATATCAAAAAGATCTGCGAAGAAGCTGGATGTACACTGGACGATATTGTGAAATGCACCGTTCATCTTAGCGATATAGCTCTTTTCGACAGGTACAACGCTGTGTATTCAACCTATTTTAAAAACATAAAGCCAGCACGCACCACGGTACAATCCGGTCTTGGTCATGGCATTAAGGTGGAGATCGACGCGATAGCAAAATTGCCGTCAGACGGTAATAGTTTCTAATAGATTCAATAGCATTCATGAGTCAGCCATCCAATTTTATTATTGACTGTCATCTCGATCTCGCGATGAACGCAATGGAATGGAATCGCGATCTGCGTAAGAGGGTGCAGACCATCCGCGATCGTGAAGCAGGGATGAACGATAAGCTCGACCGCGCAAAAGGCACTGTGGCATTACCCGAGTTGCGCAAAGGTAAAATCGGTATTGTTGTGGCCACGCAGATCGCAAGATTTGTTGAGGCCGGCAGCGCGCTTCCCGGCTGGAATTCTCCTGAGATAGCCTGGGGAATGACACAGGCCCAGCTAGCCTGGTATCGTGCGATGGAGGATCTTGGTGAGATGAAGCAGATCACCAATCTCGCACAGCTCGAAAAACATCTTGCATTGTGGTTTGATGAGAGCGTAAGCGATGAAAAAAAACCTGTTGGTTATGTACTTAGCCTCGAAGGGGCCGATTCACTCGTCAATATTCATTACCTCGAGAAAGCATTTGCAAATGGACTTCGTGCATGTGGTCCGGCTCACTATGGGCCGGGCAGGTATGCTCCTGGTACCGGCATGTCTGGTGGTCTCACGCCTGCAGGCCGAGAGCTTGTTCGCGAAATGGACCGACTGAATATGATCCTCGATGTTACCCATCTTACAGATGAAGGGTTTACGGAAGCCGTTGGTCTTTACAAGGGAAATATCTGGGCCAGTCATCATAATTGTCGCAGCCTGGTACATCACCAGCGCCAGCTCACGGACGAACAGGTAAAAATACTTATTGAAAGAGACGCTGTGATCGGCGGCGTATTCGATACCTGGATGCTCACCAACGACTGGGTGCGTGGCAAAGACGACCCTAAGGAACGCGGCATTGATCTTGCAAAGATCGTGGATCATTATGATCATATATGCCAGATGGCAGGAAATAGTCTGCATATAGCCATTGGCAGCGACCTGGACGGTGCTTATGGAAAGGAGCAATCACCATACGATCTCGAAGACATTTCCGACCTGCAGCAACTAAAGCCGATTTTATCGGCACGAGGCTATTCTTCTGACGACATAGAAAATATTTTTTACAAGAACTGGCTTCGCTTTTTACGAAAGGCCTGGAACTGAATAATTATCTTTCTAATTTCTGCGACGATGGCATGGTGTGTGATCACAAATATTGGTGACATCGACACACCAGCCTTTCTGCTGTAGCAACAGCGCATATGGGAGAGTATCAAAAAGACGGTTGAGTTGGCTGAGGAACTCCGCATGCAAAACAAATAAGATTGCAGAAGTATACAGGATGATGATCGCGGCGGGCATCGCGTGAAGATCATTTGAGCATCGAATTGGCCGACAGCTCCCACAATGCAGTCGGTGATATTCTCTATGAATTTCCTGGTCGTATTTGTCCTACGGTTGCCTTGTATGGGAAGGCGCATATTGTAGAAAAAATTAATGTTTCAGATTTCTTGAAGATCGTTGCAAGGGACCGCATCATCATTATTTGAGCGATCATTTCCGAAAAATAGTATTATGAATGTAAACAGAAGTATCAGCGGCAGCTGAAAATGGAAGCTATTTTTGGAAACGCCTTACAAATACAGTGTGTACAAATAATTTTTTGTAAGCGTAATTGGATATTCTCAATGGTCACCCTTACACAAACTTCCCAAGGCAATATTAAATCAAGACGCTTATGAATTTACATTTCCAAAGTGAAAAGAATGTTATATCTATGAAAGCCAGCACATGGATGATTATGAGAATAACAACTGCGATGTTGTTATTTTTTAGTTTCCAGTCTCATGCAAATGACCATGATGGCATTAAAACTCCTCCTGTAGAAATAAATGGCCGCGTGGTAGACAAAACTGGTAACCCCTTACAAGGTGTATCTGTATTTGTAACGGGCACTCAGAAAGGGACCTCTACAGATAAGGAAGGACGATTTACAATAAGTATTCCTGATGGTTTAAATAATGTATTGCTGGAAATTTCTAATGTGGGATTTAAATCGACGACTGTAACGGTAGGAAATCAGACGGAAATTAATATTACACTGGAAGAAGACGCTGCGGGGTTGGACCAGGTAGTGGTAGTGGGATATGGAACAGTTAAAAAAAGAGATCTTACCGGGTCAATTTCATCTGTATCCACTGAAAGGATCAATGCCTATCCCGCTCCGAACGTGATGCAGGCTTTAACAGGTCGTGCTGCCGGCGTGCAGGTAAAGCAAAACAATGGCGCCCCCGGCGCTCCTATAAGTGTTAGGATCAGAGGAACAAATTCTATTGTTGGTAACAATGAACCCTTGTACGTTGTTGACGGATTTCCTGTGAGCACAGCGGATAATATCAATAATTCGAGCATTGAAAGTTTAGAGGTACTGAAGGATGCGTCTGCAGTGGCAATTTATGGTTCACGCGCAGCAAACGGAGTTGTGTTGATCACTACTAAGAGGGGTAAGGCCGGTGTATCACGAGTGAGTTTTCAATCGAGCTTCGGGGGGCAGCGGCTAATTAAGAAAATGGAAATGATGAACCCAGAAGAATATGGGTTGTATTATAATCAGCTGTATGGCAATATGGGGCTACCTCCCCTTTTTACGGATGCCGAGATGTCGGATTTTGCTTCACTTGGCAAGGGAACAGACTGGCAAGATGTTGTTTTTCATGATGCTCCTATTAAAAACCATTCTCTAAATATTTCCGGCGGCAGCGAAAAAACACAGTTTTCCATTACCGGAAGTATTTTTGATCAGGAAGGTATTATACGAAACAGCAACTACAAACGCTATTCTTTAAATAGCAGCCTACAGCATAAAATAAGTGATGCCTTGTCAATCGACGTGAATCTGACCATGTCAAAGAATACAACCCTCAGAAAGCTTTCAGGTGAAGGTAGATTTGGTACTTCGCTTATTGGAAGGGCATTTGGTATTCCTGCAGCACTTCCGGTTTATGAAGACGATGGTTCCTATATGGAACCCGTAAACCATTATAGCTGGGTGTCTGAAGCGTTGTATAGCCCGCTTAATTACATTAATGAGCAAAGTGATAAAGTCTCTCAAAACAGAGTGCTGGCCAATGCGGCAATTTCATATAAGATCGCAAAGGGGCTGGTATTACGGGTTTCCGGCGGAATCGAAAGTAATGATTCAAAAAGTGATTTTTATCAAACGAAGCGTTTTCAAAACAACATCAATGGAATTGCTAACGTAAGCACAACTGATTTTACCAGCCTTCTGAATGAGAATACGCTGAGTTATACCAATACGTTCAACAAGAAACATAGACTTTCGGCAGTTGCAGGATTTACCTACCAGGACTTTTTAACTACATCATTAAGCGGTGGAGGCAGTGGCTTTTTGAGTGATGTGACTGAGTCTTACGATCTTGCCACTGCGAGTACTCCTACAACTCCCGGGACAAGTTATAGCCGGTCGGTTTTACTTTCGGGCCTGGGACGCGTAAATTATACTTTTAATGACCGCTATTTATTTACAGTTAGTTTTCGTGCGGATGGATCTTCCATATATACAGCAGGAAACAAATGGGGCTATTTTCCTTCCGCTGCTTTCGCATGGCGATTGTCTGATGAAGATTTTCTGAAAGATGTTGACTTTGTTAAAGACCTCCGTATAAGAACAAGTTGGGGCAGAGCAGGAAGTCAGGCAATAAGCCCTTATTCTACTATCAACAGACTTTACCCGGGGTCTACTGTATTTGGAAGTTCGCTCACTACAACCATGGCACCTTCTGTAGGCCTGGCTGCCGATTTGAAATGGGAAACCACGGCACAAATGAATTTTGGAATTGACTTTAGTGTGTTAGAAGGCCGACTCCGGGTTACCGCGGATTACTATAACAAGAAGACCTCCGATTTGCTTAATTCAGTTCAGTTGGCACGCAGTACCGGCTACACTAATTCATTAAGAAATGTGGGAAAGATCTCCAACAAGGGATTTGAGTTTTCTATTAACTCCAGCATTTTCTCTAAAGGCGAATTTAAATGGGATTTGGATGCCAATATTACGTTTAACAGGTCAAAGGTTCTGGAATTGTATGCCGGAAAGGACATACTAGCAGGCCAGTTGCAGATGATACGATTTACTGACTGGGCAAATACCTACCGTGTGGGTGAACCCCTGGGTATTATTTATGGATACCAGGAAGATGGATATGATCAGAATGGCTTTATGATGTATAAGTCGGACCAGAAAGTGAAAATTGGTGATCCTAATCCCGACTTTATTTATGGAATAAATTCCAATATGACTTACAGGCATTTTAGATTGTCTGTGTTTTTTAGCGGATCGCAGGGGAATGATATTGTCAACATGAGCTCAGTTGCCTTTACTGTTGATAATACTAATGGCACCAATAAGCTGAAAGAAGTGTTGAACAATTACTGGACTCCTGAAAATCCGAATGCCAAATATCCTGTTCCTAATCTTAACCAGACTTTTAAGTTTTCCGACAGGTATGTTGAGGACGGTTCCTATTTAAGGATGCGAAATATTGAATTGTCGTATAATATCCCCATTCGACGGAGTGCATCTATTAAAAATGCAGAAGTGTATGTAAGTGCACAAAACATCCTCACGTTTACCAAATATTCATGGATAGATCCGGACGTGAATTCCAGAGGTGGCGGAAATTCTTTGGATCAGGGAATTGATTATTCAACTTATCCTTCGGTTAAATCAGCTTCAGCGGGTGTTAGATTAGAATTCTAAAAATTGGAGAAATCCATAAACTTATAAAGATGAAAAATTTAATATTTGGATTGATATTGTTGTTGACACTATTCTCCTGTAAAAAGGAATTCATTGAAAAGCCCAAGTCAATGACAGTGGACGCGTTTTACAATACGCCCCAGGAAGTAGAAGCGGGTCTGGCAGCTATTTATGCACCCGTGCGGGGCGCGATCGGTCAATGGTGGCTGGTTTTATTGGAGTGTCAGACAGAATGGGGAGCCGGAGCTTATGGTTCGGCGAATGCAGACGCAGCCAGAATGATGCAAGGGCTGGATGCCGTCACTGGTAATAACATAGTTGCGTTTTGGGATGCTACCTATCAAAGTATAAGGAACGCGAATCTGATTATTAAGAATGTACCCAGCAGTACGGAACTAAGTCAGGAGCAAAAGGATGCTTATATCGCGGAGGCTAAATTTCTCCGGGCACTGGACTATTTTAATTTAGTGCGGGTGTGGGCGGGCGTACCTGTTTATACTGAAGAAAATATGACGCAGACGACCGGGGTGCCCAAAGGCACAAAGGAAGAAGTATTTCAATTGATCAGGAGCGACCTTGAATTTGCTGAGGTTCATTTACCGGACAATGCACCTTTGCTAGGGAAACCTTCCATGTGGGCTTCAAAAACATTCCTGGCTGATGTATACCTGTACCTTGGGCTTTACCAGGAGGCAAGTGATAAGGCCAATGAAGTCATAGGGGCAGATAAATATTCGCTGCAACCGGTAACAGTTGCAAATGACTTTAATAATATTTTCGGATTGTCCGCAAGTTCACCCGAAGAGATCTTTTATTTTAAATATAATACAAACTCTCCCAGTGATCTGGTATTATTTACCATGGAGATAGATAATAGACCGTGGTTCGGGAGTAATGGGTATGGGTTCTTTTACTGGCCTACAGAATCTGTCTTCTATAAGAATTGGAGTGATAATGATTTAAGAAAGCAATTTAATTGGTACAGTTCAAATACACCTAAACAATTTCTGCCTGGTCAATCCGCATTTCCTATCGGAGCTGCAGTGGTGAGTCCCAAAAAATATAACGATCCAACGGGGGCCGCCACAATTTCTACGTTTTCTTACCCTGTATACAGATACGCTGAATTATTATTAATATATGCCGAAGCATCGGCTCGTGCGAATGGAGGACCTACTTCAGATGCGATGGAAAAACTGAACATGGTCCATCGCAGAGCCTACGGATTTAATTCACTACAAACTTCTGCTGTTGATTTTAATGCTGCCGATTATAATACTGATGAATTTATAGATTTGATTTCGCAGGAAGTAGGCTATGAATTTCAATTTGAAGCCAAACGGTGGTTTAATTTGGTACGAACCGGAAAGGTCAAGCAGGTTATGAAGCAAAATATTGACAGGGATGTAACAGATAAAGCTCTTTTATGGCCGATACCTTCTATAGAGTTTGATCTGAATGAAGCGCTTGATCGTAGTACCGGTCAAAACCCGGGCTATTGATAGCTGGGATGATCTAACAGGACTTCTGTTTCTTTCCCACCTGGTATTGATTTAATCAATTGAACTCCAATAAAATTATGAGAACCGTTGCTGTAAGTTATTTTAGTGTCTTGCTTGCGTGTAGTATGAATGTGCACGCTCAAACCCCTCCTGCAAAGTCGTCCGGACAAGACAAAGTTTTTCGGGCCGGAGCTTCTACCAGTAACATCACTCCACCGTTGGGTACACCTATAGTCGGTAATTTTGTTGAGCCTCCCGCAACGCAAATTCACGACGAGTTACATGCCCGGTGTTTGGTACTCGATGATGGAACCACACAATTGGCGTTTGTTATTGTAGACAATGTCGGAATTAATCAGGAAGTTTTTGATGAGGCTAAACATCAGATACATGAGCGAACGGGCCTCCCTGAAGAGCATTTGCTGATGTCGGCCGTACATACCCATTCCGCAACCAGTGCTGCAGGGGGATCGGGCATTAGAAGAGGTGGCTGGAATATCGGAAAATCTCTGGATGAATATCAAAGTTTTCTTGCGCGACGAATATCTGACGGTGTTCAGGTGGCTATCAATAATCTGGAACCGGCCCGTATAGGTTGGGGATCGGGAAAAGTTCCCCAGCATTTATTTAATCGACGCTGGAAAATGAAGGAACCGGTAATGAATCCCTTTGGAGAGAAAGACATTGTGAAGATGAACCCCGGTATCCGCAATCCCGATCTGTTGGAACCTGCCGGGTCTACCGATCCGCAAGTGTCGTTTATCTCCGTTGAATCTACCTCAGGCCGACCGATCGCTTTATTGGGGAATTACTCTTTGCATTATGTAGGAGGTGTGCCCACAGGAGATATCTCTGCCGATTATTTTGCGGTGTTTGCCGATCGCATCCAGGAGCTATTAAAAGCCGACAGGCAGGATCGCCCCTTTGTGGCAATGATGTCTAACGGCACTTCCGGTGATGTGAACAACATCAATGTGCGGGAGCCCGCAGAAACCTACCCGCCTTACGCGAAGATGCGGATTGTAGCTGATGATGTAGCGAAGGAAGTATTTCGTGTTTATAAAACCATGCATTACCAGGCCTGGGTTCAATTGAAGGCGGCGCAATCTCAACTAACACTTGGCGTCCGCAGGGCTACTCCCGAAATGCTTGTCAATGCGCAAAAGATCCTTGCAAGACCCGATACTGCAAAGCCGTTGTTCCATTCGCTCGAGAAAGTATACGCTGAGCGTATCCTGCTGATGCAGCAAGAATGGCCGGATAAGATTGATATCAAGCTGCAAACCTTTCGTATTGGTGACCTGGGTGTGGCCGCAATTCCTTTTGAAGTATTCACTGAAACGGGTTTGGAAATAAAAGCGAAAAGCCCATACAAATCGACTTTTACCATCGAACTGGCTAATGGCAGTTATGGATATCTGCCCACACCTGAACAACATGAACTTGGAGGGTATGAAACATGGCTCGGTACAAATAAAGTAGAAAAGAATGCCTCACGGAAAATCGTTTCCGAATTGCTTGCCTTATTCTCTTCATTAAAATAATTGGTTTAATCGTCATTAATAAAAATCAGATGGATATTTATTCAAAAATAAAATTCAACCTCCGGTTTTTACCAGGCTGCCTTTCATTCTTATTATGTACCGCTTCGACACTGTTTGGTCAAACGAATTCTACAGCACCTGCAACAGTTAAGGTATTTCGCGCGGGGGCGGCGACGAGTAATATAACGCCTAAGATCGGCACATCAATCAATGGACTATTTCAGGATAGACTTGTTCAGAATATCCATGATGAGACACATGCCCGCGGCCTGGTACTCGATGACGGTCAGACCTGTCTGGCCATCGTGGTGATGGACTTATGCGCAGCATCAAGAGAAATGATTGACAAGGCCAAAGCACGCGCACATAAAGCAACGAACATTCCGCTGGAGAACATACTGATATCTGCAACACATGCACATTCTGTGGGTACGGCTGCTCCTCTTTTTCAGAGCAATCCGGATCCCGCCTATGTTGATTTCCTAAGTGACCGTGCGGCAGATGCCATTATTCGTGCATTCCATAACCGTATACCCGCGCGTATCGGCTGGGCTGTCGGGCAGGAGCCGACCCAGGTTTTTAACAGAAGATGGAAAATGAAACCCGGTACACCGATGCCAAATCCTTTTGGCGGACAAGACCAGGTGAAGATGAATCCGGGCGTGGCTAATCCGGCTTTACTTGAACCCGCAGGCCCCACCGATCCCGAGGTTCCTGTGATCTCTATCCAATCACTGGATAGCACCCCTATAGCAGTGCTGGCAAATTATTCGCTGCATTATGTGGGCGGTACTCCTGACAATGAAATTTCTGCCGATTACTACGGACTATTCGCCAGCCGCATCAGAGAACTGTTGGGCGCCGACAAGCAGGCAATACCTTTTGTGGGTATGATGACCAACGGTACTAGCGGAGATATCAATAATGTAAATGTTGCCGGCAAGAAGAATCCTCCCGAGGCCCCTTATACACACATGCGAGTTGTGGCCAACATTGTGGCCGCCGAAGCATACAAGGCCATCGTAAATATTAGATATCAGAATTGGATATCTCTGGCTGCCTTTCAAAAAGAGATTTCCCTGGGAGTTCGTAAGCCGGACAAAAAAGAAATAAAGCGTGCGCAGGATATTGTTTCCAACGCAAAAGGGCCTGCCATGAACACTAGTGAGGAAGTATATGCGAGAGAAACACTGTTAATGAAAGATTATCCGGATCATGTGCCAGTTATTCTCCAGGCCTTTCGGATCGGAGATCTCGCTATCACAGCAATTCCAAATGAGGTATTTGTGGAGATCGGATTAGAGCTGAAAGCCAAGAGTCCGTTCAAACCAACTTTCAACATTGAGTTGGCTAATGGATACAATGGTTATCTGCCAACGCCGGCACAACACAAGTTGGGTGGTTATGAAACCTGGCGCGCCCGTTCAAGTTATCTCGAAGTTGAAGCTGCACCGAAGATTACCGAAACACTATTGGGGTTGTTAAATAAACTCAAGACTTCTCATACTGAGCTTTCAAACTAATCCGATGGTTTTGTTTAATACAATAAAAAAGATCAGATGAATCTTTTCTTGAAAATACATTCGGGTTTCCATTCTTTTCTGTGTTGCCTCAACCTGCTACTCATTAGTAGCCTGGCTGTGCATGGCCAAACTCTTCCTGCAAAGGCATCGGGGCTGGACAATATTCTTAAAGTAGGCGCGGCTGCTATCAAAATTACACCTCCGGTGGGAAGTATCATGGGTATGTCGTATGGCATTACAGTATCTGAAGGAGTTCATGACGATATTTATGCAGAGGCATTGGTTTTAGAAAAGGGAGATGTAAGAACAGTGTTCATCACTTTTGATTTTGTTAGTTTGCCTTACACATTTGTAGAAAGAACAAAAGAACTGATTGCACGGCGTGCAGAAATTCCTGGCAAAAATATCATTATGATCGCCAAGCATACACACGCTGGGCCTCAGATGAATCCGCTCTTTTGGGATGCGGTGGGCGGATTGCCAAAACAAAAGAGTGAGGAGTACATCAAAAACCTTCCTGAAGTTATAGCCAAAGGTGTTCAATTGGCGAAAAGCCGAATTCAGCCGGTTCGCGTATCTGTTGGTACTATCAAAGAGAATACAGTAAACTTTAATCGTCGGTTCTTATTGAAGGATGGCAGTGTCAAAATGAATCCCGGGAGACTAAACCCGGATATTGTCAGGCCCGCCGGCCCCGTTGACCCTGATGTCTCCATAGTATTATTTGAATCATTGGATTCAAAGCCTGTAGCAATTATCGTGAATTACGCTTTGCATGTGGCTGTCGTAGGCGGCAACCGCTTCTCGGCTGATTTTCCCGGCACAATTGCTTCCTTATTGTCGAAAGTGTATGGCAAGGAAATGGTGACCGTTTACACCAATGGCACTTCAGGTAATATTAATCATGTTGATGTTGCCAGAAAAAATCAGCTTGGTGGCTATGAGGAATCGGAACGCATCGGAACGATCCTGGCGGCTGATGTGATGAAGGCGGTTCCTTCTCTTCGCCCTATAGATGTCAACTCAATTCGTGTTCGCACTGAAACAGTCGAACTTCCAATACAGCCAGTTCGGCCAGAT
>Ga0193742_1001949_pt1 | contig 12006 bp, 11 predicted proteins | sample L2c1metaG_FD_165511 | JGI IMG/M metagenome (GOLD analysis project Ga0193742, IMG submission 165511) | Soil microbial communities from a riparian zone of the East river system, Colorado, United States - L2c1 | ecosystem: Environmental > Terrestrial > Soil > Riparian zone | place: USA: East River... | reverse complement strand
CCGACCAGCCGATCATCTGCTCCTTCACCGAGACCGGGCAGGGGGCGGCGGTGTGGACGGCGCCGGCCAGCGACGACAGGTCGTAGCGATCACGCGTCGCCTCGGGCAGCTTGAGCAACCGGACGAACATCGTCGGGACGACCTGGGTGAAGGTGACCCGGTGCTCCTCGACGAGGCGGAGGAAGTCCTCGGCGTCGAACCGCTCCTGGAGCACGATCGTGCCGCCGAGGCGGTGGATGATCAGTGCCATGAACAGCGGGGCGGCATGGTACAGCGGCGCCGGTACGAGGAATACGGTCTCATTCGAGAGCCCGAAGAGCTCGGCGAAGTCGTCAGCCATGCCGATGTTCGGGTACTCGACGTCGGCCAGGGGGGACTTGACCCCCTTCGGCCGCCCGGTGGTGCCCGAGCTGTAGAGCATCCCGTCGCCTTCGGCCTCATCCGCGATCGGCGTGGCCGGCTGCGCCGCCAGCACCTCTTCGAAGCGCTCCCAGCCGGGGGCGTCGCCGTCGAGCAGCAACCGCCGCTCGACCACCGGCACCGCCAGGTGCTCGACCGCACCGAGCGTCTTCGCGGTGGCCAGGAGGGCGCGGGCGCCACAGTCGTCGACGATGTACCGCAGCTCCTCCTCGTTGAGGTGCGTCGAGCACGGCGTGTAGTAGAGGCCGGCTCGCTGCGCGGCCCACAGGGCGACCAGCAGCTCGGGCCGGTTCTCCATCACCAGCGCGATGTGGTCGCCACGACGGAGCCCGGAGGCCCGGAACACGTGGGCGAGCCGGTTCGACGCCTCCTCGAGCTCCCCGTAGGACAGGCGCCGACCGTCGGCCATCACGATGGCCGCCTTGTCGGGGGTCCGCTCGGCGAACGTGCCGGGATGCATCAGTAGCCCGGCGGCGGCACGAACCCGCCCACGAGGTCGGCGAGCTGCCGTGCGAAGTGGATTGCCGTGCGGTCGTGCAGGTACGGCGCGACGACCTGGATGCCGACGGGAAGCCCACCGCCGGTGAGCCCGACGGGCGCCATCACCGACGGCAGGTACGGCATCGTCAGCAGTCCCGCCCACGGGACGACCGTGTCGACGTAGGGCCGCTCCTCGCCGTTCACGACGATGCGGCGGGCGCTCTCGTCGGGGTTGTGGTCGTGCGGGAATGCCGGCGTCGGCGCGACCGGGCACAGGAGCACGTCGAAGTCGTCGAAGAACGACGCCCAACGAGCCCGCACCTGCTCGCGCTGCTCGTTGAGCTGCTGCCAGTCGCGCACCCGCTGGGTGATGCCGCGTGCCATCAGCACCGAGTCGCTCATGTCGTCGTCCGGTGCCGTCGCCGCGAGCTCGACCATCGCCGCGAACTCCTCGTCGCCGCTCATCGCGCCGCCCAGGGCCATGAGGAGCCCGTAGTAGAGCTGCACGGCCTCGCCCATCTCGACCGGACGGGCCGACTGGTCGACCGTGGCACCCGCGTCGCGGACCGCGTCCACGGCGCCCTGCAGCACGGCCACCACCTCGTCGTCGACCGGGCAGAAGTCGTCGTTCAGCCACACCGCGACGCGGGCTTCGGCCAGGCTGGTCGCCGGGGGAGCCGGCAGCTCGAGGCGCCACGCCGCCGCCCGTACCGGGTCGGGCCCGGCCAGGACGTCGAGCCCGAGGTCGAGGTCGTCGGCGGATCGACCCATCGGGCCCATGACCGCGAGGTCCATCGGTGCCAACGTGCCCGGCGCCGGTGGCACATGGCCGCGCGGCGAGATGATCCGGTAGCTGGTCTTCAGGCCGTACACGCCGCAGCAGTGCGACGGCCACCGGATCGAGCCGGCGAGATCGCTCCCGACCTCGAAGCCGGTCAGGCCCGCGGCGAGGGCGGCCGACGAGCCGCCGGAGGAGCCGCCGGGCGTGCGGCCGAGGTCCCAGGGGTTGTTGGTACAGCCGAAGACCGGGTTGAACGACTGCCAGTCGACACCGCCCACCGGCATGTTGGTCTTCCCGAAGATCACCGCGCCGGCGGCCCGCACGCGGGCCGTCACGTCGGCGTCGACCGTCGGGACGTGGTCGCGGTAGTCCGGCGTGCCGCCGGTCGTCCGCATCCCCGCGGTCTCGAAGGCGTCCTTGAGCGTCATGGGCAGGCCGTGGAGAGGCCCCCAGACCTCGCCCCGGGCCAAGGCTTCGTCGGCCTCCAGAGCGCGCTGGCGGGCCCCCTCCTCGTCCACTGTGACCACGGCGTTGACCTTGGGGTTGTGCGTCTCGACCCGTGCCAGGTACAGGTCGAGAAGCTCCCGGCTGGAGATCTCCTTGGCACGGATCGCAGCGGCGAGTTCCGTTGCGGACTTGAACGCGAGCTCAGTCACAGATGGACCCTTCCTCGACTCGGGAGCGCTTGTGATGTGATTAGATCGCCTGATCTAATCGTGTCCGGGAGGCCGCGTCAACCTTCGGCTCCCCTACGGTTTCCGAAACTCGTCACCGCAGCACCTGGAGAACCACGTGGCCTACCTATCGGCCGACATCCGACGACGGCAGATCATCGATGCCGCGATCGAGGTCATCGCGGCGGACGGGCTCACGGGGGCGACCACCCGCCGCATCGCCGACCGGGCCGGCGCGACGCTGGGGTCGCTCAACCACTGCTTCCGGGGCAAGGACGAGCTCATGCGCCTCGTGCTCGAGCGGGGCATCGCCACCATGGAGGATGCGTTCGCCGACATCGTTCCCCGTGGCGGGCTCGAGTCGACGATCCGAGACGTCGTCGCCGCGTACTGGCGCTGGGTGCGCGACAACCTCGGCGTCCACCTGGCGATGATGGAGCTGCTCATGTGGGCCATCCGCCGCCAGGAGCCGGGGCGTCACCTCTACGCCGACGCCAACGACCCGCATGGCGGCAACCTGGTCCGCGCCGTGCTGTCGGCGGCGACCGAGGCCGACGGGCGAGCGCCGGCAACGCCGGTCGACGAGCTCGCCCGCTTCCTCATCCACCGCTTCGACGGCCTCGTGCTCGAGTACGCGGAGTCCCGCGACGACGCGGCGTGCGAGCGCCAGACCGAGTTGCTCGCCGACGCCCTCATCTGCCTCAGCCGCGTCGGTGATCAGTAGCCGACGGCGGCCCCGATCACGGCCCGCGGGTCCGCAGCGCCGGCCCATCCGCCGCCGGGGTGGACCGCGAGCAGGTGGGCGTGGCCGAAGTGGGCCAACGCTGCGGGCTCCGCGACGGCGACCGGGTGCCCTCGGGCGCGGAGACCGTCGGCCCAACCCGCCGCATCGTGCTCGACGGCGACGACAGGATCGGGCGTCGTCCACACGTCGAAGCCGGTGACGGGGGGCGCCAGGATGAAGCGGGGTGCGGCGATCGCGGCGCCCGGTGACCGCCCGTGCCGCAGGAAGCGGCACAGCACCTGCAGGAGCACCTGCGGTTGCGTGTCGCCGCCCATCGTGCCGACCGCCGCCCGCAGTGCCCCGTCGGGCGCGGTGATCATCGCCGGTGACAGCGTGTGCGGTGGTCGCCGCCCGGGGCCGTACTCGGCGGGATTGCCCGGCACGAGGGAGAAGCCGACGCCGCGGTTGTGCAGACCGATGCCGGTCGAGGGCTCGAACACGAGCGACCCGAACCCGGCCGCGTTCGACTGGATCAGCGAGACGGCCGAACCGTCGGCGTCGGCGGCGCACAGGTGCATCGTGTCGCCGGACGCCACCGGCGTGGGCATGAGGGAGCGGCGGTCGAGGTCCACGAGCGACGTGCGGCGGGCGACCTCGCCGTCGTCGAGCAGCGGCCCGACCTCCGCGTGCTCGTGGAGGACCGCCAGACGGTCGTGCCCCGCGGCCCTGGCGGCCTCGACGAGGAGGTGCGCCCACACCGGATCGTCGGGATCGTCGGGGAGCGGCAGGCGCTCGGCGATGCGGGACGACAGCAGCGTGAGGTAGCCCTGGCTGTTCGGGGGGATGGTCCAGAGGTCGTGGCCCCACGCCCGTGCGCCGAGCGGGTCGACCCAGTCCGCGAGCGGGCGGCGCAGGTCGTCGGCCACGTACTCGCCGCCGCCGAGCCGCAGCAGGCCGTCGCCGAAGGCCCCCTCGTAGAAGCCGGCCCGGCCGTGCTCGACGATGGCGGCCAGCGCGCGGGCGACACCGGGCCGGCGCACGTGGTCGCCGGAGCGCAGCGGCCACGTCGCCACCAGGTCGTCGGCGCCGGCGATGCCCTCGAGCACCGGCTGGAAGCCGGCGAGCAGCGGGCTGGCGGGGAAGCCTTCGGCCGCGTAGCCCAGCGCCGGCGCGAGGACCTCGCTCAGCGGGCGGCGCCCGAAGCGCTCGTGCAGCGCCAGCCAGCCGTCGACGCACCCGGGCACCGGTGCGCTCCGCAGGTCGCCGTGGAACGGCATCACCTCCTTGCCCTCGGCCCGCAGGCGGTCGGCGTCGGCGCCGCTGCCGGCGCGGCCGCTCGCGTTCAGCGCCACTGGTGGGCCCTGGCCGCCGCGGTGCACGAGCGCGAGCAGGTCGCCGCCCATGCCGCACTGGTCCGGCGCGGTCACGGCGAGCACCGCCGAGGTGGCGACGGCGGCGTCGGCGGCCGAGCCACCTCGCCGCAGCAGCGTCACCCCGGCCGACGACGCTAGGTGGTCGATGGAGCAGACCATGCCGTTCGGCGCGTACCGGGTCGCGGTCTTCGCCATCACTGGATCCAGGCCTTGAGCTGGGCGACGGTCCCCACGGGGTCCGGCCCGGCGGGCATGGCGTTCAGCAGCGTCACGCCCGCCTCGCGGAACGCCGCGATGCGGTCACGGACGAAACCGGCCGTGCCGCAGAGGTTCGTGAGCTGCAGGAGCTCGTCCGGGACGCGTGCCGCCGCCTCGCGCTTGTGGCCGCCGAGGTAGAGCTCCTGGATCTCCGCCGCCTCCGCCTCGTAGCCGTAGCGGCGCACGAGGTCGTTGTAGAAGTTCCGGCCCTTGGCGCCCATCCCCCCGATGTACAGCGCCATCATCGGCCGGGCGTGCGTGTCAAGGATGTCACGCGCCGCGTCCGCGTCGCCGACGAAGGCGACACCGCCGGCGCACACCTCGAGCGGCCCGAGGTCGCCGGCGCGCCGGGCGGCACCGTCGGCCAGCGCGGGGCCGAACACCTCCGGCGCCCGCTCGGGCAGGAAGAACAACGGCAGCCAGCCGTCGGCCACCTCGGCGGTGAGCGCCAGGTTCTTGGCACCGAGGGCAGCCACGTACACCGGGATGCGGGGGCGGACCGGGCGGGCGATGGTCTTGAGGGCCTTGCCGAGACCGGTGCCCCGCCCCTCCGGCAGCGGCAGCGGGTAGAGCGGCCCGGGGTTGGTGAGCGGCGCCTCGCGGGCCCACACCCGGCGGCAGATGTCGACGATCTCCCGGGTGCGGGCGAGCGGCCGGTCGTATGGCACGCCGTGCCAGCCCTCGACGACCTGCGGGCCCGACGCCCCGATGCCGAGGATGCAGCGACCTCCCGACAGGGCGTCGATGCCGGCCGCGCTCATCGCCAGCAACGTCGGCGTGCGGGTGTAGACCGGCAGGATGCCGGAACCGATCTCGACGCTCTCGGTCACCGCTGCCAGGTAGCCCATGAGGCTCACGGCGTCGAAGCCGTAGGCCTCGGCCACCCACACGGCATCGAGCCCGACCCGCTCGAGCTCGGCGACGGCGTGTGCCGCCTCCCGGAAGCCTCCCTGGTAGCTCAGCTGGGTGGAGAGTCGCATGTCTCGGTCCCTTCTTCGTCGGGGTGGGGTCGTCGGGTCGGGGCGCGGCCGGGCCCGGGTGGGCCGGCGAACGCCTGGGCGATCGAGAGCCAGCCGTCGGCCACCGGGCCCTCGGCTCGCAGGGTGGTGTCGTCGCGGTGGCGGCGCTGGGTCACTAGCAGGGCGAGGTGCAGCGCTGGCCCGGACACCACGTCGGTCGCGCCCGGGTCGCCGAGGCGCCACGTCGACCCGTCGGGGGCCACGAGCTCGGCGCGCACCGGCGCGTCGGGGACGGGGAGGCGGCGGTTGGTGTAGCTGAACGGCACGGCTCGGAGGCCGAGGTGGCAGACGTGGCGGAGGCGCGCCGTCGGGACGCGGGCCACGCCGAGCGCATCGACGATGTCCTGGCCGTGCGCCCACGTCTCCATCAGCCGGGCCGACACCAGGCTGGCGACGCTCATGTCCGGGCCGTACCAGGGCACGCGTGCCGCCACCGGGCCGGCGACGGCCCGCCAGGAGTTGCCGCCGTGCGTCGCGCCACCACGAGTGCAGTTCCGGGGGAGCCAGCGAGCGTCCCCGCTCGACGTCGTCGTCCTCGTGGTCGCCCGGCGCGGCGTAGACCTCGGCCACGTGGGCGCGGAACCGGTCCGGCTCCGTCAGGGCGGCGACGGCTCGTTCGTCGAAGTGGGCGAGGTGGCTGATCTGGTCGGCGATGGTCCACCCTTCGGCGGGTGTGGGCCGGGACCAGGCCGGGGGTGGCAGCGCGCCGACCACGGCGTCGAGCTCGGCGTGCTCGTCGGCCAGGTCGGCCACGATCGATCGGAGGTCGGCCATCGGGGTGCGGGATCAGGCGCCGACGAACCGGGGGTCACGCCGCTCGAGGGCGCTGGCGAGCCCTTCGCGGAAGTCGCTCGAGCCCATCAGGTGGATCATCTGGAGCAGGACGTGGTGGGAGTGGCCCTCGAAGTCCGCCGTCTGGCCGTGGCGGAAGAGCCGCTTCGTGGCGCTCACGGCCAGAGGGGCGTTGGCGACGATCCGGTCCGCCCAGCGGGCCGCCTCGCCGGCGAGCTCGCCGTCGGCGACGACGCGGTTGACGAGCCCGAGCCGCTCCGCCTCGGTCGCGGGGATGTCCTCCGCGAGGTAGGCGATCTCGGCCGCTCGGGCCCAGCCGACCAGGCGGGGCAGGTACCAGGTGCCGCCGGACTCGGGCACCGCGCCGATGCGGGTGAAGGCCGGGATCAGCGTCGCCGAGGCGGCCAGGAGGCGGAGGTCGCAGCCCAGGGCGAGGTCGAAGCCGTACCCGGCCGCGGCACCGTTCAGCACGCCGATGACCGGGGTGTCCATCTGGTGGAGCACGACCGTGGGCAGGTCGCGGGTCGTGGGCCGGTCGATGCGCTGGCCGCGGCTCCCGATCCCCGATCCCCTCGTGGCATCCTTCAGGTCGAGGCCGGCGCAGAAGCCGCGGCCGGCGCCGGTCAGGAGCACGACGCGCACGTCGGGATCACGATCGGCGCGCAGGAGCGCCGCCGTGAGCCGGCCGAGCATCGGCGCCGTGATGGCGTTGCGTCGCTCGGGACGGTTGAGCGTGACCGTGGCGACGTGGTCACCCACCTCGTAGAGGACCTCGCGGGCACCCTCGTCGTCGGCGGTCGGTGCGGCGGCTGGTCGATCGGTCATACTGTTGCTATACGCTATAGTTTTTACTGGACCGGAGGCAACCGACCGTGACCGATGAACCCCGCCGACGGCCGCCGCTCCGCGTCGACGACGCGGGAGGGATCCGTCGCCTGACGCTCGACCGCCCGGGCGCGCTCAACGCCTTCGACGAGGCGTTGTACGGCGCCGTCGCCCACGCCCTCGCCGAGGCTGCGGGCGACGACGGCATCCGGGTCGTGCTGGTCGCCGGGGCCGGCCGGGCGTTCTCCGCCGGGCAGGACCTGCGGGAGCTCGCCGAGCCGGCCGTCGCCGGCACCGGTGGCTTCGTCGCCTTCGTGCGCGCCCTGGAGACGTTCCCCAAGCCCCTGCTCGCCGCGGTCCACGGCGTGGCCGTGGGCGTCGGCCTCACGATGTTGCTCCACTGCGACGTCGTGCTCGCGGGTTCCCAGGCGCGGTTCCGGGCCCCGTTCGTCGGCCTCGGCCTGAGCCCGGAGGCCGGGAGCACCGTGCTCCTGCCGGCGACGATCGGCTGGCAGCGCACGGCTCGGCTGCTCTACACCACCGACTGGGTCGACGCCCCGACCGCGGTCGAATGGGGCCTCGCGAGCAGCGTCCACCCCGACGGCGCGCTGCTCGACGACGCCACGGCGCTCGCCGGCGCGATCACCGCCCAACCGCTGGCGTCGCTGGTGGCGACCAAGCGGCTCCTGCTCGACAGCCGTGCCGACGCGGTGCGGGCCGCTCGTCGCCGGGAGCTGGGCACCTTCGCGGCCCTCCTCGGCGGGCCCGCCAACCGGGCGGCCCTCGCCGCCTTCCGCGACCGGTGACGGCCGACCGCCGGGCCAGGTCCCGTCACCGGTCGGCCGGCGGCTCCTGCCGACGGGGTTCCAGCAGCTCGATCGTGATGCCCTCCGGATCCCGCAGGTAGCACACCCGGCGTCCTGTGTTCGGCCCGGCGGTGATGGTCACCGGCCCGTGGCTGCGGGCGGTCGCACCCAGGGCGGTCGCCCGGGCCATCGCGCCGTCGATGTCGTCGGTGGTCAGGCACAGGTGGCCGGTGCCGGGGTTCCTCGTCTCGATGTCGACCGGGCGCCCGACGGGGTGGAGGTACTGGATCAGCTCCAGGCGGACATCGCTGCCCGGCAGGCGGAAGATGGCGATGTCGAGTCGCGCCCCCTCGTAGCCGACCTGGTCGGCGGTGTACGGCCGGTCGTAGATGGCTCGCACCTCCGGGTCGCGGCCGAACAGGGCGCCGTAGAAGGCGGCCTCCGCCTCGACGTCCGAGACGGTGAAACCCACATGCGACACGCCGTCGATGGGTGCACCGGCCTCGATCGGTCCCGACTCCGTCATGGTGCGCATCCTTCCCTCGAATCACCGACCGTTCGTCGAGCGCCTCACTGGGCGGCGTAGCCCCCGTCGACGAACAGCGAGCTCCCGGTCGTGAAGCTCGAGTCGTCGCACGAGAGGAAGAGTGCCGCCCGCGCCACCTCGTCGGGCCGGCCGATCCGTTGCATCGGGTGGGCGCGGCGGTCCTCCTCGATCGCCTCGGCGATGGGCACGCCACGCGACCGCATGTCCTGCTCGAGCAGTGGCGACTCGATCGAGCCGGGGCACACGCAGTTGATCCGGATGCCATCGGCGGCGTGGTCGAGCGCCATCGCCCGGCACAGCATGAGCATGCCGCCCTTCGTGGCGCAGTACGCGGCCCATCGGGGCGAACCCACCACGGCGCTCGTCGACGCCGTGAGCACCATGGTGCCGCCACCGGCACGACGGAGCTCGGGGATCCCGAAGTGGGCCATGAGGTAGGCGCCCTTCAGGTTGACGCCGATGATGCGATCCCACTCCGCCTCGGTCGTGTCGATCACGTCCTTGAAGACGCCGATCCCGGCGTTCGCCCACAGCGCGTCCAGCTTGCCGAAGCGGTCCACGGCGGTGCCGACCGCCCGCTGGACGTCGTCGGCCCGTGAGACGTCGCCGGGGACCACCGCGGCCGTCCCGCCCCGGTCGGTGATGTCGGCGACGGTCGTGGCGGCGCCGTCGGCGTCGACGTCGAGACCGACCACCGCGGCTCCCTCCGCGGCGAAGAGCAGGGCTCCCGCCCGGCCCAGGCCGGTCGCGATGCCGCTGATGAGCGCCACCCGACCTTCGAGCTTCCCTGTCACGAGACCTCCTGTGCGTCGCGAGCGCTGCCGTCCACCAGCTCCGCCACCGCCTCGGTGTGGTGGCAGGCGGCGGCGTGTCCCTGACCGGACGGTCCCAGCACCGGGTCGTCCTCGATGCAGCGGACGCGCGACGGCTCCGCCACCGGACCGATCGGGCACCGGGTGCGGAACCGGCAGCCGCTCGGGATCGCCGTCGGGTCCGGGAGGTCGCCGGACAGGACGATCCGGGTGCGCCGCGCGCCGTCGGCGCCCCGGGCGCCGGGGGTCGCCGACAGGAGCGCGGCCGTGTAGGGGTGGCTGGGCGAGCGGAAGATCTGCTCCGCCGGCCCCTCCTCGACGATGCGGCCGAGGTACATCACCGCCACGCGCTCACACAGGTGGCGCACGAGCGAGAGGTCATGGGAGATCACCAGGTAGGCAATACCCTCGTCCGCCTTGAGCTCCGCGAGCAGGGCCAGGATCTGGGCGGCGACGGACGCGTCGAGGGACGAGACCGGTTCGTCGGCCACGACGAGGTCGGGCTGCACGACGAGGGCGCGGGCGATGCCCACCCGTTGCGCCTGACCGCCCGACAGCTCGTGGGGGTACCGGGCGAGCATGTGGGCCGGGAGGTGGACGCGGTCGAGGACCGCCGCGGCCCGGGCGCGCTGCTCCGCTCCCCGGACGCCGAAGAGGGCGTGGAGCGGTTCGCCGATGATGTCGCCGACCGACATCCGGGGGTTGAGGGCGGCGAGCGGGTCCTGGAGGACCATCTGGAACCGTCGGCGCAGCGCGCGGAGCTGCGCCCCTCGCCACGAGGTGATGTCGTCTCCGGCGAAGTGCACACGACCGGCGGTCAGGGGCTGCAGGCGGAGCGCGACGCGCCCGAGCGTCGACTTCCCGCTGCCCGACTCCCCGACGAGGCCGACGGCCTCGTTGCGCGCCACGTCGAGCGACACGCCGTCGACCGCGCGCACGGCGCCGTGCCTCGTGGGGAAGTCGACCCGGATCCCGTCCAGCTCCAACAACCGGTCCGTCATGCCGTCCGCCCGGGTGCTCGGCGATCGGCCGCCGGCGTCAGCCAGCAGGCGACCGCGTGGCCCGTCGCGTCGTCGACGACGTCGAGGACGGGGTCCCCCTCGTCGCAGGGGTCGAAGCAGCTCCGGCACCGGGGAGCGAAGGCGCACCCCAAGGGCGGTGGCGCGAGCGACGGCGGGCTCCCCGCCAGCGGTTCGAGGACGGCCTGGCCGGGCCGGGGCACCGCCCCGAGCAGCGCCCGGGTGTAGGGGTGCGCCGGGTCCACGAACACCGTGGAGGTCGGACCGGACTCCACGATCCGCCCTGCGTAGAACACAAGCACCCGGTCGGCCACGTCGACGACGACGTCCAGGCTGTGGGAGATCAGCACGATCGCCGTCCGCTGCTCGCGGTTGATGCGCTGGAGGAGGTCGAGGATCTGCGCCTGGATCGTCACGTCCAGGGCCGTGGTCGGCTCGTCGGCGACGATGAGCTCGGGTTCGTTGGCCAGCGCCATGGCGATCATGACGCGCTGGCGCATGCCGCCCGACAGCTCGTGCGGGTACTGGCGGAGCCGCAGCGCCGCGGCAGGGATCTCGACCTGGTCGAGGAGCTCGAGCGCGCGCCCCTGCGGGGCCGCGTGGCCGTGCGCCCGCATCACGTCGACCAGCTGCTGGCCGATCGTGAACACCGGATTGAGCGACGTCATCGGGTCCTGGAACACCATCGAGATCCGTCGACCCCGCACGGACCGCAACGTCCGGGCGTCCATGTTCAGCACGTCGTCGCCGTCGAGGCGGATCGTGCCGTCGGTGATCCGGCCCGGAGCGTCCACCAGGCCGAGCAGCGCGCGGGCCGTGACCGACTTCCCGCAGCCCGATTCGCCCACCACCCCCACGAGCTCGCCCGCGGCGACGTCGAAGGAGACGCCGCGCACGGCGTGCGTCCGCCCGTGGCGGCTCTCGAACACGATCGAGAGGTCGCGGACCTCGAGCAGCGCGTCGGCCACGCGGTCACCCCCTCGGATCGACGGCGTCGCGCAGGGCGTCGCCGGTGAGGTTGACCGCCAGGGCGGTGAGGAAGATGGCGAGCCCCGGTGCGAGGACGACCACCGGTCGGCTGACGATGTAGGTGCTCGCGTCGCTGAGCATCGCGCCCCACTCGGCGTCCGGGGGAGGCACGCCGAGGCCGAGGAAGCCGAGGCCGGCGACGATCAGGAGGACGAAGCCGAAGCTGACCGAGGCCATCACGAGCACCGTGCCGACGCAGTTGGCCAGCACGTGCCGGACCATGATCCGCCAGGGCCGCACGCCGCTGGCCCGGGCCGCGAGGACGAAGTCACGTTCGCGCACCGAGAGCACGACGGAGCGCACCATCCTCGCGTCGGCCGGGATGCTCGGCAGGACGACGGCGATCACCGTGTTGCGGACGCTGGGCCCGAGGGTGGCCGAGACCAGCAGGGCGAGGAGCAGGGACGGAAGGGCCAGGAGCACGTCCATCAGGCGCATGAGGATGCT
>Ga0193742_1001948_pt1 | contig 12007 bp, 8 predicted proteins | sample L2c1metaG_FD_165511 | JGI IMG/M metagenome (GOLD analysis project Ga0193742, IMG submission 165511) | Soil microbial communities from a riparian zone of the East river system, Colorado, United States - L2c1 | ecosystem: Environmental > Terrestrial > Soil > Riparian zone | place: USA: East River... | reverse complement strand
CATCGAGGAAGGCGAAATCCTCAGCCCCGCCGCGGATCATCCATTCGACGAGGTCGATGCCCATCACCGCCTCGGTGACACCGTGCTCGACCTGGAGGCGGGTGTTCATCTCCAGGAAGAAGAACTGCTCACGGCTGGCGTCGTAGAGGAACTCGACCGTGCCCGCCGACCGGTATTGCGCCGCCTCGCCAAGCCGGACCGCGGCCGCGATGAGGTCATGGCGCACGGTATCGGGCAGTAGCGGGGCCGGAGCCTCCTCGACGACTTTCTGATTGCGGCGCTGAAGCGAGCAATCGCGTTCACCGAGCGGCATGATCCGGCCCTTGCCATCGCCGAATATCTGCACCTCGATATGCCGGGCTCGCCTGACGTACCGCTCGAGGAAGACGCCCGCATCGCCAAAATTGCCCAGGCCCTGGCGGGCCACGGCGGCAAATCCTTCCCGGACGGCCGCTTGGTCCTCACAGATGCGCATGCCGATGCCGCCGCCGCCTGCGGTCGCCTTTAGAATCACCGGGAAACCGATATCCTGCGCGGCCAGCACCGCTTCGGCTTCATCCGTGAGCAGGCCCGTGCCGGGCGCCAGCGGAACGTCGTGGGCGGCGGCGAGCGCGCGTGCGCTATGCTTCAGGCCGAAGGTACGGATATTGTCCGGCGTGGGGCCGATGAAAACGATGCCGGCGGCGGCGCAGGCCTCCGCGAAGTCCACATTCTCCGCGAGGAAGCCGTATCCCGGATGGATGGCGTCGGCGCCCGTTCGGCGCGCCGCTTCCAGGATCGCGGCGATGTCGAGATAGCTCTCCGATGGCCGCGCGCCGCCGATGCAGACGGCCTCGTCCGCCTGGGAAACGTGGAGCGAGCCTTCGTCCGCTTCGGAATATACGGCAACCGAGCGCAGGCCCATACGCCGCAGCGTGCGGATGATGCGGGTAGCGATCGCGCCGCGGTTGGCGATCAGAACGGTATCGAAGGTCATGCGGTCACGATCATCCGCACGGGCGTCGGGTTGAAGCCGTTGCAGGGATTGTTGATTTGCGGGCAGTTGGAGACGACGACGATGACATCCATCTCCGCGCGCAGGTCCACGGTCAGCCCGGGCGCGGATATACCGTCGACGATCCCGAGTGAGCCGTCCTCTTCGACCGGCACGTTCATGAAGAAGTTGATGTTGGAGACGATGTCGCGCTTGCCTCTCCCTTCGGAGAGGTTTGCTTCGAGGAAGTTTTCCACGCAGGCATGCTCGGCCTTGGTGTGATGACCATAGCGCAATGTGTTGGATTCACACGAGCATGCGCCGCCGATGGTGTCGTGACGGTCGACGGAAGTGGCGGCGATGGTCATCATCGGCCGGCCCTCGTTCGATCGCAGCACCGTGCCCTCGCGAAGAAACAGATTGCCCTGCGCCGCGACCGTGTCCTGCGCGCTGTAGCGTTCCGCGTCGTCGTCGTCGGCGTAGAGGAGAAAATCGACGGCCTGGTTGCCCTCCAGGTCGACGATACGCAGGGTCTGGCCGGCCGCGACATGATGCAGCCAAGGCGCCCGCGCGGGCACGACGACGTCGTGGACGACGGTACCGGGAAGGCCGGACAGGTGGGGATCAACGCTCATTCGGGCCTGTTCCTTGATTAGCGGCGGAAATAGTCGTCGACGTTCTCGAAGGCGCGCAGGCCCTCCGGCGTCGCGCTGCGGATGGCATCGTCGTCGGGTGTGACGGGACCGCGCCAGGCGGTCGCGCGCAACGGCGTCACCGTCCAGTCTTTGCGCGGATCGAGAACATGCGGGCAGTTCGCGATCACGACGATCACCTCCATTTCCGCGCGCAGGACCACGGTCCGACCCGCCGGAAACGGCCCGATCTGTGGCATGATCGCGCCGTCGGCTTCGATCCTGGCGCCCTTGAACAGCGTCACGCAGGGATGGACGTCCCGGCGCTGAAGCCCTTGCTTGGCCACGCCGAGGAGGAACCGGTCGCGCCCGCTGGGAAAGGGGCCGCTATTGTTGCCGTTTCCATATTTGGCGGCGTTGGTCGCGGCGTTGGAGGCCCCGCAAAAGCTGTCATGGGTGCCGGCATCGTCTTCCAGAATGCTCATGAGGACACGGCCCATGTCCGACAGCAGCAGCATCCCCTGGCCGAGATAAGCGTTCCATTGCACCTTCACCGTGTCCGCGACGTTGAGCCGTTCGGTGGGCATCTCGGCGTTGAAGAGGAGCAGCGAAGCGCAAGCGTCGCCCTTGAGGTCGATCAGTCGCAAGCGCGCACCGCGTGCGAGGCGCCGCGTGGCATAGCCGCCCGCCGCGACCGTTTCTTCCCACAACAATGCGTCCACGGGCACGCCAGCCGGCAGATCGTCCGCAACTGGCGGCAGCACCGGCATCGCTTCCCTCGCCGTGCCCGCCATGCCGCGGGCATGATCGCGCGCAGCCAGAGGATTCGTCAGGGTATCGGTCATGCGGCGGCTCCTTCAGCCTTGGCATTCTCGGTTTCCTGTTCATGCAGGGGCGGCAGGAGGGCGGTGGTCGCGACGAGTTCGAGTTGCTGCACGCCGCGGACGCGCCGGAGCGCATCGCACAGTTCCTTCAGCCTCACTGCGGGGCCCTGCACCAGCAGAACCTCGAGCGACTGGTCATCCTCCAGAAACACGTGCTGGGAGGAGATGACCTCCTTGAGGTAGCGGGCCTGCGTTTGGGCCAGCTGATGCCGCACGCGACCACGATCGCCGCGGTAGACCATCGTGATTGTGCCAGCGAGCATGTCGTCGGGCCGGGTAAATGCCTCGTGCTGGGCAAGAGCCTGACGGATCAGTTCCGCCATGAGCTGGGAGCGCGACGGCAGTCCACGCTCCTCCACCATCATATCCAGCTGGCGAAACAAATCCCCGGGGAGGCTCATGCTGAGCCTGGCCAGGCCGGCGGGTTCGGTGCTCATGTCCAATCCTCAACTGATTGATAGTATTTCGTTTGTCGGAATGCCGGACTTTTCATCGGCCGCGCGGTCGGCCCTGTTCCGGAGCGGAAGGTCGTAGACGGCCGTCGCGCCAAACCGGTGGGGCGCGTGCGGATCGTGACGGCGCTTGTCGAGCGCGATCACGCGCGTTCCCAGGGCGAAGGCCTCGTGGATGTCGTGGGTCACCATGATGATCGTCAGCGAATAGTCGCGCCAAAGCCGGGTGATGAGCGCGTGCATGTCCGTGCGGATACCGGGGTCCAGCGCGCCGAACGGCTCGTCGAGCAGGAGGATGCGCGGGCGCTTGATCAGGGCCTGGGCGATTGCCAGCCGCTGCTGCATGCCGCCGGACATCTGCGCGGGATAGAGGTGGAGGCTGTCGGCCAGACCGACCGCGTTCAGCATCTCGACCGCTTCGTCCATGGCCGCGCGCCGCGCCGCGCCGAACAGTCGCGCCAAAAGCGGGGCCTTTGCGCATTCGAGCCCGAAAACCGTGTTGCGCAATACCGACAAGTGAGGAAACACCGAGTAGCGTTGGAAAACAACGCCCCGATCCGGGCCGCATTCCGGCGTGAGCGGCGTCCCATCGAGGAGGATGGTTCCGCGCGTCGGTACTTCCTGACCGAGAATGATGCGCAGAAGGCTGCTCTTGCCCGCGCCCGAAGGCCCGATGATCGAGACGAAGGAACCGGCCTCGACGTCGAGGTCCACCCTCTCGAGGACGATCTTGTCGCCATATTCGACCCAGACGTTGCGAAGGCCGAGGAGGGCGCTCAATGGTTTGCTCCATGCGCCCAGGGAAACAGGCGCTCGCTCAGAAAGACGAGCGCCACGTCCACCAGAATCGCCAGGACGGCGATCCAGGCGACGTATGGGATGATGACGTCCATGGCGAGATAGCGGCGAACGAGGAAGATCCGGTAGCCCAGGCCCACGTCGGATGCGATCGCCTCCGCGGATATGAGGAACACCCATGCCGGACCGAGCGACAGGCGCACCGCGTGGAGAAGACGCGGCATGGCCTGCGGCAGCGCGACACGGATCATGATCTGCCAACTGCTTGCGCCCAATGTCTGGGCCTTGACGATTTGCTCTCTCGGCAAGGCGCCGACATGGGCGGCGATGTCGCGCACCATGACGGGCGCTATTCCTATGACAATCAGGGCGATCTTTGCCGTTTCACCCAGTCCCAAGGCGATGAAGAGGATCGGAAGCAGGGCGATCGGCGGGATCACGGCAATGGCCGTCACCAGTGGCCCCAGCGTGGCGCGTACCGGCGGCAGAACGCCCAGCACGAGTCCAATAGCGAGCGCCACCAAGGTCGCGATCCCAAGCCCGATACCCAGCCGTTGAAGGCTGGCCAGCGTATCGACCCAGAAGAGCAGCTGGCCGGAAAGCTGGTCCGGCTGGAAAAGAAGCGCGGACATGGCCTGGGCCATGCCGCTGGGCAACGGGAGGATTTTGTCCACTGGATTCGCGGCGTGGCGCTGCGCTGCCATGAAGAGATACAGCAGCACCAGAAGCAGGATCGGCAGCGAACCCAGAAGGATACGGTCGCTCCGGCGAACTTGGCGATTCACCCAACGCATGTCGTCACATCACCTTCGATAAAAGCCGAGCAACGGACGATAAGCCACGCAAAGACGCGATCAGAGCTTCCCGTCGGCCGCCAACTTCATGAAGCTCTCGTCGAATCGAAGCGTCACACGCTGGGGATTGCCAAGGGTCTTTCCGCCCGGAAAAGCCATGCCAACCGCGCCGGCGGACGACGCACCTTTGAAAAGCCCCTTGGAAAAGCTGAAATCGCGCACCAGCGTCATGGTCGCCACGAGCGACGGAGCCGATGTCGCCGCCACGGCGGCCTTGGGGTCGGAATAAAGGTAGGTTGTCGCGAGCTGGCTATCGAACGCCTCGGGGCTCGTGCCGGCCAGCTTCGCCATGGCGGCGCGCGCTTCCTTGCCCTTGGCGTCCTGGCGATTCATCAGGGCCGTCGTCTCATACCAGATTCCGGCGAGCGCCTTGCCGAGGTTCGGATTGGCCTTGAGCGTGGCGGTATCGACGACCAGCAGGTCGAGGATTTCGCCGGGAATGTCAGCGGAACTGAAGACCTGCTTCACGCCCGGTTCTGCCTTCATCACCGAAAGCTGCGGGTTCCACGCGACAGCCGCCTTGACGTCCGGGCTGCTGAAGGCGCCGACGATGTCGGCATCGGACGTGTTCACGGTCTTGACGTCGGTGGCCTTCATGCCGACCGATTCCAGTCCGCGCGCCAGCAGGTAGTGGGACACCGACAACTCGACCAGATAGACTTGCTTGCCCTTGATCGCGCTGAGCTGGTCCGCGCCCTTGAGCAGGATGCCGTCGTTACCGTTCGAATAGTCCCCGACGATGATGGCGCTGGTGTCTTTGCCGCCTGCAGCGGGGATCGTGAGGGCATCCATGTTGGCGACAGTCACGCCGTCGAATTTGCCGGCGGTGTACTGGTTCACCGATTCCACATAGTCGTTCACCTGAACGATGTGGATCTTGATCCCGTACTTGTCTTCCCACTTCTTCACGATGCCAGCCTGCTGGGCATAGGGCCAGGGCATCCATCCGGCGTAGATCGACCACCCGATATTGAACTCGCGGCGCGGCTCCGATTTATCGCCCGGCGCCTGGGAACACGACGCGACCAGAAGCGCTCCGGCCATCAGCGCCATTCCGCTCGCCCTGCCAAACCTCCTGATCATGATTCGATCCCCTTTCGCATCGCAGCATCTCTACAATCGACAGGTTTGTCCATTAAAAATATTACCGATCGTAATGTAGGTAATACCTTTCGGCGTGAGGCAAGCCGTCGCAGCGATCGATACCGGCCCGTCGACCCAGACGGATGCGAGATGCTGGTGCCCCGCCCTCTCGGGCCATGTCCCGCGATTTCCGCGAATAAGCCCCATTCCGGCGACTCGGGTTGGCAATGATTCGTGAAACAGAGAGCGTGACAGCGATCCGAAGGGTAGCTCGGGAGCGGTGTGTGCTCGGCTTCGCTGGTGGTGGCCAGTTCATATCATCTGAAAAGAGACGATTTTGTGCGGTGCAGCGCAATTCCACTTCATACTGAGCAACCGCAAAATTATTACGCTTGACGTATTCCGTAATATCCATACCTTTCCATCGTTACTCAGTGAAGCGGCGGAAAAGGAAGGGTTCGGCAACGCCGGTCATTGCCGGCTGAAAGTGGGGTTGCGTGGATCGGAAGCTGGTCTGCAATGCTATTCTCTCGGGCAACGTGTCGCGGGTCGTCGGCGTCGCAGGCCGGTTTGGTTCGCCATGCGACCGTCCAACCATATACGGCCCGTTTTTGAAGCTTCGCGGAGCCTCGCCAGGCCCGCCGCACGCACTGGCAAGAGCCACGGAATATTGAAGGCGACAGGACGCAAATGGACTGAAAAGGCGCCGGCTTAGCCAGAGCGCCAATGGGAGGGATGTCACTTTTCGACGGGCTCAATAGCAGGGGGTCGAAGTGACTATGAAATTGTTTCGCAACACATTGCTTGGCGCGACCATTCTTATGGGCGTTGGGACCACTCCGGCTTTCGCGCAGGATGCCGCGCCAGCCGCCGACGAGGGCGGCGATGATATCGTGGTGACCGCCACCCGCCGGGCGACCTCGATCCAGGACGTGCCGATTAACATCAGCGCCGTCGGCCAGGAGCAACTTGCCAGGCAGCGGATCGACGATGTGCGCGATCTCGCCGACTTCACGCCCGGCATGACCATTTCGGACACGGGTCCCGGTTCGACCGGAACGATCGTGCTTCGCGGCCTCAACGCTTCGGATTCATCTTCAAACGGCGCTTCCTATGACGACGCCCTCGGCGTCTATTTGGGCGAGGTGCCGCTCTACTATGACTTCAAGCTGCTCGACATCGCGCGGGTCGAAACGCTGCTCGGACCACAGGGTACGCTTTACGGTCTTGGTACGCTGGCCGGCGCGATCCGCAACATCCCGAACCGCCCCAATACGGACGCTGTCGAAGGTGAAGTGCATGGCCGCTTCTACGGCAAGGACCATAGCGGCAAGCCCGGTTACCAGGTGGACGGCGTCATCAATATCCCGATCGTGAAGGACCATATCGCCTTCCGCTCGGCCACGGGCTATTACTACGATCCCGGTTTCATCGACTATCCGTTGCTGCTTCAGACGCCCGGCGTGTCGCTGCCGCAGCCAAGCGGCCCGGACGGCGTGTCGGACGCGGACTATGCCGCGAACCTGACCAGCCGCAAGGACCTCAATTTCGAAAAAACCTTCACCACGCGCAACCAGTTGCTCGTTCAGTTCAACGAAGACTTGAAGGTCAACTTCACCTACGCGTTCCAACAGACCAAGACCGATGGCGGCCAGTACAACAGCAACGGCGTGCTCGGGACGGGCAGGTATGAAAGCGCCGGCCGCTATACCGAGCCCGTGAACCGTCGCGCGCACCTCGGCAGTATGGAAATCAATGCGAACATTGCGGACATCGTCGATCTCGTGGCGACAACCGCCTATACCAATGTCAGAAGCCGGTCTCAATCCGACAATACTGATCTACTGCTCGACCTGGACTATGGTTACGAGGCGTTTCCGGCCTTTTCGAGCTGGAACGAGAGCGAAATTACCCGCGAGCAGTTCAACCAGGAAGTCCGCCTCGTTTCGCGCCATGGCGGTCCGTTCAGCTGGGTGCTCGGCGGCTTCTACAATGAGCAGAAGCGGCAGCAGGATTACCGGGAGATTCTGCCCAACCATCCATGGGCGGAGTTCGGAACCCAGCCCAACCCCGATAATGTCGAATACGCGTCCTATACAACGTCGAAAGTAACGGAAAAGGCGGTCTTCGGCGAAGGCACGCTCAGGGTGACGCCCGAGTGGCAGGTTACCGCCGGGGCGCGCTATTTCGGATATACGTCGGATATCCTGGGCCGTGCGACGGTCCCGTTCCTGGGTGACGATCCGGATACCCCGGATGTTATCGAGAACACTGTCAGCCCTTATGATCTTGAACCGGCCGGCGGTTCTTCGAAGAAAAGTGGCTGGGTGTGGAAGTTCAACAGCTCCTACAACTTCACGCCGGACCTCATGGTCTATGCCACATACAGCAAAGGCTATCGCATCGGCGGCCCCAACGCCGTCGCACCTTGCATCCTGCCGCTTGACCCCACGGTGCAGAACGTCTGCGCCCTGGCGAACGAGCAACAATTTGGTCCCGACACCACCAAGAACGCGGAGATCGGCATCCGCACTCAGTTTTTCGATCGCAAGCTGACGTTCAACTTCAACGTCTTCCAGATCAAATGGGACGGTATTCAGGTCGACTCTGCCACTCTGAACGGTATCGTCGGCATCACGGTGAATGGCGGCAAGGCCAAGTCAGAAGGCTTTGAAACATCGTTCCAGCTGCGACCTGTTGACGGTTTGTCGATCCAGGGAACCTATTCCTACGTGGATGCCAAGCTGACCGAGGACGTGCCCGCCATCATCGCCGTCAACGACCCGGCGGGGACTTACCCCAGCGACCCGATCCAGTTGGACGCGCTTTCCGGCGACCGCCTTCCCGGTTCGGCGAAGCATAGCGGAAGCCTGGGTGCGACCTACACCCAGCCGTTCAAGGACGGAAACATCGTCGCCGACTGGACTGCGACCTATCGCGGGGATGTCGTGACGCGGCTCGGCTGGGACCGCGCCTTTGGTGACAAGCTTCCCGGCTATGTGCTGCACCGCGCATCGCTGGCCTACGAAACCGATCGATACAGCATCGCCCTGTTTGCGAACAACATCTTCGACAAATATGCCGTGGCTTCGGTCTCCAACGATCGCTCGCGCGTCGGCCTCAATGATGGCGTGGTCCTGCGTTACTACCAGAGAACCGTCATCAATCCGCGTACCTTCGGCATCGAAGCACGGTTCAAATATTGATCTGACGAAACGGGCGGGGCGCTATGTCTGTAAGGATGGCGCCTCGATCCGACAGAGATCGGGTCATGGCCGTCGGCCTGGCGCGCACGAAGGGGCAAAAGGGAATGGCATCGGGCGCGCGCGTGGTTTGGCCGGAACGGGCTGTTAGATTTGGTGCGGCGCTGCTATTTGCGGGCAGCGTAGTAGGCATTCCGGGTGCGGCCGCAGAGAGCACTCCACTTCCAAAGCTGTTTGCGGAGGAGTGGATCGACGGCACCAGCGCCGATGAGCCCGCCGCCCAGGTCCAGTCGCTCGATCGCGACACGTTCGTCATCCGGCAATCGATCAAGACCAACTTTGAGGCGCCATTCCTGTATCTGATCTTCGGGCGCGACAGGGTGCTGTTGGTCGACACCGGAGCCGAAGGCGGCCGGATCAGACAGGTTGTCGACCGCCTCGTGAAAGATTGGCTAGCTGCGCATCATCGCACCAGTATCCCGCTGGTGGTCGCGCACAGTCACAGCCATGGCGATCATATCGCGGGCGATGCCGCGTTTCGCGATCGCCCCGATACCACGGTCATCGGGCTCAAGCCGGCGGACGTGGCGGGGTTCTTCGGCATCGGGAAATGGCCGAACGAGAGCGCCCGGTTCGACCTTGGCGGCCGCATTCTCGACATCTTGCCGACGCCAGGGCACCAGGCAGCCTCGATCATGATCTACGATCCAAGATTGAAGATCCTGCTGTCCGGCGACGTCCTCTATCCAGGCCGTCTGTATGTGCCGGTCAATTTCATGTCGGACGAACGCGCCAGCATTGATCGCCTGGTAGCCTTCGCCGCCACGCATCCGATTAGTGCGGTGCTCGGCGCGCATGTCGAGATGATGCGCACGCCGGGGCGCGATTATCCGCACGAGGCGGCGACGCACCCCGACGAGCATCGCCTCGAATTGCCGGTCGAGAGCATCGGCGAACTGCAAACCGGTTTGAAGACAGCGCTGGATGTCCCAGAGCAGCCCCAGGTCCACGATCGTTTCATTATCTACCCGGTAGCTCCGCGGGCTGAGTGACGACGCGGGCGACACGACCCGGACCGTGCGCCGCATAGTCAGACTAAGCACCGCCTGGGCAACCAGGCGCGTGCGCACCGGCTCGGCAATCTTGATCGAATCCCATGCCTTGTCGAAGGCCGTGCTCGGCAAGCTCGTCTTGAAAGCGATCCCGTTACTCGTTGGTCGAAAGGTCCTTCCAGGGCTGCGCCGACTCGGGCGGTCCAACCGGCGCAAACGTCAATCAGTGCTTGCCGAGAGTCAGTGGATAGCGTTGCTCATAAGGTAACAATTTTGGTCGGATTATGAAAGTCGGATTCTGCGACAGCCGCACCCAGCGGCTGTTCAACGACCATGAAAGGCTAGAGGCGCGCTATGGAGCGGAAGTCGCGTAGCTTCGTCAGCTGAATGATCGACCACATCGGTGAGTCTTCGGCCGGGACGAGCGATTGGGACTGGCGCATATCCGCCTTAGCGACGGCGCAGGATACCAGCACATGGGGTGGCGTGAGTTCCAATCAGACCCGGTAATGTGTGCACCACCAGCGTGCCGGACTTAACAGGCGTTTGATCGCTATCGGCTCGTCATGAGTGTCGTCGCAACCATCATGAACACGGCCACAGGGCTGCCCATTCAAAAGATGACATTCGGTCGAATGCCGAAGCCTTGGGCTTCGTTCAACCTGGAGACCGGAGAGTTGGTAACGGCTGACCGCGTCGATGTCGGAAAACCAGCTCCGGGGAAATTCGTGGTTCCGGTCTCCGTTTGGGTAACGCCGAAGAACTAGATGCGTTGCTGCACTGGGTGGCTATCGCTGTTACCCGAGCAAGACGCCGCCCGCTGCCCAGATCGGCCGCAGCTAGGCCCCAGTTTACAAAATTTCACGAGCGTAGGCATGCCCGCCGTGAACGGACCGGCCATCGGGTCACGGATGCTGCGTCTTGGCGTGCCTATTTCCTCTCACGATTTCTGCCAGGGTCTTGAGTTCTGATGGGCCGGCTCGCGGGGTGGGGCCGTCGCGAGCCGGCCCCAGCTGTCAGAAGGCGAGCCGGAGGCCGGCTACCCCCTTCAGGCTGTAGCTTTTGCCGAAGTCGTCGATCGCTGTGTTCGCCGATGCTTCGGTGTACAAGGTGAGGCGGTCGCCAAGCAGCACGCTGCCGCCCGCGCCGAGCTCGCCCCACAGCCGGTGGTTCTCGCGCGCGATCGGGGTGCCCGATACGTCGGTGACGGTGCCGTCGAGCCACTCGTAGCTGAGGTTCGCCACACCGTAGAGATGGCTGCGATTGTCCTGGTGATCGAGCGAGAGACCCCAGCGCGTCTTGAGGCTGTCACCGAGTTGCGAGGAGACAACGGCGCCATTCGGGTCGGTGAACCGGTCGAACGTGACCTTCGAATAGACCACTTGCATCTGCGGGGTGACCGACAGGGCACCACCGATCGGCGAGCGCTTGCCCACCTCCACGCTGTAGGCCTGGCCGGTGCCTTTGTTGCTGTCGGCGAGCGTGCCGAGCACCGACGACTTGAGCGTGCTGTCGAACCAGGTCACCTGCGCCCGGCCGTCGACATAGAAGCCCTGCGGCCCGAACCAGCTGAGCGTCGCGCCCGCGCTATAGCCCTTGGTCTTGATGCTGCCGTTGCCGAAGGTCGAACCGATACTGGCATTCGCCTCGCCATAGCCGCCGAGAACACCCACAACGAGCGCGGCGCCGTCGCTGCGTTCGCTGAGCACGTGGTCGGCGCCAAGCTCGAGCTTCCAGCTATCGACATTGACGTCAGTGAGGCTGGTCGAGAACGCCGCGTTCGGCCGCGAGCGGTTGGACTGCATACGGCCCCAGATGCCTGACGCCTTGCCGCTCTCGGTCGGCGCCCATTGGCGATCGCCGACCCGCTGCTGCATCGTGCCGAGTTCGTTGAGCGCGAGCAAAGTCTGGCCGTAAGCCTCGTAGACCGGGACGCCCGGCTGGTAGAGCGGCGCTTGCGGCTCGTTGGGCTGGCTCGGTGCATCGAGCAGGCTCGAGCGGAGATACCAGTCGCCATCGGCCGGCGTCGAGGTGCCGCCCTGGAACAGCCGGTAGCCATAGGCGCCGGCGATCACG
>Ga0193742_1001947_pt1 | contig 12011 bp, 11 predicted proteins | sample L2c1metaG_FD_165511 | JGI IMG/M metagenome (GOLD analysis project Ga0193742, IMG submission 165511) | Soil microbial communities from a riparian zone of the East river system, Colorado, United States - L2c1 | ecosystem: Environmental > Terrestrial > Soil > Riparian zone | place: USA: East River... | reverse complement strand
TGACCGCACTTCTGGGTAAGGACTCTCGTCGTCAAAGCCGGCCAAGTGGTCCCTGTCGAGGTTTGGATCATCGAATTGAGCGCCAGTGATGTCCTACGTCACAATTTAGCTGATGATTTTATTTTTTTCCTGATCATGATAGCAAATGCGCACCGCAATATACGACTCTTGAAGGCAGCGGGAATAGATTAATAGTTTTAAAAAATAAAAACTATTGTTCATCACTCACTGTCGTACAGCTTCACCTCAGTGGAAGACTTTTCAGGATCCGCATCCTGGGATGCCTCTTTAACCGTGTATTGAGGGACCTCTTCAGCCATTGGGAAGACCTGGGAAATGGACTCCCAGTGAAATTGCCGACCTTATAATCAGCATCTGGAAAAGCACTGTATGGGGCATTCCACGATAAGTCGAGATGCACATGTGCTCTACACAACTTGAAAAAGTTATAAAAAAAAATAGCTGCTGACCAATTCGGAAGCGTCTCCTTTAGGCAATGATAGCCACTAAATGGGTCAAGCGGGGGGGCCGGCTTCTTTTTTGGCTTTTAGCCTCACTCTTTGGCCCAAAAAAAAAAGAACTCACTGTCAAAGCCCGATGGACAATTGCTACTACAAATTCCTTTTGCAAATTCTTCCTGATCCAAGAACTTGAAAGTAAATATTAGTCGTATCCAAAAATAAATATCAATGAAGGAAACAGTTGCCAAGAGTCGCCGCCAGGGGGTCATGAGTTACGGGGGCGCCGGCGGACGGGAATAAGTCATACGTCCGACAAGATAACAGTCAAAGTGACTACGCCATTAATCGTGTGATTAAACATGCACCGACTTTTCTCAACATCTGAAACGTACCTGCTTCCTCCATCACTACAGAGGAATAAATCGTTGTAACTCTCGATACCCACCACGAGACAAATCTACCCTAGAACCGAAGAATTCAGTGCAACACGCTGCGCAGTAGACCATAAGAACCGGGGCCATGTGGATATGCTGAACTCCTAAATTTAGAAAATTCGATCCTATGTACTACTACAGGACCCCCTGAAAGTACCCCCAGAACCCGTATCCAAAAAGTCGATAATTGCCACGATTTTTATCCGGACGGTTGGGTTCAATTTCTACCCGAATGGCGGTTCCGGTCTCTGACATGGGCAATCTCCATCCGGACACCGGATCTGGCATAATAAACATTGCTATTTCTCTTTTTTTTCTTCTTTCGCCCTCAAATGCTCTCTGGAGAACCCATACACATGCTATGGACGTCTCGAGTGAGAGAAGAGTAGAGAACGTAAAAATGTATTATATACATCAAAATTCAATAATTTTGAGGCCTATTCCTCGTCTTCTGCACAGGTTTCTTCTTTAAAGTGAGAGTTTTCAAAGCTTGAAGAACCTTCCTACTGTTGTCCTTGATTTCCACTTTCCAATATCGTCTGAAGATATCCTGAGGCCGGTCGGAGTGACCTCCGGAGAAAATCAGTTGGTGGAAGATGATCAAAGCAGGGAACCAGAGCAATAACACGATAGGAGATATAGTTAATCCTTCCAAGGCTTTCACCTCAAGGTCTCGTGTTCAGATCCGGAGTCGGCTTCGGGTCAGATCAACCGGCCCAATTCCTATCCGGAGATCCTCCTCTGGGTTATAGCCAAAATTTCAAATTGTCTATCCGGGCAGTGCTATGAGCATAGATGGGTTTTCAAAAAAAGAATTTTTGAGAAAATCTATCCGGATCTGGATACGGGTTCGGAGGGTGCTTTCAGGGGTCCTACTACTACTACTACTTAACTTTGACGTCGCGTGGCCAAATACGGATCTCAGGGAGAAATGTGGTAAATGGGGACTGGCCCGAACAGATAGAAAAGTACGGGATACCAGGGGCGTACCAATAGCAATGATCAGGTACGATTCATCGAGCCTGAGAAAGAACACCCTATTATGGGCGGGTATTTGCAAAGTGTGCGAAGGGTGATCTGTCCAATGCTGTCGTTCACTTACAGAACACTTTTTCGTATCATGATTCATATGGACACGGAGTAGCATTCCTGAGTAGAATGGACATTATCGAGATAGCATGAGCCATGAGCAAAAACTTACCACCATTCTCGGCCCTCGGAGACTCAGATCTTGTGGAGAAAGGCCTTACATGTACAGCAGCCGGAGGCCTCGAAAAAGATAGAAGTTGAGAATTTACAACGGGAACAATAATTCACATGTCATCAGTGGTTCCGAACCTCTGCTCAAGCTAGCCTGGAATCCCGAAGTTTTTGCAACATGTTAATAGCAATGTGCAAAAAAAAAAAAGAAGAATTCCCACGTGATATACTTATACTTATACGGCCGTGTTTGTGAAATAAATAAGTAGAGATAGAAATAAAGAATGGCTCCAGTGGCCTATATAACACCAGGATTATTTCTAGATTGATCATATCTGAGGGCCATACTTTCTATAGTGTCACTATGTAGGTTCGAAGAACTCAGGAATCCATATCATGTGATTATCCAAATTAGAAATTTTATAACATTATGTAATTTGGAAAATAATAATAATATCAAACCTCATGCAAAATTGGTGGACAAATATAGTTTTCAAACTCAGTATCTGCCACACCCAGCTGGGTACATGCCAACCGTGGCCATGCCTCTAGAAGCCCTTAAAAATCAAGCAAGAAGATACGCATCGCCTCGTAAATGCGTGTTACTATTGGCGAGTCTAGCAGCTGTCACTGTCTTGCTCATATGTCTGTGCCAAACTTTCAATTTCTACAATTGGTCTTCTTCAAAATCTCTGGGAGTGGCAGACAACATCTATGTGATATCTCTTCGGAACCGCTCTCGCCGTCGTGAGGATATGGAAAAGCTGCGCTTGAGTCTCGGACTGCATTGGACTTACGTTGATGCTGTGGCTGCCGACAGTCGACTGGTTTCCCAGATCATGGACTGGGTCAAGGCTCTTCGTACAGGCCCACCACACATCTTGCATGACGGCAATACCACCCGTGTCGCCTCGAAATTTACCCCTGAAAACATGAATTTTGCGTGGCCTAGAGACATTGAAACACTTGCAAGATCTGGAGATAAACTCGACTTGTGGAGCACGGGCGTCTGGCCACCTCCGACCGGCGTTTCGAAACCCGCCCCCTATCTTCCTATCCCCTGTGCCACTGAAAATTATAACCTTACGGAATACAACACCGGGCTGAGGGAACATCTCATTCTAACGTATCCGCGGGTTGCCTGCTGGCATTCTCATCTCTCTGTCATCCACAATATTGTTAATAACGCACCGGCTGATGGTTCCGGAGTTGCTATCATTCTAGAGGACGATGTGGACATGGAGAAAGACATTCGCAAGCAACTTTCTTATCTATGGCTGTCCTTACCTGCAGACTGGGATATCGTATTTTTAGGTACATTTTCCCCTCACTGGGATTAGGACATCCCTCTCATTTCAAATTCAATACACTTGCTTATCCAGGTCATTGTTGGTCAGACGAGACGGGCATCCCATTAAGTCACACGGTCAATCAACCTTCAATCCATTCTCGTCTGTACATGGCTCGAAAACCAAAATGCACGCATGCATATGCCCTCTCAAGGACGGGTGCTCGGCGTTTACTTCTACATCTGCGCTATCCTCCATTTGCATATTCCCGTGCTATTGACCAGGCAATATCTTGGCTGGTTGAGAGTGGCCGATTGAAAGGCTTCTCCATTGTTCCTAGCCTTGTTATTCAAAGGAAAGTCACCGAAAGCGACGTTATGCCGGGAAATGGGATGGGTAGCCAATGGAGAGAAAGTTTGACGAAGGGTGTGTTTGAAGACTCTCGGCTTCAAATCGTATAAGGGGCTTCTGTGGTTATCTATCGACTGCTTTTGGTGATTGGACGCGCGTGTCCTCATTTTTCCCTCGACAATCTACCTGATATATCAAGTCCGATTCCACTTTATTGTACCGATGCTACATACTGTTGCCTTGACGGATAGGGCTGATAGGGTGGATATATAACCGGGGGGGAGATAACATTGCTGGGAGGGCTAGCTGAGGCTAGGGCAAAAACCGTTGCCGGTGCTCTCACGATGAACCAAGCACGGGATGGTTCATTGCACCCGAATAAATTCATTCTAAAAAAAGGACTCCAAGTTCCATCGGGCTTCAGAGCCTCACCTCAGGTAACTTAGCAGCCTCAGGTGCCATAGTACCGTAGTAACAAGGGCGATATGAAAGAAGCTATAGTCTGCTGCAAATGATTATTTTTACACTGGAGGATTATCAAATACATTTATTTAAGCCCTTTGGAACGAACACCTATTATTGCCCAGCAAGTTCTTTGAACTCACTATACCAGGTCACATTCCTTTTCACTTCATCCACGAGCATGTCAAACTTGAGGCTGACCCCTGCACTGATTTTACTCAATGCCGCAACAGCCCGTAGTGCGCTCCTTTGCAATTCAGAAGACCTTTCCAGGTCTTGCTTGACGGTGTCTTTGGTGACGGCTGTTCCTTTCATGGTCTTTTCTAGTAGGGGCGTTACTTCATCCAAGCGTTGTGCAATGGCAGCGGGTGCAATTTGAGAGAGACGGAAGAGCATCATGTGAGAAATGACTTTGATTTCGTCCGAGTCATCTGAAAGTCCTGGGACGAGACGCTCGAGGAACTCGTGCAAGTTGAGCTTTGCCAAACACGTATCAAGCTAGAAAGAATGGAATAGTGTCATGAGGGGGTTGAAATATACAAGGGAAACTTACTAAGGTGTACATGGTCTCATATGCAATCTTCCTGGTTTCCAAACCATCATCGAATTTATAGGTCCAGGGACCCATCTGGACGGTTCTGATCAACGAGGGGTTGATGAATGTCTCCTTGTACAAGTTAGGCAGTAGAGCAACGAGATGATCTCGGACAAGATGAGGCTTGGTACGTGCAGCGGAGTTGAGGGAGAAAAGGGCAAGTCTCCGAACGGTCTGGCAAGAGAAGGTCAGCAATGTTCATTGTTTAGACGACAAGAACCTACAAGATTCTCATCGACCATGAGCGACAAGAAGTCGACAAGGAGAGGAGAGAGAAGTTCGTCGTATGATTGCGAAACGTCGGCGAATGTATACCGGATAGCAGAGACAACAGTGGCCCGAGTGTCTGCATTTGGGTCGCGGATGCGAGCCTAACGAAAGAATATCAGTTTATGTACATCTGAAGTAACGTGAGGGGCCTTTACATGAAGTTGTGGCAAGTATCTCGATGGAGCGATGGTTGCTAGCTTTCCTAGGCAGGCAGCAGCAACATTTCTTGTTGTCTCTTCGGCGTTCTGCGAGTTTTCGAATAGAGGGCCCCATAGCAAATCTGCAACACCTTCCAGTTGACCTTGCGAACAATGTGTGACTGCCTAGTGATCCATGAATATTAGTGTAAGAATATTTTTTTTTCTTTTTGCTCCGCGTACTTCTTTGGCAGCGTGCAACGCCAATAGACGCCTCTTGGGATCACTCTCCACCATTTTAACAATTGCAGGTAAAAATTGTTGCAAGTTGCCGATGGCAATGTTACCTATGAAGCAGTGAGAAAATAAATGGAAGAGATTGTCCAAAATGATTTACCTGCCGCAAACGCAGCAGCGGCGCGCGTGTCTTCTTGTTCAGATGCAAAATGATCAATGACGAAGGCGAAGATGTCCGTTTGTGGCTCCATATCGCTAGAATGTTCCAATGTAAATGAAATGGTTTGGTCAAATGTGGAGGAAGGGACAAACATGAAGCGACCCAGTTCGCCCACAATCAAAAGACTGAGAATAACAAGAGATGGTTTGGCTTTGGTGCTTGGCTACAGGAAAGATATAAGGCTTTGGTTTAATCCAAGTATTTCAATGAATTCAAATATACGATACGAACCTTGAGATACTTGGAATATTCAGCAATCGTTCCAGCAGCAACACTGTGCTGAGCTTTGACAACTTGAGCAATACATTTCGCGACGTTTGATGGACTTGAATCGGCCTTCGTGGCTTTCTCGGCAGAGATGACTAAGTTGGGTACAATATGAGTCGCTATCTGGTTGTCGGCCTGTACCAAGGCTGCGAAAAATCGGAACAGAGACTCTAAAGCGACTCCAGAAACCAGAGGCGAATGGGCGACAGCATATATCTCGTTCAAAAGGTCATGTTCCACCTCCGGGAATGTGACTGATGGAGACAGCTCCAGGAGAAGCGCCAGGGTTGTCAGAGCTTGAAATAGAAGTGATATATCGGAGACAGATATATACGTTTTGATTTGAGGAACAAGCGAGGAAGGTAAATCCAAAGGAATTGTCGATTTGTAGCTGTTTTAGTTAACATTCAGCCACAGGTTACATAGAATCGTAAGTGAACAAACAAACCTCTTTAAGAGAACATCTAATGCTCCAAAGATTTCAACCTTCCCGGTTCTTCCACTTTTTTTGAGTAAACCCATAACCCACGCAATACATCCATTAACCCAGTCATCCCCGACAACGACTTCGCGAGCAACCTTTGTAATGGTCCTCACCGCGTTTTCTGTCTTTCCCGAAGTCCTGCAGATGTACTCCCATTCCTTTTTATCCAGGGCCCTGACAACGTCTCCCGCACAGATCCACAGGTCGGCAACACAATCTTCTGCGCATGCTCGAACTTCAGCATCAGTATCATGGCTGCTCAACCTGTTGATGGCTTGATTATAAAGAGCAACTGTCCAGTCGTCAGCTTTGACTGGCTTCAAAGAATTCAACAGGGCTGAGAATACGCGGAAGGATTCAGATGCTATCTTTGGATGCCTTTCTGCAAGAGATTTGAGTAGAACAGGCGTCAGAATGGGAAGGGAGCTCGAAAAGGTCGATGGTGCATGAGTGGCAAAGAAAAGGGCAAGGAAGGAAAGGCAAGTGAGATGCAAAGTGGATGTCGAGGTCGATGGAGCTGCCAGCAAGATAGATTTAGAGGTAGAAGTAATTAATGAAACTTGGGTTGCCAAAGAACCCGGAAGCACAGTCAGTAAAGCGTGCAAAAGACCAAAGCCAGCCTGAAGGACGGTTGGAGGGGTCTTCGAAGATTTGAGCTGACTCAACAAAGCTTTCGATAAAGCTGGAACTTGTGATTTGAGGAGAGTATAAGGATTTTCCTCCGTATCCATTGGGGCCTCGCTGTCGCGTTTCCTTTTGCCCCGTGGAGAAGAATCGTCTTTGTTCTCAGGGATTCCGCCATAGAGTACTGTCTGCTTGAGAAGAACTACGTAGGTAGCCCATACCTCCAATCGTACTGTTTCTTCACGATCACCAAAGCGGGAAATAAGGACGGGAGATATATCTCTGTAGGTGCGGGTCAATCGATCAGGACGTGTCCCAATGACGCCCGCTAGTAGCTTGGTCGCTGAACGGCGAATTTTGTACGAAGTATCCTCATCATCAGAATATCTAGCAAAGAAAGCATAGTTAATCGTCGAGCAGGACAAATAACGGAAATAAGCTTACTCATCCGCATCTTGGTCATCGTCCCCATCGTCGTCTGGATCTGCCATATCTTCGTCCTCATCATCCCCGTCTCCAGCATAATTCTAAATTTCTCCACCTCGTGAGCAGGTCTCCGAAGAATATGTGGTTAGAACGTACTGGATCATATTTGATGAATTTATTCCCAGCCTCGATGATCGAAGGTAAATAGGTATCTATTTCTGTTGGACATCTCAAAACAAGTGCTTCGAGGGCCTACAAAGTGAATTAGGAAAGACTTTAGGGATCTTAGGTTCACGTACTTGAAGCGCTCCTTCCCGCAATTCCTCGTCATCCTTTTCAACCGCGAGTAATATTCCAGGAACGATGTTATTAAGGGCCGGCGCAAGTTGAGCGGGAGAGTGTCGTGCCACTGCAGCCACTAACTGAACGGTTGTCCTTTGTCTGTCGACGTTAGCAGATGGGGTAAGATTGGGGATGACACTTGTCTTCAGCAAATCAGTGAACAAGGATGGTTGAGAGCTGGGAATGAATTGAGAGAGCGTAACAATGGCACGTTTTCTGACAACAGGGCGTGGATGAGAAAGAAGAGGAGCCAGAGCTCTGAGTGGCGGTGTAAAAAAGTTTGTGGCCGAGATATGATTGGGAAATCTGCTGATGAGGATTGAAAGAATAGATAGTGTTTCAATGAGCGCTTCTGGAGGTGTAGCAGGCTATCCATTGCATTAGACAATTCATGAAGAAAGCCATATTTACTCACACTTTCTATCTGTCCCAGAAGCTTGGGTGTCAATTTCGCACATGCAGACGCAGCGATCTTTCCATCAGGTGGCAACTCTGCCGTAATTGTTTTCAAGGCTAGATTGAACGTGTTCAGCGCGTTTCAGTTGGTTAAAATCGTTTTTAAACAAACGAACCAAGTCCTGAGATATCTCTCAATTCTTCATCTTGTCCTCCAGAAAACTCAATCAACTTGTCTACTACCAATTCCATTTGAGTTTGTCGTAGAATTTTGATCAGTTGACCCAGACTGGTAGGAATGTCAACTACGACGAATAAACCATTGAAAGACAAGAATACACGAACCATTTGACAGCTTGGTTCTTGACTTCAGAGATCTTATCTTCTACCAGCGAGAGGACCATGTTTAATACTTTGTTCTCCACGGGTTCATCACCTTGAAAGGAAGTGGGATCTTGCTTGATCTCTGTCATCAGATCATTGAGACCCATGAACCTATCATTCAATGTAAGTAAATGTGAACATCAGGGATAGTTCATCTTTGATATTCACCGGAAATCCTGGTCTGGCGACTGCATCTGAAATTATAGAAACGAGATTCAACTGATACTGAAAAAAAGTTGACCGATTTTACTTTACTTTTTCAACAAGATTGTTCATCAGGTATCCCTTGGTCATCTTGGACGACGATCTCTATTGGTTATGGATAGGCAAGGTATCGAGACAAAGACTTCGATCCTTGATGCAAAATGATGATGATCACGTGATTTAAACCACCGAACCGCTGCGCCATCACAAATTTTAAATTAATTCTAGTTCTCTATGCTTCAAATATGAAGTATAATAACGAGACATAAAATACGAAAAAACCGTGCTGAAATATGCTAATCACACAATTTCCTACTGCTAAGATACTTTGTAATACCAAAAAAACGAATCCTAAGGCGGAAAATCTCAAATTTTTCTACATGAATACATAGAAACACTGTATACTCTACACTTCGGTAAGTTTTTTCGGGAATTGAGAAAGAAACAACAGAGATATAAGACTTGCCTTCTCGCGAAAAGTAGAATTTGTATTTGTTTGTTCGGGCCCAATGGGAATCAGTCCATCCAGTGTCACTGTGTCGTCCACACTGTAGCGTCGTGAGTATGGCACCCCGGAAACGTCCTGTGAAACGATCAAACCATTTGAGCACTCAAGCTGTTAACGCCCGCGGATTTCCTGCTTTGGCTGATGAGATCTACCTCGAAATAAACTCTCAAATACCATCCGTGCCCATTCCAACACCAACCAATGTTTCATATGCAGAGATGCGTCGTTCTAGGCACGAGACACTCCTGTCTCTGTCCCAAACTTGCCGTGCTTCTCGTAGATTTTTCTGGCGCTACCTCTGGCAACGTATCGAAGTCCGTGAGGGAATGAAAGTCGGGGGTCAAAACGACACTTTAGGAAGCCCTGGAGCTTGGGGCAATAAAGAAATCAAGAATTACGCAATCGAACTTGTCCGTCAATTGGAAGTTGTTACTGTCCGTAATCCACATCTGGCGCAATACGTCAAGTCAGTTTTTTTTTTTTTTTTTTTTTTCAATCATTCGTATTGCATCTTATTCACTTGTGAATAGCTATCTTGACGTATTCATTGGGCAATTTTCATTTGATACCGTTCTTGCTGAACTGGCGCGTTGTTTGAGTCTTTTCCCAAATTTGCATACAATCCAAGTCGAGGTCACTTCAAGTTCAGGACGATGGTTGGCGAACAAACCATCATTGAACAAACAATCGTTGCGGGACATTTTTGAACAAACATTCAGGTATCATTCATATCCCCAGATTCGTAATGTTTTCGTGATGTCTGTAAGCAAGCCCTTGATTCGCTCCTGCCGAGAGGCAAGGCGTGTTGGCTTCATATCATTACCGTCTAACTCCATGTTATCACCGCTGGCCCAGTCGTCCGATCTACTGCAGAATCTGATTGGCAATTGTCGAGGTTTGGAAGTACTCGACGAATGTGGTGACCTTATTTTGCAAGCGGACACGTGCAAAGGTACGCTTCCTCTAATTGCCTTATAATTTCCTGATCATCTTCACAATCTAAAGCCATTGTCGAGAGCTTTCCAAACCTCCGCCACGTTGCTGTGTCTCCTCTGACAATGAAGGGATGCCCTTCCAGTGTATGGCCCTTCCTTGTCTGCGAGAACTCGGCTGATCTTATGTCTTGTAGATCAGTGCTCTTACCAAGCTGAATCATCTCCAGACCATCACAGTAATATGGAGGGAGTTAACTGCACTTTGCATGCCAGAATTTTTGTCTTTATCAGTCGAAGGACGATCTGAACAGGTAGTTAAGGTCAAGGAAGCTTGGATAGAAGCGGCAAAGCAAGTTCTGGGTCAAGTCCAGCGTCGGGATAAACTCGAGAAATTTGTGGCCATCAAAAACATCAACTATCTCGGTGAAGGTGAAATGGCACCAACCATCGTATTGAAGCCGCTTGAAATTTAACTGTAGTCAGTGTTAAAATTATAAATTCACTTAAATTTGAAAAAGAATTTGGACACCAGAACTGATTTCTAAAACTTGTCAGAAAGAACATCGATCAGCCCACAAAGAAGCCTGTGAGGGCAGCATCTGGATAAACATATGGGCAAAGGCTTATGGACCAGAAATGGCGGCGAAGCAAGCATCGTTCGCTCAATGGTGCGAGAATAATAGTCGGGCATTTGGGCGGGCCGCTTTTGGAGCGCTCGAGATTTCTTCTCCGTTCGATCGACAGACCATATGAAAACAGCTGTAAAGGCTCGTTGTGGAGAAGAGTAAGCCTTTGGAGTTCAACGTTCAGATAGAAACAAAGGCGGTACAGGTCCCTCCTGTTGTATACACCTGGTTGTTAGCCCTTCCACACTTCGGAACGGTTCCCTGGTCGTTCGTACGCACCCAAGCTTTTCGTAAACTCGGCACCAGTGCGCCACTCCATCGAGTGCCAATCAGGAAGCGAAGAGTGGTCGCACATAAGCACTAAGTACTAAGTACTAAGTACCCGTCCCTAATTCTCACCTACTAGTACGACTTCTGGTGGATCGTTTTGAAAGAGGGTACTGATTTGGGCCAGATATCATATTTTGTTGACTAAATTTGGCTCATCCTGCTTGGACCGAATTGAGAAGGGTCCATTACCACTATTGCTTGAATGGAATAGTTTTTCAGATCCAAATAATTTGTGTGTTAAAGCTCCTAGTATGACGCCTTCCATACCACCTGTTCAACGCTAGCAAGGTGGATTGCAGCTCCGATATGTAACTAATCGAATCTTTCCTTTTCCAGTTCGACTAGCCTTTAATTAGTCTCGTCCGGAATTCCTAAACATTCAACGACGTCGGGAAGGCTCCACTGTTCCCTGTACTTCTAATAAAGTGGATATTCTTGTGATCCCTAGAGACATGAATGCATCCGTCTGCGAGATTTGAGTAGCAAAAGATTGCTGGTTTTCGAGAAATTTGGTTTTTTTATTTCCCACTTCATTTCAAACTTTATGGTACCCGAAAATGGGTAACTATCCCGAAAGAGGATGGGTCTCCGAGGACTAATCCGATCGGACATAGTATGGGCTTCTGGTCGTTCCCCTTATAGTATCGTACATTTTTAAATTAGTTTTGTTTCTTAGCTCTTAGCTCGATAATATTCCATTTGGAATGGTCGATTTTGGGATTAGTTTCCACTTTTCGCTTGCACATAAATACAAAAGATATCAACCCATGGTCGAGCAAGGCGGTCTCATTCACCTGCTTCCCTTTTTTTTTTTCTTTCTCCCCCCTGA
>Ga0193742_1001946_pt1 | contig 12015 bp, 10 predicted proteins | sample L2c1metaG_FD_165511 | JGI IMG/M metagenome (GOLD analysis project Ga0193742, IMG submission 165511) | Soil microbial communities from a riparian zone of the East river system, Colorado, United States - L2c1 | ecosystem: Environmental > Terrestrial > Soil > Riparian zone | place: USA: East River... | reverse complement strand
CGGCCTGCCGGGATCGAAGAACGCGTGCGAGCAGGGCGAGTGCGGATCGTGCTCGGTCTACCTCGACGGCACGCTCGTGTGCGCCTGCCTCGTGCTCGCCGCCCAGGCCGACGGCCGCGACGTCGTCACTGTCGAAGGGCTCGCGCCCGGGGCAGACCTGCACGAGATCCAGCAGGCGTTCATCGATACGGGCGCCGTGCAGTGCGGCTTCTGCACGCCGGGGCTCGTCGTCGCGAGCCACGACCTGCTGCGGCGCGATCCCCGCCCGGCCGAGGCCGACATCCGCGAGGCGCTCGCCGGGAACGTCTGCCGCTGCACCGGCTACGCGAAGATCGTCGACGCGGTCCAGCTCGCCGCCGCGCGGCTCGCGGGAACGCCATGACCGCGCCCGTCGTCACGCGCACCGGCGTGATCGGCACCAGCCCGCCGCGCGCGGACGGCGCCTCCAAGGTGCGCGGCGAGTTCGAGTACTCCTCCGACATGCGCCGCGACGGCATGCTGTGGGGCGCGACGCTGCGCAGCCCGCACCCGCGCGCCCGGATCGCCTCGCTCGACACCGCCGCGGCGCTCGCGCTCCCCGGCGTCCGCGCCGTGCTCACCCACGCGGACGTCCCCGGCCGCAAGACCTACGGGCTCGAGCACGCCGACCAACCGGTGCTCGCGTGGAGCGACGTGCGCTACCAGGGCGAGCCGGTCGCGATCGTCGCCGCCGACCATCCCGAGACGGCGCGCCGGGCGGCGGACGCGATCGCGGTCGCCTACGACGTGCGCGAGCCGCTCACCGATCCCGAGCGCGCGATGGCGCCCGACGCGCCGCCGCTGCACGAGGGCGGCAACCTGCTCCGCACGGTCGTGATCGAGCACGGCGACCCCGACGCGGACGCCGACGTCGTGGTCGAGGGCGTCTACGAGGTCGGGATGCAGGACCAGGCGTTCCTCGGGCCGGAGTCCGGGCTCGCCGTGCCGGACGGCGACGGGGGCGTCGAGCTGCACATCGCCACGCAGTGGCTGCACGTCGACCGCGACCAGGTCGCCGCCAGCCTGGCCCTGGAGCCCGAGCGCGTGCGGCTGTCGCTCGGCGGTGTCGGGGGCGCGTTCGGCGGGCGCGAGGACGTGTCGATGCAGATCCACGCGTGCATGCTCGCCCTGCGGACCGGCCGGCCGGTGAAGATGGTCTACGGCCGCGAGGAGTCGTTCCTCGGCCACGTCCACCGGCACCCGTGCCGGATGGAGTACGCGCACGGCGCGCGCCGCGACGGCCGGCTCGTGTTCGTGCGCGCGCGGATCGTGCTCGACGGCGGCGCGTACGCGTCCAGCTCGACCGCGGTGTGCTCGAACGCGGCGTGCTTCGCGGCGGGGCCCTACGCGGTGCCCAACGCGACGCTCACGTCCCACGTCGTCTACACGAACAACCCGCCCTGCGGCGCGATGCGCGGGTTCGGCGCCGTGCAGGTCGCGTTCGCCTACGAGGCGCAGATGGACCGGCTCGCCGCCGCGCTCGGGATGGATCCGATCGCGCTGCGGATCCGCAATGCGATCGCGCCCGGCGACCGGCTGCCGACCGGGCAGGTCGTCCCCGAGCCCGCGCCGGTCGCCGAGCTGCTCGAGCGCGTGCAGGCGTTCCCGCTGCCGGAGGCGCCGGTCGGGCCGCCCGACCAGCGCGAGCTGCCCGGCGGCGTCGCGAACACGACGCACGGCGAGGGCGTGCGCCGCGGGGTCGGCTACGCGGTCGCGCTCAAGAACGTCGGCTACTCCGAGGGGTTCGACGACTACTCGACCGCGCGCGTGCGGCTCTCCGCCGACGCCGACGGCCCGCTCGTCGAGGTCCACACGGCGGCGGTGGAGGTCGGGCAGGGCATCCAGACCGTGCAGGCGCAGATCGCGCGCACCGAGCTGGGGGTCGAGCGGGTGGAGGTGCTGCGGGCCGACACGGCCGTCGGCTCCGCCGGCTCGACGTCGGCCTCCCGCCAGACCTACGTCACCGGCGGCGCCGTGAAGGCGGCCTGCGAGGCGGTGCGCGACCAGCTCGAGCAGCTGCGCGCCGACGTCGGCGGCAACGGCCTCGGCCTCGACCTCGACCTCGCCGAGCTGCTCCGCGACCGGCCGCTGGAGGCGACCGTCGAGTGGCACCACCACCCGACCCAACCGCTCGACGAGCGCGGCCAGGGCGACGCGCACCTGCAGTTCGCGTTCTCCGCGCACCGTGCGGTCGTCGACGTCGACATCGAGCTGGGGCTGGTGCGCGTCGTGGAGCTCGCGACCGCGCAGGAGGTCGGACGCGCGCTGCACCCGCAGGCGCTCGAGGGCCAGATCGAGGGCGGCTCGGCGCAGGGGCTCGGGCTGGCGCTGATGGAGGAGATCGTGGTGCGCGACGGCGAGGTGCTCAACGCGTCGTTCACCGACTACCTGATCCCCACGACGCTCGACATGCCGCGCGTGCGCATGGACATCCTCGAGCACGCCGACCCGACGGCGCCCTACGGCCTGAAGGGCGTCGGCGAGCCGCCGAACATCTCGACGCCCCCGGCGGTGGTCGCGGCGGTTCGCGCGGCGACGGGCCGCCCGCTCGCGCGCATCCCGGTGCGCCCCGAGCACATCGTCTAGCCGACCGTGCGCGTGTGGTCGGCCGGGGCGCTTGAGCTCGGCCGATCGGTTGGCTATGTTGCAACGCCTGTTGTTCGAAGTGCGCCCCTGATGCAGGATTTCCTCCTCGACGATGCGGATCGTGCGTTCCGGGCGGAGGTACGCGGGGCGCTCGCGCGCGAGCTGGCGCCGCGTGCCCGGGCGATCGAGGACGACGACGACTGGCGCGCGGTCCGCGCCGCCGTCCGCGCGCTCGGTGAGGCGGGCTACCTCGAGCTGATGTTCCGGGATCGGTACTCGGGACCGCTCCGACGCCCGGGCATGATCCACGCGACGCTGCTCTCCGAGGAGGCGGCCGCGGTCAGCTACGCGTTCGAGTCGACGATCGCCACGGCGCTGAGCTGCGCGCTCCCGCTCGGTCGTCATGCGACGCCCGAGGTGCGCGAGCGGTTCCTCCCCGCACTGCTGGCCGGACGTCACGTCGGGGCCATCTGCGTGACCGAGCACGGCGCCGGCTCTGACACGTCCGGCATCTCGACGCGGGTCGAATTCGACGCGGCGCGCGACGAATGGGTCGTCAACGGGCTCAAGCGCTACGTGTCCAACGCCTCGGTGGCTGACGTCTACATCGTCTACGGGATCAGCGATCCCGGCGCGCCCGCGGGACGAGGGCTCAGCGCCGTCGTGATCCCCGCCGACACCCCCGGCCTGAGCTTCCCGCGGCGCTACACGTTCATGGGGCGCCGCGGCTGCGTCGTGGGCGAGCTCGAGCTGCGCGACTGCCGGGTGCCGGCCCGCAACCTGCTCGGGGAGCCGCACGCGGGGATGCGGATCATGGTCGAGATGTTCAACTTCGAGCGCATCCTGCTCGGCGGGTCCGCGCTCGGCGTGGCGCGGAGCGCATTCGAGATCGCCTGCGACCACGCTCAAGTGCGCGAGTCCTTCGGCGCCAAGCTCGGCTCCAAGCAGCTCATCTGGAGCCGGATCGCCGACATGAGCTGGCGCATAGACGCCGCAGAGCTGCTCACGTATCGCGCCGCGCGGCTGTACGACGACGGCGCCGCCGGCAAGGAGCTGATGAAGCCTGCGGCGATGGCCAAGCTCGTCGCATCCGAGACCGCGACCCTCTGCGCGGACGCTGCCGTGCAGATCCTCGGCGGCGACGGCCTCACCAAGGAGTACGGGCGCGCCGAGCAGATCTTCCGCGACGCACGGGCCCTGCCGATCGTCGGCGGCACGTCCGAGATGGCCCGCTATCTGATCGCCTCGGCCGACCTGCCCGCCGTCAAGCCGGTCCTGTGAGCGGATGAACATCCCCACCCTGCTCCTGCGGACCGTCGAGCGCTTCCCCGACCATCCCGCGCTCGTGCATGCCGGGCGGCGCTGGACCTACGCCGAGTGGTTCGCGCGCGTCAGCAGGCTGGCGCACGCACTCTCGGAGCTCGGCGTGCGGCCGAGCGACCGGGTCGCGTTCTACGTCCACACCTCCGAGGCGTCGGTCACCACGTACTTCGCGTGCCAGCTACTCGGGGCGGTCGCGGTACCGATCAACTTCCGCCTGGCGGCGGGCGAGGTGGCACACATCCTGCGCGACTCGGGCGCGCGCGTGCTGCTCTACGGGCAACCCCTCGTCGAGACCGCGATCGCCGTCGCCGCCGAGATCCGCACGGTGCACGACTTCGTCTGCTGCGCAGACGACGCTGAGGACGTCACGCCGGGCCATCTCCGCTACGAGGACCTCGCCGAGCGGACCGCGGACACCGTTCGGCCTTGGCCCGATCCACTGCCCGCCCAGCGCTCTGCCCTGGTCTACACATCGGGCACCACCGGGCGCCCCAAGGGCGTCGTGCACAGCCACGGCAACGACGTCTCGATCGCCATGAACTGCGTGATGGAGTACAGCCTGTCGCGACACGACATCGCCTTGCACGTCGCGCCGCTCTACCACGTCGGAGGCATGCAGGCGTACCTGATCCCGCATCTGATGGTCGGCGCCACGAACGTCGTGCTCGGACGCCACGACGCGCTCGGCACGCTCGAGGCGATCGAGGCGGAGCGCATCACGACGCTGTTCGCGGTGCCGACGCAGATCCAGGAGCTGCTGTTCCACCCGCGCCTGCGCGACGTCGACCTGAGCACGTTGCGCATGATCACGACCGGCGGCGCCGCGATGTCGGCGGCGACGATGCAGCGCGTGATCGCCGAGCTGTGTCCGAACGTCTACAACGGCTACGGCATGACCGAGGCCAGCCTGGCGCTGCTGCTGCATCCCGAGGAGGCGCTGAGCCACCTCGGGTCGTGCGGCAAGCCGACGCTGATCACGCAGTGCCGCATCGTCCGCCACGCGCCGAACGGCGAGGTGAGCCCGACCGCGCTGGCGGAGCCGGGCGAGGTCGGGCAGTTGCTCGTGCGCGGGCCACAGACGATGCTGGGCTACTGGAACGACCCGCCGGAGACCGAGCGCAAGATCCGCGACGGCTGGCTGTACAGCGGGGACCTCTTCAGCCGCGACGCCGACGGTTTCTACCGCTTCCATGGGCGCGTGGACGACATGATCGTCTCGGGCGGGGAGAACATCTACCCACGCGAGGTGGAGGAGGTCCTCTACCGCTGCCCGGGCGTCAAGGAAGCGGCCGTCGTCGGGCTCCCGGACGAGCGATGGGGGGCGGTCGTCGCCGCGTTCGTCGTCAAGGGCTCCCCCGACCTCACCGCGGATGCGGTCGACCGGTTCTGCGTCGCCGACAGCGACCTCGCGCCGTTCAAGCGGCCGCGCCGGATCGTGTTCGTCGACGCCTTGCCCATGAACGCCAGCGGGAAGGTGCTCAAGCGGGCGCTGACCGGGAGCGCCGTGCGCGCGATCGCCGTGTGACGGCGCGGCCCGCGTGAGTAGGCTGGGCGCCGCCGATGGAGAAGAGCGCATGAGCGGCCGGCTGCGCGTCGCCCTGGCCCAGGTCGACTGCGCACTCGGCGACGTCGAGGAGAACGCCCGCCGGGCCAGCGCGGTGATCGCGCGTGCGCGCGCGGGAGACGCCGATCTCGTCGTGTTCCCCGAGCTGAGCCTCAGCGGTTACGCGCTCGGCGCGATCACCGAGGACGTCGCGCTGCGTCCCGACGATCCGCTGCTGGCGGGGCTGGCCGCCGAAGCGGGTCAGATGGGTCTGATCCTCGGGTTCGTCGAGGATGGGCCGGTTCACACCTACAACAGCGCGATCCACTTTCAGGACGGCACGGTCACGCACGTGCAGCGGAAGGCCTACCTGCCGACCTACGGGCGCTTCGAGGAGCACAAGCACTTCCGTCCCGGCGAGGCGCTACGCGCCTACGAGACCCGCTGGGGCCGCTTCGCGATGCTGATCTGCAACGACGCGTGGCAGCCGCCGCTCCCGTTCCTCGCGGTTCAGGGCGGCGCGCGCGTCCTCATCATCCCGACCTGCAGTTCGCTCGAGCCCGACGGGGCGGCCGACCCCGCCGCGATCGCCGGCGACTGGGCCGACCTGCTGCGCTTCCACGCCCGCTTCCTGCAGACGTGGGTCGTGTTCGTCAACCGGGTGGGTGAGGAGGCGGGCATGACGTTCTGGGGCGGCTCGCGGGTCGTGGACCCGCGGGGCCGGGTCGTCGCCGAGGCCCCCCGCCAGGAGCCCGCGCTGCTCTTCGCCGACCTCGATCTCGCGGCGGTGCGCCAGGCCCGGCGCGACCTGCCGCTGATCAAGGAGCCTCGGTTCGACCTCCTCGTGCGCGAGTTCGAGCGGCTCGCTCGCGACGACGGCTAGTGCTAGTCGAGCAAGCCGTTGTCCTCGAGCCACTGCTTGGCCACCTCGTCCTCGGGGATGCCGTCGACGTCGACTTGCGCGTTCAGCTTCTGCAGCGTCGCGTCGTCGAGCTTCGCCGCGACCGGGTTGAACAGCTCGGCCAGTTGCGGGTACTTGTCGAGGGTCTCCTTGCGCACGTTCAGCGCAGGGTTGTACTGCGGGAAGAAGCCCTTGTCGTCCTCGATCACCGTGAGGTCGTTCGCCGCGATCCGGCCGTCGGTGATGAACACCTCGCCGAAGTTGCACTTCTCGCCCTTGTCCACCTGCGTGTAGATGATGCCCTCGTCGACCTTCGTGACGCCGTCGGGCGGGAACGTGATGCCGTAGGTCTTCTCCACGCCGGGCAGCCCGTCGTCACGCGAGGTGAACTCCTCGCCGACGCACAGCGTCGCGTCCTGCGGGCGCTGCTGGATCAGCGTCTTGAAGTCGCTGATCGTCTTGACCCCGAGGTCGGCGGCCGCCTCCGAGCGCACGGCGAACGCGTAGGTGTTGTTGGCGGGGGCTGGGTCGAGCAGCTCGATGTCGTTCTGGACCTCGGCCTGCTTCACCGCGTCGTACTGTGCCTGCGAGTCCGGGATCGGCTTGGTCTCCTTGAGGTAGGTCAGCCAGTTCGTCCCCGTGTACTCCCAGTACATGTCGATCTCGCCCGACTCGAGCGCCTTGCGAGCGGCGACGCTGCCGGCGAGACCGGTCTGGTCGTTCACCTCGGCGCCGGCGTTCTCCAGCACCGCGGTGGTGATCTTGCCGAGGACGAGCTGCTCGGTGAACTCCTTGGAGCCGACCGCGAGCGACGCGCCGTCCAGCCCGCCGCCTCCGGCCGCGGCGCCGCCCCCGCCCCCGCCGCCGCCGTCGTCGTCGCCGCAGCCGGCGGCGACGACGGCCAGGGAGAGGATGGTGAGCACACCGGCGATGCATCGGCGGACGTTGGTCTTGAACATTCCCTCACAGCCCCTTCGGTCGCAGTACGTCCTCCGCGACGCTCGCGATCCAGTCGATGAACAGCGCGAGCAGCGCGGTCAATGCCCCGCCGGTGAACACGACGGTCTCGCGTCCGAGGCGGAGGCCGTTGTTGATCAGGTCCCCGAGGCCGCCGGCGCCCGTGAAGGTGGCGAGTGTGGCCGTGCCGACGTTGATGATCAGCGCGGTGCGGACACCGGCGAGGATCACCGGCACCGCGAGCGGCAGCTCGATGCGCAGCAGCACCGCGGTCTTCGTCATCCCCATGCCGCGCCCGGCCTCGATCAGCGTCCGGTCCACCTGCTGCAGCCCCACCATCGTGTTGCGCAACACCGGCACGACGGAGTACGCGACGAGCGCGACCACCGCCGGCAGGAACCCGATGTCCCAGACGAGGGCGAGGATCACGATCAGGCCGATCGAGGGGACGGCCTGGCCGATGTTCGCCAGCGTCAGCGCGAGCGGCGCCAACCGGCGGGCGCGCGGCCGCGTGAGCAGGATGCCGAGCGAGACCGCGATCACGACCACCGCCACGGTCGAGACGGCCGCGAGCTTCACGTGCTGCCACAGCGCCTCGCTGATGAAGTCGGCGTTGATACGCCGCCGCTCGATCGAGTCGAGCGTGAGCGAGTTGAGCCAGAGGAACAGGGCGAGCGCAGCGAGCAGCAGCACGGCGGGCGTGATCAGGTAGCGGCCGACGCGGGCGACGCGGGCGTCGAGCGCGGGCGTCGGCGCCAGCGCCTGGCCCTGCACGACGTTCGCGCTCGGCGCGCTCATCGGGTCGGCGCCGGCTCTTCCTGCACCGGCGGCCCGTTCAGCACGCGCGCGCGCTCGCGGGCCGCCGCCTGCACCTCGTCGACGCGGTGCCGGATCGCGTCGAGCTCGACGACGCCCTGGAACGCGCCCCGCTCGTCGACGACGATGACGGCCGCCGTGAACGAGGTGATCATCAGGTCGAGCGCGTCGTGCAACGTGGCGTTGGGCTCGACGAGCGACTCGGCGGGAAGCCCGACGTCCGCGAGCGCCTGGTCGCTGTCGAGGTCGCGCGCGCTGTACCAGCGCAGCGGTCGCCGCTGGTCGTCGACCAGGAGCACCCACGCCCGGTCGGACTGCCGCAGCATCGTCCGCATCGCGTCGCGCCCAGCGCCCTCCTCCGCCACCGGCCAGGCGGCCAGCTCGACGTCGCTCACGTGCGACAGCGTGAGCCCCTTCAGCGCCGCGCCGGAGCCGATGAACGTCTCCACGTAGGAGTCGGCCGGATTCGTCAGGACGCGCTCAGGCGTGTCGTACTGGGCAATCTGCGAGCCCTCGCGCAGCACCGCGATGCGGTCTCCCATCTTGATCGCCTCGTCGATGTCGTGGGTGACGAACACGATCGTCTTCTTGATCTCGGACTGGAGGCGCAGGAACTCGTTCTGCAGGCGGTCGCGCGTGATCGGGTCGATCGCGCCGAACGGCTCGTCCATCAGCAGGATCGGCGGGTCGGCGGCCATCGCGCGGGCGACGCCGACGCGCTGCTGCTGGCCCCCGGAGAGCTCCTTCGGGTAGCGCTTGCGGAACTCCGCGGGGTCCATGTTGACCGTCTCGAGCAGCTCGTCGACGCGCTCCGCGACGCGGCGCTTGTCCCAGCCGAGCATGCGCGGCACCGTGGCGATGTTCGCCGCGATCGTCTGGTGCGGGAAGAGGCCGATCTGCTGGATCACGTAGCCCATGCGCCTGCGCAGGGCGTCCGGGTTCGCGCCCGTCACGTCGTCCCCGTCGACGAGGATCCGGCCGCTGGTCGGCTCGATCAGCCGGTTGATCAGGCGCAACGTGGTCGACTTGCCGCATCCCGACGGCCCGACGAGGATCACGATCTCGCCCTCCGGGATGTCCATCGTGAGCTCGTCCACGGCGGGCCGGTCCTGGCCCGGGAAGCGCTTGGTCAGGCGATCGAGGTGGATCATCGTCCTGAGCCCGTCGTTCGCTGCGTGGTCGGTCAACGGATGCCTCGCGATGTGGTGGCCTTGCCCAGCCCCATGAAGACGACGTCGAAGAGCAGCGCGAGCACGATGACGCCCAGCACCCCGCCGAGCACCAGGTTGATCGCCGTGGCGCTGCCGATGCGGGCCAGGCCCGAGAAGATGTCCTCGCCGAGCCCGGGCCCGTTGACGGCCGCGGCGATGGCCGCGATCCCGATCAGCAGCAACGCCGACACGCGGATACCGGTGAGGACGACGGGCCAGGCCAGCGGCAGCTCGATCCGCAGCAGCCGGCGCGCGGCGCCCATGCCCATGCCGCGCGCGGACTCCGTGACGGCGGGATCGACGCTGCGCAGGCCGGTGACGGTGTTGCGCACGATCGGCAGGAGCGCGTACATCACGAGCGCGACGACCGTCGGCTCGTAGCCGAGGCCGAAGATCGGGATGAACATCGCCAGCAACGCGAAGGACGGGATGGTCAGGAACGTCCCAACGATCGCGAGCACGACCGTGGCGGCCCGCTCGCGCCGGTAGACGGCCACGCCCAGCCCGATCCCGATCAGCGCGGCGATCGCGAGCGCGACCGCGACCACCTGGGCGTGCTCGATCGCGAGCTCGATCAGGTGGTCCTTGCGCAGGGACAGGTAATCGAGGAACTTGCTCATGACGACCGTGGCGTGGCGCTGATGCCGGCCAGCGGGGCGACGGGAGCGCCCAGCCGTGCCGAGAGCGCGTCGGCGACCCGCTTGATCACCGGACCCGCGTCCTCGACGCGCGTCGCGAAGCGGAAGCGCGGCGCCGACACGTTCACGGCGGCCACGATGTGACCCCGCATCCCGCGGACCGGCGCGGCAACCGCGATCAGACCCGGCTCGAACTCCTCGTCCACGATCGCCCAGCCGCGCGCCCGCGACGCGACGATCCGCTCGTGCAGCTCCGCCGCGGTGCGCGGCGAGTTGCGGGCGGCCCGCTCCAGCTCGCCGCCGCCGAACAGCGCCTCGAGCGCCGCGAGGTCAGCGTCGAGCAGCAGCGCCCGCCCGGAGGCCGTGCAGTGGGCGGGGACGCGGCGCCCGGTCCAGCCCGCGGCGCGGATCGAGTGCGGCGGCTGCTCCGAGAGGAGCGTGAGCACGCCGGGGCCACGGGAGACGGAGAGGTGGGCGGTCTCGCCGAGCCGCGCGACGAGCTCGGCGAGCAGCGGCGGCGCGGCGGTCAGGAGACGCTGGTCGCCGGCGCGGGCGGCGAGCGCGAACAGCTCCCAGCTCAGCGAGTACTTCAGCGTGTCGGGATCGCGCTCGACGAAGCCGGTATCCGCGAGCACGCGAAGCACGCGTGAGACCTGGCTCTTCTCCCGCCCGGTCAGCGCGACGATCCGCATGACCGTCAGGCCGCCGCCGGCCACCGCCTCGTCGCTGCCGAGCACGGTCAGGAGCGCCAGGCCCTTCGCGAGACTTGATGTGCCATCTGCCACGACGGTTGCGAACCGTACAACGGAGGTGCGTTTAGCGCAACGGTCAGAGCTCGGACGCGTACTCGCGGTACTCCGGCTTCAGCGTCGGGTCGGTCCCGAAGTACGCGTGCTTGGACATGTCCGCGGAGTAGCGGCTGCCGGCCGGCGTGCGGCCGAGCGCCTCCGCCATCGCACGGATGTGATGCGGCGCGGCGCCGCAACAGACGCCGAGGTAGCGCACGTCCAGCTCGTACGCGGCCCGCGCGAACTCGGCGATCTCGTAGCGGTTGCATGTGAAGGGGTCCAGGGCCGTCGGGAAGGCCCGGTCGTCCGGCAGCGCGGCGGCGCCGTCGGGATCGCGCAGCGACTGGAAGCTCGGCTCCTCGTCGTTCGTCCGGTAGGGAACGGGGAGTGCGGCCAGATGCCCGGGCACGGCCGCGCGGATGTCGGCGAGCAGCGGCAGCATCGTCCGCGGCCCGCGGCTGCAGTTGAGGCCGACCACGTCTGCGCCGGCGTCCTTGAGCCGGCGGCACGCCTCGGCCGGCGAGTGGCCCTCGCGGGTCTCGGGGCGGCGATGGACGGCGAGCGTGATGACGGCCGGCAGACCGGCATCCTTGATCACCTCGGTCGCGAGGATCGCCTCGCCGAGCCAGGAGAACGTCTCGCCGATCACGAAGTCCACGCCGGCGTCCGCCGCCCAGCCCACCTGCTCCTCGAACATCCCCCGCACCGCGTCCGCGGACGCGCTGCCGGTGTAGACGTTCGTGTTGCAGACGTCGCCGGCGAGCAGGCTCCCGGTCTCGCGAGCGACCTCGCGCGCGAGCGCGAGCGCCTGGCGGTTGATCGCCTCGAGCAGGTCCTCCTTGCCGATCAGCCGGAGCTTCTCGCGATGGGCGTAGTAGGTGAAGGCCTCGACGACGTCCGAGCCCGCGTGCACGAACTCCCGATGCAGCTCGCTCACCTTCTCCGGGTGCTCGAGCACGACCTCCGGCACGAAGCCACCAGCCTGGAGGTAGCCGCGCCGCTCGAGCTCGAAGAGGTATCCCTCGGCGCAGATGACAGCGCCCTGGTCGAGGCGCTCGAGCAGGCCCCCTGTCGTCGGTTCACCCATCGAACGCTCCTCCGCCATTTGTCTCACCGATTACAACCACCGTTGTGTGCACCCTACCTCGTGATGCGTTCTTCGCAACTCCAGTTGCGGGTTCGCCGCCGCGCTCGAGGCCGCGGGACGGTATGAGGCGGCGGCCCGGCGCGGGCC
>Ga0193742_1001945_pt1 | contig 12017 bp, 9 predicted proteins | sample L2c1metaG_FD_165511 | JGI IMG/M metagenome (GOLD analysis project Ga0193742, IMG submission 165511) | Soil microbial communities from a riparian zone of the East river system, Colorado, United States - L2c1 | ecosystem: Environmental > Terrestrial > Soil > Riparian zone | place: USA: East River... | reverse complement strand
GCGCTGGACTACCCAACGCGGCCGGTTCGCTTCGTAGTCGGATATCCGGCCGGCGGCGCCACCGATATCATCGCGCGGCTGATCGGCCAGAAACTCTCCGAACGGATGGGCCAGCAATTCGTGATCGAGAACAAGCCGGGCGCCGGCAACAATATCGGCACCGAATCGGTGGTCAACGCCGCGCCCGATGGCTACACGGTGCTGCTGATCAATCCGGCGAATTTCGTCAACGCTTCACTCTACGCCAACCTCAACTTCAATTTCATCCGCGACATCGCGCCGGTGGCGTCCTTCAACCGGGTGCCGAATGTGATGACGGTCGCGCCCGGCGTGCCGGCAAAGACGGTCGCCGAATTCATCGCCTATGTGAAGGACAATCCCGGCAAGGTGAACATGGCCTCATCCGGCAATGGCACCTCGGTGCATTTGTCCGGCGAATTGTTCATGGCGATGTCGGGCGCCAAGATGCTGCACGTGCCCTATAAGGGCGCGGCGCCGGCGATCACCGACCTGCTCGGCGATCGTGTCCAGGTGATCTTCGACAACATGCCCTCGATCATCGGACACATCAAAGGCGGAGCCTTGCGGCCATTGGCGGTAACGACGGCAACGCGGTCTCCCGAATTGCCTGACGTGCCGACCGTTGCCGAGACCGTACCGGGCTATGAGGCAAGTGCGTTGTTCGGCATGGGCGCGCCGAAGAAGACTCCGCCGGAGATCATCGCCAAGCTCAACCAGGAGATCAACGCGGTGCTGGCCGACCCGGAGGTCAAGAAGCGCCTGATCGAGCTCGGCGGCGACCCCTTGATCAGCACGCCGGAGGCGTTCGGCGAGATGATCGCAGCCGAGACCGAGAAATGGGCAAAGGTAGTGAAGTTCGCGGGCCTGCGCATCGATTAGGCCGCGACTGGGAACCTTCGCGGCGCTTACAACGACTAAAGCCCGTTCCGGCAAACATCGATCCGACAATGATCAATCCGGCCTGCCGGGCCGGATTGATCACATTGCCTCGACTGAAAGGCGCTGGTCAGCAGCACCTTTCGTCAGCAGCCCCTGCAGATCGACGAAATCATCTTGGCGGCCTTGCGGTCTTCCTGGTCGACCGCCGCATCGCCGGTGCCGAGTGCAACACCCTTGGTGGCGCCGCCGGTGCCGGAGGATGAAAGCGCGGTGCCGAGGGAATTGGTTCCGGGCGAGGCTGGCGACGTACCGGCCGCACCGCCCGTCGTCGAAGACGAGTGAGAATGCATTCCTCCGCCACCGCCGCCGCGGCTGAACGCCGCCGCCGGGAGCAGTGTTGCGAGGACGATGCAGCCGATTGCCAATGTTCTTGTCTTCATGGCGGTTCTCCTTTTGACGCTTAAACGAACCGGGGCCGGGGTGGTTCCCTTGCGCCCGTCACGCTTCCGTAATTCGGCGACTCTAGGCCGGTGCCGGCTTTGCCTTGGTGAAGACGATCCCCTTGGCCTCGGTGCCGACCGCCGTCAGCACCGCGATCACGATCGCAACCGTGCCCGCGTGACGTTTGAAATGTCGGTGTAGAACTCGGCGGCGACCATCCAAGAAAGCTCGCCGCGACGACGTGCTTTTGTTCGCTGGTCCAGCCCGACAATGCTGCAATCGCCATACAAGGTGCCCGAAACGCCCTGAGAGGCAGCAATCTTTCACAAAATATGACGGGTGAATAGCGGGGGCTTTAAACGCGAGAGGCATTCTCGCTGCCTTGCAGCGATAAAAGAATCTCGCAAGGATAAAACGTCTTGCAGCGACGAATGCTCACCGGCGCGGTAAAAAATTCGGTTTGGCTCAGCCGGGCTTCTTGGTGCAGACGGTGAGGATTCCCGCGGTCCTGGTGCATTGCCATTGGTCGTTCAGCATCACGCTGTTAAACGGCCTTGGCCGGGTCAATTCGACCGAAACAAATGCCGCGGCGCCGGCAAGGGCCAGCATTGCAATGGCGATGAGCGCAGCTTTACGGATCCACGAAGTGTTCATCGGCTTCACCTCTCATGGCGGTACGCCGAGAATAAGAACGAGTGATTCATTGTTATGTGAATGATGTCACAATTTCATAATTGTGATCGCAACGGTAACATCGGTTCGTGAAATTGTGATTGGATCGTGAAAGGCCGTGTTCATCAGCCTGGCTCGGCGTCGGCTTCGGCGATGGACGCTTCCAATCGGGCTGCTAGTCTGATGTTTCCAATGGTTCCAATAAAGGCGCTTGTAAAACAGGGTTTGTGCGTTTGAACGACCTGACAGGATCGCGCGGAATTCCGCCACGCTGGACATCGAGCGCCAAGAGCGCGGTGGGCACCGCTGCGCGCGCGGAAAGCCGGGTCTGGTTCACGATCAGCCACGGCATACTCAACGAGATCTACGCGCCGCGGCTTGATACCGCCTGCATCCGGGATTTCGGATTCATCGTCACCGCGCGCGGCTATTTTTCGGAAGAGAAGCGCGACACACGTCAAACGGTCGAGATGATCGAAGACGGCGTTCCCGCGTTTCGGCTGGTCAACACCGCGATCGACGGCCGCTACCGGATTTCGAAGACGGTGTTCTCCGATCCGCTACGCGAAGTGGTATTGCAGCAGATCCATTTCGAGGCGCTGGTCGGGTCACTCTCCGATTATCAGGTTCATGTCATCGTTGCCCCGCATCTAGTCAACGCCGGCGCCGACAACACCGGCTGGTACGGCAATTTCAAGGGACAGCAGATGTTGTTCGCCGAGGGCAGGGGGACCTCGCTTGCGGTGGCATCCTCGGTGCCCTGGCTGGCGCGCTCGGCGGGCTATGTCGGAATTTCCGATGGCTGGCACAGCCTTTCGCAAGGCGAGGGCTTGCGGCAGGAATTGCAGCGCGCCATTTCCGGCACGCTCGATCTCGCGGCATCCGGCGGGAACGCCGTGCTTGCGATCGGCTTCGGCATGCTGCCGGAGGAAGCGGGATTGCGCGCGCAGCTCAGCGTGCAACAACCGCTGGCGCCGGTACTCGAACATTATTGCGAGGGCTGGCGGCAAAAGCAGGCCGATTTTCTGCCGCTCGATGACATCAGGGATCCGCAGCGCTTGAACAAGGGACTAAATCGGTATCGCGTCAGCACGGCGGTGCTCGCCACGCATCGCGATGAGGCCTCGGGCGCCATTATCGCCAGCCTGTCGATTCCCTGGGGGTATGCCAAAGGCGATGACGATCTCGGCGGCTATCATCTGGTGTGGCCGCGCGACCTCGTCGAAACCGCGGGTGGTCTGTTGGCCGCCGGCGCCACGGCGTCGGCGAAGTCCGTGCTCGATTACCTGGTTGCGATCCAGGAAGCGGACGGGCATTGGTCGCAAAACTCGTGGCTCGACGGCCGGCCGTATTGGGGCGGCATCCAGATCGACGAGACCGGCTTTCCGATCTTGCTGTATGACATGCTGCTGCGCGCCGGCGCGATTACGCCGGCGGATCGCGTCCGCTACACCAGCATGATCCGCGGCGCCGCGGGCTATATGGTGCGCAACGGACCCGCGACCCAGCAGGATCGCTGGGAAGAGGACGGCGGCTATTCCGCCTTCACCATCGCGGTCGAAATCTCGGCGCTGCTCGCCGCAGCCGAGGCCATGGCGGCCGCCGGCGAAAGCGCGATTGCGAAATATCTGACCGAAACCGCCGATAGCTGGAACGAACAGATCGACGATTGGGCCTATGCGCGGGATACCGAAATCTCGCGCAGGCTCGGCGTCGACGGTTATTACATGCGCATCGGTTATGCCTCCGGCGACGCCCATGCGCGCTCGCATGGGCTGATCCCGATCAAGAACCGGCCGAACGGCAATGAAGCGATCGAAGCCGGGCTCCTGATCAGCCCCGACGCGCTGGCGCTGGTGCGATTTGGCCTGCGCGCCGCCGACGATCCGCGCATTCTCAATACGGTGAAAGCAATCGATGCGATGCTGCGGCGCGATCTGCCGACGGGCTCCTACTGGTATCGCTACAATGACGACGGCTATGGCGAGCACGAAGACGGCGCGCCGTTCGATGGCGTGGGCGTTGGCCGGTTGTGGCCGCTCCTGACCGGCGAGCGCGCGCATTATGAGCTCGCCGCCGGCCGCCCCGACGAAGCGCGGCGGCTGCTCGCAGCATTGGAGGCCTCCGCGAGTTCCGGCGGCCTGATCCCGGAGCAGATCTGGGATGGCGAGGATATCCCGCGGCGGGAATTGTTTCTCGGCCGGCCCTCCGGCAGTGCGATGCCGCTGGTGTGGGCGCACGCCGAACACATCAAGCTGCTGCGGTCGCTGCGCGATAACGCGGTGTTCGACATGCCGCCGCAGACTTTCAACCGCTATGTCAGGAACACGCCGCCGCCGGCGCTCTTGATCTGGCAACTCACCGCAAGGCTCGATCGCATCGCGCCGGGCCGCGCGCTGCGGCTGGAATTCCCTAACGAGGCGCGGGTCCACTGGTCGACGGACAACTGGACCACGATTGCCGACAGCCCGACGATCGCGACCGGCCTTGGGATTCATGTCCTCGATCTGCCGACTGAACGTCTGGCCGCCGGAAGCGTTATTCGTTTTACGATGTTCTGGCCCAGGCAAAACCGCTGGCAAGGCGCCGATTTCGAGGTCGCGATTGCTAAGGAGGCCTGATGCCAGGCTCGCGCATGTGTCACCGGATGGATTGAACAGATGAGCAACAATCAGAACATAAAACTGCTGCTGGCGGACGTCGATGGCACGCTGGTGACCCAGGACAAGACGCTGACCGAGCAGGCCGTGGCCGCGGCGCATCAATTGCGCGAGGCGGGCATCACGCTGGCGCTGACCAGCGGCCGACCGCCGCGCGGCATGAGCATGCTGATCGCGCCGCTCAAGCTCGAAGGCGCGATCGCGGGTTTCAACGGCGGCGTGTTCGTCAATCCCGATTTGTCGGTGATCGAAAGCCATCTGCTCGATGCGGCGGTCGCCCGCGAGACCCTGCAACTGATCCTCGATCAGGGCCTCGACGCGTGGCTCTACACCGAAACGGAATGGCTGATCCGCGACGCCAAGGCGCCGCACGTGGCGCGCGAGGCGTGGACGGTGAAATTCGACGCCCAGGTCGTGAGCGAGTTCACGGAGAAGGATCTGAAAGACGCGGTCAAGATCGTCGGCGTCTCGGATGACCTCGATAAGGTCGCCTCGTGCGAGAAACTGGCGCAGCAAAAATTGGGCGAGCGGGCCAGCGCCGCGCGCTCGCAGCCCTATTATCTCGACGTCACCCACCCCAACGCCAACAAGGGCGCGGTGGTGTTGACGCTGGCCAAGCTGGATAATATTTCTCCGGAGGAGATCGCGACCATCGGCGACATGCCCAATGACGTCCTGATGTTCCGCAAAAGCGGTTTCTCGATCGCCATGGGCAACGCCAGCGACGAGGTCAAGTCGCAGGCTTCAGTGGTGACCGACAGCAATCAGGACGAAGGCTTCGCCAAGGCGGTGCGGAAATTCATTCTGAAGGCCGGGTAAGCGGCATTCCCGCGGGGACGGATAGCAGGCGATCCCGACAAATCCTGTTCGCGGCCGATCTGGGATGCTACCAAGCGAACCATGTCAGACTTCGCCGCTCCCCGATCATCCACCAGATTTCTTCCGCGCATCGAATCCCTGCGTGGCGTCGCCGCGCTTACCGTGGTCGGCTATCACGTCGCGCCGGTGATGTCGGCGAGCGCGCCCTATGGCTGGATCGATCGGGTCGTCTACGATATTTTCTCCGCTGCCGCCAATGGCACCGGTGCCGTGGTGGCCTTCTTCGTCATCAGCGGTTTTGTTCTCGCGCGCTCGCTGGATGCCAACCCCGATCCGATCCGCTTCGTCCGCAACCGCGTCTTTCGGCTGTTTCCAGCCGCGGTCGCCGTCGTCGCCTTGTTGGCGTTTCTGCACTGGAAGTTCGGAATTTATGTCGGCAACGAAGGGGATTTCGCGCCCGCCAACGTGATCCTCAACATGCTGATGATAAAATCCGACATCAACGTACCGATGTGGTCGATGACGGTCGAATGCGCGGCGACGCCGTTGATCCTGCTCAGCGTGTGGCTATTCAAGAACCGCGGCGAACAGACGCTGTGGGCGTTGATCGCGGTCCTGTTCGTGCTTTCCTTCTTCGGCCAATATGTGCATCTGCTCGGAGGCTTCACCAACCTGACGCCGCTGCACGCCTTCGTCGTCGGTTGCCTCGTTCATTTTCGCGGCGAACGCGTTGCGTCGGCGATCGGCCGAAGCTGGACGACGCCGGTCGCGGCGGTGTCCGTGATCGTTTTCTGCATTTGCGGATCGAGGCACCAGTCGGCGATCGTCGCACTGCTGGAGTGCCTCGCCGCGGCGACTTTTGTCATATTGGTGGTCTGGCAACCGGCCGCGCCGCTGTTCAGGCTTCTCGACACCAGGCTGGCCAGGTTCTTCGGTGCCATTTCCTACAGCTTTTATCTGCTGCATCTGCTGGGCATCAGCTTCGCAATCCGGCTTCTGCATCCGTCGGAGCTGTATGCCGCGGGAATGCCGGTTTCTGCCGTCACGATTCTCACCACCCTGGTGGCGATCCTGCTGACCGCGCCGGCCGCCTGGCTGTCGTGGCGCTTTATTGAAGTGCGGGCGATCGAATGGGGCAAACGCCTGAACAGGCAACCGGCTCCGGCATCGGAGCCGATTCGATCTTCACGGTAGATCGCCTCGCGCCGTTCCCGGTCGGGCCACGCGCGTCAGCTCAACCGTCCGCGCATTTAAAAAACCGGACGCGCGTTGCCTGATCAGAAATTCAGGCTCAGTAACCGCAGCCGCCGCAACGCGGCCGCACCGGCGCGTAGTAGCTGTAGCCGGGGGACACCATCTCGACATGCTGCTGCGTCGCGTATTGCGGCGGCACTTCTTCGTAGGCAACGCCTTCGGGCGCGACCATCACGGTCTTCGGGACCATCACCGTCTGATATTGCGCCGGCGTGCGATGGGCGATCGTGCCGCCGGGAGATACCATGACGGTTTGCTCGACGGCGCGGTATTGCGGGGGAACGTATTGCTGCTGATAGCAGGTGCCGCACGGCTGCGGCGGCACATAGCAGCTATAGCAGCCGGCAGAAGCGGCGGTCGGGATCGCGGCGGCGACGAGGGTGGTGGCGACAAGCGCGGCAATAACGCGGGACATGAATACACCTGCTGGCTCGAGAGTGCTTCGAGGCTGCTGCGCAACCCCACTGCGGTAATCATCCAACCTGAGGCCGGCACGCGTCAACTTGAGTCGGCTGTTTACCTTGACGAACATTGCTAACCAGGGTTCAAGCGACTTACTCGTATCGTCGCAAGTGCGTTAATCCGCGCGGTCAATGCTTCAACTAGAAACCCCACGCGGTGGTGGCCGCAAAGTCAGTCTCGTCACAGCTCCGGACGCGGCGCACGCCGCTCCGATCGGCCAGGTGGGCATGCAAGTCGGCATGGGCCGCATTTTTACCGAATGGGGGCAAAACTGAATCGGATGTTAACGATTCGCTCCTAGCTTAGCGCGTTACCACGCATTGCCCGGACGGCGCCCTCGGCGCCGCGCACTGGACGGATCCCGATGTCAAAGCTGCTCAACCTGCTTTCGAACCGCTCGATCGCGGCGAAGCTCGCTGCCATGACCATTGTCGGCGCCATCTGCATGGCGCTGGTCGCGACCTCCGTGCTGCTGGTTGCGCGCAACCAGTTGATATCGGAACGCACCGAGAAGGCGCAGGCGATCGTCGACGCCGTCTGGCAGATCGCCGACGGCTTTCAGCAGGCGGCGGCCGCGGGCAAGATGACGGAGGAGGAAGCCAAGACGCGGTTCTACGCGGTCGCCAGTTCGATCTGGTATGAAGGGCACACCAATTACGTCTTCATCTACGACACCGAGACCGGCATCTGCGTCGCCAATTCCGGCGTTCCGACCTTGTTCGGCAAGGACATGCGTCCGATCAAGGACGTCAACGGGCTGCCCTTTGCCTCCATGATGATCGATATCGCGCGCCAGGGCGGGGCCGGCTCCAGCATTCGCTATACATTCCTGCGCAGCAGCACCGATCCGACGCCGCTCGACAAGGTCGCCTTCGCGCGCGGTTTCACGCCGTGGCACCTGATGATCGGAACGGCGCAGTATATATCGGCGATCGATACGTCGTTCTGGTCGATGGTGCGGACCGCTTCCGCAGTCATTGCGCTATTGATGCTGCTGTCGATCGCGATCGCCTGGGCGATCACGCGTAGCGTCGTGAAGCCGCTGACCGGCCTCAGGGATCGCATGGCCTCGCTGGGCGCAGGCGAACTCGATGCGCCTGTCGCCCATGCGGATCGCTCCGACGAGATCGGCCAGATGGCGCGCACGGTCGGCGTGTTCCGCGACGCCATGATCGAAGCCAATCGGCTGCGCGAGGAGCAGGCGGCGGTCGAGAGCCGCCAGGCGCAGCAGCGCAAGACCGACATGAATCATCTCGCCAACCAGTTCGAAAGCGAGGTCGGCGAGATCATCACGCTGGTGTCGACGGCGGCAAACCAGCTCGAAGCATCGGCCGGTACCCTGAGCAAAACCGCCGATACCGTTCAAAAGGTCAGTCATCGCGCCGCGAACGCATCGAGCGATGCTTCCGCGAGCGTGCACTCGGTGGCCGCGGCCAGCGAGGAACTGGCGTCGTCGGTGGTCGAAATCAGCCGCCAGGTCGACGCCTCCGCGCGCATTGCCCGCGAGGCGGTCGAACAGGCGCAAAAGACCGATGCGCGCATCAGCCAGTTGTCGCAGGCGGCCGCAAGAATCGGCGATGTGGTCGATCTCATCAAGACCATCGCGGGGCAAACCAATCTGCTGGCGCTCAATGCGACTATCGAAGCGGCGCGCGCCGGCGAGGCCGGCCGCGGCTTCGCCGTGGTCGCCGCGGAGGTGAAGACGCTGGCCGAGCAGACCGCGAAAGCCACCGGCGAGATCGGCCAGCAAATCGCCGATATCCAGTCGGCGACCGAGGATTCAGTGGTGGCGATCAAGGAAATCGGGGCGACCATCGGCCGGATCTCGGAAATTTCCTCGACGATCGCATCCGCCGTCGAAGAACAGGGCGCCGCCACCCAGGAAATCTCACGCAACGTGCAGCGCGCCGCGGAAGGCACCTCGCAAGGCGCGGCGGATCTCTCCGACGTTCAGCGCGGGGTTTCCGAAACCGGCGCGGCATCGTCGCAGGTGCTCTCCGCCGCGCAATCGCTTTCGAAGGAGAGCAGCCGGCTGAAGCGCGAAGTCGGCAAGTTCATGGACACCGTCCGCGCCGCGTGAGGCGCGACGTCGCATCGTTGCGGTCCAATACAAAAAGCCGCCCCGGCTGAAGCACATTGCTCGTCGAGGTGTCGCTGCTTATGGATAAGCTATCGGCCGCGGCCGCAGCCGACGCTTTGCTACGCGACGACATCGTCAATGGCGTCGTACACCGCGTCGAGTTCGCGATCGCTGCTGCAATAAGGCGGCATGAGATAGATCGTGTTGCCGAGCGGCCGGATCAGCACATCCCGCGCCAGGAAATCCTTGTAAAGCTGTGGCCCGATGGTCGCGAGATAGCCGGCATCCGACGTCACGATGTCGAGCGCCGCGATGGTCCCGATCTGGCGGACATTGGCAAAGCGCCGGTCGTCGCGAAAACGATCCAGCCGTCTGTTGTGCGTGGCGGCGATGCGGTCGATGCGCGCCTTCACCGGCTCGCGCTGCCAGATTTCCAGGTTGGCGACGGCCGCGGCACAGGCGGCGGGATTGGCGGTATACGAACTGGAATGAAAGAAGGTCCTGCTACGGTCGGTGGAAAAATGCGCCTCGAAGATATCGGCGCGGCAGAGCGTCACCGCCAAAGGCAGCGAACCGCCGGTCAACCCCTTCGAGTAGCAGGCGATATCGGGCGTGACGTCGGCCTGCTCGCACGCGAACAGCGTGCCGGTGCGGCCCCATCCGGTCATCACCTCGTCGGCGATGAACAGCACATCATGGGCTCGGCAAATCTGCTTCATTTCCGAGAGAACCCAGGGCGGATAGATCAACATGCCGCCGGCGCCGAGAATCAAAGGCTCGACAATCAGCGCGGCGATCGTGCCGCTCCGGCATGCGGCTTTCAACGCCTCGAGCGTCGCCTGTTCCGATCCGGGGTGCGGAAACGGCAGCCGCTCGACATCGAATAGCAAGGTATCATAGGGCGCATTGAATACACCGCGTTCGCCGACCGACATGCCGCCGATCGTATCGCCGTGATAGGCGCCTTGCAGCGCCAGAATGCGGCTGCGGTTTTCGCCGCGATGTCGCCAGAAGCCGAGCGCCATTTTCAGCGCGACCTCGACCGAGGTCGATCCGCTGTCCGAGAAGAAGACATACTCAAGTTCCGGCGGCGTGATCGCGACGAGCTGCCGCGCCAGGGTTTCCGCCGGCTGATGAGTGAAGCCGGCGAAGATCACCTGATCGAGACGATCGATCTGGTGCTTGATCGCCTGCACGATGTGCGGATGACGATGGCCATGGGTCACCACCCACCAGGACGATACGGCGTCGAAGATGCGGCGACCATTTGGCGCACGCAGCCAGGCGCCCTCGGCTCCGTCGATCAATATCGCCTCAGGCTGTACCGCATGCTGCGTAAAGGGATGCCATACCGCGGATTTGGAATTCACGACGCGTCGTCCTTCGGGAAGTCGGCGACGTCGAAATGACAGGTAAAGGCTTCGCGCAGCGCGGCGTGGGTCAGCGGCTTGAGATGCGGCAGACGTCCGAGCCGCTTGGTTCGCCCGATGTCGGGGATGATGCGCTCGGATTCGATGTTCTCGTCACCGATGAAAGCGATGCCGAGCAGCGCTATGTCACGGGCACGCAGCGCCTCGATCGACAGCAGGGAATGGTTGATCGTTCCAAGCGTGGTCCGGGCGCACAGCACCACGGGAATATTCCAGCGCGCGATGATGTCGATATAGGTGATCTCGCGCGTCAGAGGCACCAGCAGGCCGCCGGCGCCTTCGACGATCAGCGGCCGATCGCTATCCGGTAGGACCAGCATCTGTGGATCGATCGTGATGCCGTCGATCTCCGCGGCGAGATGCGGCGACGCGGGGGTCTTCAGCCGATAGGCCTCGGGTAATATCCGTTTGGGCGCAAGGCCCGAGAGCCGCAGCACGACGTCAGCGTCGGTTTCGTTGAGATCTCCGGCCTGCACGGGCTTCCAATAGACGCCGTCCAGTGCCCCCGCGAGCGCCGCGGCGAAGGTTGTTTTTCCGACACCGGTATCGGTACCGACGACAGCGAGGCGCTTGTTCATGCCGCCGCTCGCATGTCCTCGGCGAGCGCTTCGAACAACTCGGCCACGGTTGCCTGATCGACGGCCGTCGTCAGCGCGATACGCAGCCGCGCCGTTCCCACCGGCACGGTCGGCGGCCGGATCGCTCTGATGTCAAAGCCGCGGCGTTGCAGCGCGGCGGCCACGTCGACGGCGGCCTGATCGGCGCCGATGATAACAGGCAGGATATGCGTGCCGGAGCCTTCGATCCCGCAACGGCGGCGAAGTTCGGCGCCGGCAAATCGCGCCAGGCGGGCAAGCTGCTCGCGGCGCTCCGGATTGGTCCGGGATATTTCGAGCGCGGCGCGGGTGATCGCGGCGATCAAGGGCGAAGGCGCGGTCGCAAAGATAAAGGGCCGGGCGCGATTGACCAGGAAGTCGCGAATGATGCGCGGCGCCAGGATGAATCCGCCGACGGTGCCGAGTGCCTTGCCGCAGGTGTGCAAGGTGATGACGTTTTGACGGCCCTCGAGGCCGGCGGCGAGCCCGCGGCCCTGCGGCCCGAGTACGCCGGTGGCGTGCGCCTCGTCGATCACAAGCATGGCCTCGTGGCGATCGGCGACCGTCGACAGTGCAGCAAGGTCGGGGCTGTCGCCATCCATGCTGTAGAGACTCTCGACCGAAATCCACGGCCGGCCTTTTCCACCATTGGCGCGCCAGCGAACGATCGCCGCATCGAAGGCGTCGATATTGTTATGAGGAA
>Ga0193742_1001944_pt1 | contig 12018 bp, 10 predicted proteins | sample L2c1metaG_FD_165511 | JGI IMG/M metagenome (GOLD analysis project Ga0193742, IMG submission 165511) | Soil microbial communities from a riparian zone of the East river system, Colorado, United States - L2c1 | ecosystem: Environmental > Terrestrial > Soil > Riparian zone | place: USA: East River... | reverse complement strand
GAGGGCTGGAACGAGATACTCGATAAAGTTGCTGCGGTTATTGCGGGGCTAGTGCAGGCGAAATAGAAAGTTGACGTTTTGATGATCGTCATGCGCGAGATACAGCTGAGGCTGGCGGCGAAGGCTTGGTTAGAACAGGCTTCTCGCCGCTCGGCCGAATAGTCGCCTTTCCCGATAAGTGGCCCTTGGCTCAACTGTTGACTTCAGGCCAATGCACTTATCGAGCAAGGTTTTGAACCCCACCTCGGAACATTTAGTCCTGATAAACGCGCATCTCGTCATTCGTGCGCGTTTCGGGCCGGCAATTGCTATTGCAGGCTGGGCCTAGCCAGCCTTGACCAGAACCGGAGCCACGTTCCCCGCAAGGGGCTTGTAAAGCCTCTCCGATACAGAACGTAATCATCTTTCAATGCACTCGCCGATCTTCACTCAGAAATTTCTCTGAGATAGGTTGTTGGTTGGAGCAGGCGGGACGCGTCTATGACGCTACCGCATGGCCAGCGAGAGCCTGAGCCGTTTTCGGCTGGGGACGCACGAGCCAATAGAGAGCGACCGCGTGGGTGATCATCAACACGGGTACATAGAGAATCGGGATTGCATAGGTGGAACCCAACTGTCCGGCGATCTCAGGAAGGTGAACCTGAGTGGCGTGATAGTAGTCGATGAGGATGTCGGCTGCCCCGACGAGATTGAAGGCGACGACAAACGACCAAAAGAGCGGACGTATTCTTACCGTAAGAAGCGCCAGGATGGCCAGCAGTCCAGTTGCGAAGTCCCCGTAGGCAGCAAACGTGGCGAAGCTGGCAGGCAGATTGGGTCCGACGACTCCTGGAAGGATAAAGACGAGGCCGAAGAAGCGAAAGCTGTGCACGGTAGCGATGACGCGTTGTGCTTCGAACCGATCCATCGACTGGAGTTTGGGGAGAGCGTACACCCTGAACCAAAGCAGACACGCTACATAACCTAAACCGAGATGTATCTGGAAGAGAGTTTCCGGTGACATACAGTGACCTCCTGGGCTATGGGATTATTAACATAATCCTATGGATGCAAACTTTCTTTTTACCCCGGTCTGCCGATCAAGTTGGGATGAGATGATGGCTGGAATCCTATAATTAACTATGCGTTACAAGCCCGAGCATAAAGCCGAAGTCCATCAGAAGATTGTGAAGGACGCCTCGCGGCGGATTCGCACTGAAGGCATGACGGGTGCCGCCGTTGCCGCCGTTATGCGCGACACGGGCCTGACCCATGGAGGCTTTTACAAGCATTTCGAGAGTAAGGATGAGTTGCTTCTTGAGTCGCTCGGGGAGGCTTTCCGCGAAATCGCCGACCGTCTGGTACGCGCCGCAGAGACATCTCAAGACGGAACAGGGTGGAAGGCAATCGTGAAGACCTACCTCAGTCTGGAACACTGTAATCACGCTGAGAGCTGGTGTCCGTTAACATCCCTTGCGCCGGAGTTGGTGCGAACCGATCAGGAGATGAAGGGGCGGATATTTCAAGAGCTGAGGAACTACAAGGACCGCATGGTTCCGTTTATGCCGGGCCAAAGGACTTCGGAGAAAGAAGGCGCCTTCTTTGTGATCTTTTCCACGATGATAGGAGCAATCGAAATCGCTCGATTGCTGCCAGAGCCCGCGATGCGCGAGAAGGTGCTGGCTAACGCAAGAGATTTTCTCTTGCATAGCTTCTGACTTTCCGGCCGATGTAGACGCCCATGGCCTGTTCTCACCATTCAAGGGTAACTCCGGTTAGAGCGTGATCGGGAAGAACTGGCAGGAGCGGAATCGCAGATTGCTTCCGCTATGATTTCTAAATCAGTCACAAGAAGGGATGAGGCCGGCATTGAATTTACCGCCCACAGTCCTCAGCACATCTGATCCGACCTTAGACCGTGCGATCTCACGAGCCGTCAGACGGTTAACACCGTTCCTGATGCTCATGTACGTCGTCTCCTTTCTCGACCGCTCGAATATCGGTTTTGCAAAACAGGCGCTGGAGAGATCGGTAGGCATTTCCGAAAGTATCTACGCTTTGGGCGCGGGTCTGTTTTTCATCAGCTATTCGTTATGCGGATTCCCCAGCAACCTGATTCTTCATAAAGTGGGCGCGAAAAAGTGGCTGGCTTTGCTGATGGTGGGCTGGGGAGTGGTGTCGATGGCCAACATGTTCGTGAGCGGCGCCACTTCGTTTTATCTGCTACGGCTGCTGCTCGGTGTGTTGGAAGCGGGGTTTTTTCCAGGTGCGATTCTCTACCTGACTTATTGGTTTCCCAACAGCATTCGCGGCCGGGTTCTTGGACTGTTCTACCTGGGTGTTCCGCTTGCGCTCATCCTGGGCGGCCCGCTCTCGGGTCTGCTGCTTGAGATACGCCCGTTGTTCGGGCTTCAAAGTTGGCAGTGGATGTTTCTTGTGGAAGGCTTCATGGCAGTCGTTCTTGGGCTGTTCGCATTTTGGTATCTGGATAATAGGCCGGCGAACGCTTCATGGCTGCCGGCCGAGGAGAAACAAGCGCTGGCGAATGCATTGGCGCTTGAGGAGGAGGAGCGGCGCTCCACCGGGCCTGCGAAGCTTCTCCCCATGTTCCGCAATCTTCGAGTCATGCATTTCCTGCTGGTCTACGCCCTCATTCAGATCAGTACCTATGGGGTAGTTTTCTATCTCCCTGCCGAGATATCGGCCCTTCTGCATAGACCCGTTGGGATTGAAGTCGGCCTGGTGTCGGCCATTCCATGGATCTGCACGCTGGTTGCTGTCTGTTTCCTGCCGCGCGTTGCCGATAAGTTGCATAAGCATCGTCAACTAGCATCGCTGACCCTTATGATTTCGGGCTGCGCAAGTTTGGCATTTCCTACAGCCGGGCCGCGCATAGGACTTGCCATGCTTTCGCTGGCGGCAGCTGGTTTTATTGCCGTGCAACCGCTTTTCTGGATGTTTCCAACGAGATATCTGGCCGATCGCGCGGCGGCGGGCGGTATCGCCGTGATAGGGATGGGCAATCTGGGGGGATTTCTTGCACCCAACCTGAAGGTCTGGGCCGATGAGCATTTTGGCTCACAACACGCCGGCTTGTATCTTCTGGCTGGGCTTACGATTTTAAACGCGGGCTTGATCGCGCTCGTGAAAGATCGCGGTGCGGCCAAAAGCGCAACGTGAGACTCCCGCTCGAGGACAAGATACTTCCACCAAATCCGCTTGTCGGACATCTCAACTGTTGCTAAATCACCAACTCACTCACCAAGGGACTCGGAGGACTGTTCTTCGAGGAAGGGGAGGAAGAGCGCGAAGACGGTTCCGTGGTGTACCGGATGATCTGTGCTGCGCAGGGTAATCCTGCCCTGGTGACGGGCGACGATCCCGGAGGAGATCCAGAGTCCGAGACCGGTTCCATTCAGCTCTTTGGTTGTGTAGAAGGGCTCGAAGATGCGGCTGCGGACAGCGTACGACATGCCGTGACCGGTGTCGGCGATGGTGATGCGGATTCCCTTGCGGGAGACTCCTTCTTCGGAGTGATCGGTGCACTCATGTGCGCGGACGATGAGGCGCCCTCCCTGGCGCATGGCATCGATGGCATTTGCGATGAGGTTGTTGAGTACCTGGCGGATATCGTTTTCAAAGCAGAGGATCGGGCGGGAGTTCAGGAAGTCTATCTCCACGTGAATGCCTGAGTTGAGCAGGCGGCCGTGATAGAGCTGCAGCACGGCGTCCACGAGGTCTTTGACGGTGACGAGGGTGGCGCTGACCGCCTGGCGATGGAAGCGGAGGGTCTGGGTGGCGATCTGGCAGACGCGCGAAAGCTCGCTCTGCGCGGTGCGAACATATCCGGCGATCTCCGGAGGCAGGTCTTCTGAGGTGTTGATAAGGAAGAGAAGATTGGTGATCGCCTCGAGAGGATTGTTGATCTCGTGCGAGATGGAGCTGGCCAGCCGTCCAACGGCGGCGAGCTTTTCGCTCTGAATCAGAGCCTGTTCCGATCTTTTCTGGTGGGTGATCTCCTGGATGACGGCGGCGATGGCTTCGACCTTGCCATCGTGGCTCCAGATGGGAGAGTAGTTGACGTTCCAGAAGCGATGCTCACCGGGACGGGTGGGGAGCTCGCCTTCGAAGACGTGATTGCGAATCGTTTTGCCAGATGCGACCTCGCGAAAGATCTCTTCGATGCCTCGAAGAGGAGCCAGCTCGGTGATGCGCCGGCCGAGAATTTTTTCCTGGGGCAGGCCGAGGGTTTCAGCCTGGCGGTCGTTGACACGAAGGTAGCGGAACTCGACCGGGTCGAAGAGAGCGAGGCCGATGGGAGCGGTGCGATAGATCGTCTCCAGCTCCGTGCGCTGACGCTCGGTCTCCTCCTGACGCTGTTGCAGGGTTTCAGAGTAGTTTTTGCGGTCGGTGATATCGAGGGCGAGTCCGCGGAGCCGCGTGGCGAAGCCTTCGACGATGAGTGCCTGGCAGCGGACTTCGATCCAGAGCAGGGAGCCGTTTGCGGCGTGGATAGGGAAGTCGGTGACGATCATCTCCCCGGTCTGGCGCGTCTGCCGTAGAAGGTCGTCGATCACGGAGAGATACTTTTCCGGGACATGTTTCCGGAAGGCACGCAGGTCAGGGAGCTCCTCGAAGGGGTGGCCAAAGACCGGGTAGGAGCCGGTGCCGAAGGTGATCTTGCCGGTGGAGAGATCGACGTCCCACGTCGCGACATGCGCGGTCTGTTGCACGACAGAGAGGAGGTCCGCCTGTTTGCGCAGGGCGCGATCGGCCTTGTGTCGTGCCGTGATGTCGCGAAAGAAGATGACCACTCCCTCGTCGGAGGGGCGGATCTGAACGGAGAGCCAGAGGTTCAGGGGCTCGGGGTAGAAGTCTTCGAAGTCGCCGGCGGTGCCTTCGCGCATGGCGCGGGAGAAGTGATGGTAATACTGCCCGCGCCGGGCAAAGGGAAACTCCTTCCAGATACTTTTGCCCAGCAGCTCACCTTTGGCGACCAGCAGCTGACGGGCGCGGCGATTGAGAAAGGTGAAGTTGCCTTCGCGGTTCACGCTGACCACAGCATCGGTGGTGGCTTCGAGCACCTGGAGCAGCTGGCGGGACGCGGATTCGCGGAGAAGCTGCTCTCCCTTGCGATCGGTGATGTCACGCACGACGACTGCGATTCCCTCGAAGACGGGAAAGAAGTGGAGATCGAGCCAGAGATCGCGGTGCGTACTGAAATGCTCAAGGTGCGATGGGGTGCCGGTCTGCATCGTCGCGCGGCAGTGACGCTCGATCTCCGGCTCCATGAATTGCGGAAGTACCTCCCAGACCGATCCAGCCTCGATGTGGTGGGGTTCGATCTGCAGAATCTTGATGGCCTCCGGATTGGCGAAGGTGATCTGCCAGTCGTGGTTGATGCAGACGACTCCGTCGGAGATCTGAACGAGAAGACTCGCAAGCTGTTCGTTCCGTACATTGCCATGTCCTTGCGCAAGGCTTCGCCTGTCAGGAACTACGCTGAGCGGGATGGAGCGCATGTGCGACATAGAATCCGGGTATTCGATCCTCTCACGGGCGGTCGAGAGCGGTGGATGCTGCTTCACGCGCCGTTTCGAGAGACGCGACTCGCATCTGGAGCGCTGTAAGAATCGCGGTGAGGCTGGCCAGCTCGGACTCGAGACGGGAGATGCGGTCGGCCTGCGGCGAGATCTCGGAGTGCACGGAGGCAGGATGCGGCTGAAGCGGAACGGACTCTGGAGCGCCGGAGAGGAGATGAGCGTGACGGGATTCGCGCGAGCCGGGCTGCCGGGGAAGCATGGTCACAAGAGGGCCGGTAGAGTTTGGACTGGTTCCCGCGTCCTCGGCGGGAAGCTCGCGGGAGGCGAGGCGGTCGAGCGTGGCCTGCACGGCGGCGATATCGTCGAAGGCGTATAGCCGCTCGGAGCGGCTGCGAAGCTCGCCTGGTGTCTGCGGTCCCCGCAGCATCAGCAGGCATAGCACGGCAGTCTCGTCGCGGCGCAGGTTCAGCACTGTGCGGAGGCGGTGCTCGTACTTCGGAACACGGGAGTCGTGCAGGGTGGAGACCAGGTTGTCGTCTTCAAGAGAGTGGAGTGTCTGACGAACCTCGTCCTCGGTGAGCTCGAGGACCGGATCTCGGCTCGAACGCTGGTTGCACGCGTTGACCAGAGCGTTCAACGAGAGAGGATAACCCTCCGGCGTGGTGATCTCTTTTTCAATGAGGGAGCCGAGGATCCGGATCTGGATGGAGTCGAGCACCATATATCCAGTCTACATGGGCTTTTTGGATTGAATTCAGTACCCGGCTATTCGCTCCTGAGTGCCACCATCGGCTCCACTCCTGCTGCGCGGCGTGCTGGAATGAACGACGCCAGCAGCGCTGCCACGGCGAGCAGCAGAACAGCCGAGGTAATCATGATTGGATCCCAGGGCTTCGCATCGAACAACTGATCGCTCATCAGCTTGCCTGCTCCGATTGCTGCCGGAACCCCAATCGCCAGGCCGATCCCGACCTGTGAGAAGGCATTTCCCAGCACCATCCGTAGTACATGCCCTCGGTCGGCTCCAAGCGCCATCCGCACGCCAATCTCACTCGTCCTCTGTTCCACCATGTACGCCATCACGCCATACAGACCGATCGCTGCCAGAGTCAGCCCAAGTGCCCCGAAGAGCATCGTCAGGGTTGCGATCATATTCTCCCGCTGGAAATCATTACTCAACACCTTGCTGTAAGGATCGACTCCATAGAGCACCAGGTCTGGATCGACCTCGACCAGCGCCTTGCGAACTCGCTCTTCCATGCCCGGCGGATTCCCAGGAGCCCAGATCACGATGTTGTAGAGATAGTGAGACCAGGTCTCGCCGCTCATCATGGCCGGGTCATCGTACTGCACCGTCTGAGTCTCCGGGATCCAGAACATCGGCCGGATCGGATCCTTGTAGTCATAGGTCATGTAACGCATGTCCCTGACAACTCCGACAATCTCTAAGGTCCCTGCATATTTGATCTTGTCAGGGCCAAAGTGCTGGCCAATCGGATTCTGGTTCTTGAAGAACTTCTTGGCGAACGCTTCATTCACCACCGCCACCTTCCGCGTCGTTGCGGTGTCGTCCTCCGTGATCGACCGCCCCAGAACCATCTGGGATCCTATCGTTTCAAAGAATCCCGGCATCGCCCGCACCCATCCCGCACTGGTATCTTCTTTGGCGGGTGGCTCCGGCCTGCCCTGAATGCGAATGCCATCGTTCCAGCTATCGCCCGACATAGGTGCATAGAGCACCGGCGCTACCTTGCGCACGCCAGGAATTTGCATCAGGCGATCGTCAATCTTCCGGAACAGCGGCTCCAGTTGTTCCGGCTTGTAATTGCTCAGCATGGGATTGATCCACGCAATGTACCGGCCTTCCGTCTCAAATCCGAAGTTCTGGTGCTCCAGGTTCCTCAGGCTCTTCCCCAGCAACGCTGCCGTCGACAGCAGAACCAGCGACATGGCCGCCTGGCCAATCACCAGCGACTTCTGCGCCCACGAACTCCTTCCCCCTACAGCACGATTTGCCCCTCGCAAAGCCTCCACCGGGTCCGCATGCGACGTCATCCATGCAGGCGCAATCCCAAAGATGATTCCAGTCAACACTGAGATACCGAACGTGAAAAATAACACCGGCAACGATGGTGTCGCGTTAACAGGGACAAAGTTATTGGGATCGCCGCTCTGGAAGGCGAGATACAGGATCAGCCTTGTTCCTGCATAAGCTACAGCGATCCCCAGGACTCCTCCAATCACAGCCAAAACCACCGACTCGACCAGAGCTTTGCGCACCAGACGCCGCCGCGAGGCGCCCAGAGCCATCCGTATGGACGTCTGCGTACGATCCTTCACTCCTCGCGCCAGCATTAGGTTCGCCAGATTCCCGCAAGCCACCAGCAACACGCATCCTGCCGCGATCAACAGCAGCCTCAGTCCATCCTTGTACTGGTTCCTCATGTCCGCCACCCCTGCGCCTCCAGGCACCAGGTGGAGCGTCTGTTGTTGCCACAGCTGCTTCTCGCCCGGCTCCATATCCGGCACGTGACTCGCCAGCCAGTCATGAAACTCCACCTTCAGCTTCGCTTCGAGCGACGTTGGATCGACTCCGGGGCGCACCCTTCCCAGGAGGTCCAGAAAATTCCCCTGCGGCCGTTTCAATCGCGCGGTCGCGCCATCGATCATGATCTCCGTCGTCAGCGGCAGCCAGAAATCCGGCATGTTTCCTCCGGATAACTTCGCTCCATAAAATCCCGGCGGCGCTACGCCGATCACGGTGAACGAATGTCCATTGATCTGGTAGCTGGCGCCTACGACCGAACGATCGGAGCCGTACTTTTCCTTCCAAATGTGATAGCTCATCACCGCCACAGGCGGCGCGCCTTCCTGGTCATCTGCATCTGTCATCATCCGGCCGATCCATGGCTGCACCCCAAGGGTCCTGAAGAAGTTCCCTGAGACATACTCGCCGTTCCGCGTATCGGCTGGCGCCTGTGATCCCGCTCTGCGAACACCCAGCGCCGCATTTCCGGCTTGCAGCGCCGCCAGGTCGGTAAACTCCGGCGTGTGCTCACGAAAGTTCTTGTACGCCTCCCACGAGAACAGGGAGAAATTCCCATCCTCGCCCTGGGTATAGCCGCCCCAGTTGCAGCAGCGTATTTTGTCGCCGATTCGCCATAGCTCCTCTGGCTTCGCAACTGGCAGCGACTTCAGCATGACCTGATGCACGAGGGTGAAGATTGCTGTCGTCGCACCGATTCCCAGCGCCAGCGTAATCACCGCCGTCGCTGTAAACGCTGGTGCCTTCCGTAATTGCCGAAACGCTTCGCGTAGGTCCGCCAGCATTCGTCCCCTCCAAAATGGCTTTGTAATCTCCAGAGATCCAGTTGCCTCCGGTACGAAAAAAGCTGCATTCCGGTTCCCTCGGGACTAAACGTCAGCCTGTCTATAGGTTGGAGAAATCCACAGGACCGTCTCCGTTTCACCCTTGCTTCGTCTTATCCCTGCTCTTTCTGTTTCTCATTCCCCTTTTCAGCAGTCTTAGCAATTAGATAGACTGGAAGAGGCAAATGAAGAATGGTGAATCGCATTTGCGATTTCCATTTTCGTCACCCCAGGGAGTATGAATGCGTAGAGCGAGCAAACGAGTCCTCATGGCTTCCCTCTTCACCATGGTTTTGGCCGGATTGAGCGGCATGGCCGCGGCGAAGGATGCCGAGGCGGATGTGTCAGGAGAGGCGAGACCCTATCATCTCCGGATGCACCACCTGCATACGGGCGAGGACATCGACGTGGTGTATCGGGTGGGCGATACCTACCTTCCGGATGCTGTCGCGAAGCTCAACTACTTCCTGCGTGACCATCGAACCCAGACGGAGAGCGACTACGATCCGAAGGAGTTTGACCTGCTGCACTCGCTAATGGCCAAACTGGGACGGCCGAACGGGGTAATCGATATCATCTGCGGCTACAGGACGCCATTGAGCAATAACTTGCTGCGGTCGCAGTCGGCTGACTCGGGTGTGGCGGAGCACAGCCAGCATATGCTGGCCAAGGCGATCGATATCCGTGTCCCCGGCGTGGCTACGAGGAGGCTGCGGGATGCTGCACTGAGCCTGCAGGAGGGTGGTGTGGGGTACTATCCGGCGAGCAAGTTTGTGCATGTGGATGTGGGGCCGGTGCGGCAGTGGTCATATGGCCGCGGCGCGGGCCGAACACGGCTGCGTTCGGTGGCCCGCTCGACGCGGCGCTCTCCGCACCGTTCTGCTTCGGCGGCATCGGGCGAATAGCATTTTGGAGATTCCAGGCGAGCCCGCTGCGGCGGGCTTTTCTATGTGAAGAGATCACAGGGCGGACTGAGGTAAACTGCGTCTGTCTATATATCTATCTATGAGCCGCGAATATTTTTCCAGCAATCCTGCGCTTCCGTTTTCCGATGCCGTCCTGGTGGATGGCAAGACCCTCTATCTCTCCGGGCGAATTGGTCTGATCCCGGGGACAACGACCGTTCCGGAGACTGCGGAAGAAGAGGCGCATCTTGTGATGCAGGACTTCCAGCGGGTGCTTGCGATGGCGGGCATGACGCTGGAGAACCTGGTGTCGGTGCAGATCTTCGCCAGCGATGTCTCGCTGTGGGAGAGGTTCAATGCGGTCTATCGCGGGTACTTCACGGGAAAGCTGCCGGCGCGGGCCTTTCTTGGCTCGGGCACGCTGTTGTTCGGAGCGCGGTTTGAGCTGCAGGGGATTGCTGCGAAGGACTAGCCGGTGGATGTCCGGTCACTGAATACAGGGTGTTGGGGACTTGAACGGGCTCGCAGGACGGCGCGGCAGATCGAGACGGACAGGCGCGCCGTGAGGTCTCTGGTGGCGGCGTTGTTCGGCGACGATACGGAGCTGCGTATGCGTTCCTCCGATGTTGCGCGCAGAATCACCGAAAATGATGTGACGCCGCTCATGCCCTATGCGGACGAGTTGGCGGGGCTATTAACAGAGCTGCCTCCCGAGGAGTCGCGCACGCGATGGCACATGGGGCTGGTGGTTCCGAGGGTGGCGCATACGCGGGACCAAAGGTTGCGTGCGGTGCGGCTGATGGAGTTGCTGATCGTTGATGAGAGCAACGTCGTTCGCTGTTCGGCGATCGAGGGGATGGGGCTGCTTGCGATCGCGGAGCCTTCACTGCGAGAGGCGGCGGAGGAGAGGATCGAGCAGGCATTGCGCGACGGGACTGCGGCGATGAAGGCGCGGGCTCGTCATGCGAAGCTGCGATGGGCGCGAGTGGAGCGTGGGAAGGGTAAGTAAAAGAGCTCAAGCTTCGGGTTACGGCCTGTGCCCGAAAAATTCTGGGCTCATGCCGTAACCCCGAAGTTGGCGACTTACTGTTTGAGCGAGGCCATGTCGATCACGAAGCGGTACTTCACGTCGCTCTTCAACAGGCGCTCGTAGGCGTCGTTGACCTGCTGGATGTTGATCATCTCGATGTCTGAGGTCACGTTGTGCTGTCCGCAGAAATCGAGCATCTCCTGGGTCTCCTGAATGCCTCCGATGCCCGATCCCGCGAGCGAGCAGCGGCCCATCAGCAGACTGAAGGCAGCGACAGGGAGAGGATTCTCCGGAGCTCCGACGAGGACCAGCGTGCCGTCAACCTTGAGCAGGTTGAGGTAGGCGTTGATGTCGTGGTCGGCGGAGACGCAGTCGAGGATGAAGTCGAAGCTGCGGGCGTGCTTCTGCATCTCGTCGGCGTTCTTCGAGATTACTACCTGGTCGGCGCCCAGGCGCTTGCCGTCCTCGATCTTGCCCGGAGAGGTGGTGAAGAGGACGACCTCCGCTCCGAAGGCATGGGCAAACTTGACGCCCATGTGTCCGAGGCCGCCGAGACCGACGATGCCGACCTTCTGGCCAGGGCCAACGTTCCAGTGCTTCAGCGGCGAGTAGGTCGTGATCCCGGCGCAGAGGAGAGGAGCGGTGGCGGCAGGGTCAAGCGTCTCCGGGACCTTGAGGACGAAGGCCTCGTCGACGACGATGCCCTCGGAGTAGCCGCCGTAGGTCATCTTGCCGGTGTGTTTGTCGGGGCTGTTGTAGGTGAGGACCATGCCTTTGTCGCAGTACTGTTCCAGCCCGCGCTTGCACTGCGGACAGGTGCGGCAGGAGTCGACCATGCAGCCGACCGCCACCAGATCGCCTTGCCTGAACTTCGTAACCGCGCTGCCGACGCCGGTCACGCGGCCGACGATCTCGTGGCCCGGAACGACCGGGTAGGCAGAGATGCTCCACTCGTTGCGTGCCATGTGCAGGTCGGAGTGGCAGACGCCGCAGAAAAGAATCTCGATGGCGACATCAGACGCCGTCGGATCGCGCCGTTCCAGCGTAAAGGGCGCAAGCGGCGCGGTTTCGGACTGGGCCGCAAAAGATCGTGTGCTCGTAGACATGTAAGCAGTTCTCCTTAGAAGGGACCTGGTCGGTCACCCAGTTCCTATCCTCTTCTCAGGGGAGGGATTTCTCCATACACAGAACT
>Ga0193742_1001943_pt1 | contig 12021 bp, 11 predicted proteins | sample L2c1metaG_FD_165511 | JGI IMG/M metagenome (GOLD analysis project Ga0193742, IMG submission 165511) | Soil microbial communities from a riparian zone of the East river system, Colorado, United States - L2c1 | ecosystem: Environmental > Terrestrial > Soil > Riparian zone | place: USA: East River... | reverse complement strand
CATAGGCGCGAAATACTTTCGCACGTGATACTTTGACCCAAAATTTACAGGATAATAAAATCCTTGCTTGCTCTGAACATAAATAGGATGTATAAGCGAATCTTGATCCAACATTGAAGCAAGTCACTTACATGGCGAGTATGTCCTACACGGATGCTGCGACCTGTCACACGACCGTAGCACCAGTTACCTTCTTTTGTGCGTACCCAAACAGGATCTTGGTCCTTCAAGTTTGATAAAAGATAAATGTGTGCAAGGTTGAGTCACGAGTGATAATTAGATTTTGGAATTTTTTTACAAACCTTGAAAGGATACTCGTATGGTTCATCAAGGTCAATGAACTTGAAATTAGACGCCGTTGGATTATATAGAGCTGTCCATGCCTCCGCTGCTGCTGGGGTGATCTGGCGTAGCTTTAAAGAGGATCCGCCTTGGGCGGAAGATTTTGCAGGGCTGCTTGTAGCGGTAGGCATTGATGTATGATTGTTGGAGGTTTCCTAAAACGTTTCCTGGACGAGCTCAGAAGGGCTGAGGAAAGATGGTTATGAAATTGATACCAATAGGCGATGCAAAAGCCCTCTTTATATAAAAACAAAAAAATCGGATGGAAGGGGGCCACGTCTTATAAAAAAAGTTGCCTTTGTTGTCGTATTCAGATCAAAAGAAGAAAAAGCAAGCGGGGGGGCCACTGGGGAGCCACCCGTCTGGAAAGGCCATTGTTTCGCTCAAAGAGGCAATTTGTGATTGTTGCATCAACCTGGAATGTGTAATAGTGCAGCCACGCCTTGTACACATGAGCCTCCAATGGGCCCTCATCCACAATTGCACATTAGCGCAAGAACAATAAGTATTGCCTGCCATCATTATAATACCGCGGCAATGCAAGATGAAATGTCATAATGAGGAAGACGGCAAGGATTCAACAGAGAGGCTGCCTGGTAGATACCACCCAAGCGCGTGTCAAATATGTCAGACAAGCCATAGAATTTCACGCCAGACCTGGCATTAAACTTTGACTTGGGAGTTTAGAAACTGGGGATTGTGGCTGTGCTCTATTTTCTAATGCTAATAGCTTCAGATGCAATTAAGGACAAATATGACTGCCTCGACTTGATGTCAAAGCCTGATGTGAACTTGGTTCGTTCTATCACACCTGTCTTCGGAACTGCGGAACTTTATAGATGGCGAACACGAACAATCTAGAGGTATGAGGAATAGTTATTTCTATGTGCTATCCAGGCCGATGATCCACACTGTTCAGCGTGCAATAGAACTTGTGAAACTCGCCATCGTCGAAGATGAAAGGCACAACTATGCCGATGCATACAAAAATTACCAGAATGCATTGGACTACTTCATGCTAGCATTGAAATGTAAGCCCCATCGAATAACCATAATATCACCTTCCATTCAATGACTCAAACTTGTTCCAGATGAGAAAAATGACAAGTCGAAGGACTTGATCAAGTCAAAGATTAATGAATATCTGGGCCGGGCGGAAATCCTGAAAGAACATCTGACGACAGAGAGACGTGGAAGAAATGCTATTGGTGTAAATGGAGGCGGTGGTGCAACTGGTGCCGTTGGGAAGCAGTGCGCGTTGCATTCCATCCGTTGTTACCCTTTCATTGACTTCGCACCGACAGGAACGATGAGGACGGTGATCAGGACCCTGAAACAAAGAAACTGCGGGCGACTTTGGCAAGTGTTATCATATCAGAAAAACCAAACGTTAGTTGGGACGAAGTTGCGGGCCTCGAAGGCGCCAAAGAGTCTTTGCAAGAGGCAGTGTTTCTGCCTATTCAATTCCCCCATCTCTTCACTGGCAAACGGACGCCATGGAGAGGTATCCTCCTATATGGCCCGCCAGGAACAGGGAAATCTTATCTAGCCAAAGCTGTGGCGACCGAGGCAAAGAGCACATTTTATAGTGTTAGTTCTAGTGACCTAGTCAGCAAGTGGCAGGGAGATTCCGAGAGGTAAGTAATTTCAGTTTTCTTGGTCAGAATTAGTTATTGAGCGATGCTAGGTTAGTGAAGAATCTATTTCAATTAGCAAGGGAATCGAAACCATCCATCATCTTCGTCGATGAGATCGACTCGCTGGCCAGCTCGCGTAATGAATCGGAATCTGAAGGGTCACGGAGAATAAAGACGGAGTTCTTGGTCCAAATGAATGGTGTAGGTCACGATGATACTGGCGTTCTTGTCTTGGGCGCAACGAATATACCCTGGCAGTTAGACAATGCCATCAAACGAAGGCATGTCCGAGTATAGCTCTTTCTATAACCAGGTTAATAAATAACTGTCTAGATTTGAGAAACGAATTTATATTCCCCTTCCTGGTCCCGAAGCACGACGACGGATGTTCGAAATCCATGTCGGGACGACTCCTTGTCAACTGGCCCCAAAGGATTACCGTACCCTAGCAGACAGGACAGAAGGCTACTCAGGATCCGACATCTCAACCGTTGTTCGTGACGCTCTTATGCAACCCGTGCGGAAAGTCATTTCTGCCACTCATTTCAAGCGTGTTGCAAACCCTGAGGCTGAAAATGGCGAACCGATAAAGTGGACTCCTTGTTCACCGGGTGATCCAAAAGCGGTGGAGAAAGCATGGTCCGAAATTGGCTCAGACGAGTTACTTGAACCACCATTGACGATCGCCGATTTCTTAAAGTCGTTGGCTAACACACGCCCAACAGTGACACAGGCTGATATTGCCAAGCATGATCAATGGACAATGGAGTCTGGTACGCGTTTTTTCATCTGCTTCAGTGCAAGCCAACTCATGCCTTTTATAATTGTAGGACACGATGGAGCATAAGAGTGTATCGTGACAAACCTATATCTGGAGATATGACCAAACGACTGTCTATTCATTCTATTCCTCACTCCCTGGGTTGTTGATATTTGGAGGTCGAGTCTAGTTAAAATCTGTATTTTTTTGCTGAAACATATTGTGGTATTGACAACTGGCTTAGATACCCCCCCACACAGACATGGTCTCCTTTGTAAAAGACTTTTGGAATCAATTTATCATAGACAAAATCCTCTTTCCGTGGGATGCTCGTGACCTGAATGCTTAGGTGCATAGGGTCAGAGCATGATATCAGTTAATCTTAAACGGGTTCCGCATAATAAGGTGCACGCACAATCTGATCTGATCGATTCCAAGCCATATGGTTCGAGTTATATCATCAACCTTTCGCAACTTGAATATATTGACGGGGCGTTGAACCATACAACAATGGCTTCTCAATGAATCCAATTACTAGGAAGTCATTGATGATAGGGAATTGCCTTATTATAATATTACAACAGTCTGCTATTACAGATTAAAACTTCCTCGAGCGGCTAATCAAGATCCGCCTTTCACTTTCGCAGTCCCTTATGACCAGTGTTTTCTCGAGATTGTCACGACGTTGGATTTCAATCAAAACATTTTTAACCGCCTCTTATCCAATCTTCTTTCATCGTGTCCAGGTCTGCACCTTGTTCTTCCGGTGATAGATATCGAAAATTAGATATGTTTGTTGACGGCTTCTTCCAGAATAGTATGATATTCTGGAGGGTGTGGTTCAGCTTCTTAAGAAGGCTGATCTACGAAACCAGGGAATCAGCCGAGTCTCCGCAGAGAAGTAAGAGATTGTCTATAAACGTAACGGTGCGGAGGTTTGGAATGTAAAAACGGTTAGGATTTGGCAAGGAGATAAAAACGATTGTAGAATCGTACGTTGGCACGTATTGCCAAAAATTGATCACTGAAGTGTTCGAGTACTTCCAGACAGGGGCAATTTTGAATTATAGTATCCAGATACGACTGCCAGGCCCCCCCAGGGCGCCTATTTCGGCGCAGGTGGCGTAGGGCCGACGCACCTTGCCTCGGAGCAAGAAGTAATCAAGGGTCGGCTCGAAGATGCGACGAAAAAAACATTGCGAATCTGAGGGTATGAATACTTTTTGAGAGTTCGTTCTAAGAGGTTCTCCAAAGATCGTCTAGAATATGATGTGACATCGATCTGGATTGTATGCAGGTTTAAAGATAGACTCAAAACAACGCGCCAATTCAGCAAGAACATTGTCATTATTTTATATTCGCTATTGAAAACGTCAATATAACTATTGAACAAGTGAACCGATTGCAGCACGAATAAATTCAAACAGAACTGACTTGAAACATATTGGGCCAACTGTGGGTTGCGGAACGGTGACGATTTCTAATTGACGGACGAGTTCCATTGTGTAGTAGGAGTTACTGCTCTTCAGATGTGGAGGGTCATCCAACGTATCATGGATTTTCAATTTTCCCCTACACGCTGCCATAGGTAATGCCAGAAAAATCTACGAAGTGAAACGGAGGTTTGTGACAGAGACCAGGCAGAGAGATGTGTCTGTGGATACGACGTTGGCTCACAACTGTGTGATGCGGGAATGGGTACAGGTGGCATATGAGACATGATTTCGATGTACATTTCATCGGGTAGAGCAGGGAAACCGCATGTGTTAACAGCTTGAGTGCTCAAAGAGGTTTGTGGTGTGGCAGCCTGAGGGACTTTAAGGCGATGTACAGCGCGCCGCTTAACATATAATATTCTGTGACGAACTACGAAAATTAAGTTAATAGATATCAGCGTCAGGAAGCTATTTGAGGAATCTCCTAGAAGCTGGAAAGACAAAGAATTAACCTGCGTATCCGAGTCGTTTCTGGCTGCTGCTTGACTCAGAATCTGTTATGTAATCAAGCGCTCCATTGACAAGTCAAGGTAATAAAACTTGACCTTGCACAAAGAAATGTGTAATCTACAGCGCCAAAACTTCTTGCTTCAACGCGATGGTTTGTGTGACCTCAGTGGTCTCAGTTAAGACTGTCAGGAAATTTTCGAGCTTATCGCGAAGTTGGACCGCAGGATCAAAGTTCGGTTTTGCTCTGAACTTGCAGCTGAAATGATACAAATGAGATCATATTTTTGAGAGCATCATGGTCAATGAAACCGTCGAAATCATCGAATACTTCCCAAGGTGGTCCTTTTCAATTTATTTTATGCAGTCTGGACCCAGCACCATTGTTGCGTACAACCAACACACCTTGCCTTGGGGTAAGATGCAAGCAAGAATTGGCTTAGAGACACCACGAAGATATTGCGAATTTGAGGGTATGAATATTTCTTGAAAGTTCGCTGAAAGATATTCTCCAAGGATCGTCTAGAACCCGAGGTGACATCAATTTGGATTGTACGTGCTACGCAGGTTCGAGAACAGACTCAAACAACGCGCCATGGCCAATTCAGTAAGGACTGTGTCAATTGAATACTCCCCAATAAATACGTCAAGGTAAGCTGTTGACAAATGCAGTATCGATTGAAAAAAAAAACTGACATGACATGTTGGACAAACTGCGGGTTGCGGACAGTGACGTTCTCCAATTGACGGACAAGTCCAACTGTGTACTTCTGGAGTGGTTTATCGTTTGCAACGCATCATGCCCCCTACTTTCATTCCCTCGCGGACCACAGTACGCTGCCACCCACGGAGCGGACGGCAGGTTTGTGGAAGGTAGGAGTGTCTCGTGCGTAGAGCGATGGATCTCTGGATATGAAGGTGAATTGATTAGTGTAGGAATGGGCACTGGTATATGGGAGATTATATTTCATCAGCTAGATAGAGTAGAAGCCACGGGTGTCAACTCGAGTGCCAAAAGAGGTTTATGGTGTGGCAGGGCCTTTAAGGCGACCGACGCGCTTTCGAGAGGCTACAATAATATACTAGGTGACGAACACGGTCGTATACAGACGCACTGAAGTTAAAAAATAATAGTTTCGGTCTCGTGAGTCAGTTATTTGGACAAGAGCTCTCTTTCGTGAGTTCCAGGTTTCTTTTTGAACATCGTTTAACATATATCTCCAAGCCAGGAGGAGGATTCCCTGACCCGCCTCTCTTGCTTACGGCACACGAGTCGAATATCTACCGCAACCGTTGAAATCCAGGTCTATTCGAGCCTGAAGAACTCATCACCTTGTACTACTTAGTAACACTCTTATGCATATTAAGTTGCTGTCGAAGTAATATAAATTACACTTGTTTCACCCATACTTTTGTAACAATAGAAAATCTTACTACGTGAACCCTGTCCCAACCTCACGTTGGTACTTCTCGATATTCTCAGGCACTCACTCTGGTAACAAGAGGGACCTCGTTTGTATTACCGACCAGAGACGATATTTAGCGGTTATCTTTCAACATAGTAACACTTACTTCGACTAATGCGTCAGTACTACGTATCTATTCTATGTAGAATATTTTTGTTGTTTTGCAGGTGAGTACTTGACTTTTGGTAGTGAAATGCCAGAATAACGTTAACTTGATGACAGGATCTCAAGATTTATGTAATTCTTTACAGATGAATTATCGACGGTGTAAGTATAGAACCCATGACACGACGAGGGCTCATTTGATACAGATACTTGGTTACCTCATAACGGTAGAAAATGTACAACAGGCAACTACAGGCCTTCCAAAAATTCAACTTCCAAAGCCGGCTTTATCAACATCTTCCTCAGTTCACCCCCGTCCCTTATGACCAGTGTTTTATCGAGATGGTCACGAAGCTGAATTTGAATCAAAATATGTTTGGCCGCTTCTATCCAACCTTCTTGTATCCCGTTCAGGTGTGCAACTGGCTCACCTGGAGACAAAGGTGGTGACGGTCTCCAAAATAGTGTGATGGTCTGGAGATGGTTCAGCTTCTGAAGCATGTCGATCTACAAAACCAGGGAATCAGCCGAGTCCTCGCAGGGAGGGAAGAGACTGTCTATACATGAGAGGGGTGTCCTCTTCTTCTTGAAAGAAATATCGTGATGGTGCGGATGCTTAGCAAGTTATCGACGATGCCTTGGGGATGTGAAAACGGTTAGAATCTTGCAATGCTGAGATAAAAACAAATATAGAATCGTACGTTTGCATATATTGGCTTCCCAAAGAAATTCATTGAAGTCTTCGAGTACTTCCAGACGAGGACAATTGTCAATTATAGTCCGCATATATGACTTGGGCGCCATTGATCGTGGCGCAAAGCCGACGCGCCTTGCCTCGGGGCAAGATGCAATCAAGGATTGGCTCAAAGAAATGACGAAAACATTGCGAATCTGAGGGAATGAATATGCTTTGAAAGTTCGTTTAAAGATCTTCGCCAAAGTTTTTCTAGAATCTAAAGTGGCGACATCGATCTGGACTGTGTGGAGGTTTGAGAATAGACTCAAACAGCGCGCCAATTCAGCAAGAACCCTGTCAAATGAATAGTCACCGATGAATATGTCAACATAACTATCACACAAGTGAACAAATTGCAGCACGAATAGTTCGGATGGAACTGACTTGACATATTGGGCCAATTGCGGGTTGCGGACGGTGACGATTTCTAATTGACGGACGAGTTCTGTTGTGTACTTTTTGAGTCCCTCTTTGTGCCAGGTGTCACGGTTGGTCAGATACGGAGTGCCTTCCAAAGTATCATCTTGTTCCCTGATTCTCATTCCCTCATGGACCTCGATACGTTGCCATAGATAACGCCAGAAAAATCTACGAAGTGAACGGGAGGTTTGTGACAGAGATAACAGTGTCTCGTGCCTCAAGCGACGTATCTCTGGATACGACTGTGACACGTAATTGATCGGTGTTGGAATGGGTATAGATGGGATATGAGACATGATTTCGAGGTATATCTCATCGGGTAGAGCAGGGAAGCCGCATGTGTTAACAGCTTGAGTGCTCAAAGAGGTTTGTGGTGTGGCAGCCTGAGGGCCTTTAAGGCGACCTATGGCACGCCGCTTATGAGGGGCCATATATTATTATTCGTGACGAACACGGTCGTGGCACTGGCGCAGTCCACAACCTTGCTCTAGTAGGTACTTGTGAAGATAGGTCACAATCAGAACATACTTCAGGTCACAGTAACGACCAGATTTCTGACATTATATCATCCACCACTTCGTCTCTTCTTATCCCACTGTTACTCTCACTTAGTAAAAGGCCAGAACAACTTGATGGTATATCCAAATTGAAGTCGGTCGTGGCACTTTCTACTGTAGTATCTGTCTCAACCCCTTGTCCCCCCCCTCAACGTTTTTTTTTGACCCCGGATTTAGGGCAGTAATTTACTGGTAAGTTACCACCCAAAATTTCTCCGACCACAGGGAGGTGTAAGTTACTGATAAGTCTTACCAAACCAGGTGTGGCCTGCATTGTTAAAAAACAGTAGTATTCAATTGTAGTAGGAATACATAGATCAACTGTACTACATCTTAAATAATGAACAAAAAACTCTGCACTACACCAACTTCTGATTCTGCTCTGTGTATGTTCCAAGCAACATTGCCTAGTTAACTTACCAGGTGTACCAGTAACTTACTGGTAACTTGATTAAAAAAACAGTTACTTACCTCAGAGCCCTATAAAATACTACAATAGTATGGATGTGACTTACAAAACTCTCAAGATTCTTTTTGAAAAAAATCAGCTCCAAGTTTCGCAGCTTGAATTCATTTATCGACTGTTTGTAGGACCCACATTGGCATATGACGAGCAAGTGTTTACTTGTGAGGAAATGATCTTATATTTTTCATCCCCGTGGGCTCCTCATGACCAGTGTTTTATCGAGGTTCGCTTTTATTAGATTTCTGACGTCAGCTGTTACTTCAGTGTTATTGAGTAGAACCCACCATAAGACCCACACGGCACAACCAGTAAATGACAAGGGTTCATTTGCTCGGCGATTAATTATGAGAAAATGATCTTATTTCATAACATTACAACAGTCTGCAAGTTGAAGCAACTTACAGACTTTCAACGTTCAAAGTCTTGCCAATCAATATTTTCCTCAGTCCGCCCTCCTTGTCCCTTATGACCAGTGTTTTCTCGAGTTTGTCACGAAGCTGAATGTCGATTAAAATATGTTTGAACATCTTTATCCAACCTTCTTTTATCCTGTCCAGGTGTGCCACTCGATCACCCGGTGATAGATGCCAGAAGTCAGGCCTATCAACTAGTGGCGGTGCCCAAAATAATATGATAGTCTGGAGATGGTTCAACTTCTTAAGAATGTCGATCTACAAAACCAGGAAATCAGCCGAGTCCTCTCAGGAAAGGAAGAGATTGTCTATACATGAGAGGGGTGTCCTCCTCTTCCTGAAAGAAATATCGTGATGGTGCGGAGGTTTGGCAAGTTATCGACGATACCTTGGGGATGTGAAAATGGTTAGAATTTTTGCAACGCCGGGGTAAAGATGATTATAGAATCGTACCTTTGCACATATCGACTTTCCAAAGAAATTCATTGAAGTCTTCCAGTACTTCCAGACGAGGACAACTGTCAATTGTAATCTGCATATACGACTGGGGCGCCCATCGTGGCGTAAAGCCGACGCGCCTTGCCTCAGGGCAAGATGCAATCAAGGATTGGCTCGAACGCATGACAAAAACATTGCGAATCTGTGGGAATGTATACTTTTTGAAAGTTCGTTCAAAAATCTTCTCCAAAGATCTTCTAGAATATAAAGTGACATCGATCTGGACTGTATGGAGGTTTGAGAATAGACTCAAACAACGCGCCAATTCGGCAAGAACCCTGTCAATTGAATATTCGCCAATGAATACGTCAACATAACTATTGACCAGTGAACAAATTGCAGCACAAATAATTCAAACAGAACTGACTTGACATATTGGGCCAATTGCGGGTTGCGGACGGTGACGATTTCTAATTGACGGACAAGTTCTATTGCATACATTTGAAGTCTTCTGTCCCGGGGGTCACTCCTGGTCAGATATGGAGTGCCTTCCAAAGTATTATCTTGATCCCTGATTTTCATTCCCTCATGGACCTCGATACGTTGCCATAGGTAACGCCAGAAAAATCTACGAAGTGAACGGGAGGTTTGTGACAGAGATAACAGTGTCTCGTGCCTCAAGCGACGTATCTCTGGATACGACCGTGACTCGGAACCGACTGATGTGGGAATAGGTATAGATGGGATATGAGACATGATTTCGAGGTATATCTCATCAGCTAGAGCAGAGAAGCCGTGGGTGTTCACAGCTTGAGTGCTCAAAGAGGTTCCTGGTGTGGTAGCCTGAGGGCCTCCTACAGCACGCCGCTTACGAGGGGCCATATATTATTATTCGTGACGAAGACGGTTGCTCAAAAGACAGTCTGGGGTGTGGGTAAAATAAATGTGGGAAAAAAACTCCACTACTAGGTATTTATACAGAGAAGAGACCCCTATATGCATATACAACAATGCCTGAGGGCTTCTCATCATACTCTTCCAGCGTAGATTTTCTTCTTTTCGCCTGTCTTGCCATCAGATAACTTGTCATCCTCGGGAACCTCCTGCTCAACTCGCCCATCTCCAGTTTCCTTCCACTTGATGTTCTGGAGTGCCTTCTTCAAAACGCTATGGAGCCAATCGTGTGTCTCGAGCTTCTCCACCTCCGCTTTTGCAGCATCCTTGTTCTCCATCTCCAACTCTTGATACCACCTTGACCCATGCCGACACCCGAATCTTGAATAAATGCACTTTAGAACATCAGAGAATGGTTTTTGTTCCAAATCAATGTCGGTAACAGCGGACCAGTCTTGCTTGAGCAACTGTACCTTATCATCCCCACCCGCCGCTAACAGGAGGGTCAAACCTTTCAAAAACCATGTATGGCAGCGTGGAGTCAACGCATTCCGAGTATATAGCAATCCATGTCAGGACGTGCACAAACGGCTTGAGGTCATCCCCAACTTTGTGTCGTTCTGAGCAATCAAACAGAGATAAACTGGAAGATTCCTTGCGACAGAAAGTCAGATCAGGCAGTTGCGTTGATCTATGTAAACCTATTGTTTTGTCGTGACACCTCGCAGTCCCTGGGCCTATGCATCTGCAGAGTTCCCAATCTATGAGTGTCCCTTTCTTCTCCTCGACAATGACAATGTTTCCCGATGAGACATCCCTGTGGAGGATCTTAGCATTTGTCGTCGCATCCCAATGTGCTTGAGAAGAACGTTCGTCAGCAATCAATGTCATGGAAATGCAGGAAAGAATTTTACCTATCAGGGCATCTGTCGCTGCATTGGCTGCCCTGTAAAGGAGAGCCTATGGTGCCAAGGATGAGACGGTAATGGTAGTGGACACGGGGCTGTGTGTCAGCTGTACTGGCGCTGAATCTCTCTGTCAGCCCAGCACACATGGTTCACATGGCCCGCTGTGATAAATGCAGCAATATTGTGAACTTTTGCTTTATGGATCTCCCGGTGGATGGCACCTTCCGGCTCATACGTCGACACCTGTCAAGCGTCCTTCAATAGGACGATTGCCCCGTCTGACAATCGTAAGCCTTGAAACATCGTGTACCACGACCGACCAAGAATATATGATTGTTAGTGAACGGCTTGCTCACGATGTAAAATGTGGTCTTCCCGGTTTCATCGTCTTTGACGGGGACTTTGTGGAGCGGATCGGCTTCTTCAGGCTTGAGATGAAGGATTTTGTGAGGTTCCTGCGCCTCAGTGCCGTCCGTGATGGGACTAAAGGTCGTGTCAATACCACGAAGGTCTTTTCCAGGCCATGTGAAAGGTGCCAGAAGAACTTAGGAAGTACAGGGTCTTCCGTTTGCGATGGCATGTTCAATTGAGGGAAGCGTTGATACTATATCCTATAGACCTGGGGGTTCGAAATTCGCTAGAGCGACGATTGGAACCTATAAAACGGCATACTTATATCCAGTTGTCAAGCTGATCATGACACTTTCTAAAAATCAGCTTTCGCAGCTTGATTGTAGGCAATTTGCAGGACGAGCAAAGGACAGGCTTCTCAGCGATTACTGATGATGATGATCATATTTCAGTCTGCAAGTTGAACCAACTACAGGCTTTCCAAAATGTCAACCTTCAAAGTTTTGGCAATCGGATTTGCGTTAGTTCACCCTTCTCGCTCCTCATAACCAGTGTTTTCTCGAGATTGTCACGAAGCTGAATTTG
>Ga0193742_1001942_pt1 | contig 12023 bp, 9 predicted proteins | sample L2c1metaG_FD_165511 | JGI IMG/M metagenome (GOLD analysis project Ga0193742, IMG submission 165511) | Soil microbial communities from a riparian zone of the East river system, Colorado, United States - L2c1 | ecosystem: Environmental > Terrestrial > Soil > Riparian zone | place: USA: East River... | reverse complement strand
CCAGAAACTTCTTCCTCGCCGGGTTCATGGAGGGGATCGCGGCCAGCTTCTCCTCGATCTTTTCCCACTCCTTCAGCGGATAAATCTCCGCCCGCTTCCCGTCCTTGCTCGTGATGTAGAACTGGGGACCGTAAAGCTCATCCACCCTGCGCTTGAACTCCGCCGGAAGCTTCAGCCGGCCTTTTTCGTCCACGCGGGTTGGGTGATTTCCCCGAAACATGACAACCTCGATACCTCTTCCAACTCATTGCTTCAGAAGGGGAAGGCCGTGGAGTTAGACTTTGTTCAAATCTTGCTTGGTCCAGTCCCTTTTGTTCCACTTTTTACCACTTCCGTCCACATAGTCTCCCAGACGAATGCCTGTGTAAAGCATGGAATTTGAATAAAAAGGGGTTATTCCCACAATGGGATGTGGATAACCCTGTAAATTGGGTTAGCTGAAAAGATAACCACTACATATTGGGCTTACGGAGTCGGTTCATATCAACTCTGTCACTTGTGGGCGCCCAGGGCATCTGGTAAGCGAAATAAAAGCGAAAACCCTTCGCTTAGCCTTCGTTTAGGACCTGCGCGCTCTTTTTCCTCTTCAACAGCCACACAAGATAAGCAAGCACGGCGAGGTTGATCAGCAGAAGGCTCAGCCGGAACCAGTTCGGGTGGCGGGTCAGTTCGAAGAGCTCCCAGGGAAGGAAGGAGACGGTCAGGATCAGGGTCAGGTATTCGGCCCAGACCTTTTCCAGCATCAGGCCGATCCCCTCGGTCAGCGCGAGCGCGGAGTAAGCAAAGGTTGCCAGGCTGATCTGCTTCAGACGGTGTGCGTCGATCAAGTCGACCTTATCGAGCAGAAGCGTGACAAATTTACTTTCCGGGTCGAACTTGAGTGCGGTCGCCAGGCGCATTACCTCGTCGCCGAGGTCTTTATGCAGCAGATGAATCGCTCCGACTCCAAGGGAGAAGAAGAGAATCGCCTTGCCCAGCTTGAAGAGACCGATCGCCAGCAGGCCGCGGTCCCGATGCCGATGTTTGTCTATCTCTTGCACGGCCGTTCCGGACTCGATCCAACTGCGATCAGTTCTTAATTCACTTTCCATTCTGATTCTCAGTTGACGGGCTTCCGGAGAAAATGTCAACGCTGCGAACAGACAGGGACTATCTCCTTCAAAACGAAGATATGATTCTCAGCTTCGTTGTACGAATCAGGAGTGCTTCGCTAAAACCCGCTCCATCAGCCGGTTCAAATAGGGTCTGGACTTCTGGAGCGCCGCCTCCGCAGTCATACCGTACTTCGCCCGCAGCGCCTCTACTTTGCCGTGTTCGATGAAGGTGTCGGGCCAGCCGATGCGGACCACGGGAACGCTCAGATCCATATCGCTGAGAGCTTCCATCACCGCCGAGCCGAAGCCTCCGGCGAGGACGTGGTCTTCGAGCGTGATGATGAGGCTCGAGCGTGAGCCGAAGTCTGCGAGGCAGGCGCGGTCGACCGGTTTGGCGAAGCGCGGATTGATGACCGCGGCGGAGAAGCCTTCGTGCTCGAGCATCTCCTTCAGACGGTTTGCCTCGGGAAGCATGGCGCCGAGGCCCAGAATCGCGACGTCCGCCCGGCCAGGATCGCTGATGATCTCGGCCTTGCCAATCTCGATCGCAACAGGCTTTGCCTTTGGTTTAACTCCAGGGCCGGTCCCGCGCGGATAGCGGATGGCGGACGGACCATCGTGCAGCATCGCGGTGTACATCATGTCCTGCAGCTCGTCCTCATCCTTGGGAACCATGTGGATGATGTTGGGCACGCTGCGGAGGTAGCTGATGTCGAAGAGGCCGTGATGGGTCGGACCGTCGTCTCCGCTCAGGCCGCCGCGATCCATGCAGAAGACGACGGGAAGATTCTGCAGGCAGACGTCGTGGACGATGGGGTCGAAGGCTCGCTGCAGGAAGGTGGAGTAGATGGCGCAGAACGGCTTGTAGCCCTTCGTCGCCATGCCAGCGGCGAAGATGACCGCGTGCTCTTCGGCGATGCCTACATCGAAGTAGCGGGTCGGATGGTGCGGGCGGAAGAGATCAAGCGCGGTTCCGTTGGGCATCGCAGCCGTGATGGCCACGACCTTCTTGTTTGCCGTGGCGAGCTTCGTGAGGCTCTCGGCGAAGATCTCCGAGTAGGTCTTCTGGCCGGCGGATTTGGTCTCGCCCGACTCGGGATCGTAGGGTCCGAGGCCGTGGAACTTCTTCTGCTTTTCGAGGGCGGGCTGGAAGCCGCGGCCTTTCTGCGTGATCGCATGCAGCACGACGGGCTTGTTCTGCTGCTTGAGGAACTTGAAGGTCTCGATGAGCAGCGGAAGGTTGTGGCCGTCGATGGGACCGTAGTAGCTGAGACCGAACTCCTCGAAGAGCATGCCGGGGCCGATGAGTCCCTTGGCGGCCTCCTCGGCCTTGCGGACGACGTGACGGGCGGCTTTGCCGCCGAACTTTTCAATCAGACCGGCGGCCTTGTCATGCAGGTTACTGAAGGTGTTGGTGGCGGTGATCTTGTGGAAGTACTCGGCGATGGCTCCGACGTTCTTGTCGATGGACCAGGCGTTGTCGTTGAGGACGATGATCATGCGGCGCGTCTGCGTGGCGATGTTGTTGAGCGCCTCAAAGGAGATTCCGTTGGTGAAGGCTGCATCTCCGGCGAGGGCGATGACATGCTCTTTGCCACCGGCGAGGTCGCGCGCGACAGCCATTCCGAGAGCGGCCGAGAGAGCGGTTCCTGCGTGGCCTGCACCGTAGCTGTCGTGCTCGCTTTCGGTACGGAGCATGAAGCCGTTGAGGCCGTCGGGCTGGCGGATGGTGTGGAAGCTATTTTCACGCCCGGTAAGAAGCTTGTGGACGTAGGCCTGGTGGCTGACGTCGAAGACGAAGCTGTCGGCGGGGGTATCGAAGACATAGTGCAGAGCGATGGTCAGCTCGACGACCCCGAGGTTGGGGCCGATGTGGCCTCCCGTTTTGGCGACCACAGTAATGAGGCGCTCACGAATCTCTTCGGCGAGGCCTTCCAGCTCAGCCAACGAGAGCTTCTTTACATCGGCTGGCGACTTTATCTTCGCTAAAATCCCGTCCATCTGGCCGCTTCCTAATTTGCGATTGATTCTTCGGATTGGACGCCGCTTACCACGGTGAGACTCTTTCGGTCTCTTTACATCTCCTCGACAATCTCTAAGTATAACGTTGCTCCGGGCGTTTCGTTATCAGCCCTACCCCACCCCGCCTCTTTTTATGCAAAGTCTTCATTTAATTTGACTTAGCTTTGGACTAAGTCCGTAAAGTATTGAAAATAAATACGTTACATGCAGAATATTGATAACAGGTGCTTTATAGAAATAAAGCCTCAGGATTCCCTGAGGCTTTATTTCTCTACTTTTATTTTAACGAATCGGGAGGGGTGGATCGGCAACTCCCATGCGCTTTGGTTTGTTCGGCTTAGGGGCCTTCGGGACTTGACAGGGTTTGGGGGAGGGATGTCCAGGAGCAGGGCCGCCTTTGAATAGGTGATAACCACAGGTCCTTCGACTGCGGGGTTCGCTAGCGCGAACCCCTTCGCTCAGGATGACACTTTCTCGGTAAGCTTTGCGCCGGGCGCGCGACGGTTGCGGTTCAGACCTGTGAGTAAGGCGCGGGGGTGAGGATGAGGTTATCGACGTTGCTGACGGTGGGCTCGAAGTTGTAGCGCGGATCGGCACCGAGTTTCTTCCAGTCCGGATCGGCGTTGAAGCGCGCCCAGCCTGCGTCGAGAGCGGCGAGATCGGGAAAGGAAAGCATGTAGGTGAGCTTGGGCAGGTTGGGTCCGACGAGGCCGTCGGCGAAGAAGACGTTGTCGCAGCCGGAGCGGCGGAAGAATTCGAACTCACCGTGGTGGAACATCTCGACCTTGCGGATGTGATCGAGGGGAGTTGCGCTCTCGTAGGTGCGAAGCTGATAGATGCGCTTGGAGGCCTTGGCGGGAACGGTGAGCTTGGGATAGCCCTCGAAGGCTTTGAGCAGGGTGCTTTCGATGCGCTGGAACGGAGGCTCTTTGGCGGGGGCAGTCCAGAATGGCTCGGCGGCCTTGAGGAACACTTCGTCTTTGGCGAGGAGGAGATCGACGTCGACGACGGTCTCGAGTTTGGTTCCCGGGATGAGGATGTAGGTCGTGGGGGTTTGCGGGCCAAACTGAACCTTGAAGGCCCCGATGGAGTTGAGGCCGAGGCGATTGAGGGCGGGGATGAGAGCGGAGGAGAAGAACTGGTCGGAGAGCTTGCCCTGCGGTCCGTTGCGCAGAGTGTACTTGCGAAGTTGATAGTACTCACGGGGCCCGGAGGAGGCTGGGGCCTGCGCCGAGACGCGAGGAGCAAGCGCCGCAGCCGAAGTGGCGAGCGCTGCGGTGAGGAAGTTTCTTCTTTGCACGTTTCGATCTCCAAAACTAAGGTTCGTGGCGGTCTTCCGCCCTGGTCTGACAGTCTAACCGATGCTGTTGAAAGATTGGTTCCCCCTGGGCAGCGGTGCTCTACTCCGAGGCTCCTTCCAGAACCGTCTCGCTCACTGGCTCTGCTCCGAACTCGCCCTCCCACTTTGCCACGACGGCCGAGGCCAGGCAGTTGCCGACTACATTGACGGTAGTGCGTGCCATGTCGGCCAGGGCGTCCACACCCAGCAGGACGAAGATGGGTTCGGTGGGCAGCCCGAAGGTGGCTGCGGTAGCAAGCAGCACGACGAGGGTGGCGCGGGGGACGCCAGCGACGCCCTTGCTGGTGAGCATGAGGGTGAGCATCATGACGACCTGCTGGCCGAGGGAGAAGTGGCGTCCGGCGGCCTGGACGACGAAGATGCTGGCCGCGGCGAGATAGAGCGTGGAGCCGTCGAGGTTGAAGCTGTATCCGGCGGGGATGACGAAGGCGACGATGCGGCGGGGGACGCCGAGGGCCTCCATGCACTCCATGGCGCGGGGAAGTGCGGCCTCGCTGGTGGAGGTGGCGAAGGCGATGGTGGCGGGCTCGGCGACGGCGCTGAGGAAGCGGCGGATGGGCACGCCGAAGAGAAGCGCGGCGGGGAGCAGGACGAAGAGGCCGAAGGCGAGGAGTGCGCCGTAGATGGTCAGGAGCAGCTTGCCGAGGTTGACCAGAACACCGAGTCCCATGTGGCCGACGGTGTAGGCCATAGCCGCGCCGACGCCAATGGGAGCGAAGTACATGACGATGTTGGTGAAGCGGAACATGGTCTCGCTGAGACCTTCGCAGAGCTGAAGGACGGGCGCTCGGCGGGATTCGCTGAGGCCTGCCAGGGCGATGCCGAAGAAGACGGCGAAGACGGCCACCTGGAGGATCTGGCCTTCGGCGACGGATTTGGCGATGTTCTCGGGAAAGACGTGGAGGAGGAAGTCCTGCCAATGGGTGGCGGGCGGAGTGGCAGCCTGGACTGCCTCGGCCACCGTAGAAGGCACAACCGTGAGGCCACGTCCGGCCTGGCTGAGGTTGATGGCGATGAGCCCGACGACGAGCGCGAGCGTGGTGACGACCTCGAAGTAGATGAGGCTCTTGATGCCGATGCGGCCGACTCCCTTGAGGTCGCCGTGGCCGGCGATGCCGGTGACGAGGGTGGCGAAGATAAGCGGAGCGACGATGGCCTTGATGAGGCGGAGGAAGATGTCGCTGAAGACGCGGAGCGAGACGGCGAAGTGGGGGGCATCGAAGCCGAGTTCGGCCCCGGCGACCATGGCGACGAAGATCCACGGGGTGAGGGTACGGCGGCGCGTGGCGAAGGCTCCAAGCAGGGCTATGGCGATCCAGCGAAGAGAGAGTGCGGCGAGGGGCGAGGCGTGGAAAGACGCGATCGCGATGCCGGTGGCAAACAGGAGGCCAGAGGCAGCTAAAAGAATCTGTTCGGAGCGCGTTCTCACTTCGCGAAATATATCAGTTGGCACGGGACTGCCTTGCCGGATCGCAGAAAAATCTCCCCACGGCGTTTCTTGGTATAAAGGGCTTTGCCCCTGATGAGGGCCCGTTCGGGATCCGGCTGTGCTTCGTTCCTCTCTCTGAGACAACCTGATCCGGACAAAAGGGACGGCGAACCTGTCCCGAAAAAAGCTGCGCGAGGTTTGAAGTATGCGGAAACAATATCGGTCGATCCATCTGCTCATCCTGCTCATCGCTTCTTCGCTACTGTTTGCGGCAACGTGCCGGACGGAGGCCCAGATGCCTTCTCCTCCGGCATCGCTCGATGGGCTGGGGCAGAAGGGGCCGACTCTGAGCCCGCTGTCGCAGCCGACGCTTTCACCGGGGGTGATCTTGCTGATGGAGCTGGAAGGACGGTTTGCCCAGGCGGTGGCGGCGGGCGGAGGCAAGGCCTTTGCGCAGTGGTTTGCCGATGACGCCGTGGTGCTGAACAACGGACAGCCCGCAGTCCTTGGACGCGGAGCGATTGCGGCGCAGGCTCAGTGGGACACGAAGGATTATCAACTGACCTGGGTTCCGCAGGGGGCCCAGATGGGGCCTTCGAACGACATGGGCTTCACCTGGGGACATTACGAAGGTCACTCCAAGGACAAGAACGGCCAGCCGGTGGTGATTTCGGGGCGTTATATGACGGTGTGGAGGAAGTTACCGGACGGCAACTGGAAGGTGGCCATGGATGCGAGTTCGAACGAGCCGCCCGCCACAGGTGACTGCTGTGCCCTACCGAAGCCGTAGTCCCCTCCGCAGCAGGTGACTGTGTGCTTACCAAAGCCGTAGACGGCGCTACCCCTTTCGTTGGATATCCCATATATCCCTTCCTGCCTAGGATTTAGCTGCACGCAATGAACGCTCTCCTGGTCAAAGACGAAGCCCAGCGAAATCTGGCCGCTGAACCCGACGATGCGCTGAACTCCGCCGCAGATCCGATTCTGGACGACCTTGCCGGACTTGCAGCCCAGATCTGTGAAACTCCTCTGGCGCTGGTCTGTCTTGTCGGCAAAGAGGATCTGCAGGTGAAGGCGGCCTGCGGTATCGTCACGACGACCCTGGCCGCGGGAAGCACACCGTGTGCGATGGCGGTGCTGGGCGATGCGGTCTACGAGATCTCCGACACGCGGCTGGAGCCGGAGTTCGAGCCGGAGGGTGTACTGCTCGAAGGGCAATCGTACTGTTTTTACGCCGCCGCTCCGCTGACGACCTCCGCGGGGGAAAATATCGGAACTCTCGCGGTGTTCGATGCGCATCCCCGGCACCTGACGGAGGCCCAGAGCAGCGCCCTGACGACCCTGAGCCGACAGGTGATGGCGAGGCTCGAAGGCAATGAGCGGATTCGGCAGATGAAGCGGACCGAGCTGACGCTGCGCGAGAGCGAGGCGCAGTACCGGCAGCTGGTGGAAAGCTCGCTCGGCATCGTCTTCACGCATGATCTCGAGGGGCAGCTGCTCTCGCTGAACGCGCACGGCGCGTCCATGTTCGGGCGCAGCGTGGAAGAGATGGCCGGACTTCCGCTGGAGAAGTTCGTTCCCACAAAGCGGCGCGCGGCGATCCGCGACTACCTGGAGACGATTGTGGCGGACGGCGAGGCTCAGGGCCTGCTGCATCTTGTCCATACCGATGGCGAGATTCGCGTGACCGCGTACAGGAACCGGCTGATCGCGGTTCCGGGAAGAGCGCCGTATGTTCTGGGCTTCGGGGTCGACATCACCGAACAGGTTCGCGCGGAGAGAAAGCTGCGCACGCTGACACGGCAGTCGAACTCGATTCTGGAGTCGGTGGGCGACGGCATCTTCTGCATCGATCTGGCAGGAAGAGTCACTGTGGCGAACGCGGCGGCGGTCCAGATGCTCGGCTACAGCCAGGAGGAGATGCTGGGAAGAGTGATGCATCCCCTGATCCATCACACGAGAGCCGACGGAACGGCGTATCCGGAGGAGGAGTCGCCGATCCGCAAGAGCCTGTTGAGCTTCGGAACGACGCGTGTGCGGGATGAGATCTTCTGGCGCAAGGATGGGACATGCTTCCCGGTGGAGTATGTGGCCAGGCCACTGGTCGATTCGACCGTGAGCGAGAGCGAGGAGACTCGCGCCCTGGGCGTGGTGGTCGCGTTTACCGACACGACCGAACGTCGCGCGCTGGAGCGGATGAAGGACGAGTTCATCTCGACGGTCTCGCACGAGCTGCGGACACCGCTGACCTCGCTGCGGGGAGCGCTGGGCCTGCTGCAGGGAGGAGCCCTGGAAGCGCGGCCGGAGAAGTCGCAGCATATGCTGGAGATCGCCATTCACAACACGGACCGGCTGGTTCGGCTGGTCAATGACATTCTGGATCTGGAGCGAATTTCGAGCGGAAAGAGCGAGCTGCACCTCGCGAACATCCGCGCCGGCGAGCTGTTGCGCAACGCTGTAAATTCCTACAGGATGCTAACGCCAGGGCTGAGCTCGCGAATCCTCTTCGCGGCGGTGGATGTGAGCATATGGGCCGACCCGGAGCGGATTCTGCAGGTGCTGCACAACCTGCTCTCGAACGCAGTGAAGTTCTCCACGCCTGACGGGGAGATTCACCTGAAGGTGCAGAGCCTCGACGATCAGGAGGTGCTGTTCCAGGTCATCGATAACGGCTGCGGGATTCCCGCCGACAAGCTGGAGCGGATCTTCGACCGCTTTCAACAGGCAGACGCCTCGGATTCACGCGCCCTGGGCGGAGCTGGTCTGGGCCTGACCATCTGTAGCAGGATCATCAACCAGCATGGCGGTCATATCTGGGCCACCAGCGTGCCGGGCAAAGGCACGACCGTCCACTTCACACTGCCGACCAGGCCGCGGACTAATCTGCGATAAAGGTCAGGCTCAACGTCTCTTACTCGTCGTTTTCACGCAGCTTTGCGATGACCGAGAAGTCCTCGAGGGTTGTCGTGTCGCCCTTCACCTCGCCGTTGGTGGCAAGCTCGCGCAGGAGACGGCGCATGATCTTGCCGCTGCGGGTCTTGGGAAGCGTGTCGGCAAAGCGAACATCGTCGGGACGGGCGAGCGCGCCGATCTCCTTGGCGACCCACTGACGAATCTCCTGCTTGAGCTCGTCGGAGGCGGCATGACCCTCCTCGAGGGTGACGAAGGCGCAGATGGCCTGACCTTTGAGATCGTCCGGGCGGCCCACGACGGCAGCCTCTGCAACCTTTGGATGAGCGACCAGGGCCGATTCGACCTCCATGGTTCCCAGGCGGTGGCCACTGACGTTGAGAACGTCGTCGACGCGGCCCATCAGCCAGTAGTAGCCGTCGGAGTCGCGTCGGGCACCGTCACCGGTGAAGTAGCTTCCGGGAATCTCCGACCAATAAGCCTGCTCGTAGCGCTCGGGATTGCCGTAGACCGTGCGCGCGAGAGAGGGCCATGGGGTGCGGAAGACGAGAAGGCCTCCCATGCCGTCAGGAACGGGGTCGCCCTCTTTTGTAACGACCTCGGGAACAATTCCGAAGAAGGGCCGCGTGGCCGAGCCGGGCTTGGTGGAGACGGCGCCGGGAATAGGCGCGATCATGATGGCTCCAGTCTCGGTCTGCCAGTAGGTATCGACGATAGGGCAGCGCTCCTTGCCGATCTCGCGGTGGAACCACATCCACGCCTCGGGATTGATGGGCTCACCAACGGTCCCGAGCAGGCGCAGCGAGGCGAGCGAGTGCTTGCGGACGTGCTCGGTTCCCCACTTGGTGAAGGCGCGGATGGCGGTGGGGGCGGTGTAAAAGACCGAGACCTTGTGTGCGTCGACGATCTTCCAGAAGCGGTCGCACTCCGGCCAGTTGGGCGCGCCCTCGTACATCAGTACCGTGGCTCCGTTCTGCAGCGGGCCGTAGACGACGTAGCTGTGGCCGGTGACCCAGCCGATGTCGGCTGTGCACCAGTAGACGTCGTCGTCGCGCAGATCGAAGACGTACTTCGAGGTCAGGTAGGTCTGGACCGCGTAGCCTCCGGTGGTATGGAGCAGTCCCTTGGGCTTGCCGGTCGTGCCGGAGGTGTAGAGAAGATAGAGCGGGTCTTCGGCATCCATCCATTCGGCCGGGCACTCTTTTTCGGCGGCGAGCATGGACTCATCCCACCAGACATCGCGCCCGGCCTTCATCGAAACCGGAGTCCCGCTGCGGCGATAGACCACGACATTTTTGACCGTGGGGCACTGCTCCAGCGCTTCGTCGGCGATCTTCTTAAGATTGATCTCGGTCCCGCGACGGTAGGACGTGTCCTGGGTGATGAGGGCGACGCAGGCGGAGTCGTTGACGCGATCGACGATGGCGTGCGCCGCGAAGCCCCCGAAGATGACGGAGTGCACCGCGCCGATCCGGGCACAGCCGAGAAGGGCTATGGCGAGCTCGGGACACATCCCCATGTAGATGGCGACGCGGTCGCCCTTCTGAACTCCAAGCCCCTTGAGGACATTGGCGAAGCGCTGCACCTCGGCGTGCAGGTCGGCGTAGGTGAGTTTTCGAACTTCTCCCGGCTCACCTTCCCAGAGCAGCGCGACCTTATCGCGACGAGCTCCTGTGGCGTGACGGTCCACACAATTGTGCGAGAGGTTGAGCTTGCCTCCGGTAAACCACTTTGCTCCGAAGCCGGAGCCGTCACGGCCAGGTTCAAGAACGCTGGTCCAGGGAGCGAACCACTCCAGTTCGGAGGCCGCCTCGGCCCAGAACTCTTCCGGCTTTTCGATGCTGCGGCGATACATCTGCTCGTACTGCTCGAGGCTGGAGATATGAGCCTTGGCGCGGAACTCCTTTGAGGGCTCAAAGACCCTGTTCTCCCGCAGGCTCGAATCCAGATTCGCCGTTCCTTCCGCAATCACCGTCACGCAACATCCTCCGCAGAATTTCAGTAATAAAAAGGTACGCTATGGCTTATACGAGGGGCAACAAGAGGCTAGGACAAATGTCCCGGAGCTGAAAGGAAGCTGGAAGATTTCTTTACTTTTTTTGTTAATTTTTCGAGCCTTTCCGCGAAAAAGGCCTGCCAGCGAGGACGACAGCAGTGAAGATTACATACACCGACCGTTGCGTCTACCACTCTGCTAGAGGGACGAATAGACTCTAGACAGAATGTCCTCCACAACATTGTTCTGGTCCGGCGGCATCGGTTTCTTTATCGGCTTTTTCTTCGGCGTGGGCTGCGCGCTGGCCGTGATGTACTCGATCTACATGGGTGGATACCGCGCGGCCATTCGCGACTCCAAACTCGCCGAACCGCCGGAACGCTATCGAACAGCGTTGAAGAAGGTGAATTCACTCCAGAACAGCAAAAATGCGCGCTTGTAGAACCCATTGGGCCCCGGTAGTCTTACAAAGTCGTCAGCCTTTCCGGTTGCCGATCTCCGGGTCCCCGTTCCGCTTCGCCAAAAAAGACAGGGCGGGGACCTGTACTCTCCTTTCAATCATTCCTTTCAACCCTTTCAGGAAACTTCTTCGAAAAATCCCCTTGCCTCGGATATAGGACTGAATTAGTCTTTATTCAACTGATGTAGATCCTGGGCTTGGCGGTCTTTCTGGCGAAGCAACCGGCCCCACAAGAGATCCGTAACGCATCTTGAGACATTCGGCGAGATGGTGAAGCGGCGCGGTTGCCTTCGCCCTCTTGCGTCCGAAAGGCGATTTTTATGGCGATGTACCGTAGCTTCCCTGTTGTTTTTGCTCTCCCTGGCATGCGCTGCCGGACCTCTTCTCTTCGGCAGCGCGCCAGATCCGGTGCTCCTGATCGCTCCCGCATGCTCGACGAACGCGGCCCGAAATATCGCTTCTGAACTGCGAGCAGACGAGATGAACTTCTTTCAGAATGCGCTGCATCATCCACGAAAGCTTTGGCTGCGCCGGGCGCTCTTCCAGGTTCATCTCTGGGCAGGCGTTCTGCTGTCGCTCTATCTCGTCGTCATTGCGTTGACCGGAGCGATCCTGGTGTTCGAGGAGGAGCTTACTTCGATTACCCTGCCAGCCGGGTTACACGACTACGATGCAAAGAGCGTGGCGCCCGTCACTACGCTGGTCGACAACTTCCGTTCCGCATATCCGGCAACGAAGATCGAATACCTTAC
>Ga0193742_1001941_pt1 | contig 12027 bp, 6 predicted proteins | sample L2c1metaG_FD_165511 | JGI IMG/M metagenome (GOLD analysis project Ga0193742, IMG submission 165511) | Soil microbial communities from a riparian zone of the East river system, Colorado, United States - L2c1 | ecosystem: Environmental > Terrestrial > Soil > Riparian zone | place: USA: East River... | reverse complement strand
ATGTCCAGCGTCTCCCATCGCCAGGCGCGTAACCTCGAAGACGCCACTCCTGTCACACCGATCCACATTCTGCCCAGCGTTCTGCTCGAAGGCCCCTCCCAGTCCACCTGGAACGTCGTCGCTGATCGCATCCATGCCTCGCTCCAGTCTGGCAACGACACTCTCGTCGTCCTCGATGCCAACGAGTGGGTCGATCTTCAGGAGCGACGGCGCCTTACCGACGCTCTCGGACTCATGCTTGCTCCCCAGGCCACCCTCGTGGGGGGCCTGGTCGCCACTGGCGGCGAGACTGCGCGCGCCATCCTCGACGGCTGGGGCATCGCTTCGCTCTTCATGCTCGGCGAGCTCGAACGCGGCCTGCCCTTCTCCTTCGCCCGCATCGATGGCCGCCCCCTGCCCCTGCTCACCAAGGCCGGAGCCTTTGGCAGTCAGGAGACACTGGTGTCGTGCTGGCGCTTCTTCACCAGCCTGTTGCGTGAGCAGGACTACGCCACCGTAAGGAAGCTCCTATGATTCCCGTCATCGCCATCACCATGGGCGACGCCGCCGGTATCGGGCCCGAGGTCATCGTCAGGGCCCTCGCCCATCCCGAGGTCTACGAAAAATGCCGTCCCGTCGTCATTGGCGACGCCAATCGCCTCCGTCAGGCCCAGGGGATCACCGCATCTCCCGTTAAGATTCACCCCATCGCGCCCCAGGCCATCTCCCAGGCCGGCCTTCAGCCTGGCACCGTCGACTGTGTCGATCTCGCCCTCATCCCCCACGACCTCCCCTGGGGAAAGATCTCTCCCCTCGCCGGCGACGCCGCCTTCCGCTACCTCGAGCTCGCCGCCCAGCTCGCCATGCAGGGTTCCGTCCAGGCCATCTGCACCGCCCCGCTTAACAAGGAAGCGCTCCACGCCGGCGGCCACCTCTTCCCCGGCCATACGGAGCTACTCGCCTCGCTCACCGACGCTGGCGAGGTCTCGATGATGCTCTCTACTCCGCGCCTGCGCGTCGTCCACGTCACCACTCACATCGGCCTGCTCGACGCCATCGAGAAGATCGAGCCCGGGCTCGTCGAGCGCACCATCGCCCGCGCCCACACCGCGCTCGTGCAAAGTGGAATCGCCAATCCACGCATCGGCGTCTGCGGCATCAACCCCCACGCCGGCGAAAATGGTCTCTTCGGTCGAGGCGAAGAGGCCTCCAAGATCGCCCCCGCTGTCGAAGCTTGCCAGAGACGTGGATGGAACGTCGTCGGGCCCCTCCCCGCCGACACCCTTTTCTTCCTTGCTCAACGCGGGGATTTCGATGTCGTCGTTGCCATGTACCACGACCAGGGTCACGGACCCATCAAGGTCCTCGGCCTCGAGCTCGGCGTCAACATCACCCTCGGCCTCCCCGTCATCCGCACCTCCGTCGACCACGGCACCGCCTTCGACATCGCCGGAACCGGTAAGGCCGACGAACACAGCCTCGTAGTAGCAATCCACCAGGCCGCCCAACTTGCAGAACGCACCTGACCTCTCCGGAGAGGCTCTGGTGCAAACTCTGACCCAGCTTGAGCTGTTGCTCCCGAATCTTCTCTACAAGAAGCTCGATGCCGTTGATGGTTATCGTCGCGGTCTCATATCTCTTAAGGTCGAACCACTTCCTGCACGTTCCTGACCTATTTCTTGAATAAATTCGAATCTCGATCGGATGGTCGAGCACAAAAAAGCGAGTCGTAGATTCCGGCAGGAGTTCAGTTTTCTTACACCGCCTGGCATCGCCGGGCATCCGCTTGTGGGGATCGCTGAACATGTGAGTTTTGCGCATCGTTCGGCGTGCACAATGGGTCGCGTCGTCCAGTACGAACCAGGCGAATAGCCCGATGAACAGCGGGAAGCGTGAGATCTTTCTGCTCAATCCTCCATAAACCTCACCAACGATAGCGGATGGGATCGCAGCCGAGCATACGACTTTTGACGTTTGATGGGGCGACCCTTCTTAGCTCATCTTTTCCGAGGAGCGAACAGCGAAACAGACATATTCCTGGCATGGGGGACGTCCATGGAATGTTCATGGATAAAAAATATATATCACTTGCAAAAGAATTGATTGACAAAGAACAGTTGCGTTGCCTAGGCTTTTTCCCGACCTGACATCAGTCTGTCTGTTGTCGCGAGGAGAGGTAAAAACAAAATGCATTTGATCGATAGGAACCGGTATATCCGGTGGAGCTGTCTCCTCATACTTGGCCTGTTTCTGATCAGCTGCGAACTTTGCGATGCTTACGCGCAGATCTCATCGGCTGCGGTCAACGGCACCGTGCGCGACCAGCAAGGCGCAAACGTGCCCAATGCCACCATCACACTGCGGAACACCGCCACCTCCGTGGGGAGGTCCTCGACGACCAATGAGGGCGGAAATTATTCGTTCCCCAGCGTCACTCCCGGCCGGTACACACTGATCATCTCGGCTCCTTCGTTCCAGACCGAGCAGATCAGCGCCTTCGATGTCGCCATCGACCAGGTCATCTCCATGAACTCGAGCCTCAGACCCGGCGACGTAAAGGTGGCCGTCATGGTGGAAGCCGAGGGCGTGCAGATCGAGAGCTCCACCTCCCAGCTCGGCTCCGTCATCGAGCAGAAGAAGGTTCAGGATCTCCCCTTGAACGGTCGCAACTTCACCCAGCTGCTCACCCTCACTCCGGGAGCCACGCCCGTCTCCGTCGGTCAGAACTCGGACGGAGCCAACACAGCAGTGACGCAGGGCTCGACCTTCTCCTTTCCTTCCATCAACGGGCAGCCGAACCGCTCCAACCTCTACCTCGTCGACGGTATGAACGACAACAACGCCTGGTACAACACCTACGCCGTCGCTCCCGTCGTCGATGCCATCCAGGAGTTCAAGGTCAACTCGCACAACGACGCGCAGTACGGCCAGGTCACCGGCGGCGTCGTCAACGTCGCCACCAAGTCCGGCACCAACGCTTACCACGGCGCCATCTGGGACTACATCCGTAACAACGCCTTCGACGCGCAACCCTACTTTTCCGCTCTCTCCGTCTACCACCTCAATCAGTACGGCGGCGTCTTCGGAGGCCCGCTCAGCATCCCGCACCTCTACGACGGCCACAACAAGACCTTCGTCTTCTTCTCCTACGAAGGCACCCGCTTCAGCCAAGGCAACGGCATCTACTTCCTGCAGCCCACTGCCGCGCAGCTCGGCGAGAGCACCTGGGGCGGACCGCAGGACCTCGGCGTAGGTGACTTCAGCACCGGCACAACCGGCGTCGCCGGCTGCGCCGACAAGACCACAACCAGCATCTCCGCCTGTCAGCTCTACAATCCCACGGTTGCCAACTCGGCCTCCAACCGGCCAGCCTTCACCGGCAACCAGATTCCCGTATCCCAAATGGACCCCCGCTCCGTCGCGCTGGTCCACAAGATCTTCTCAGCCCCCGTCACCGTGCCCGGCTTTGCTCCGACGCAGTACAACGGCGTGATCACTACTCCCACGCGCCAGACCACCCACAACTACAGCGCACGCATCGACCAGCACATCGGCGACAAGGACTTCATCTTCTTCCGCTACTCCGGTGTCACGCTCAACACCAACGCGCCGGCAGGCAGCACCGGCAGTGCGATGCCTCACCTGTTCACGCTCACCGATCTTCCGGCTGAGCAGTACGGCATCAGCTGGATGCACGTCTTCAGCCCCCGCACCAGCATGCAGGTCCAGTACGGCCGCACCCACGTCGGCTACAACCCAACTACTCTGTTCGATATCTCCAGCCCCGACCTCCTCTCCACCTACGGCGTGGACCCCTCCTTCTCCAACTACGTGGGAGGCGTCTCCCTCTTCCCCTCCATCGGCCTCAACGGCTACTTCAGCGGCGGCGAGAGCAGCACGCCCTCAAAGAACCTCTCCAGCCTTCACGAGTGGAAAGGGCAGGTCATCCACACTTTGGGCCGTCATCAGGTCATCTGGGGAGGGGGTTGGGACCAGGCCAACTTCGAGCAGTATCAGCGCAACGGCTCCATCACCTTCAACGGAGCCTCCACCGGCAACTTCACCGGCAATCCCGGCTCCACCGTCAACTCTGGACAATCCACGCAGTCCGGCAACCCTCTCGCCAGCTTCCTGTTGAACTATCCTTCGAACTTCAACTTCCGTAACGTGCTCATCACCGAGCGTCCCGGAGGCATCGCCTCCGCCTTTGTGCAGGACTCCTTCAGGATGACATCCACCCTCACCATCAATATCGGCGTTCGTTATGACCGCGCCGTCGTCCCGCAGTACGGCACCGACGCCTCCATCGGCCAGCAGGGCTCCATCGAGACCGGAGACTTCGACTTCACCACCGGCAAGTACATTGTCCAGGTACTGCCGCCCCTCTGCTCCGAGCGCGGACATGCTCCCTGCCTTCCCTCGGGCACCCTTCCCGCTAACGTCATCGTCTCTCCCAATCGAAAGATCCTGAAGGGAACCAAGACCAACGTCGGCCCGCGCCTGGGCATCGCTTACAGCGTCAATCCAAAGATCGCTCTCCGCGCCGCCTTCGGCATCAACTACGACAACTGGTCCACCATCGTGCAGCTTCCACAGAACTTCCAGGGCTCCTGGCCTGACGTCGGAACCCGCGCTCTGGATAACACCAACACCCCTGGCAACACCTACACCTCCGCGCAGAACCCCTTCGGCTCCAACTCCGGTAGTGTTCCCGCGGCCACCCCGTTCGACGACAGCAACGTCAACTACTTCGTAGACCCCAACATCAAGAACCCTTACTCCGAACAGTGGAACCTCGGCATCGAGCAGCAGCTCGCCGACTCCACCATCCTCTCGCTCAACTACGTCGGGTCGCAGGGCCACCGCACCGACATCGGTGGCTACACCAACATCGGCCTGCCCGGTCCCGGCGCCTCCTTCGCCGCCCGCCGCGCCGCAGGCACCGCCGGACAGCCCTTCCCCTACACCGTTCCCAATCGCTGGGACAGCTCCAACGGAAACTCCAACTACAACGGCCTGCAGGCCTCCCTGCTGCGTCAGTTCCACAACGGCATCGGCTACACCGTCGCCTACACCTGGAGCAAGGCCCTCGACTCCGGCCAGTCCGGGTGGTTCGGCGTCGAAGGCAACAGTCTGCAGAACCGCTACGACCTACGCGGAAGCCGCAGCGTCGCCGCCTATGACATCCCTCACATGCTCGCCGTCGGCATCAACGGCGAACTCCCCTTCGGCAAGGGAAAGCGTTTCTACACCGGCAATCACTTCACCGACTTCGTCCTCGGCGGATGGCAGGTCAATACGATCTTCACCGCGCGCTCCGGCCAGCCCTACAGCATCACCGCAGACGGCGACATCGCCAACGTCGGCAACGGAAGTACCTACGAACGAGCCAACCTCGTCGGCAACCCCACCCTCGACAACCCATCTTCGGCACAGTGGTTCAATACCGCCGCCTTCGCCATTCCCTCCAGCGGAAACTATGGCGACTCGGGACGCAACATCCTGCGCACCCAACGCCTCTGGGACCTCGACACCTCCGTCTTCCGCGCCTTCCCACTCTGGCGCGAGACGCAGTTGAACCTGCGCGCGGAATCTTTCAACGTCGCCAACCACCCCACCCTGGGGACCCCAGGATCGACGATTACCTCACCCGCAAGCTTCGGCAAAGTGACCAGTGTGATCGGCAACCAGCGACTGATGCAATTTGCTGCCAAAATCAGTTTCTGATGCGCAGTCATAAAGACTGGATGAATCGGTCAATTTAAGAGGGATGGGATTCATGTCTTCTGACGCGACAGACTATAACAACGGTTCTGATGCGGTCGTTCGCGTATGCCATGCTCCAGTCGCGATGGGCTCCTGGACGGGATTACATCCTCTTCGCGACCGACGAGATCGCGCCTGACCTCTTCAACTTCAACAACTCGCCGCTCAATATCGTGGGCCTGCGAAACGACAAAACAAAGCTCGGCGTCTACGCGGACTGGAAAACGAGCCCAATGACTCCCGGGCGGAACAGGGCTACGATGAGCTGACACAGAACCTCATCCCAATGAACTCCAGCAGACTCTGCCCGGTCCTCTCGCTGCACAATAGCTCAAATCGAAGATCGCTCACATCGCCTTCCGCGATCTGATCAAAAATCTTCCGGAGAGCGTCTGGGAAAATGGAGGACTCACAACCGAACTCGGCTACGGAGGTCCTTCTAGAGGAGCAGCACACCGGGCATACGCACCCACCGTGCGTATGCCCGAATCTGCTGTTCGTCCCATCACAAGGACACGATTCGCGTCGCTGTAATTCAGCATTACAGCCTCTCACTCCTCAACCGCAGCGCATTCGCAATCACCGAGACCGAGCTGAAGCTCATCGCTGCAGCCGCGATCATTGGATTCAACAGCCACCCAAACACCGGGTACAACACTCCCGCAGCCAGCGGCACACCCGCCGCGTTATAGAAGAACGCGAAGAATAGATTCTGCCGGATATTCCGCATCGTCTTTTCGCTCAGCCGCCGCGCCCGCGGCAGGCCTCGCAGATCGCCGCTCACCAGTGTGATGTCGCTGGCAGCGATCGCTACGTCGGTCCCCGTCCCCATCGCGATCCCTGCATGGGCCGCAGCCAGCGCCGGAGCATCGTTCACTCCATCGCCCGCCATCGCCACAATCTTCCCTTCCTTCTGCAGCCGCCGCACCACCTCGGCCTTACCCTCCGGCGAGACCTCCGCCTCAAACTCGATCCCCAGCTTCTCCGCAACCGCAGCCGCTGTCGTGCGATTGTCACCGGTCACCATCATCACGGTCAGCCCGCTCTTCTTCAGCGCATCGACCACCTCCTGCGACGAGCCCTTCACAGGATCGGCAACCGCAATCAGCCCCGCCGCCCTGCCGTCCATCGCAGCCAGCATCACCGTACGTCCGCCGCGTCGAAGCTCCTCCGCTCGACGTTCCATCGCGCTCGCATCCACACCCTCCTCGCGCATCAGTGCAGCATTTCCTACTGCAACGCGCAGGCCATCGATCAATCCTGTAACACCCTTGCCTGTGACCGACGCAAACTCCTTCACCTCGCGCAGTGCAACTCCACGCTCCTCCGCGCCGGCAACGATCGCTGCGGCCAACGGGTGTTCGCTCGCCCGCTCCAGGCTGGCAACCGTCCGCAGCAGGTCACCTTCGCTGACACCCTCTTCTGGAACCACCTCCGTCAAACGAGGCTTCCCTTCCGTCAGCGTGCCCGTCTTGTCGATCACCAGCGTGTCGACCTTCCCCAGGGTCTCCAAAGCTTCGGCGTTCCGCACCAGCACGCCCTCATGCGCTCCACGACCAGTCGCAACCATGATCGACATCGGCGTCGCCAGCCCCAGCGCGCATGGACAGGCAATCAGCAGCACCGACACCGCAATCACAAACGCGTGCACCAGCTTCGGCTCCGGCCCCCACACCGCCCATGCAATCGCGGCAAGCAGCGCGGCCGCCAGGACCGCAGGCACGAAGTACGACGCTACGCGGTCCGCCAGCCGTTGGATCGGCGCGCGGGACCTCTGCGCCTCGCTCACCATCTTCACGATCTGCGCCAGCAGCGTCTCCGCGCCCACATGTTCGGCCCGCATCACCAGCGATCCCGTTTCGTTGATCGTTCCTCCAATCACATGCTCGGCCACACCCTTCTCCACCGGCACCGATTCGCCCGTCACCATCGACTCGTCGACCGAGCTGCGCCCATCGAGGACCACTGCATCCACCGGAATCTTTTCACCGGGACGCACCCGCAGCTTGTCCCCGACCACAATCTCGCTCAGCAGAACATCGCTCTCCTCGCCATCCTCCGCGATGCGCCTTGCTGTCTTCGGAGCAAGCCCCAGCAATGCGCGAATCGCCTCACCCGTCCTGTCCCTCGCCTTGAGCTCCAGCACCTGCCCCAGCAGCACCAGCACGGTGATCACCGCAGCCGCCTCAAAGTACAGTCCCAGCCGGCCTCCATGCTCTCGGAAAGAGTCCGGAAAGACTCCCGGAGCAATCACTGCGATCACGCTATACAGATAGGCCGCTCCGGTCCCCATCGCAATCAGCGTGAACATATTCAGGCTGCGATGCACAACGGAACTCCACCCTCGCTCGAAGAACGGCCACCCGCACCACAACACCACCGGAGTCGCCAGCGCCATCTGCGCCCAGCCCATCCACGGGCTCTCCATCAGCGAGGCAAACCGGTGCTCCGGCCACATCTCGATCACCATCACAGCCAGAAGCGGAAGCGTCAGCATCACGCCTGCCCAGAACCGCAGAAGCATGCTCTTCAGCTCAGGATTCTCCTGATCCGCCGTCACCTCTCGTGGTTCAAGAGCCATCCCGCAGATCGGGCAGCTTCCCGGCCCATCCCTCACAATCTCGGGATGCATCGGGCACGTATACTCCACGCGAGCCATCGCAGGTGAGATCGGCTCCAGCGCCATCCCACACTTTGGGCACGCACCCATCCTCTCGGACACCACCTCGGGATGCATGGGACACGTATACGTCCCGCGGATCTGTGCTGAAGACGACTTCGCGGGCATCGTAGGAGAGTCGCCACTGCAGCATCCCGCGGCTTTGGCCCCGTTCGTCCCTCCGATTGCAACCAGCTCCTCCGCAACCCTCGACCCGTCATACTTCGCCGGATCAGCCTCAAACTTCTTCTTGCATCCCACGCTGCAGAAGGTCCACCGCTTGTCCTCGTGCACGCTCGTCCACTTCGCTGAATCCACCGCCACCTGCATCCCGCAGACAGGATCCTTCGCCATCTCACTCATCTGGATACCTCTCCTTCACCGACGCAGACGAACCACCCGGTCTTTCATTACACACGACGACAAATCTTTTCCCTTCCCGCCTTGCCACATCGCATCGGAAGATGGTGTCATCGTTCCTGATGGCTACCGAACCGCATCCCGGCACCGGCGTCCAGCGATCGAACGAGATCGACCGTTCGATCGACGCCGTCTGGCGGATCGAATCCGCCCGGCTCATCGCCGCTCTCACCCGCATTGTTCGCGACGTCGGCCTGGCCGAAGACCTCGCCCAGGACGCCCTCGTCGCCGCGCTCGAGCGCTGGCCCCAGGCAGGCATCCCCTCCAATCCCGGCGCATGGCTCATGGCCGCAGCCAAAAACCGCGCCCTCGATCTCCTCCGCCGCAACAAGCTCCTCGACCGCAAACACCAGCAGCTCGGCTACGAGCTCGAGTCCTCCCGGCAGCTCACCCCCGACGACATCAACGCCGCCATCGACTCGCCCGTCTCCGACGATCTCCTCCGGCTCATCTTCATCTCCTGCCACCCCATCCTCGCGCCGGAGTCCCGCGTCGCCCTCACCCTGCGCCTTCTAGGCGGCCTCACCACCCCCGAGATCGCCCGCGCCTTCCTCCTCTCCGAGCCCACCGTCGCCCAGCGCATCGTTCGCGCCAAACGAACCCTCAGCGAAGCGCACATTCCCTTCGAGGTCCCGCGCGGCGAAGAATTTACCGCACGGCTCGCCTCCGTCCTGCAGGTGATCTACCTCATCTTCAATGAAGGCTACTCCGCCACCGCGGGCGACGACTGGACCCGCCCCGCTCTCTGCGAAGATGCCCTCCGGCTCGGCCGAATTCTCTCGGAGCTCGTCCCCGATGAGCCTGAGGTCCACGGCCTCGCCGCCCTGATGGAGATCCAGGCCTCCCGCCTCAACGCCCGCATCGGCCCCTCCGGCGAACCCATCCTCCTGCTCGATCAGGACCGCTCCCGCTGGGACCAGATCCTCATCAGCCGCGGACTCGCCGCCCTCGAACACGCAGAAAAGATCGCCGCTCAACTCGACATTCAACCCGGCCCCTACACCTTCCAGGCGGCCATTGCAGCCTGCCACGCCCGCGCCTCCGCAGCCGAGGACACCGACTGGCACCAGATCGCCGCTCTCTACGCGCAGCTCTCCCGCCTCACACCCTCGCCCATCGTCGAGCTCAACCGCGCCGTCGCCATCTCCATGGCCTCAGGCCCCGACGTCGCCCTCCCTCTCATCGACGCGCTAACCAGTGAAACCGCTTTAAAGGGTTACCACCTTCTGCCCAGCGTCCGCGGCGATCTGCTGCAAAAACTGGGACGTCACGAAGAGGCCCGCACCGAATTCGAACGCGCGGCCTCCCTGGCCCAGAACGCCCGCGAGCGAACCCTGCTGCTGAACCGGGCCAAAGCCGCCTCGGAGACCCCTTAGCAGGTGCAACGCCTTTGCGGAGCCCGCGTCCTGCAGGCTCCGCAAAGACACATCTACTTGGTGATATTTTCCATGGTCATCAAGCCCAGCAGGAACTTATCGACACTGAGCATCACAACCCTGTTGTTGTCGATCGGATAGTCGAAGAACGAACTCGCCGTCGTCAAGGAGATTGCGTCCAATCCCGTAAGCGCGATCACACCGGTCGAGGTGTCCAGGCTTCCACTGAGACTCTGGTTCTCCGTCAGGGTGATGGCACTATCGTTATAGTCCGTGAATCCGCTGTAGCTTCCGGAATTGACCGTTACGACTCCGGCAGCGCTCCAGGGGGGCGTATTGTTCTTGTTGTCGCGCAGAAATCCACTAACCGCAATGGAATATGATCCCGATAACGCCGGAGCGGCATTCGTCCTCAGGTAGGCCGGTCCTGCACTCACCTCCACGGTATCGGCTCCCATCACCATGGCATTGCCGTTGCCATCCAGGTACATCTGGAACCCATAGTTGGCGCCCAGCGGATTAGCCTTCGTCGCGATATCGCTGATGGTCACTCTTCCCGTAGCATCGACTGTGGAACTACCTCCGGTGATCGTGTCTTCACCTTGAACAACAAGATCATTGATCGCCAGGGGACCCGAGAGAGCTCCACTGGAGCTGAAGCTCAGAACGCCGGCAAAATTGACAAGGTAGTTTATGTCCTGGCCAGTGGTTCCGAAGGCGTAGTTCTTTCCCGCGATACTGGACGCATTGAAGGCTCCGGTATTGCTTCCCTGGCCCAACGCCATTCCCGCGAGATTGTCCGACAGAGCGTCCTGCTGACTTTCTATCAATTGAATCTGATTCGTTCCTACGATGTATCCCGTCAGGATAAATCCCGGTAACTGAGCACTTGGACTCGGGGAAAGATTGAAGCTCACTCTGCCATATTGGTCTGGAGCGCTCACCGTGCCTGAATCAAAGGTCTGCGCTAACACCGGCGTGTTTCCCAATAAGTTGTAGTCGAAGATGCTGCCATTCGCAGACACTGAAGTGCCGCTGACATTCAGAATTCCGCCGATAGAAAACGGATTAAGGTTTTGCCCATTGATGTCGATACCCGAGATCACAAACGCATAGCCTCCCGAAGGAGCCGCCGCGCTGGTCTGCAGATCGATCGACCCCGAACCGGTTGCATAGGCGTCGTACTCCGAGATCAGAACCCTCGCATTGGAGACCTTTGACCCCCGCAGCGTGATCACCCCGTTGTTGCCGATGCTCGTATTCGTGGTAGCAAGAACAACCTGAATATTTCCACTCGACGCCACGGAGAGACTGCTGCCCGCGGCAGTAATTGCATTGCCATAAGCCGCCGTTGAATCCGAGAAGTCCTGTTCCCCTCCCGTGATCACACCGTTTGCGACCGTAAACGCTCCTGCAAAGAAGCAGTCCCCGTTCACATTCACTCCGGCAAGATGATAGACATACGTACCGTCATAGAGGGCCGCGTTCGTGGTAGCCACAATGGTCGCGGTCGCTGAAGCGGACTTTGTCTTATCCGTGACCGACGTCGCCGTGATGGTCACCGTGTTTCCAGTTGGCACCGCACTCGGGGCCGTATACGTCGTCGCCGTTCCGCTGGCCGTCTGCGCCGCGGCGATCGAACCGCACGAAGACCCGCCGCAGGTAACCGTCCAGGTCACACCGGCACTCGTCGAGTCATTTGTGACGACTGCCGTAATCCTCGTTACTGTGTTGATTGTGAGTGGGCTGGGAGGCGCAGGCGCCAAAGAGACTGAGATGGCCGCGCCCCCGGGCGGTGAGATCGTAATCGTCGCCGTTGCCGTCTTG
>Ga0193742_1001939_pt1 | contig 12030 bp, 8 predicted proteins | sample L2c1metaG_FD_165511 | JGI IMG/M metagenome (GOLD analysis project Ga0193742, IMG submission 165511) | Soil microbial communities from a riparian zone of the East river system, Colorado, United States - L2c1 | ecosystem: Environmental > Terrestrial > Soil > Riparian zone | place: USA: East River... | reverse complement strand
CCCGGGCCAGCGCCACCAGCTGGCGCTCGCCCACCGACAGGTTGGCGCCCCGCTCACCCACCGGCGTGGCGAGCCCGAACGGCAGGTCGTCGAGCCACCAGCCCAGCCCCAGCGACCGGAACGACGCCCGCACCTCGTCGTCGGTGGCATCCATCCGGCCCAGCCGCACGTTGTCGCCGACGGTGGCGTCGAACAGGAACCCGTCCTGGGGCACCAGGCGGATGGCCCGCTGCCGGCTGTCCGACGTGGTGTCGCGCAGGTCGACGCCGCCGATCCGCAGGGTCCCCACGGTCGGGTCGGCCAGGCGGCACAGCAGCTTGGCGAACGTCGTCTTGCCCGACCCCGTCTCGCCCACCACCGCCACCCGCCGGCCGGCCGGCACCACCAGATCGACGTCGCGCAGCACCGGCACCCCGTCGCGGTACGCGAAGTGCAGGTTCGCGGCCTCGATCGACAGCGGTCCCGTCGGCATCTCGACGCCGTCGACCGGGTCGGGGTCCGGCACGTCGATCGGGGTGGCCAGCACGCCGAGCAGCTTGCGCCAGCCGGCGATGCCGATCTGGGTGCGGTCGACGATCTCCGCCAGCTCGCCCAGCGGGTTCAGCAGCAGGCCGATGAGGAACAGGAAGGCCACCAGCTCGCCGAAGTCGAGGCCCCAGCCCGGGCCCCAGGCAACTCCGGTCACCACGGCGCCGGCCAGCGCCAGCGCCCCGAAGATGTCGGCCAGCGGCAGCGTCATCGCCGAGTAGCGCGACGCCAGCATGCGGGCGTCGTACTGGCGCTCGATGGTGTCGGCCAGGGTGCGTCGGCGGCGGGGCTCCAGGCCGTACGACCGCACGAGCGGGGCGCCGGTGATCACCTCCGACACCTCCGAGAACGTCTCGCCCACCACCGTGCGGACGTCGTCCTGGGCGGCGAGCTGCCGGCGCTGCAACCAGGGGAGCAGGATCGCGACCGGGACGAACAGCAGCATCGTCTGCAGCGCCAGCCGCCAGTCGTACACCGCCATCACGCCGAACGCCCCGGCGATGACGGTGTTGTCGACGATCCAGGCCACGGCGCCCCACTCGGTGAACTGGGCCAGTGTCTCGACGTCGCTGGTCACCCGGGCGACGAGGGCGCCCCGGCGCTGGTCGCTGTGCTCGGCGACCGACAGCTTGTGGATGTGCTCGAAGGCCCGCAGGCGCAGGCCCAGCAGCGCCGCCTCGGTGGCCCGCACCAGCCGCAGGTAGGTGGCCCGGGCCAGCAGGTACAGGAGCATCACCGCGACCGCGGTGGCGGCCGAGGTGCCGTAGACGAAGGCGGGCCGGAAGCCCTGGTCGCCCCGCACGCCCCGGTCGAGCACCTGCTGGATGAGGATCGGCAGGACCAGCTTCCCGGCCGCGGTCAGGATGGCCAGCAGGACCGTGAGCCGCAGCCCCTCGCGCAGCTCGGGGGTGACGGCGAGGCCCCGGCGCAGGACGGCGATGGCCCCGGCCCTGGCCAGGTCGCCCATGTGCTCCTCTTCGGGGGTCGGCTCGGGCCGGTGCGCCTCCTCGTCGATCGCCCCGGCCGGCGCGGCGTCGCGCAGCACCTCGACCGCGGCGTCGTGCGGGTCGACCGGCTCGCGCCCGTCCCGCCCGTCGCGCGGCTCCCGCCCGTTCCTGTCGACCGTCGTCACGCCACGTCGTCCTGCTCGTAGGCGCGGGCCAGGGTGGCGTAGGCGGGCACGGTGGCGACCAGCTCGGTGTGGGGGCCCGACGCGGCGATGCGGCCGTCCTGCAGGAACAGCACCCGATCGGCCACCGCGATGGTCGACAGGCGGTGGGCGACGATCAGCGTGGTGGTGGTCAGGGAGCCCCGCAGGTTGGCCAGGACCTGCTGCTCGATCACCGGGTCGACCGCCGAGGTGGCGTCGTCGAGCAGCAGCAGGCCGGGCCGACGCAGCAGCGCCCGGGCGAGGGCCAGCCGCTGCCGCTGGCCACCCGACAGCGTGACGCCCCGCTCGCCGACCACGTGGTCGAGGCCGTTGGGCAGGCGGGCGACGAAGCGATCGGCGCGGGCCACCTCCAGCGCCCAGCGCAGGTCGGCGTCGCCGATGCCCGCCTCGCCGAAGGTCAGGTTGTCGCGCACGGAGGCCACGAACAGGAACGACTCCTGGAAGGCGAGGGCCACGCCCCGGCGCACCCCGGCGGGATCGGCGTGGGCCAGGTCGACGTCGCCGACCCGCACCACGCCGGCGTCGGGGTCGTGGAGGTGCGCCAGCAGCAGGCACAGGCTGGACTTGCCCGACCCGGTCGCCCCCACCAGCGCCACGACCTCGCCGGGCTCGACCCGCAGGCTGCAGTCGTCGAGCACCGGCTCGGCGTCGTCGTAGCCGAAGCGCACGGCGTCGAGCTCGGCCGCCAGCGGGCCGTCCGGGAGCGGCTCGCCCTCGCCGTCGGCCGGGCGGGTGCGGGCGGGGTAGGCGAGCACCGTGCGCAGCCGGTCGACCGACACGACCGCCCGGGGCAGCTCCTCCAGCATGTAGCCGAGCACCCGGGTCGGGAACGCGAGGATGCCGAACAGCGCCATCGCCTGCACCAGGCCGCCGATGTCGAGCGCACCGGTCGACACCCGCCACGACCCGACCGCCAGCAGCACGATGGTGCCCAGCTGCGGCAGGGTGTCGAGGCCGGGCTCGAAGGTGGCGCGCAGCCAGCCGACCTCCAGGCGGGCGTTGCGCAGCGCCTGGGCCTCGGTCTCCAGTCGGGCCTGCTCCCGCTGCTCGAGGCCGAGCGTCTTCACCACCAGGGCGCCGTCGAACGACTCGTGGGCCACCGCCGCCACCCGGCCCAGCCGGTTCTGGGTCTCCGCCGCCGGGATCTCGATGCGGCGGGCGTAGACCCGGTTGAGCAGGCCCAGCGTCGGGAACAGGGCCAGGCCGACGAGCATCAGCAGCGGGTCGACCACGCCCAGGCTGCCGACCGCCGCCACCAGCAGCACCACCACACCGATCGACATCGGCACCGGCTGGAGGGCGGTGACCGCGCGCTCGATGTCGGCGTCGGCGTGGGCCAGCAGGGTGCCGGTCTGGTGGCGGCCGAAGAAGTCGAGCGGCACCGACAGGTACTTGTCGACCACCCGCATGAACCAGGTCTTCTGCATCTGCAGGCTGGCGTCCATGCCGTAGTAGCGGCGCAGCATCGCCCCGACCGCCCGCAGAGTGGCCACCGCCATGATCGCCGCGCCACCGGCCGCGATCGTCGTGCCGTCGACGCCCTCCTCGAAGCCCGGGCTGATCACCTCGTCGGTCACCCGGCCCAGCGCCACCGACCCACCTACCGCCATCAGCGCGTACAGCGTCGAGCCGCCGACGGCCAGCACGAAGGGGCCGGGATGGCTGCGCATCGCCTCCCAGATCAGCGACGCGCCACGGCGCATCATCGAGGCTGCGGGTTCGTCGGGCGCGACTCCGGGCGCGCTGGTGGAGAGGGTGGACATGACGGATGTTCAGTGTGGCAGCGGAGGCGCAGCCTTCACCTCTTGGGGCGGCGGCGGGGAGGTTGGCATGGGTCTGCCGGGGGATGGCCAGGTTGAGGTAAGGCTTTCCTGTCATTGCCCCGCTACTTGTTTCGGACTCTCTCGGGGAGCGGTGTAGCGTCCGCGTGATGGAGCGCCTCGGACGTTTCGAGCACAACCAGTGGGTCGGCGACAAGCGCAGCCAGGTCGTCCACGACGTCGACGCCTGCACCGCCCCCGACGTGCTCGACGAGCTCGTGAAGGCCGAGACCTACCTGTGCTTCGGCCCCGACACGCTGCCCGAGGCGCGCAACCGGGGCTACCGACGTTGCGGCAAGTGCGAAGGCGTCCGCTCGTCCGACTGAGCCCACCCCCGGTGAGCGCCGGCGGGAGGCTGCCGTGGCCGTGATGGACGACCGGGTGGTGTCCGACGGGCTGAACCTGGTCGCGCACATCGCCCGCCCCGAGGGGCGCCAGTCCGGCGTCTGGCCGGCCGTGGTGCTCATCCACGGCTACCCGACGGTGGTCGAGTCGGCCGCCACGGTGGCCAACAGCCTGCCCGAGCTGGCCGACCGCATCGCTGCCGAGATGGGCTGGATCGCCGTCGCGGTGGCGCTGCGGGGTTGCAGCGGGTCCGAGGGCCAGTTCTCGATCGGCGGGTGGCTCGACGACATCACCGCCACCGTCGACCACCTGGAGAAGGAGGAGCGGCCGCTCGGCGTGTGGCTGGCGGGGTTCGGGACGAGCGGCGGGCTGGCGATCTGCGCCGGCGCCCGCGACGACCGCATCCGGGGCGTCGCCGCGCTGGGGGCGCCCGCCGACTTCGACGACTGGGCCTCGCAGCCCCGGCGGTTGCTGCAGCACAGCCGCGAGGTGGGCCTGATCACCGACGCCGCGTTCCCGCAGTCGCTCGACTCCTGGTCGAAGGAGTTCCGGGCGATCCGGGCCATCGCCTGCGTGCAGGAGTACGCGCCCCGGCCGCTGCTCGTGGCCCACGGCAGCGACGACGACGTGGTGCCGCCGTTCGACGCCCGGGTGCTGGTCGACGCCCACGGCTCCGGCGAGCTGCGGTTCGTCACCGGCGCCGGCCACCGCCTGCGCCACGACCCCCGGGCGGTCGCCGTGCTGCTGGGCTGGCTCGACCGCCAACGCCACCTCCTCCGCCGCTGACCCCTCGAAATTGCGTGGCTCACGGCCCTATTGCGGCCGCCAGCCACGCAGTTTCGGTTGGTTCGCCGTCAGCCGGCGACCTGCTCGCCGTCCTTCCACACCGCTCGGACGCGGTCACCGAGGTTGTCGACGTCGAGGGCGTCGCCGTCGACCATCACGATGTCGGCCCGCTTGCCCGGCTCGAGGGTGCCCAGCTCGGCGTCCACTCCCAGCAGCTCGGCCGCGGTGCGGGACGTCGCCACCAGCGACTGGGCCGGCGTCAGGCCCCGCTCGACCATGAGGGGCAGCTCACGCAGGTTCTCCCCGTGGGGCGTGACGCCCGAGTCGGTGCCCATCGCTACCTTCACCCCGGCGGCGATGGCCCGGGACACGGAGTCGGCATGCTCCTCGACGACCATCTCGGCCTTCCGCAGGCTCTCGTCGGCCACGTTGGCGCCGGCCGCGGCCGCGTCGATGACGCCCCGAGGCGCCAGGAGCGTGGGCACCAGGTAGGTGCCGTTCTCCAGCATCATCCCGATCGCCTCGTCGTCGAGGTAGATGCCGTGCTCGATCGACCGGATGCCCGCCCGGATCGACGCCTTGATGCCCTCGGTCGCCTGGGCGTGGGCCATCACCCAGAGCCCGGCCGCGGTGGCCTCCTCGACGGCGGCCTCCAGCTCGTCGTCGCGGAAGTGGCCGTGGCGGGGGTCGTCGCGGGGCGACAGGACGCCGCCGCTGGCCGCCAGCTTGATCACGTCGGCGCCCGCCCGGACGAGCTCCCTCACCTTCTTGCGCATCTCCAGCGGCCCGTCGACGATCGCGCCCGGCTTGCCCGGGTGCGTCATCCCGAAGGGGCTGGGGAAGTGGCCGCCGCACACCATCCACTTGTCGGCGTGGCCGCCGGTCTGGCTGAGCATCGTGAGCGAGATCTGCATGCGGGGGCCGTCGACCAGGCCCTGCTCCACGGCGGTCTTCACGCCGAGGTCGGCACCCCCGGCGTCGCGGATGCTGGTGATCCCGATGCGCAGGGTGGCTTCCAGGTTCTTCGCCGCCTCGAAGAACTGCAGCGAGAACGGCGTCTGGGCCATCTTCCACAGGTCGAACTGGCTGATCATCACGTGGGTGTGGCAGTCGAACAGGCCCGGCACCAGCGTCGTGCCGGTGCAGTCGACCGCCACGTCGCCGTCGAGGCCGGGGCCCACCTCCACGATGCGGTCGTCCTCGACGACGATGTCGGCGTCGGCTGCGTTCGGTTCGGCGCCCACGGCGTCGAACACCCGGCCACCGTGGAAGAGCAGGCGTTGACCCATGCCGCCCAGTGTGGCCGGAGGTCGTTACCCATGCCGACCTCCCCGCCGCCGCCCCCAGCGGTGTCAAGGGCGGCTTCGCCGCGTTGACCGCTACCTACTCTTGCTTGGTCTTCCCCGCGGCCCGCTTGGCCTGCTTCCAGGCCCGGACCCGCTTGAAGTTCTCGGGCGTGTCGATGTCGGCGACGGAGCGGGGCTCGTCGTCGTCGAACGGGCTCGCCGCCTTCTCCCAGCCCTCGGGCCGGACGTCGAAGCGCTTCGCCAGCAGGGCCATGAAGATCTTCGACTTCTCGGCACCGAACCCGGGCAGGGCCCGCAGCCGCTTGAGCAGCTCGGCGCCGGTCGGAGCGTCGCGCCACAGGGCATCGGCGTCGCCGCCGTACTCGTCGACCAGGATCTGGCACAGCGCCTGCGTCCGCTTCGCCATCGCACCCCAGTAGCGGTGCAGGGCGGGCGGCTGCCGGAAGACCGCGGCGATCTCCTCGGGGTCGGCGGTGGCCAGGTCGGCGGCGTCGAGCTTGCGGCCCCGGCGCTCCTGCAGCCGGTAGGGCGCCACGAAGGCCCGCTCCATCGGGAACTGCTGGTCGAGCAGCATGCCGAGGAGGAGGGCCAGCGGGTCGTCGATGAGGAGCTGATCGGCGGCCGGCTCACCCGTCACCGGCAGGGTCGGCGTGCTCATAGGCCGATCACCGTAGCGGCCGGTCGCTACCTCGGAGTCGCTACCTCAGAAGGGCCGGTGGCCGAGCCGGCCCGACTTCGGCTTCGGCTTCAGCGCCTCGGTGACGGCCGCGGCGACCACGTCGGTGTAGCGCTGGGCGCCGACGGGGGTCAGGTGGTAGCCGTCGCGGGTCAGCAGGCCGGGCTCGGCGTCGGCGACGTGGCGCCAGTCGACCAGCGTGATCTCATGGTGGCGGTCGACGGCGGCGTCGATCCGGTCGTTGACCTCGCCCTCCCAGCGGCGCGGCACCTTCACGTTGACCAGCAGGAGCTGCCGCCTCCCGGCGATGTCGACGATGTCGTCGATGGCCTCGTCCGGGAACGGCCCGTTGGCGCCCAGGTGGAGGACGACCACGTCGCCGAGGCGGCCGTGGTCGGCGAGGTCGGCGACCAGGCCGGGTGTGTCGACCATCTGCCGGCCCACCTTCGCCTCCACCTGCAGCGTCGGGCCGAGGCGGGCGCTGAGGGCCGGGGCGGCGCCCAGCATCACCGAGTCGCCGATGCCGGTGATCGGCGGCAGCGGGACGGGCGGGGGCAGCGTCGGCGGCGGCGCGACCTGGGCGGGCACGGGTTGCGGTTGACCGGCCGCCGACGCCGACTGGCCCGGGCTCACGGGCGCCGCCTGCGGGGCGACGGTGGTGGGCGGCGGGAGCGTGTCGCCGATCGGGGCGCCCGCCATCTCCGAGGTGAGGCCCACGTCGGGGGGCGTGGTCACCAGGTGGTGGCCGGTGACGGCGACCGCGGCCAGCGTCAGCAGCGTCGCCCCGGATGCCAGCGCACCGAACAGCGGGCGCCGCAGCATCTCGCCGGGCAGCCAGCGCCGCAGGTCGTCGAGCGACTGGAGGAAGCCTCGCTGGCGGATGGGCTGCTCCACCCAGCGGTACGACGCGCCCGCCAGCAGCAGCGTGAGGACGACCATGCCGGCCGACCGCAGCGGCGATTCCGGCTGCTCGCCCGGCGCGACCGCCAGCGCCACGACGATCGGCCAGTGCCACAGGTAGATGCCGTACGAACGCTGGCCCACCCAGCGCAGCGGCGCCAGCGACAGGCCCTTCGCCACCAGCCCCTGCACCGGGTGGACCACCACCGCGATCAGCACGACCGTCGCCAGCTGCACGGTGCTGAGCCCCATCCCGAAGGCGTCCGGGTCGTGCTCGCTGACGTCGAGCGTGTAGCGGCCGACCACGACCAGCGCCGCCAGGGCCACCAGGTCGAGCACCGGGGCCGCCCAACGTCCCGGCACCTGGCGCAGCCGGCTCGGCACCCACACCATCGCCAGGGTGGCGCCGATCAGGAGGCCGGCGGCCCGGGTGTCGGTGCCGTAGTAGATGCGCGAGGGGTCGACGCCCGGTGCCTCCAGCGCGAACCGCCACGCGGTCGACACGAGCGCCGCGCCCAGCAGCAGCATGGCCCCGTGCCGGGCGGTCGGCCGGAAGGCCAGGATCGCGCCGAGCAGCAGCGGCAGGGCCAGGTAGAACTGCTCCTCGATCGACAGCGACCAGAGGTGCTGCAGCGGCGACGGGCCCGCCGCGGCGGCGAAGTACGACTGCTCGGTGAAGATCAGCCGCCAGTTGAGGACGTAGCCCAGCGACGCCAGGGCGTCGCCGCGCAGGCTGACGAAGCGGTCGTAGTGCGCCAGCGTCGCTCCGACCAGGGTCGCCGTGATGACGACGGTGACCGCGGGGAGCAGGCGTCGGGCCCGGCGCAGCCAGAACTGCCGGAGGTCGATCCGGCCGGTCTGCTCGCGCTCGGTGTGGAGCAGCGCGCACACCAGCCAGCCGGACAGGACGAAGAACACCTCGACCCCGATGTAGCCGCCCGGGACCGCGCTGTAGCCCAGGTGGTAGGCCACGACGGCGGCCACCGCGAGGGCGCGCAGGCCGTCGAGCGCGGGAAGGTAGCCGAACGCGCGACGGGATGAGGACACCAGAAGGGCAATGTACCCAACCCACCACGCACGGCGGTGTAATGCCCGCTATGCGTGACCAGGCGCTATGTGGCGGGGGTCGGAGGTGGCGTCAGAGGTCGTGGGCGCGGGGGTCGACCCGGTCGGCGTCGATGCCGTAGTGCGCGATCGCCTCGGCGACGACCTCCGTCTTCACCTCGCCCTGGCGGGCCAGCGCCCACAGGGTGGCGACCACCACGTGGGGCATGTCGACCTCGAAGAACCAGCGCAGCTGCTCCCGGGTGTCGGAGCGACCGAAGCCGTCGGTGCCCAGCGGCACGAACGGGCTCCGCACCCACCGGGCCACCTGGTCGGGGACCATCTTCATGAAGTCGGTGACGGCGACGATCGGGCCGCCCTCGGCACCGAGGCGCTGGGTGACGAGCGGCGTGCGAGGCGTGTCCGTGGGATGGAGGCGGTTCCAGCGCTCGGTCTCCAGCGCCTGCTCACGCAGCCGCTTGTAGGAGGTGACCGACCACAGCTCGGCGCCGACGTCCCAGCGCTCGGCCAGCTCCTTCTGGGCGGCGCGGACGGCGCCCTGGGCGGTGCCGGAGAACAGGATCGTCGCCCGCGAGTCGGGCCCCTCGGGGGCGTCCGACCAGCGGTAGATGCCCTCGATGATCCCCCGGGTGACGCGCTCGGGGTCCTCGTCGTCCTCGGCCGGGACCGGCAGCGGCGGCATCAGGTAGTTCTCGTTGTAGAGCGTGAGGTAGTGGATGACGTCGCGCTCGTCGGCCAGCATCTCGTGCAGGCCGTGGTGGATGATCGTCGCCATCTCGTAGGCGAACGCCGGGTCCCACGCCTCGACCGTCGGCACGGTGCTGGCCAGCACGTGGCTGTGGCCGTCCTGGTGCTGGAGGCCCTCGCCGAGCAGCGTGGTGCGCCCGGCGGTGGCGCCGAGGAGGAAGCCACGGGCCCGGGAGTCGGCGGCCGACCAGATCAGGTCGCCGATCCGCTGGAAGCCGAACATCGAGTAGAAGGTGAAGAACGGCACCATCGGCACGCCGCGGTGCGCGTACGAGGTGCCGGCGGCGATGAAGCTGGCCAGCGACCCCGCCTCGGTGATGCCCTCCTCCAGGATCTGGCCGTTGCGGGCCTCGGTGTAGGAGAGCAGCAGCTGGGCGTCGACCGGCTCGTAGACCTGGCCCTGCGCGGCGTAGATCTTGAACTCCTTGAACAGCGCATCCATGCCGAAGGTGCGGGCCTCGTCGGGGATGATCGGCACGACGCGGGACCCGAACTGGGGGTCGCGGCACAGGTTCCGCAGCAGGCGGGTGAAGGCCATCGTGGTCGACACCTCCTGCTTGCCGGACCCGGCCATCACCTCGGTGAAGGTCGACTCGCCCGGCATCGTCACCGGCCGCTTCGTCTCCGTGAGGCGCTGGGGGAGCGGGCCGTCGAGCTGGCGGCGGCGGTCGATCAGATAGGTGTGCTCCACCGAACCGGGCTCGAAGCGCAGGTAGGGCGGCTCCTTGCCGTCGGCCAGGGCGTCCTCGGGGATGACGTCGTCGAGGAACAGGCGGGCGCGCATGGCCCGCAGCTGCTCGACGGTCATCTTCTTGATCTGGTGGGTGGCGTTGCGGCCCTCGACGTCGGGGCCGAGCGTCCAGCCCTTGATGGTCTTCGCCAGGATGACGGTGGGCGCGCCCACCTGCTCGGTGGCGGCCTTGTAGGCGGCGTAGAGCTTGCGGTAGTCGTGGCCGCCGCGGGGGAGGGTGCGCAGGTCGTCGTCGGAGAGGTGTTCCACCATCTTGCGCAGGCGGGGGTCGGGGCCGAAGAAGTGCTCGCGGATGTAGGCCCCGGACTCGACCGCGTAGCGCTGGAACTCGCCGTCGACCGTGGAGTTCATCTTGTTGAGCAGGACGCCGTCGCGGTCCTTCAGGAGCAGCTCGTCCCAGCGCGAGCCCCAGACGACCTTGATGACGTTCCAGCCGGCGCCGCGGAAGAGGGCCTCGAGCTCCTGGATGACCTTGCCGTTGCCGCGTACGGGGCCGTCGAGGCGCTGCAGGTTGCAGTTGACGACCCAGATGAGGTTGTCGAGCTGCTCGCGGGCGGGGAGCGTGAGGGCGCCGAGGGTCTCCGGCTCGTCGCACTCGCCGTCGCCGATGAAGCACCAGACCCGGCTGCTGCTGGTGTCGTCGATCTGGCGGTTGTGCAGGTAGCGGAGGAACCTTGCGTGGTAGATCGAGTTGAGGGGGCCGAGGCCCATCGACACCGTGGGGTACTCCCAGAAGCCCGGCATCAGGCGGGGGTGGGGGTAGCTGGAGAGGCCGTGGCCCTGGACCTCCTGGCGGAAGCCGTCGAGCTGCTCCTCGGTGAGGCGGCCGTCGAGGTAGGCGCGGGCGTAGACGCCGGGGGCGGCGTGGCCCTGGATGTAGACGGCGTCGCCGGCGAGGCCGTCCTCCTTGCCGCGGAAGAACCAGTTGAAGCCGACGTCGTAGAGCGACGCCGAGGAGGCGAACGTGGACAGGTGGCCGCCGATGCCGTCGGCGTGCTTGTTGGCCTTGATCACCATCACCGCCGCGTTCCAGCGGATGAAGGCCCGGATGCGGCGTTCGAGCTCGAAGTCGCCGGGGAACCAGGGTTCCTCCTCGGGCGGGATCGTGTTGACGTAGGGCGTCGACACCGATGCGGGGCTGCCGATCTGGAGCTCGCGTGCCCGTTCGAGGAGCTTCGACATGAGGAAGCGGGCGCGGCTCTTGCCGCCGGCGTCGACGACCGCGTCGAGGGAGTCGAGCCATTCCTGCGTCTGACCGGGGTCGATGTCGGGGAGCTGGTGCACGAACCCGTCGATGATCATCGCCCCATTGTGCCCGCCGTAAGTGGGGTCCCCGTCACGTGGCCCGGCATGATCCCGCTCCTCGGGCTCCCCTGGAGGCCGGGGGTCCCGGTGCGGTGGCGGGCACGCATTAGCTTGCGGCGATGCCTGCAAGCGTGCCTGGGACCACCGTCGTGTTCACGGACGGGGCGTGCCTGGGGAACCCCGGCCCCGGCGGGTGGGCGTGGGCGGCCGTGGATGGACCGTCGGCCAGCGGCGCCGAGGCCCGCACCACCAACCAGCGGATGGAGGTGACCGCGGTGCTCATGGCCCTGCGGACGCTGCCGGGCCGGCTGGAGGTGGTGAGCGACTCGACGTACGTCGTCAACTGCTTCCGCGACCGCTGGTGGGAGGGGTGGATCCGGCGCGGCTGGTTGAACTCCGCCCGCAAGCCGGTCGCCAACCGCGACCTGTGGGAGCCGTTGGTGGAGCTCTACCGCTCCCGCGGCGACGTGACGTTCCGCTGGGTCAAGGGCCACTCCGGCAACCCGATGAACGACCTCGTCGACGAACTGGCCGTCGCCGCCGCCCGCACCCAGACGGGCACCCCCTAACCTCGGCATCCGGGGCCGGCAGCCCTTGTCGGCTCCGCGGGGTATCCGGGGTTGGGGGCG
>Ga0193742_1001938_pt1 | contig 12040 bp, 9 predicted proteins | sample L2c1metaG_FD_165511 | JGI IMG/M metagenome (GOLD analysis project Ga0193742, IMG submission 165511) | Soil microbial communities from a riparian zone of the East river system, Colorado, United States - L2c1 | ecosystem: Environmental > Terrestrial > Soil > Riparian zone | place: USA: East River... | reverse complement strand
TTTCTAAAATACCAGGGTGAGCACATCCACGCACTTAAGAAATAAGCGGCCACTATGGCTACACCGAGTATCCCGTACTTAACCACATTAGTCATCACCGGGCTGATTGGGATCCAGCGTATTTTATTTCGCGTATAGGCATGCATCCCCAGGCCGGACAGTATAGCGGTCGGCACGAGGCTAAGCATGCCGTATAACAAAACGCCCCATGTCGAACCGTGTACCGGTTGCCTCAAATAATCGACCCATAACTCAAAAATGAAATTGCCGCCGAACAGCACCGCCAGCAACAATAAAAAAATGATCACCTGGTTTAGCAAGGTGTTACGCAACCAGGTAATCGCAATCGTCCAGCTATCCGCCGACATGAAGCTTGCCTGGGGTGCGAAATAGTTACTATACATTCTCAACCATCGGATTGGGCGAAGTTCTTCGCCCAGCGGGTCCGGTGATTTGTCTGTACACAACCGGTCGGAAACTTTGACCACTGATCCTTCTCTCTTGATCCAGGCAGCCAGCCAGCTTCCAATATATCCGCCACCGGATACAGTAGAAAGATAGTCGAACCGACCGATCATGTTCTGCGTCGCAAGACCCTGCAATATGCCGAGGTTAAAAGTGGCAGACCGGATGCCACCACCGGAAAAAGCCAAACCATGCAGGTGCATCTGTCGGGCGACCTGGTAAGGGTCCGAGTTCGGTTGTTCCTCGCCATTAGTTATTATCGCTCGTTCCGTCGTGATGCGTTGCTCGCTGTCTCTTCTTTTCCGGTTCAGTTCGATCTCCTGCAGCTCAGACGCAAACACCTGCTCAAAAGACAAAGGCGCCTTGTGCTGCAGTAACTGATCGACCAGCGTCTTATCCAGGATCAGAAGCTTCTCAGGACTGAACTCCGCTCCGCGCAGCAATTTGTCAAAGCTCCTTAATGTCTGCATATCCCCGTCATCCAATAATTTTTGCTGGAACTCCTCTTCCATATTCCAGATTTGCATAACACGCTGTTCCCGCAGACCGAACGGCCCGCCTCCAACGGCGAGAATAATCTGAACGGGCAGGTACTGAAGCGCTTGAGCCAGAGCCAATCGCTGTTCAGGGTGTTCGCATACTATCTTCTTGATCGTTTCGCGCCAGTTAAATGGGGTGGGGTAGGTGCCAAATTCTTTCTGCAGTTGTTGAATCCCACGGGCCTTATTTTCAGTGATCCAGTCCTTAACCCGCAAACACAAATAAATAGTGTACTCCGCCGACGCATCCGGATTGGCTTCGCCCCCAACGATCCAGACGAGTTCCACTGCGCGCGCCGCAAAACTGTCTTCTTCTGAATCATTGCCCTCTTCGGAATGTTTTTTTTGCTCGGTGCTGACAAACTCCCGGAACAACTGCTCGAACTCTTCCGGTGGGGTGTTTAATATACTAATCTCCTCAGCTTCTCTTTTGGCGGCAATCGCCCCTTTGAGAAGCGTTGTCTGCGCGGCCGTGATAAAGGCAACGGCACGAGCGGTCAGATCCATTACTGCGTTCATACGATTGGTTTATGTTGAAGGGTTATATCGTAAGGCTGTTCACGGATTGCTCGGGCTTGCGCTGAGTACCTCAGCGGTGATCTCTATGGGTACACCCATAGTCTTCCGCAATTTCGAATCAAATAATGCTAATTTATCAGAGAAGCCAAATACCGGTCCGTATTCTAACACGCAATCAACTCGACTTCTTCCTTCTCAAAAGCTTTCAGGAATAGGGTCTCCAGGCTCGTCTCCACACCAGTCTTCTCCCGCTGCGTGAGGTAAAAGTCTGTTCCATACATCGTCATGGAGGGGATTATAAGACTATCTGAAGTTAACAAAAAGTCAGTTGATATTGATGAAGTGAAAATTGGTTTTTTAATTGCTCAACTCAGCGGAATGAATATGCTCTTTTATTCTTGCTCAATCAAGCTTTCTACCCTTGTAGAAGATGCTCCCCAGACTGAAGTTTACATTGAATTCAAAAAACTTTTCTTTCACCAGGGGATAAACCGCCACACCTCTTGACCCTATTTTCATGCCTACAGAATAATAGTTCATGTTATTTGAACTGGGAATTACTACCCCAAGTGTGAAGGACTGTGCCTTTATGTTATTACCATCTATTATCAAATAGGAGTTTTCATAATTGTATCCTGCCTGAAGTGCCAAGCCGAGCACCTCACCCCAAACGGTTTTTTTTGTGTATTGCTTACGAATACCGGCGGACCAACTATAGGAATCTGTTGTGGTGAAATGATTGCCCTCGTAACCGGTAGACGACCACAAATGACCAATAACATCAACCGTCGCTGTGAAGGAATTCCTGGTAAAACTCACACCGCCTCCATATTTCTGTGGAAAAACAAACTTATCATATTCGGCATCTTTTTCGGATAGGACGACATCGTCCTGATTTTTCAACTGGTTTTCGCGCAGCTGATTCATCCGGATCTGCGGCTCGTAAAACGCCCCAAACATCCATTTGGAAGTTTTACCTTTGAGCTGGTATTGAAGGCCTGCACTGATGGAGCCGTGGTTGTAGTAGTCATTGTTTTCTATAATGAGAGATTCTGCTTCAGACAAATTCATTGTCTCTTTCGTGTTAACTGAACCGAAGATAAAACCTGTATTGACCCCAAAGGCGAGGTTCTTTCCCAGTTTAAGGGCGTTTCCTATATAAAATTGATACAAACCACCGTTTCCCTCCACGGCACTTGAAATCTTATCATTTGTGCCGGCGATGTCTCTGAAGGACGTTGTATAGTATTCTACCTGTGAAAATCGTCTGAGACCGATTACTGTCCGGATAGGGTCAACGAGTTGGGCAGAAAGCGCCACCCTCGAAAAAGTGAAATCGCCAGCAGAGGTATTTGTATTTTCATTGACATATTTTGTACTCAGCCCACCAAGCGTTAGTTCAAGTCGTAAGTTGTTTTTCGGCAGCCAGGCAAAGCTGGATGGATTGATCTCGTTGATAGAATATTCCGAAGGCAAGGCAACTCCTGTATTGCCCATTCCAAGAAATGCATTCTGATCGCGCATCCTGTAATCTCCAATGCCATAGGCCGAATAAATGGAGTTAAGCCCTTTTTGGGCTCTGCTTTCGGCGGCAATTAAAACGGCGCTGGAAAAAAAGAATAATAACCTGATCAAACGCATTCTATTTATTTTTTATAGAAAACAATATGGGTCACGAGCAACGAAGGTTGAGAAGGGTTCCTGCTATCCGCCGCAACCAATCTTCGCATTGAGAAAACTGGTGTCGCCTGGCTTGATAGAGGCAGCAGCGTGAGGGTCGAAGCGGTAAGCGGAGTGGATGAAACCTCTGTCTTAAGCAGTTCTGAGAGATCAAAGGTGTAACCTGTGTTCGTGGGGTTCAGCAAATCAATGTTAAGACCACCGTTCTGGACGTAGGTATTATCGGCGGAGTAGAGATAACTCGCTGTTGAGTTCTCTTCCGTAGTAACTTTTAATGCGAGGTAAGGAATCAGAGGGAAAGGGCCAGCGGCATTGTAAATGGGTCGCAAATGCATTTCGGCATGAGTTAATTGCACGAAGTCGGGCAATAAGGCCAGATTTGGAATAGAGGGGAAAGTGATTTCGGTGCCGATACCAGCCAGATCGTTCAGATAGATCCGGTTGTTCAGATTTTCAGATAATATTTCATTACCAGGTAAAAGACTGTCGAGCTCCGTAGCCGAAACATCACAAGTCATATTATTGAACTGGTATGTTCCGCCCTCGGACTGAAAATCGAGAACTTTCGGTACGGAAACCCCTTTGTCTTCATGAAAATAAAGGCGCATTACCAGCAGCGAATCATTGGAATTGAACCGGTAAACTGTTTCATTGCCAGGCGCACCGGAGATCCGCAGTCCTTTAAAAAACACCTGAAAATTTTCCTGATTGGAAATTTTGGGATCCTTAGTTTTATAGAGATTGAAAAGGGCCGAACCGAAAGCATCATTCAGGCGTATCCGAACAGAATCATCCACATGGGGTCTAAAAATTACATCGGCTGATCCCAGGTAGACTTCCTTACTTTTAAATGCTCTGGTATTATAGAAAAGATTGAGTGTTGGATCGAAAACTTCATCGAGTTCCTGAACATTGACTTTCCAACTGGTCATGGTATCCCCGTACGATGAACTGTCGCTATGCATTATCAAAACAATAGAATCGTACTGCGGGTTTGCTCCGTTCTCCGACACCGGATTGCCTTCGGCAAATTTAAAACGGCAAAAGCTTTGTGATTCTATCCGACCGAATGCAGGATCAGTGACTCCTCCGATAATAGAAAGATTGGTACCCGAGGTGACAAAAGAGTCCAACCGGTAAACTGTAAAAGTCGGTTTAACAGTGTCGGTTGCAGGTACATAAAGATCGTCTGTGAGGCTTACCGTTTCAATGTCCTGCGGTTGTTTTGTGCAGGCAGCAATTAGCAAAGCCGGAATGAGAACGGAAAGGGAAATTTTAACTGGAGAGGTCAAACTTTTTTTTCAAAACTATAACCAGTTCAGGGCGCCAAAAAAGCAAATCGGTAAAACCCATTTATGTTGCGACAAAACGCCCGATTGTCCGGACATTAACAAAGCATTACAATTTCCATGAGCTTGCTAAATGTGTTAATGATCTTGTAAAACAACACGTTTGCAGATGGATTTGCAGCTTTCATCGTTTTTTGCCTCAAATTCCATCCATTACCATCTTGTTTTGCAAGAAAAAAGATGCGTTCAATCATCAATCTATTGTCTGTAGCTGCAGTTTTAATGTTTGCGGGATGCACCAAAACATCATCTGACTCTGATGACGATCTTGTCGGCAACTGGGTCAGAAGATCTGATTTCGAAGGCAAAGCCCGAACCGAAGCATTTGTTGCAGTAACGGAAAACGGTCGGGTATTTACTGGACTTGGATTTGATGGAACCACACGGTTGACAGATGTATGGGAATACAGCAGTGATAATGACTCATGGATCAATAGGGCAGACTTTCCAGGGACTGCAAGAAATTCAGCGGTCGGTTTTTCGGCAGGCGACAAAGTGTATGTTGGATTAGGTTATGATGGCGTAAATTATCTCAATGATTTGTGGGAGTATGATCCCCAGACCGACACCTGGGCGCAGAAGGCTGATTTTCCCGCTTCGGCCAGATCAGGGGCCGTCGCTTTTTCGATCAGCGGTAAAGGTTATGTGAGCTCGGGATATGATGGAAACTTCCTCAAAGATTTCTGGCAGTATGATCCAACGGCAGATATGTGGACAAAGAAAACGAGCCCGGGAGGATACAAAAGAAATGATGCTATAGCATTTGTCATTGATGGAAAGGCGTATTTGTGCACCGGCGTAAATAATGGCGAATATGTGAATGACCTTTATGTTTATGATCCTGAAACCGATGCATGGACGGAGAAAAGGAAGTTGACAAACAGCAACGTAGACGAAGACTACGATGATGACTACACGACAATAGTGCGAAGTAATGCGATCGCGTTCGTCATTAACGGAAAAGGCTACATTACTACAGGAATTAATGGAAGTTTCCGCGCCAATACCTGGGAATATGATCCGACGACCGATCTGTGGAAAGAGAAAACCGTTTTTGAAGGAACGGCCCGCGAAGGAGCAATCGGGTTTTCAATTAACAACAGAGGCTATGTGGGATTGGGAACCAGTTCAAGTTTCAGATTTGACGACTTACGTGAATTTATTCCAGATGCGGAATATGATGAAAACGACTAAATGAATAAATGGTATAACAGGCGGATTGTTCTGATCGTGTTGCACCTGGTGGTCTGGGCAATCGTTTTTTGCCTTCCCTATTTTCTCAGGCCAGAGTTGCCGGGCGCAAGGAATTTTCCCGCACGGTTTTTTTTCTCTTTCGAGAATGTGCTGCAGTATGTATTTTTTGCCGCCGTCTTTTATTTTAACGCATATTGGCTTATTCCTTTTTTGCTGAATAAGAAGAAGTATTTTCTCTATACGATTTCAATAGTCGGGATATTGGTGTGCGGGTACTTATTTCAGACCATAAAAACAAAATACTTTCGGCCAGTCCGGGGTCCGATGAGCATTACAGTGAATCAGCGCATTTCGGAAGGTATTGGTCGCCGGCAGGGTGAGATGGGACGTAATGTCGCGTTTTTTCGTCCGCCGATATTCGGACCAGTAATATTTTCGCTGTTCTTCATTTTGGCATTAAGCGTGGCATACAGGTTTTTTCTGGACCGTTTAAGGCAGGACAGGCTGGAACAGCAACGTCAGAACGAGCAGCTAAAATCAGAATTGAGTTTTTTAAGATCGCAGGTTAGCCCGCATTTCTTATTCAATATGCTTAACAGCGCAGTATCCCTGGCGAGAACGCAACCGCAAAAAGTCGAACCCACCCTCATCAGGCTGTCAGGCTTGTTAAGGTATATGCTATACGACAGTGAAGACAAAAAAGTCCCGCTCAATCTGGAAATCGAATACCTCGAAAGTTATATTGAATTGCAGAAAATGAGGTTTGATCAACTCATAAAAATCGAGTTTGATAAAGAGGGAGTACTTTTTGGATACTCCATTGAACCTATGTTGCTGATCCCATTTGTTGAGAATGCCTTTAAACATGGCCTGGGCATAGCTACGGACGCCTTCATTAGCATCTCGTTAAAAGAAGAAAATAGCGTGTTGTACTTCCATGTCAAAAACAGGTACAGTTCACAACCGAAAGTCCAGCACGATAAATATTCTGGAATTGGTCTTGCCAATGTGCGTAAAAGACTGGACCTTCTACATAATGGGAACTATCATCTTGTTGTTAATAAAACAAGCGAGTGGTTTGAAATTAATTTAAAAATTCCTCTTCAATGATGCGCTGTATAATCGTGGACGACGAGAAACTGGCCCTGGATTTACTTGAAAATAATATCTCCAGGATACCATTCCTCAAATTGATTGGAAGGTTCACCAATCCTTTCGAAGCACTGGGATACCTCCAGGAGAATCAGGTTGACCTGATATTTATTGACATACAGATGTCTGGCATCACAGGTCTGGAAATGGCTGCGGCGTTAAATAGTAAGACCCAGATCGTATTTGTCAGTGCCTATGAAAATTATGCTCTTGCGGGTTTCAATCTTGAAGTTACAGACTACCTCGTAAAGCCGGTGCCTTATGAAAGGTTTCTCAAGGCGTGTATAAAATGTCATGACCTGTTTAATTACCGGAATCAGGGAGCACCGCCTGTTTTGGAACGAACTTACTTTTTCGTAAATGTGGAATATGCCCAGGTAAAAATCAACTTGAAGAGCATCGTTCTAATTGAGGCCATGAAAGATTATGTAAAGATCACGTTGACGGACGACAAACCCGTGATTACACGCATGAGTCTTAAAGCCATCGAAGAAAAGCTCGACAGTAACGAGTTTCTGCGGGTGCATAAATCTTATATCGTAAATGCGTCAATGATACTTCGTGTTAAAAAGGGGCTTGTAGTTGTTCAGGGCCGGGAAATTCCACTCAGTGAAAATTATAAGGAACAGGTTTCTAAAAAACTGCATCTTTCTTATTAGAAATACCCCTGAAGGTTTAACCTTATCGCCTCAGTGTGAAATTACCTGGTGATGGGCCATTGCTCGTTCAGTAGATTCCGGATCATCTTGACCCCCCTGTTCCGTTTCAAGTTGACCCCCTCATTCCGGAGCAAGCTGGCCCCCGAAATTGCTTCCGTTTTTTTGTTCCGGGATGTTGACCACTTTCTTTGGACATCTATTGTATAACTTTAGCAAGTTCCGCTTCTGCCGTTACCCCGAACCAACCATAAATTTTTATGGTGGTTCCGTTTTTCGGAGGTATAACATTGGTGGGAACATTCTGTAATACTTTAGCAAATAATCCCCCACTATATAATTGTTCAATCAGCTGATCAATAAAATTATACGAATCCTTACTAAGTGAGCGGATCTGCACTTTTACTTCTTCCCCCTTGTTGTATGGTTTTTCACTAGAAGTGATGCCTTCCCTAAAGGGAGGAATAAACACGAAGCCGTCGGAAATTCCTTCGTTGAAAGCCCCGTCTATACTCACCATTTCATTCGTGAACTGATTAAGTGATCCATTCCGATAAGTACGTATCCAGCTATAATCTGTTCCGCCAGACAAGTCTGTAGCAAAAAGTTCAGCGTAATAACCTTGTTCTTCTTCACCATCTTCTTCCCTGAATTCAATGGTAATGGAATCGATATTTGTGACACGATTCATGTTGTCAATTGCTTCAAACAGCTCACCCATATATACAATATTCAATTTATACTGATGCCCAATCATACCGATCTTATTACCACTGCCCGGATCGCAAGTATATGCACCATTGTCATAATTGAAAATGTAGGTTTTATTGATGGTAAGATCAGAAACGCTGATTTCAGCATCTGTAACAGGTATTGGTTGCTGCTGATCAAGATAATTAGCTGCCTGAAGAAACTTAATTGTCTGCACACCAGGTTTATCCGTTATCCATGCATCGATGTAAGGCAATGCTTGTCCATCTGCCAGGTCAAGGTCTATTACTTTTTCACAGGAACTCATCACAAACAACAACAAAAAAGAAATGAAGTATATACAAGTATTTTTCATGATACTGATTTTAGAATTTAAAATTCCAGGTGATAGAAGGTATAACGGATCCGAGTATTGATAAGCGCACTGCTTCTTTTTTCTGTGGCTCATCTTCATTTTGCCTGAAGTAAATAGTATAGGCATTCTGTCTCGCATACACGTTATAAATACCAAACACCCATTCCTGTTTTACCTTTTTGGTCTGTTTTCCTTTTAGGGTAGCAGATACATCGAGCCTGTGATAGGCGGGCAACCGATTATTATTTCTTTTACCTGTACTATTATAGGGAACAGATATCCCTTGTATGTCTAATCGCACATCCGGCCAGGTAGCCGGGGTTCCTGATCCATAATTAAAACTTCCTGAAAACTCCCATTTTTTGTTCAATTGATACACAGCCGATATATTCACCACATGCGTGCGGTCATAACGACTCAGGTACCATTCGTCGTTGCTGATGCCGGCAGTTTTTCTCCAGGATTTTGACAATGTATAATTTATCCACCCCTGCCATTTTCCTGTTTCTTTTTTGATCTCCATTTCTGCTCCATAAGACTTCCCTTTTCCCGTAACAAGATCAGCTTCTACCAGTTGATTCAGTTCCAGGTTAGCCCCATCGATATAATCGAGCACATCATCCATACGCTTGTAAAAGAACTCGGCAGAAAATTCAAGTGGCAGAACATCCGGGATAGTTACAATACCTGCAGAAAACTGATCCGTTATGGAGGGCCTGATATTATTGGTGCTTGGAAAATAGAGGTCAACAGGAGTTGGGGAAGCAGTATTGGATAATAAGTGCAGGTATTGGGTACTTCTGCCGTATCCCGCTTTTGCAAACGTATTCTTTTTTATTTCGTAGCGCAATGAAACTCTCGGTTCAACAAAATTCCAGGTAGTAACTGGTTCGGAGCTGGTCACAATTTCTGATCTGTCGAGTGGTTTGCGCACATTCGCTATGGTATCCCTGAAATAATACACGGTTGTATTACCCAGGTATGCATAACGATTGATGCGTATACCGGCTTGCAGATTCCATTTCCGGTTGATCTTCCAGGTATCTTCGGCAAAAGCAGCCGTTTCTGAGCCATATCGCCTTAATAATATGATGTCGTTCTTGTTACCATCTTGCTTGGCCTCTCCTTTACCAGGATAAAAATTATAGTACGTGAAATTTACCCCTGCCTTTAACTGATGTTTATTACTGATGAACCAGGTTAGCTGTGGTTTTATGCCATAAGTTTGAATATCCGATTTCCAGCTAAAGCCTTCATCCTTCCCTGGTTCAGCTGAGTTGAATCCAAGGCTGTAATCATATTTGGAATAAAAGACACTGGTGTTAAGAAAGATTTTGGGAGTGAATAGATGATTCCATCTCGCTGTAGCGGTGGTATTTCCCCATTTGAAACTTGCCTCGTCATTAAACGAAAATATATCACGACCCAAATATCCGCTCAGATAAACGGAATTATTATCATTCATCTTTAAGTTGACTTTCGCCGTGAGATCGTAAAAATACATTTCATTGTTCCGGTTCTCTGCTTTAAGGAAAGGTTTTGAAACCACATCAATGTATGAACGCCGGCCGGCAATTATAAAAGAAGATTTATCTTTTTGCAACGGCCCCTCCACGGAAAGCCGGCTGAAAATATTGCCTATACCTCCGTTTACTGCAAATTTTTGATTATTGCCTTCTTTCATCCTGATATCCAGAACCGATGATGTGCGCCCTCCATATTCAGCAGGAAATGCGCTTTTGTACAAGGTTACGTTTTTTACTGCATCAGGGTTAAAGACCGAAAAGAAACCAAGTAGGTGCGAAGAATTGAATACCGGCGCTTCATCCATGATGATCAGGTTCTCATCCACATTGCCGCCACGTACATTAAAACCAGCAGCCCCTTCCCCAACAGAAGTAACACCGGGAAGCGTCAGCAACGCTTTCAGAACATCCGGTTCACCCATAAACGCAGGGATCTTTTTGATCTGGCCCATGCTTAGTTGCTGAATGCTAAGACCTACAGTGTTGGTCCTTCGCAATTTTCTTTCGGAGGCTACCACCACTTCCTCCATCATTTCGGATAAACTCCTTAGTAGTATTTGATGCGACTGGCTGGTACCCAGGTCGATTTCCTGTTTATACAGGCCATATCCAACATAACTGGCCGTTATAATTTGTTTACCGGCAGGCAATGAAACCGAAAAATACCCATATGCATTGGATTGAGTGGTCACGGATGATGGACTAAAGCTAAGAGTAGCATGTATCAGTACTTCACCACTTGCGCTGTCCCGAACATACCCGCTTACCGTGAATTGCTTACCCGGTTGGGCTTTGACAACAAACTGAACGGAAAAAGTAAGAATCAATACGCAGAGAACAGAGATAGCCGAAATTTTCATAAGCTTTTGATTATTTCTATGACTCCTGAGGAGAGCTTTCCCCTGAATACGCAGGGACTATTTAGAAAACTTTAACAATTGTCTTGATTCTACAAGGTAGGCTAGTAAATTGTAGTCGTATTCTTTTCAAGAATATTTAGCCCGCCTGACGCAAAATTCTTGTCATAGGCAGGGCTTCTCATGCAGTTTTCCATATATAGTTCCGTCAATGTCATTTTGGTCATTACCATATTCAAGTCAAATTATTTTGTTGCAGTTTACTTGCAACACAAACAAAAAGTTTTCCATTGCCGCTGACATATGTATTTATAATGGAATAGGTTGTAAAACTGTTTTTTCCCAAGTAGCAAACTGTTGTTTCAAACGATTAAAAGTATCTGATTCCTTTGCTTTAACATCGTTTTTCTCCCCCTGGTCATCAGCCAGATTAAAAAGGTATTCACCCCTCTCATCTTGTAGGTATTTCCAATTTCCATCCCTGATAGCTTTTTGTTTCTTACGTTGGAATGTTCGCCAGTAAAATGTTCGGTCTGTAGTTTTTGTCTTACCTGTCAAAAATGGCATTAGATCTATTCCATCTAAAGGGAAGTCTTTATGAGCTTCCGCACCACCTGCTGATAAAATGGTCTTTGTCCAATCCATAGTTATGGCAGCTTGTTGGGTAATTTTACCGGCATCAATCTTACCTGGCCACCTTACAAATGCCGGTACCCTTATACCCCCTTCCCATAATGTGCCTTTAGCCATTGCCAGTCCGCCATTATCTGAAAATCTTTCACCTCCGTTGTCATTTGTGAAAATGACTATTGTTTGATTGGATAATTGCTCATTGTCTAATGTCTTCATGATGTTTCCAACCGCATCGTCCAGGCTTGTCATCATAGCTGCATAAGTAGAATGTGAACCTCCTTTTCTAAAGTCTACCGAATCCTGATAAGGCTTATCATTGGGTCCTTGCCATGGCCAGTGAGGAGCATTAAATGTGATTGTCAGAAAGAAAGGTTTGCTATGTTTCTGTTTGATAAAATCTATTG
>Ga0193742_1001937_pt1 | contig 12046 bp, 12 predicted proteins | sample L2c1metaG_FD_165511 | JGI IMG/M metagenome (GOLD analysis project Ga0193742, IMG submission 165511) | Soil microbial communities from a riparian zone of the East river system, Colorado, United States - L2c1 | ecosystem: Environmental > Terrestrial > Soil > Riparian zone | place: USA: East River... | reverse complement strand
AATTCAGGCAAGCTATCGGCCGGTCTAACGACGCATTCGGGTAGCAAAACCAGTTCTTACGCCTATACGCCAAAGGACAAGGAATGCCTTGAACGGGCGATGTTCTTCGAGTCCAATCGCTCGAGCAAGGAAGGCCTGCTCGCGGTCGGCACTGTGGTGATGAATCGTCTCGATTCTGGCAAATGGGGAAATTCGATTTGCGGCGTGGTTGGCCAGAAGAACCAGTTCGCGCCAGGTGTCCTGTCACGCGAGATGCATTCCACCGCGCTGCCGGATGTGCAAGCTGCTGCGGACGCCGTGCTCAAAGGTGAGCGCAACCCAAAAGTGAAGAACGCAATGTATTTTCATACTGCGGGTCTTCGGTTCCCGTACAGAAACATGCATTACACTGTTGTGGCGGGCGGCAATGCGTTTTACGAAAAGCGTGATCGTTATCATTCAGCCGATATAGCTTCGAATGATGCCAGCCGTGCAATTGCCAACGCCTATATTGCCAGCACCAGAATGGCTGGCGGCAATGTGCAGATGGCCAGCGCCGCGACGACGTCCACAGCGACGTCCGGCCGCGTTGTAAAGGATACCAGCCAACAGCCGATCATCGTTGCGCAGGCCGATCTTCCGTTGCCGCCTCAGATGGCGTTTGCCAGCGACAGGGTAGCCGTGCCGGTTGATCCGCCGGCTCAAGCCATGGACTATACAGCGCCGCAGCCGGTAACAATGCCGGCTCCGACGGCGCAGGGCGCCCCGCAGGCAAACGTGCTTGCTTATGAAGCGCCGACCGCAAAGAAGGTCGACGCGATCGGCCAGATGCTCTTGGCGCAGGATCGCCCCAATTCTCTCAACTGACTATTGCAGAGTCCGGACAGATTATTCGGACACGAGATAGTGATGTGCCCATTCGCTATGGGGTACGATTTGGCCAATAGCATATTGGAATGACAGTATCGTCATGTGATCTGGCGAGGTCGCACAGGTGTAAGACAAGTGATACCATTCGCCTTTGCTGCGGAATGCCGCGCCCGCCGAATGGATTTTATCGCCTTTGATCGTCGGCTCTTCAAAAGCATAGGCGACCAGTTCGTCCGCTACGAGTTTGGCAGGATCCTTGTGGATGCGCTCCATTGCCTCGAGATCACAGCGCTGTTCGAGCCGCGTTTGCGGATCCAGCCGCTTCAGCTCTTCTGCAGCGCCGTTGTCCATAGCGCGTGCCGGACTCGCCAAGGCGACCGACACCAAGAGCATGGCGCTTATTATTCTCATCGTAGCCGGCTTTCATCATGCGAACGCAAAGGACGAGTCGTTGGCCTTGGTCCCAGCGCGGTATAGATACCAAACGGATTGGGACTAAATTATGAAAGCTCACGAGCCTGGACAAAATGACCGTGGGTTCCCCGGTCAACCTGACCCTTTTCGCTCCCTATCGCCGTTCGCATCGATATAGGCATATATGTAGGAAAACGACGGTTGTGCGCGATTGGCAGGCTCGATCAGCCCCGCAACGCTACCGAGTGACGCCGCGTAGTTGTTGCAGTTGTAGCCGAACATGCGCCACATGGGCGGATTGGCAAGATCTGCCTGCACTTTGCCAACCAATTGCTGATACTGACTTTCGGTCAGCGATACGCGGTAGGCGGCGTTCGGCGTAAAATGGCAGTCGGCATAGCTGGGTGCCAGATCCGCGGGCATTGGGATAATCGCGCCGCCATACAGTCCAGCAAGACTGCCTTTTGGGAAGAGACCGGTATAAAGGCGGGTCACCGGATTGCCTTTGGCGTCCAATCGCCCAAAAACGACGTAGAGATGTCCGCTCGGTATGCCGGGGGAGAAACGCTGGCGGAACTCGATATAGGCGGGATCACCTATTCTTGTGCGATTGGCCGTTAGTTTCGCCGGTGCGCCGTTGGGATTGCCGTGCGGCGCGCAGCTGAGTTGTGGCGTTTCAGGCGCGTAGGCCGCCACCGTGATCGCACTGGTGGATTGGGGGACTGACTGACAGGCTGTGAGGGAAATTGTGGCGGTGATGGCTATTATTGACTTAAGGGCTGCTGGAGGCACGATTAACCTTCTCTCAAGTGGTCAGTAAACATAGGGCAGGACACGCCATGTGCGTGCACGGTATCGGCTATATTCCTCTCCAAATGCTTCCTGCAGCATCGCCTCCTCAGGGCCTACCCGAGAGAAAAACAGATAGCCGAAGCCAACAACGCCAGCCAGACCGGCGATGTAGTTCGGGAGGAGCAGCGCCTGGGTCAATGCCATGAGCCAGAACGCCGTATACATCGGATGACGGAGATGTTTGTAAATGCCCGTGGTGATGAGTTTGTGGTCCTGCTTCAACTGCAGCGATACGGACCACATTTTTCCAAGCGCCTTGTGCGTGAGACGGAACAGGATCAAGGCGCCAATTCCGGAGACAATACCAAGCAGGAAGAGTATGGGGCTTGCCGGGTAGGATGCAAAGTGTGGCTGGCCGGTCACAACGTAGATTGCTGGAATGATACCGAGCCCGGCGAGAGAGACCGCAAGCCTGGCCGTATCGGCGCCCCTCCGCCGATCAACAGTGAGGTTCATCTTGCGCGCGCGCCGATCGAATGGTCGGCGCAGCACATACCAGCCAACGACATGAAGGACCCACAAGACCTTGCCGGCAGAAACAAGAGAGATCATGTGGTGGCAGTTCCAGCAATATTGAGTTTTGCCGGGGAAGCTGCGTTCCGATCACAGCGTAGACCACCTAATGCGGCGACATCGGCAAATTGTTCCGGACCACACAAAATGGCATGCCATGAGTAATGGGTGCGTTTTTCAACGCCGAAAACAAACTGGCGATGCACGCGAAAGAAATCCCGTCGAATGGACTTATATGCCTCATCGCAAAGTTGGCTGCGGAAACGCACTCTCACCAGGATGGGCGATTTTCCACTTTTTATTTTCAGGTCCCGCACCGGATCCGATTGATAGAAATTCATTGGATCCGTCAGCGATTGGGCATCGATCCATACGGTTTTGCTATTGGCAATGGTTTCGACATTTTTGCGCAGCCTATGAGCAGCAGGGTGCAATGCTACCTTCAACAGGCTGGATCCGACAGTAAGCAGGCCATACCGGCGTGAACCCCCGCTTCGAAGAGCGGCATCGAGAATCGGAACTGCGCAAACGGCGCCAAGGCTATGGGCTGCAACAACAATTTCTGTGCCGGGCGGAGCATTGCTTATACGGGCGGCCGCATCGGCAATGACGCGATCCAGTTTCCGCATCACATCCGGTCGTTTGCCCCGGGCCATATCCCGGGCGAACGTCCAGTCATCCATGAGGAGCAGGAAATGGAATTTCGAGGCGGCGAGCCAGAACAACAGGATGGCGGTCGTCAAGGCTACCACCGGCGCGATCGGTGCGCTGGTCTGGTTGAATGACGCGGCAAGACGCCCGGTGCCGTAGGATGCGGCGAGTATGGCACAGCAGATCAACAACGGATAAATGAAAAACAGGGCATAGCGCCAACTCGTCGCAACAAAGCGGAAGAATGTCCCGGTGAGAATAAAATCAAGCAGGGCCATAATTCCACTTAGCAACCGCCTGAGGGGATTTCTGGACGCGTAGAAAAGGGTGATGTCGCCAAGTCCGTAGAGGAGGAAATCTGTTTTGGCCGACCAGCCATCGCCTGAAGCATGCAGACTGAACTCGCCGGTTGCGACCCCACCATCGGTCGAGGAAACACGCAGCGGTTCAGACTCGGTCAAGGACATGTCGTAGACAGGTGCTGTCTTGGCCGCTTCGCGAGTGAAGCGGCGATGATGGGCTTCTACAGGCATATGCTCAAAGCCTGGTAATAATACGACCAGACGATTGATAACGGACATCTGTAACCTTTTCACGGTCGGGTTCAATCGGCATCAGCGACCCATGACTATCTTGTCAAAAGGATTTTAGATTACCGACGTTAACAGAACATCGCTGGCACGCAAAAGTTGCAACCGCAATTCGATTTATGCGTCAACTTGCCTCTTATTTTGGAGCCATGCGGATTGCACCGTCAAGGCGGATCGTCTCGCCGTTCAGCATGGGATTTTCGATGATATGAAGTGCCAAGGCCGCATACTCCTCCGGCTTGCCAAGTCTCGACGGGAAGGGAATGGAGGCGGCAAGGGAATCCTGAACCTCTTGTGGCATGGCGAGCAACATAGGCGTTCCGAAAATGCCGGGCGCAATAGCCATGACGCGTATGCCGAAACGCGCGAGCTCGCGAGCTGCAGGCAGGGTCAGACCGGCTATACCAGCCTTGGAGGAGGCATAAGCAGCCTGGCCGATCTGGCCGTCAAAAGCGGCGACGGATGCGGTGGAGATGATAACGCCGCGTTCGCCCGTTTCCAGCGGCTCGAGCTTTGACGCGGCATCGCTGACAAGCCGCAGCATGTTGAATGAACCGATAAGATTGACTTCGATCACGCGGCGATAAAGCTCAAGATCGTGCGGGCCATCGCGACCGACGATCCGTCCCGCATTGGCTATACCGGCACAGTTGACGAGAATACGGGGTGTTCCAAGTTCTTCCGTGACACGTGCGACGGCATTTTCGGCATCCCCGGCGCTCGATACATTGCAACTCAATGCTAATCCGCCGATCTCCTTTGCGACGCCCTGCGCGGCATCAAGATTGATGTCGAAAAGTGCGACTTTCGCACCTTTCGCGGCAAGTGCACGGGCCGTTGCTGCGCCCAAACCTGAACCACCGCCTGTTACAATCGCCACGTGTCCCCGGATGTCCATAATCGTCTCCTGTGCTCGTTCTTGCCTTCTCGCATGGGTTCGATTGCTTATCTAGCTATTTCGCCGTTTTCTGTTGTCAATATCGTTGTTATGCTACGCAAGTATAACGTCTCTCGCGACGCATCATACTAACGCCAGTGGACGGATTCTTAGGGATTTTCACTTTTTTTCTGGCTTAGAGGAAGAGATTCCCCAGAATCCAGTATTATCGGCGTTTCGGTGGGTTGACTGCGAATAAATCTGCTTGCATTGCGACATTGCAAAGGCTTCCATGCAATCTTCGTTACAGGCATGGGGGCCTGCAACACAAAAAACCTCTGAAGGTGGAAAAGATGAATACCTACAAGAAACTCCTTGCGGCGACCGCGCTCGCAATGCTGACAGGTGGGCTGATGGCAGGTGGAGCCTCGGCCAAGACGTTAGTTTTTTGCTCGGAAGCTGCTCCAGGCGGTTTTGATCCGGCGCTTTACACGGGTGGTGAAACACTCGATGCAACAGGACAAGCCGTCTTCAACAAAATGGTCGAATTCAAGCCCGGTACGTCGGAAGTTGAACCAGGCCTGGCTGACAGCTGGACGATCTCCGATGATGGCCTTGAATATACGTTCAAGCTGCATCCTGGCGTCAAATTCCAGACAACAAGCTATTTCACGCCAACGCGTGAGCTTAACGCCGACGATGTGGTCTTTTCTTTCGAACGCCAGAAGGAAGGCAGCCCTTGGGCCAAATATGTCGACGGCGCTTCCTATGAATATTTTGAAGGCATGGATTTCCCCAAGCTGATCAAATCCGTGGAAAAAGTCGATGATCTGACTGTCAAGATCACCCTGACCAAGCCTAACGCACCGATGCTTGCCAACCTTGCCATGGACTTTTCGTCCATCATCTCCAAGGAATATGCAGACAAGTTGACGGCTGACGGTACACCCGGCAAGCTCAACGAACAGCCGGTAGGCACGGGTCCCTTCCAGTTTGTGGATTATCAGCTCAATACCGCGATCCGTTACGAAGCCAATCCGGATTATTACAAGGGCAAGGTCAAGCTCGACAGCCTGATCTTTGCTGTGACCCCCGATGCGGCTGTCCGCGTACAGAAGCTCAAGGCTGGTGAATGCCAGCTTACCATTTATCCGGATCCAGCCGATGTGGAAGGTCTGAAGGCTGACACCAACCTGAATGTTATTCAGGAAGAAGGCCTGAATGTCTCCACGCTTGCCTATAACACGACGCAGGCGCCATTCGACAAGCCGGAAGTGCGTAAGGCGCTTAACCAGGCCATCGACAAGAAGGCTATCGTCGATGCCGTTTATCTCGGCCAGGGTACGCCGGCGATCAATCCGATCCCGCCAACAATGTGGTCCTACAACAAGTCGATCAAGGATGACGAGTACAATCCTGAAGCGGCAAAGGCAGCCCTTGAAAAGGCTGGCGTAAAGGATCTGTCGATGAAGATCTGGGCAATGCCGGTTGCACGTCCGTACATGCCAAACGGCCGCCGCACCGCGGAATTGATCCAGTCGGATTTTGCCAAGGTCGGTGTCAAGGCCGAAATCGTTACCTTCGATTGGCAGGAATACCTGAAGCAGGCTTCCGATCCCAAGCATGATGGTGCTGTCATCATCGGCTGGACCGGCGATAATGGTGATCCGGACAACTTCCTTGCAACCCTGTTGTCCTGCCAGGCTGTTGGTACATCCAACCGCGCTGCATGGTGCAACCAGGAATTCACCGATTTGATCAACAAGGCTGCTGTGGTTTCCGATCCTGCAGAGCGCACCAAGCTCTATGAAGAATCGCAGGTCGTTTTCAAGCGTGAAGCACCGTGGGCAACGCTTGCTCACTCGCTCGTTACGACAGCTATGACGAAGAATGTGTCTGGCTATGTCCCGAGCCCGCTCGGCGTGCATAATTTCGCCAGCGTCGACGTCGCAGAGTAATTTACTCCTCGCGGTACCGGCTTCTGCCGGTACCGCATTTTTATCAGGTCACCATGTTTCGTTATGTCGCGTCCCGAGTGCTGCTACTGATTCCAACTTTTATTGGCATCAGCTTTGTGGCCTTTATTTTCATTCGTTTGTTGCCCGGAGATCCTGTCATCGCTCTTGCGGGCGAACGGGGCATGACCCCGGAACGGCATCAACTGCTGATGGATCAGTTTGGTTTCAACAGGCCGATTTGGGAACAGTATTTCTCGTTCCTGTGGGGTATATTCCATGGAGATTTCGGCACGTCGATCGCCAGCAAGCGGCCCGTGCTCGCCGATTTCCGGGCGCTTTTCCCGGCAACGCTGGAACTGAGCATCTGTGCCATGCTCTTTGCCGTCATCATCGGCATCCCGGCTGGCATTTTCGCTGCAGTGAAGCGCGGGTCGATCTTCGATCAGTTGAGCATGGGTATTGCGCTCGTCGGTTATTCCATGCCGATCTTCTGGTGGGGTATTCTCCTGATCATCCTGTTTGCAGGCATTCTGCATTGGACGCCGGTTTCGGGACGGATGGACCTCATCTATTTCTTCAAGCCAACCACCGGGTTCATGCTGATCGACAGCCTGATTTCAGGGCAGAAGGGCGCGTTCCGCTCTGCGGCATCGCATCTGATTCTGCCTACAATCGTGCTTGGAACGATCCCGCTTGCGGTTATCGCTCGTCAGACACGCTCCGCCATGCTCGAAGTACTGGGGGAAGACTATGTACGCACAGCCCGCGCCAAGGGTCTTGAACCCAAGCGCGTCATCGGCGTGCATGCGCTCCGCAATGCCATGATCCCAGTGATAACCACAATTGGTTTGCAGATGGGCCTGCTTATGGCGGGTGCCATTCTGACCGAGACCATTTTTTCCTGGCCGGGTATCGGCAAGTGGATGATCGATGCCATTTCCCGACGCGACTATGTCGTCGTGCAAGGGGGACTCATGCTGGTCGCGCTTATCGTCATGGTCGTCAACCTGATTGTTGATCTGCTCTATGCGGTCATCAACCCGCGTATTCGCGTAAAGTGAGGAACCCGTGACCAACGAAGTTTCCCCGCCCGTACCGCTTGCCTCGTCCCAGACTTCTGGACGCTTGGCGCGGTTTTCGGAATTCTGGTTCTATTTCAGCGTCAACAAGGGCGCGGTAATAGGCTTTGCCGTCCTGTTGTTGCTGGTGCTAATCGCCATATTCGGTCCGTTGATTGCGCCGCACGCTCCTTACCAACAATATCGCGACGCGTTGCTCACGCCGCCATCCTGGCAGGTGGGCGGTAAGGAGCAGTTTCTGCTTGGTACAGATGCCGTTGGCCGGGATCTGCTTTCCCGCCTGATCTATGGCGCGCGTTATTCGCTGTTTATTGGCTTGATCGTCGTGACCTTCGCAATGATCACCGGCGTTATTCTCGGCGTTCTCGCAGGTTATTTCCGTGGCTGGGTCGACACGCTGATCATGCGCATCATGGACATCATCCTTGCCTTCCCGCCACTGCTGCTCGCACTGGTGCTGGTGGCGATCCTGGGGCCAGGACTTTTCAACGCGATGATTGCCATAGCGCTGGTTTTGCAGCCTCACTTCGCCCGCCTGACGCGCGCGGCGGTGATGAGCGAGAAGAATCGGGAGTACGTCATCGCTTCAAAGCTCGCTGGTGCCGGGCATCTCCGCTTGATGTTCAAGACGATCCTGCCGAACTGTCTCGCACCGTTGATTGTGCAGGGAACACTGTCGTTTTCCAATGCCATTCTGGAGGCGGCAGCTCTCGGCTTTCTCGGCATGGGTGCGCAGCCGCCGACACCGGAATGGGGTACCATGCTTGCCGAAGCGCGTGAATTCATCCTGCGTGCCTGGTGGGTGGTGACTTTCCCCGGCCTTGCAATCCTGATTACTGTCCTTGCGATCAATCTCGTTGGAGATGGTCTGCGCGACGCCCTCGATCCCAAGTTGAAAAGGAGCTGAGGTCATGGCGCTACTTGAAATCAAGAACCTCTCGGTTGGCTTCGATACCAACGCTGGCCTGTTCATGGCCGTGCAGGGGATCGATCTTTCAGTCGACGCCCGCGAAGTTCTGGCGATTGTCGGTGAATCCGGTTCGGGTAAGTCCGTGGCTATGCTCGCCGTGATGGGCCTTTTGCCGAAAACGGCAACGGTCACCGCCGACAGCATGACCTTTGATGGCCACAACATGTTGACCATGACCGGCAAACAGCGGCGGGAAATCATCGGCCGCGACGTCGCCATGATCTTTCAGGAACCGATGGCGAGTCTCAATCCCTGCTTTACGGTCGGTTTCCAACTGGAAGAAGTGTTGCGCTTCCATATGAAGATGGATGGGCCGACACGGCGCAAGCGGGCGATCGAACTTTTCCAGCAGGTGGGTATCCCGGCGCCTGAAGATCGCTTGAACTCCTTTCCGCATCAGATGTCCGGCGGGCAATGTCAGCGTGTGATGATCGCCATCGCCATTGCCTGCAATCCGAAATTGCTGATCGCTGACGAGCCGACAACCGCCCTGGACGTGACGATCCAGAAGCAGATTCTCGACCTTCTCGTCAGCCTTCAGGTGAAATATGGCATGGGTTTGATCATGATCACCCACGATATGGGCGTGGTCGCAGAAACCGCCGATCGGGTGATCGTCCAATACAAGGGCCGCAAGATGGAGGAGGCCGACGTGCTTTCGCTCTTCGAATCTCCCAAGAGCCCCTACACCCGCGCACTTCTTTCTGCGCTGCCGGAAAACGCGACAGGTGATCGCCTGACAACTGTTGCGGATTTCATGAAGAACGAAGCAGCCAATGCAGGAGTGGCACCATGAGCGAAGTCGTTCTTGAAGGGCGCAATATCGTTCGTGATTACCATGTCGGCGGCAGCCTGTTCGGCAAGCAGAAGACCGTACACGCGGTCAAGGGCGTCAGCTTCACCTTGGAAAAGGGCAAGACGCTTGCCATCGTTGGCGAGAGTGGATGTGGCAAATCTACACTCGGGCGAATCCTCACGCTGATCGATCCTCAAACGTCCGGCGAACTCTTAATCGACGGTAAACCTATCAATATCGCCAAGGATCGCGTCACCGCGGAGATGCGTCGCAAGGTGCAGATCATCTTCCAGAATCCATATGGTTCGCTCAATCCGCGTCAGAAGATCGGCGAAGTTCTGGGTGAGCCTTTGCTGCTCAACACCAAGAAGACAGCAACCGAGCGCCGCGACCTTGCCATGCAGATGTTGGTGAAGGTTGGGCTCGGCCCTGAGCATTATAATCGCTATCCCCATATGTTCTCCGGCGGTCAGCGCCAGCGTATCGCCATCGCGCGTGCGCTTATGTTGAGCCCGAGCCTGCTGGTGCTGGATGAACCGGTCTCGGCGCTCGATCTCTCGGTCCAGGCACAGGTGCTCAATCTGTTGGCTGATCTGCAGGACGAGTTCAACCTGACTTACGTCTTCATCAGCCACGATCTGTCGGTGGTACGCTACATCGCCGACGAGGTAATGGTGATGTACTACGGCGAAGTGGTCGAATATGGCACGCGGGAAGAGGTGTTCTCCAATCCGCAGCACAGCTATACGAAGACACTATTTGCGGCGACGCCAAAATCCGATGTGGAAAGCATCAAGGCACGACTGGCCAAGAAGAAGGCTGCCTGAGATGAGCAAAAAGCAGCCGATCGCCACCGCGCCAAAAGATGGCAGCAAAGTTCAGGTATTCTGGACTGACGAAGACGGACAGGAGAACGAATCCATCGGGCAGTATCGTTCACTGGACCGGTTGAAGGCCACCGGCGGGCAGTGGGACGAAACGGATGCAGGTTGGTGGATATTCACGGATTCAAATACACAGAAGAAGGTCGCGCCTCATTCCTGGCAGCCCGCTGGAAAATCGGGCGATGAGGACGTGGAAGAAGAATAGCTCAAGCTAGTGCTTCTGGTGCTTTAACAACCCGCGCACGATATCGTCGGCCGAGATCATCCCCAAGATCGCGCCTTTTTCGACGACACCTACATCGCCACTGTTTTTCGCGATTGCCTGCATGATTTCGCGAACTGGCGTTTCCGGACGCGCCGTAGCCGCGAAAGGTCTGCTGGCAGGACGCGTGCGATCAAGCGGGACCATGATGTCGGCTGCGGTCAGAACACCAAGCGGGTTCATGTTGGCCACGAAGTCCGCGACATATTCATCGGCAGGATTGAGCAGGATTTCCTGTGCTGTACCGCATTGGATGATCCGCCCGCCTTCCATGATCGCTATGCGATTGCCGATTTTCATTGCTTCATCGAGATCGTGACTGACGAAGACAATAGTCTTCTTCAGTCGCTCCTGCAGGCTGAGAAGTTCGTCCTGAAGACGGGTGCGGATAAGCGGGTCGAGCGCTGAAAAAGGCTCGTCCATCAGCAGGATCGGTGCACCTGTTGCAAAGGCGCGGGCGAGGCCGACACGTTGTTGCATGCCACCAGAAAGTTCGCCGACCTTGCGCTTGGCCCAGTCTTTGAGATTGACGAGTTCCAGTTGCTGCTGCACTGCCTTTGCGCGCTCTTCCTTTGGAACACCGGAGAGTTCAAGCCCGAAGCCAACGTTTTCTTCCACGGTGCGCCATGGTAGCAGTCCAAATTGCTGGAATACCATCGATACGAGATGTTTGCGCAGATCCCGCAAGGTCGTCTTGTCAGCCTTGCCGACATCGATGGCACGCCCGTTGTTGTGAACGACGACCGAACCGCGCGAGATAGGGTTTAGCCGGTTAATGGCGCGCAGAAGCGTCGACTTGCCGGAGCCGGAAAGCCCCATCAGCACGACTATTTCACCTTCGGCGATGGTGAGCGTGCAATTGTGGACACCGAGTATATGGCCGGTTTCAGCCTGTATATCGGACCGGGTTTTCCCCTGATCGGCGAGAAAAAGCGAACCGTCCGTCTTCTTGCCAAAAATAATGCAGACATTATCCAGTGTGATCGCGGTCATTCACCTGGCTCCTTGCCGGGACGGAATATACGGTCGAGTATAATAGCAACGACCACAATGACGAGTCCCGCCTCGAAGCCCAAGGCAGTGTTCACCGAGTTCAACGCGCGCACGACTGGAACGCCAAGGCCATCGGCACCCACCAAGGCCGCGATGACCACCATGGAGAGCGACAGCATGATTGTCTGGGTGAGGCCTGCCAGGATTTGCGGCATGGCATAGGGCAGTTCGATCTTCCACAGGAGCTGACGGGATGATGCACCAAAAGCTTCGCCAGCTTCGATCAGATGCGTGGGTGTCGAGGAAACGCCGAGATGGGTGAGGCGGATAGGTGCTGGCAAAACAAAGATTGCCGTCG
>Ga0193742_1001936_pt1 | contig 12046 bp, 12 predicted proteins | sample L2c1metaG_FD_165511 | JGI IMG/M metagenome (GOLD analysis project Ga0193742, IMG submission 165511) | Soil microbial communities from a riparian zone of the East river system, Colorado, United States - L2c1 | ecosystem: Environmental > Terrestrial > Soil > Riparian zone | place: USA: East River... | reverse complement strand
GGTGTACGGCGAGAACGGCGAGAACACGGCGACCGGCGACGGCACCACCGAGGCGGCGGCGGACGACGGCGGCAACACCGGCCTGATCCTGGGCATCGTCGGCGGCGTCATCATCATTCTGTTGATCGGCGGGTTGCTCGTCATGCGCGGTCGGCGCAAGACGGCGGAAGACCGCGAGTAGTAGTAGGAGAACATGTCGGACATCCTCATCCCGACCGAGGAAGCGCTAGCGGAGGTCCCGCCACCCACTCGTGGTGGCGGGACCGTCCGCTACGTGCTGACCAAGATCGGCGGCGGCCTGATCAGCTTCGCGCTGGTGATCGTGCTCGGTTTCCTGCTCTTCCGGGCGCTGCCGGGCGACGTCATCGCGACCATGACGCGAGGTCGCCCGGCGACCCCGGAGATGATCGCGCAGCTCGAGGACGAGTTCGGCCTCAACGACTCGCTGTGGCAGCAGTTCCTCACCTACGTCGGGAACCTGCTGCACGGCGACCTCGGCAACTCCTACATCTTCCGGGTGCCCGTGCTCCAGAAGATCGAGGAGCGGCTGTGGCCGACCGTGCTGCTGGTCGGGGTGTCGACGCTCATCTCGGTCGCGCTCGGGCTGTGGATGGGCACCCGGTCGGGGTGGCGGCGGGGGAGCCGGTTCGACCGGGTCTCCACGGGTGTCGCGCTGACGCTGTGGTCGACGCCGACGTTCTGGCTCGGCATGCTGCTGCTCGCCGGCACCACTGGGCTGTTCCCGACCGCCGGCCTGGTCTACTCAGACACACCGCCCGACTTCTTCTCCCAGGCCGTCGACATCGCGCACCACATGGTGCTGCCGACGATCACGCTGGTCGCGGTCACCTACGCGCAGTACCAGCTGGTCATGCGGTCGTCGCTGATCGAGGAGATGGGCGCCGACTACCTCACGACCGCCCGCGCCAAGGGCCTGCGGGACGACCAGGTGCGCCGCAAGCACGCGGTGCCGAACGCGTTGCTGCCGACGGTCACGCTGGTGTTCCTGCACCTCGGGTTCGTCATCGCGGGCGCGATCACCACGGAGACCGTGTTCTCCTGGCCGGGCCTCGGGCTGTTGACCTACGACGCGCTGCGGGTGCATGACCTCCCGCTGTTGCAGGGCACGTTCGTGGTGCTGGCCGGCGCGGTGATCTTCATGAACGTCATCGCGGACCTCCTGTACCGCGTGCTCGACCCCCGGGTGCGTGCCTCATGACCACTCCGTCCCCCCGCGCGCTGGCCTGGCGCAGGCGCGGCGCCGCGTTCGCCGCCGGCTGGCGCGAGTTCGCGAAGCAACGGACCGGGCTCGTCGGTCTCGGCGTGCTCGTCGTCATCGTGCTGCTCGCGTTGCTCGCGCCGGTGCTGACCGACCGCGACGGACTCGACGTCACCAAGGCGACCGGTGGCCGGATGGAGTCGCCGAGCTGGGAGTTCCTGCTCGGCACCGATCGCGCCGGCCGTTCCGTGCTGCTGCTGACGCTGTGGAGCGCGCGGATCTCGCTGACCGTCGGGCTCGTCGCGACGCTGATCTCGGTCGCGATCGGCACGGTCATCGGCATCCTCGCCGCGCACTTCGGCCGGTGGGTGTCGGCCGGACTGATGCGGGTCACGGACTTCTTCCTCGTGCTGCCGTCGCTGGTGCTGGCGATCGCGCTGTCCAGTGTGCTGGAGCGCGGAGTCGGCACGATCATCCTGGCGATCGGGCTGACGTCGTGGCCGGCGGCGGCACGGCTGGTCCGCGCGCAGACACTCACGATCGAGGCGCGGCCCTACATCGAGCGGTCGAAGGCGTTGGGCGGCGGCCACTTCCACGTGATCTCGAGACATGTGCTGCCGGCGGTGGCGCCGCTGGTGTTCGTCAACACGACGCTCGCGGTCGGCTCGGCGATCGTGTCCGAGTCGACGCTGTCGTTCCTCGGCCTCGGCGACCCCGATCCCTTGCGACCGTCGTGGGGGTCGATGCTGCGTTCCGCGTGGTTGGACTCGGCGATGATCGCGGGCGCGTGGTGGTACCTGTTGCCACCCGGTATCGCGATCGGCATCGTCGTGCTGGCGTTCACCCTGTGCGGGCGGGCACTCGAGTCCGTTCTCAACCCACGACTGCGGGAGGGCTAGGCCGTGCCGCTTCTCGAACTGCGGGACCTCACCGTGCGCTACCGCGGCCGGGAGCGCGAGGTGGAGGCCGTCCGCGGGGTGAACCTCACGCTGGACGCGGGGGAGACCCTCGGGCTCGCCGGTGAGTCCGGCTGCGGCAAGTCGACCCTCGCGATGTCCGTGCTGCGGCTGCTGCCCGCCTCCGCCGAGATCGGCGGCGAGATCCTCCTCGACGGCGAGGACGTCACCACGATGAAGTGGGGGCGGCTGCGGGCCGTGCGCTGGACGTCGGCGGCGATCGTGTTCCAGGGCGCCATGCACGCGCTCAACCCGGTGCGCAGGGTGCGCGACCAGATCGCCGAGCCGATCGAGCTGCACAGCAAGACCCAGCTGTCGCCGTCGGTCGTGCGTAAGCGGGTCGCCGAGCTGCTCGCGCAGGTCGAGCTGACCGCTGACAAGGGCGACTCGTACCCGCACGAGCTCTCCGGCGGGCAGAAGCAGCGCGTGATGATCGCGATGGCGCTCGCGTGCGAGCCGAAGCTGGTGATCGCCGACGAGCCGACGACGGCGCTCGACGTGATCGTGCAGGCGCAGGTGCTTGACCTGATGTCCTCGCTCGTGGCCCGGCAGAACCTCGGACTGATCATGATCAGCCACGACCTCGCGGTGCTCGCGTCCACGTGCGCCAGGCTCGCCGTGATGTACGAGGGGTCGCTCGTCGAGGAGGGCCCGTCGGCGTCGGTGATCGCCGACCCGCAGCACGAGCACACCAGGACCCTGGCGGCGGCGTTCCCGACCGTCGGCGACCCGGTGTACCGGTACGCGCCGGCGACCAGCAGCCCGCTCGGCCTGCCGACGGAGGTGCCGGCGCCCGGTGAGGTGGTGCTGCGGACCGAGGATCTGCGGGTCACGTTCAGGTCCCGCGGCGTCACCCACGCGGTGGCCGGCGTGGACCTCGAGGTGCGGGCGGGTGAGATCGTCGCGCTCGTCGGCCAGTCGGGTTCCGGCAAGACGACCCTGGCCAGGACCATTCTCGGGCTGCAACAGCCGACCAGCGGCCGCGTCGTGTACAACGGGACGCCGGTGCCGCGGTCGGCGAAGGGGCTGAAGGCGTACCGGCGCGAGGTACAGCTCGTGCTCCAGGACCCGACGAGCGCGCTCAACCCGCGCCACAGTGTCTACGAGTCCATCGCCGAGGGGCTGCGCATCCACCGCGTGCCGGGCGACGAACGCGAACACGTGGCGGCGGCGCTGGAGGCGGCCGAGCTGCGGCCGCCGGCGGAGTTCATGCCGTTGCTGCCAAACCAGCTGTCGGGTGGGCAGCGCCAGCGGGTCGTGATCGCCGGCGCGCTCGCGCTGGAGCCCAAGCTCCTGGTGGCCGACGAGCCGGTGGCGTCGCTGGACGCATCCGTGCGCGGCGAGATCCTGGCGCTCATGCTGCGGCTGCGCGCCAAGCTGGGGCTGGCCGCGCTGGTCATCACCCACGACCTTGGCCTGGCGTGGAACATCGCGGACCGCGTTGCGGTCATGTACCGCGGCGAGCTCGTCGAGGTGGGCCCCGTGGACGAAGTCCTGAGCGAACCGAAGCACGAGTACACACAGTCGCTGCTCGCCGCCCTACCCACCACCCGACCGAAGCAACCGACGTCGCGAGCGGGTGACAGCTCTAGCTGACGATCAGTGTCCACTGCGACACTCAGGGTGACGCCATCTCGGGCGATGGCGCCGGTCCCCGGAGGGTCGCCGCATGGCGAGCAGGACGACAACTCGGCTCCTGGCCGCCGCCGTGCTGGTCGGCGCGGGCGTGTACTTCGCCCCGAAAGCCGTTGACACCGTCGGCACCTTCCTGGGTGACTTGGTGGGCGCGACGGACGCGGTCATCCTCGGCGAAGGCGAGACGGCACTGATGGTCGCGGTCGAGGCACAACCCAAGGTGGTCAACTGCGCCACCGCGGCCATCCTCGCCGAGAGATCCTGCGATGGGCTGCGGGTGCTCGTCGTGGACGCCACCAAGCTGCCGTTCATCGCCCGGAACACGAAACTGGCGTGGGAATCGGGGCAACCCGCGGTTCTGATCATGGACCGGACCCGGCAGCGGGCGAACCGCACGCGGGCGTGCGGCGGTTTTCGGGCAGTCCATGGCGGCCAGTGCGACGAGTACCCCATGGCCAGCACAGCCGAAGGGGGCGACGGCGCCAGAACCGAGGAGGTGCCGCCTCGCGAGAACCAATGTCAGGGACCGTCATACCGCTTCCAGTACCCGCCCGACGGCGAGCGGTTCCTGGTCGTCATCAGCCGCCCGGATCTCGTGGCCACCGGCCCGTTCTCCGGCGCGGACATAGCCAGAGACCTGGGCCGGTGCTAGGGATGGACATGCCGGCGGACCTGGTCGACAGGTACTCATGGGTCAATGGGATCGAGGCCTGGACGATCGCGGTGATCAGTGGGCGCACCCTCGACGAGGTGGTGCGGATCTACGGTGGCGACCCGATGGCGCCGCTAGGCGAGTTGACCTTCGCCGAGGTCGATGAGCGGCGGGCGGGCGGCCCGGTCGAGTTCTACCTGCAGCTCGTGTCGCTCGGCGAGGTGGTGGTGGGCATCGAGAACGACGGGTACAGCGGCAGCCTGCCCGAGATCGCGCGCCGCTGTTCCTCGGGTGGTGGGCAGCTGTTCAGCGTCCAGTGGAACGTCCACGCCGCCGGCATGGTCACGCAGGCCGTGGACGGCGCGGTCATCGCGCGGTTCGAGTCGCTCTTTCCCGTCGCACCCGAGCCACGGGGTGGCGACCTGCGGCCGGAGTGGGCGATCGGAGCGACCGTCGACCCGGACGCGGCGTGGCAGGTGTGCATGGCCCAGCTCGAGCTGGGGACCGGCGTCGCGGTCGAGCAGGCGTGGCTTGACTCGCCGCGACCCACCTACCGACTTCCCGACCCATACGAGCTGTACCGGGACGTCCCCGGCGCCGAGCACACCGACGGGTGAACAACAAGATCGCTACCTGCGGTGTCGCCTTCGGCACGCCCGGTGCGGCGAAACGCCACCGTTCCGACGAACGGACCAACCGGCCTGTGTAATCTCAGACCGCCATGGTCACCACCACCGACGCCCACGGGGTGCCCCCCGCAGTGAGCACCGTAGAGAACGCGACCCTCGCGGAGACACCCGCAGGGCGCAAGCCCGTGCTCCCGGTGCGCACGATCGTGCTCGGCACCATCGGCAGCCTGCTGATCCTCGTCAGCGCGCTCGGTGCGGGCGCCATCCTCGCGCAGGACCCGCTGCTCGGCCGCGGCCCGCTGTCGTGGATCCGCTACGGCCACGGCCGCATGCTCGCGACCGCGGTCCTCTACATCGGCTTCGCACTGGTCGTGTGGGCCTGGGTGCTGCTCGGGCGGCACGTGCTCGCCGGGCGGGTCGGCGCTCGGCCGGTGCTGATGGCGGCGGCGTGCTGGACCATCCCCATGCTGGTCTCGCCGCCGGTGTTCTCCCGCGACGCCTACCTCTACATCGCCTACGGCACGCTGCCGCTGCACGGCTTCGACCCGTACACGACCGGCCCCGGCAGCCTCGACGTCGACCCGGTGGTGGACAACGTCGACTCGTTCTGGCAGGCCACCCCGGCGCCGTACGGTCCGCTGTTCATCCTGCTGGCCAAAGGCGTCATCTCGATCACCGGCACGAACATGATCACCGGCGTGATCCTCATGAAGCTGGGCCTCGTGATCGGCGTGGCGCTCATGGTGTGGGCCATGCCGGGCCTGGTCCGCCACCTCGGCGGCAAGCTGCCGGTGGCGCTGTGGCTCGCGGTCGCCGGGCCGATGACCGTCGTGCATCTGGTCGGCGGCCCGCACAACGATGTGCTGATGGTCGGCTTCCTCGCCGCCGGCACAGTGCTGGTACTCGACCGAAAACACGTGCTCGGCATCATCGTCGTGACGCTCGCGGTCGCCGTGAAGGCGACGGCCGTGGTCGCGCTGCCGTTCCTCGTGTGGGTGTGGGCCAACCACCTCGAGTCGACCCGCTGGCGCAACTTCACGCGAGCGTGCGCGTGTTCGGTCGGCATCTTCGTCGTGACGTTCGGAGCCGCGACGGTCGTGTCCGGTGTGGACCTCGGCTGGATCATGGCGCTCGACGCGCCGACCGCGATCGTCAACTGGCTGTCCATCCCGACCGGCGTCGGCGAGATCGTGCACGGCCTGCTCGGCGTGTTCGTGGACCTGCCGAAGGTCTGGGTCGTCAACGCGCTGCGCGTGGTCGGCGGGGTGCTGATGGTCTGGATCCTGGTCCGGCAGTGGTGGCTGGCCCGCGACGGCGGCCCGGACGCCGTCCGCCGCGCCGCGATCGCCCTCTTCGCGTTCGCCGTCCTGTCGCCCGCGACGCTGCCCTGGTACCTCGTGTGGGGTTTCGTGCTCGCCGCCGCGCTGCGGTGGGAGCGCCGGCAGCTCGCCGTGCTGGTGACGTTCGCCGTGTTCCTCGTGCTGACGTACTCGCCGGCCGGCGACGACCTGCTCTACAACTGGCTGTTCATCGCGCTGGCCGCCGGGGTGTCGATCCTCGCCGGGCTGTCGCTGCTGCGGCGCGACCCGCTGAACCTCTTCCTCGCCCGAGAGCCGGTCCTTACGGGCGGGCCGAGCGTTGAGCGCTGACGCGGCGGAGACCACGACCACCGCACCGGAGGAGCCCGCACCGCAGGCGAGCGCGGGGAGACCGATCGTGCTCGGCACGGTCGGCACCGTGCTCATCCTCGCCGGCAGCTTCGGCTCGGCCGCCGGCTCGGTGAACAACCCGTTCCTCGGCGGGCCCGTCGCGTGGCTGAACTACGGCCACGGCAAGATGCTCGCCGCGCTCACGGTGTACGTCGGCTACGCGCTGCTGGTGGCGGCGTGGGTGCGGATGGGCCGCCACGTGCTCGCGAACCGGATCGGCGCGCGGCCGATGCTGATCGCGGCCGCGTGCTGGACCGTGCCGATGCTGTTCGCGCCCGCCCTGTTCACCCGCGACGTGTTCTCCTACCTCGCGCAGGGCGCGGTGGCGCTGCAGGGTTTCGACCCGTTCACCGCGCCGCCGACCGTGCTCGGGTCCTCGGAGATCCTCGACAACGTGCACCCGTTCTGGCAGGGCACGCCCGCGCCGTACGGGCCGCTGTTCATCCTGCTGGCCAAGGGCGTCGGGTGGCTCGTCGGCAGCAACGTCTACGCCGGGATCGTCGTCACCCGGCTCGTGCAGCTCTCCGGCCTCGCGCTGCTGGTGTGGGCGCTGCCCGGCCTGGTGCGCCACCTCGGCGGCCGCCTGCCGGTCGCGATCTGGCTGCTGCTCGCCGGGCCGATCACGGTCGTGCACCTGGTCGGCGGCCCGCACAACGACCTCATGATGATCGGTTTCCTCGCCGCGGGCACGCTGCTCGTGCTGGACCGCAGGCACGTCGCGGGCATCGCGGTGGTGACGCTGGGCGTCGCGGTGAAGGCGAGCGCGGCGATCGCGTTGCCGTTCCTCGTGTGGGTGTGGGCCGCGCGGCTGTCGTCGACCCGCTGGCGGAACTTCGTGCGTGCCGCCGCGTGCGCGGCCGGGGTGTTCGCCGTGGTGTTCGCGGTGATCACGCTGGCGGCCGGGGTGGACCTCGGCTGGCTGACGATGGTCAACGCGTCCTCGCGGCTGGTGAACTGGCTGTCGCTGCCGACGGCGCTGGGGGAGGCGCTGCACGCGGTCGTCGACCTCGTGGTGACCGTGCCGAAGGGACCGTTCGTGGCGACCACGCGGATTCTCGGGACCGCGGTGTTGGTGGTGCTCGTGCTGCGGCAGTGGTGGCTGGCCCGCGACGGCGGCACGGACGCCGTGCGGCGCGCGGCGGTCGCGTTGTTCCTCGTGGCCGTGCTGTCGCCGACGATGCTGCCGTGGTACCTGACGTGGGGGCTCGCGATCGGCGCCGCGCTGCCGTGGCAGCCGCGCCGGCTCGCGGTGGCGGCGGGCGTCTCGGCGTTCATGGTGGCGCCGTACTCGGCCGACGGCGAGACCATGTTGTACGTGTGGCCGCTGATGTTCGCCGCGCTCGCGCTGTCGGTGCTGGCGGGTTACTCGCTGGTGCGGCCGGACCCGTTCCGGCTGGCGCGGTCGTAGCGCCGCGCCAGCTTCTGGGCTCCGGAAAGGTTCGCCTCAGGCGGGTGGCACGAACCCGGGGATCCAGCCGGGGTCGTCGGACTCGCCGCACTCCGGGCACGGCAGCTCGACCATCACCCCTGGCGACTTCTCCCCGATGACGACCCCCGAGCCGGGCAGGACCATCGGCCGTACGCTGCCGTCGTCCGCGCGGAACTGGGTGACCTGCCGGCAGCCGTGGCACACCGTTCGCGGTGGCGTCGCGGCACTGTCCATCATCGGCACAGCATATCCGCGCACCATTTGCCGAGTGCTGGCGCGACGGGTTCGACTGGTGGCGCAGGTGAATTGGTTTGCCGGCACCCGGCCGATCCGCCAGGCTCGGCCGGGTGTCTGACTCCCTCCTGCTCAACTTCGTCTACTGCCATCCCGTCGGGCATGCCGTTGAGGCGCTCCACTACGCGCACGGCTACCACGTCGCGAACCCGGACCTGCGGATCTCCCTTGCGCTCAACGACGCGACGCCCACCGAGCTGGCCGGGCTGGCGCCGTTCGTCGAGCACACCTACGGCGTTCCGGTCGACGTGTTCGACGGTGCGGCCGCGCACGACCTCTCCGGTCTTCCGTCCACTTGGGACTGGATCGTGGCCGACGGGCGGAGCATCGACCCCGGTCAGCGGCAGATCTTCCCCGGCCTCGCCGCCTACCACGACGCCGCCCAACGGCTGGAAGCCAGGCGTGGCAAGGGGTTCGCCGGCTACAAGCTGCCGCCGGACTACGTGCCGGGCACCCATCTGCGGCTCCCGGTGCCGAAGTCGGACGCCGTACCGGGCTCCGGCCCGCGCATCGCGATCCTGCCCGGCGGGTCGGCGCCCCGCGCCCGGTACCCGTCCGTCCGCTCCTGGCGGCTGATCATCGACGCGCTCGCCGCACGGTTTCCCGGCGCCACGTTCTGTCTGCTGGGCAAGCTCCGCGCGGACGGTCGCACGAGCACGACGCTCGACCGCGGCGAGTTCGCCGAGTTGGTCGATGCGATGCCGAACGCGGTGGATCTCGTCGACGTGCCGCTGCTCGACCAGCTCGCCGCGGTGGCCGGGTGCGACGTGTTCGTCTCGCCGCACTCCGGGTTCGGCATGGCCGCGCTCGCCGTCGGCACGCCGTGGCTGACGATCGGCGGCAACCGCTGGCCCGAGTACTTCTTCAACGGCGTCCCGTTCTACACCGTGCTGCCCGACGTGACGAAGTACCCGTGCTACACGCTGATGGCGGCCGACCCGGCGCCGGTCGACGACGACGGGGAGCGGGCGCCGTCGATGAGCCGCGCCAGGATCGAGCAGGACCTCGACGAGATCGTCGACGGCACGGCCCGGTTGGTCGAGGGCCGGTGGGCATACGACACCGCGCTCCATGATCACGCCCGACGAATGAAAGACCTGGTGGGCGGCTATGTGTGGTCGATCGACAACGTGCTCGAGAAGGCGCTCGCTTGACATGCAGCCATCTGGCTGCCTAAATTAGGCAGCCAGATGGCTGCATGAGAACGGACTCGCATGGACGACGTGTTCAAGGCGCTGGCCGACCCGAGTCGCCGCGACCTGCTCGACCGGCTGAACGATCGCAACGGGCAGACGCTGCGCGAGCTGTGCGCCGGCCTGGACATGGCCAGGCAGTCGGTGAGCAAGCACCTCGCGGTGCTCGAGGCGGCGAACCTCGTCACGACCGTGTGGCGGGGTAGGGAGAAGCTGCACTACGTCAACGCGGAACCGATCAACGCCATCGCCGATCGCTGGATCACCCGGTACGACCGGGGGCGGGTGCACGCACTCGCCGATCTCAAGCACGCGTTGGAGGAGGACCCGATGGCAAAGCCCGAGTTCGTGTACACGACCTACATCAACACCACCCCGGAGCGGCTGTGGCAGGCGCTCACCGAGCCCGCGTTCACCAAGCGGTACTGGGGCGTCACGTTCGAGACGGACTGGCGCAAGGGCTCGACCATGACCTGGCACGACCCTGGCGGGTCGATCGCCGACCCCGAGCAGGTCGTGCTGGAGTCCGACCCGTTCCGCAGGCTGTCCTACCGCTGGCACACGTTCACGCCGGAATGGGCCGAGGGCAACGGAATCAGCGAGGAGGAGCGGGCGAAGCTGGCCGCGGAGCGGCGGTCGAAGGTGACGTTCCAGCTCGAGCCGCACGGCGCGGCGGTCAAGCTGACGGTCGTCCACGACGACGCGGACGAGGGCAGCGCGCTGATCGAGGGCGTCAGCTCCGGGTGGCCCGAGATCCTGTCGAACCTCAAGTCCCTGCTGGAGACCGGCGACGTCCTGCCTAAGGCCTGAGCCCGCCCACCGCGTCGACCACGCGGTCCATCTGCTCTGGCGTCGTCACGATGCTCGGACCGAACCGCAGGTACTGCCGCTCGTACGGCGTGACGCTCGCGACGATCTTGTGTTGGTCCCGCAGCGCCACGACCGCGGCGTAGGGGTCCATCCCGTCGATCTCGCAGCACACGATGCCGGCCGAGCTGGCCGGGTCCTCCGGGGTCACGAGCGTGACCGACGGGATGGCCGCTAGGCCCTTCTTGAGCCGGGTCGCCTGTATTGCGACGCGTTCGGCGATCCGGTCCCGGCCGATCTCGCGGTGCAGGTCGAACGCCTCGCGGACGGCCCAGCGGTGCTCGAAGGAGTGGTAGCCGCCCGGCGTGTACCGCGCGCCGGGGGAGCTGTCGCCGGAGAACGTGGGGATCACCGGGGCCACCGCGTCCCACGCGCGGCCCCACAGCAGGCCGGTGCCCCTCGGGCCGAACAGCCATTTGTGGGTGCCGGTGGCGAAGAAGTCGCACCCCAGCTCTGCGACGGGCAGGTCGACCGCGCCGAAGCCGTGCACGCCGTCCACACACAGCAGCGCCCGGTCGTCCGGCCCGCGACCGGCGTTGACCTCGGCGAGCATGGCGGCGATCGCCGGCACCGGAAGTCGTACACCTGTACTGGAATGCACCCACGTCACCGCGACCACGCGGGTGTTCGGCGCGACCGCCGCGCGCAGGCGGGCGACGATGTCGGCCTCGGTCGCCGCGTGCGGGTCGTCGTAGAGCGCGACGCGGCGGACCGGGGCGCCGGTGCGTTCCGACATCAGCCGCAGCGCGGCGTGGTGGGCGGCGAAGTCGTGCGTGCTGGTGACGACGTCCTGGTCGGGCCGCAGCCGCAGGCCGGAGTACAGCAGACCGAGTCCCATGGTGGTGCTGTCGGTGAACGCGACCTGACCGGCGTCGCCGCCGAGGTAGGCGGCGGCCGTCGCACGCAGGTCCTCCTCCGCGGTGCCGTGGCTGTGCAGGTAGGCCTCGGTGTCGGCGTCGAGCCCCCTGCGGTGCCGCTCGATCGCGTCGCGGACCGGCCGCGGGTGTGCGGCCAGGACGAACGCGGCGAGCTGGACCAGGTCGGGATCCAGCGGGAACAAGGCGCGGACCGAGTCCCAGTCCGCCGGGTCGAACCTCGGCTCCGCCGCGGGCCGCTCGGTGGTACACGCGGTGAGCGCCGCGACGCCGGTGGCCAGTCCCGCGGCGAGCAGACCGCGCCGGCCGAGTTCGTCCATCGGCCGATGGTATGCGCTGACAGCGAAACGGCCGTACGGCTCGCGGGTGCGGCTCTTACGTTGGGGCGCATGGAGATCATCGAGCCGCTGCCGCGGCTGCACCAGGTGAACCTGGTGGACCGCGCCGCGCTGCTCGACTCCTACCGCATGCTCGCCGACCTCGACCCGAGCACCCTGTGTGTCGGGCACGGCGACTCGGTGGTCGCCGACGCGGGCGTGGCGATGCGGGCGGCGGACGTCCACTAGTCTGTTCGGCCGTGGCTGGATT
>Ga0193742_1001935_pt1 | contig 12052 bp, 10 predicted proteins | sample L2c1metaG_FD_165511 | JGI IMG/M metagenome (GOLD analysis project Ga0193742, IMG submission 165511) | Soil microbial communities from a riparian zone of the East river system, Colorado, United States - L2c1 | ecosystem: Environmental > Terrestrial > Soil > Riparian zone | place: USA: East River... | reverse complement strand
CTTGCGGCGGGTAGCCGGGCTGCTGCGGGAAGCCACCCGACCCTGGCGGCGGCGGTGCCGACGGCGGCGGCTGCCCACCTCCCGGTTGCCACGGATCACTCATCACGACCTCCCAGCTCGTCCCACCGCAAGAGGGGGCACGTTATACGAGATGATCGACGAACTTTTCCAGCTGGCGCAGGTTGCGGCACTCGAACACACCGTCGCAGAACGTGGAGTACTCGCCGATGATCGAGTCGCCGGTGTTCCAGTAGCTCTTCGGCTCCGGGTTCAGCCAGTAGAGGTGGCGGGCCCGGTGCTCCATCTCCTTGAGCACCCACGACTGGGAGGCGTGGTAGTTGTTGCGGGCGTCGCCCAGGAGCAGCACGGTGGACTTCGGCCCGATCTCCCGGCCCCAGCGCTTCCAGAACTCCTCGAAGGCGTGGCCGTAGTCGGAGTGGCCGTCGACCCAGATCACGTCGGCCTCGGTGTTCACCCGGTGCACCGCCTCGGCGATGTCCTCGGTGCCCTCGAACAGGCGGGTGACCTCGTCGATGCCGTCGATGAACACGAAGGCCCGCACCTTCGAGAACTGGTTGCTGATGGCGTAGACGAGGTGGAGGGTGAAGCGGGCGAAGGCAGCCACCGAGCCCGAGATGTCGGCCACCACCACGATCTCCGGCTTCGACGGGCGCGGGTAGCGGAACTTGGGGTCGGCCGGCACGCCGCCGTAGCTGAGCGAGTGCCGCATGGTCGACCGGAAGTCGAGCGGGCCCTTGCGGCCGTGGCGGCGCTTGCGGGCCAGGCGCACCGCGAGCTTGCGGGTCAGCGGGTAGATCGCCTTGCGCAGCGACGCCATCTCCTCGCGGCTGGCGTGCATGAAGTCGACGTCCTCGGGCAGCGGCTTGCGCAGCGTGCGGGCCATGGCGTCGACGCCGCGGTCGGCCACGAGGCGGCGACGGATCTCGGCCTCGATCTGCTTGCGGAGCTTGTCGATGCGCGACTCGTACTCGTCGCGCTCGAGGCGCTCCTCCAGCGGGGAGAGCTGGTCGTCGGCGCCCTCGCGGGCCTCCTGCATGAGCTTGTCGAGCAGGCCGTCGAGGTCGAGGTTCCGCAGCGTGCGGTACAGGTAGTAGGTGCCGCCGACCGGGCGACCCGGCTCCATGCCGGCGTAGCGCCGCACGGCCTGGCGGGCCAGGGCCTGGAGCATCGCCTCGTTGCCCTGCTGGAGCGCCCGGTAGAGCATCTCCGCCAGCTCCTCGGGCGTCATCATGTCGCCCGAGCCGTTGCCGCCCGGCTGGTCGCCCCGCTGCTGGTCGGCCAGCTCGCCGAGCAGCTCGTCGAGGTCGGGCATGCCCCCGGCCTGCTCGTCGTTCAGGGCGAAGTCCTTGCCCCGCAGCGAGAAGTACACCTCGAAGACCGTCTCGAACACCCGCCAGTGCGAGGCGTTCTTCACCAGGGTCGCGGCGAGCGCGTACTTGAAGGCCTCGCGGTCCTCGATGGGGATGTGCTTCACCGCCTCCATCGCGTCGAGGTTCTCGGTGAGGCTCACCGGCAGGCCGGCGGTGCGCAGCTCGGAGATGAAGCCCGACAGCAGCTCGGTGAGCGCGACCCCCGCCCCCATCGCCTCGCGTGTGAGGGCGGCGCCGTTGCCGGCGATGCCGCTTCCGGCCATCAAGAGGTCCGTTGCCAGGGCTTGCCGGGAGCTCCCGACGCCGCGCCCTCGCCGCCGAGCGAGTCGTCCTGAGCCAGCTCCTTGACCGCCTTGGCGATGTCGGTCTGGTACTTGAGCAGGATGTTGGCGGTGCTGGTGGCGACCTCGGCGTCGACCTTCTCGACCCCGAGCAGCAGCAGCGTCCGGGCCCAGTCGATGGTCTCCGACACCGACGGCGGCTTCTTCAGCTCCAGCTGGCGGATCGAGCGGACGATGCGGGCGACCTGCTCGGCCAGGCCCTCGGTGATGTCGGGCACCTTGGCGAGGACGATCTGACGCTCGCGCTCCAGGTCGGGGTAGTCGACGTGGAGGAAGAGGCAGCGGCGCTTGAGGGCCTCGGACAGCTCACGGGTGTTGTTCGAGGTGAGGAACACCAGCGGGATCTGGGTGGCGACGACCGTGCCCAGCTCCGGGATCGACACCTGGTAGTCGGAGAGGATCTCCAGGAGCAGCGCCTCGGTCTCGACCTCGACCCGGTCGACCTCGTCGATCAGCAGCACCACCGGCTCCTCGGCGCGGATGGCCTCCAGCAGCGGCCGGGTGAGCAGGAACTCCTCGGAGAAGATGTCGTCCTCGATCTCGGCCCAGGAGGCGCCGTCGTTGCGCTCGGCCTGGATGCGGAGGAGCTGCTTCTTGTAGTTCCACTCGTAGAGCGCCTTCGACTCGTCGAGGCCCTCGTAGCACTGCAGGCGGATGAGGCGGGACCCGGTCATGTCGGCCACCGACTTGGCCAGCTGGGTCTTGCCGGTGCCGGCCGGGCCCTCGACCAGGACCGGCTTGCCGAGGCGATCGGCGAGGTAGACCACGCCGGCGATGCCCTCGTCCGCCAGGTAGTCGACCTTGCGCAGCGACTCGCGCACGGCGGGGACGGACTCGAAACGGTACGCCTGCGACTCCATCGGGCCAGGTTACCGGCCGACTTGACCGCAGGGTCAATCTTTGGAACGTCTACCCACGAGTGTTCTCACGGGCGTAACGGTCGGGTGGGACGCCGATGGCGCGGGTGAAGCTGCGCACCAGATGGGCCTGGTCGCTGTAGCCGAGGTCGGCCGCGAGCTGCGCCCAGTCGATGTCGCCGCCCGCCGCCGCCGTCTCGGCCGCCTCGTGCAGCCGGTAGCGCTGGATCACCCACTTGGGGCTCACGCCCACGTGGTCGGCGAAGCGGCGCTGCAGCCGGCGGACGCCGGTGTCGCACTCGGCCGCGAGGTGGTCGACCCGCAACAACGTGCGGTCGGCGGCGATGCGCTCGACGATCGAGGTGGTCGCCTCGGAGGGCTGCAGCTCGTCGGGCAGCCGGGCGTCCAGGTAGGCGTCGACCAGGGCGATCCGCGCCGACCACTCGTCGGTGGCCGCCACCTGGCGCTGCACGGCGTCGACCGGGGCGCCGAGCACGTCGCCCGCCGGCTGCGTGCGGTCGGTGAGCCCGGTGAGCGGGCCGTCGAGCAGCGGGCGGAACCCGGCGGGGCGGAACATCACGCCGAGCGCCCAGCTGCGCCCCTCCAGGCGGCGGGTGACCCGGGTGTGGCACGGCCCGGTGACGTTGACCACCTCGGGCCCGAACACCAGGTTCGCCACCGGGTGGCTGAGGATCTGCTGGTCGTGGACGTCGGCGCCCAGGTCCCAGCTCAGCGCGGCGTACCAGGTGACGAAGCGGGCCACCCGGGGCGACGGGTCGAAGCGCTGGTGGTCGAAGCGGGTGCGGGCCCGCATGGGGTCGATGATCCCGCGGGTGCTCTCGGAGACCGGTGGGGCCACGGACCGCAGGCTATGTCGTGTTCCTTCAAGACTGTGCGTGGCAGGAACGGGCAACCTTCTCGTATGAGTGAGATCGCCGACCGCTACCGCCGCCTCTCGTCCGAGTTCGCCGCCAAGGTCGACGCCGTGCCCGCCGACCGCTGGGACGGCCCGTCGCCGTGCGACGGTTGGACCACCCGTGAGCTGGTCCGCCACGTGGTCGACACCCAGGGGTTGTTCCTCGGCTTCGTGGGGCGCGAGCTGGGCGACATCCCCTCGGTCGACGACGACCCGTCGGGTGCCTGGAAGGCCGCGAGCGCCGTGATCCAGGCCGACCTGGACGACCCCGAGCGGGCCGGCGCGGAGTACGAGGGCTTCCGCGGCCCCACCCGCTGGGACGAAGGGGTCGACGGGTTCCTCAACTTCGACCTGGTCGTCCACGGCTGGGACCTGGCTCGCGCCGCCGGCGTCGACGAGACGATCGACCCCGGCGACGCCCAGCGGATCCTCGACCGGGCCTCGGCTCTGGGCGACATGATGCGGTCGTCGGGCGCCATCGGCCCCGAAGTGCCGGTGCCCCCGGACGCTGACGTCCAGACCCGGATGCTCGCCTTCCTGGGCCGGAAGCCCTAACCGCTCGGTGGGGCGGCAGCTAGGGGCGGACCTGGCCGGTGCCGTGGACCACGTACTTCTCGGTGGTCAGCTCGCGGAGGCCCATCGGGCCGCGGGCGTGGAGCTTCTGGGTGGAGATCCCGATCTCGGCGCCGAAGCCGAACTCCTCGCCGTCGACGAACCGGGTGGAGGCGTTGACCAGCACCGCGGCGGCGTCGACCTCGTCGGTCCAGCGCTCGGCGGCGGCCAGGTCGCCGGTGACGATGGCCTCCGAGTGACCCGAGCCGTAGCGGGCCACGTGGTCGACCGCGGCGTCGAGCGACGGCACCACCCGCACCGCCAGCTTGAGCGCCAGGAACTCGTGCGCCCAATCGTCCTCGGTGGCGAGCGGCACGCCCAGCGCCGCGGCGACCCGCTCGTCGCCCACCAGCTCGACGCCGTCGAGCCGCTCGGCGAGCCGGGGCAGGAACGCCTCGGCGACCGCCTCGTGGACCAGCGCCGTCTCGGCGGCGTTGCACACCGAGGGCCGCTGCGTCTTGGCGTTGTCGAGGATGTCGAGCGCCATGCCCAGGTCCGCCGCGGCGTCGACGTACACGTGGCAGTTGCCGTCGCCGTCGATCACGTAGGGGACGGTGGCGTTGTCGAGGATCGAGCTGATCAGCGACGGGCCGCCCCGGGGGATGAGGCAGTCGATGCTGTCGCGCTGGCGCATGAACTCGACCGCCGCCTCGCGGGACGTGTCCTCCACCAGCACCAGGGCGTCCTCCGGCAGGCCCGCCTTGGCGAGCGCCTCCCGCAGCACCCCGGCGATGGCCATGTTCGACCGGATCGCCCCCGACGAGCCCCGCAGGAACGCGGCGTTGCCCGACTTGAGGCACAGGCCGAAGGCGTCGCTGGTGACGTTGGGGCGGTTCTCGTAGATGATCGCCACCACGCCCAGCGGCACCCGCACCTTGTGGATGCGCAGGCCGTTGGGGCGCGTCCAGCCCTCGGTGATGCCACCCACGGGGTCGGGCAGGGCGGCCACCTGGCGCAGACCGCCGGCCATCCCCTCCACCCGGGCCGCGGTCAGCCGCAGGCGGTCGACGACGGTGGGGCTGACGCCCGCGCCCTCCTCCCGGGCGACGTCCTCGGCGTTCGCTCGGAGCAGGTCCGCGGTGCGCTCCACCAGCAGGTCGGCGGCCCCGAGCAGGGCGGCGTCCTTGGCCTCGGTCGACGCGGTGGCCAGCACCCGCCCGGCGGCCTTGGCTCGGCGCCCCAGCTCAGGAATGGTCGACATGGGGGCCATGGTATTGGCCGGCGTCTGATCCCCAGAGGGTTTGTGGCAGGCTTCCGGCCGTGACCAGGGCACGGACCGCGACACCGGACGACATCGCGCCGCTGGCCGCGGCGTTGGCCCGCGCCTTCGCCGACGACCCGGTGATGACCTGGCTCTTCGGCCCCCACGACGAGCGCCGGCTGAAGCGGCTCCGGCGGTTCTTCGCCCTCGAGGCCCGCCGCCACGGCGTGCAGGGCGAGGTGCTCACCACCGACGGCCACCTGGGCGGCGCCTTCTGGGACCCGCCCGACCGCTGGAAGGAGAAGTGGGTCGACATGCTGCGGTCGCTGCCCGTGATGGCGCCTGCCGTCGGCCCCCGCGTGTTCCGGGCGGTGCGCGGCCTGTCGGTGATCGAGCAGGCCCACCCCCGGGCGCCGCACTGGTACCTCTCCGTGCTGGGGACCGACCCGCCGGCGCAGGGCACGGGCGTCGGCGCCGACCTCATGGCCCCGATCCTCGACCGCTGCGACGAGCAGGGCCTGGGCGCCTACCTCGAGTCGTCGAAGGAGCGGAACATCGCGTTCTACGCCCGCTACGGCTTCGCCGTGACGGCCGAGATCCAGCTACCCGACGGCCCGCCGCTGTGGCCCATGTGGCGGGAGCCGAAGGCGGCGTGAACGAGAACGCCCGACGGGTCCTGGCGCTCGGGGTGTCGGTCGGCCTCGTGGGGCTGGCGCTGTTCATCCGGGGCCGGGACGACGACGGTGGTGGCGGCGGCTCCGGTGGGGGCGACGGCGACGGCACCACGCTGGTCTGCCCGCCCGAGCTGGCCGACGTCTGCGACCGGTTCGAGGACGACTACACGGTCCGGGTGGAGGACGCCGTCGTGACCGCCGACGCCCTCACCGCGGCCCGCACCGCCGACGCGGTCGACGCCGACGTGTGGCTGGTGCCCCGGTCCTGGGCCGAGGCCGTCAGCGCCGCCCGCGAGCTGGCCAACCAGCCGGCCGTGCTGGGCGAGGCCAGCGCCACGATCGCCCGCTCCCCCGTCGTGCTGGTGGTGCAGGAGAACCGGGCCGAGGCCCTGGCCACGTCGGGCGCGTGCGGCGGCGAGATCGGTTGGCAGTGCGTCGGCGACGTCGCCGCCGGGCCCTGGACGGCGGCCGGCGGTCAGGCGAACTGGGGCCCGGTGAAGGCCGGCATCGCCCGTCCCGCTGCCGGGCCGGGACTCGTCGCCCTGGGCGCGGCCGCCGCCGACTACCTGGACGACGCCGGCTACGCCAGCAACGACTTCGACGGCGGCCTCGACAACTGGCTCTCCCGCCTGGCCGCCGAGGCCCGGACCGCCGACCGGCCCGACGCCGTCGACGCCATGATCACCGGCGGCCCCGGGCTGCTGGCGGTGCTCGGCACCGTCGAAGCCGACGCCGACCGGGCATTGGAGAGCGACCGCGTGCAGGTGGTGGTGCCCGAGCCGATCGTGACCGCCGACCTGGTCGCCGTGCCTGTGACCGACGAGGGCGACGACAGCGACGCCGCCCCCGACCTCGCCGACGACGACGCCCTGCGCGACGCCCTCGCCGCCGCCGGCTGGCGCGTCGATGGCCGCGACCTCGCGGAAGGCCTCGACGCCGACGTCGAACTGCCCGACGACCCCGGCATCCCCCGGGGCGACGTCCTGCGGGTGCTGCTGCAACGCTGGCAGCAGCTGGTATGAACGTGTTCTCGGTGAGTGGAGGTAGTGACGGATGACCCGGCGGACTTGGCGGTGGTGGGGAGCGTTCCTGGCATCGGCGCTGGTCGTGACGGCGGCGGCGTGCGGCGGCGGCGATGACGACGACGACGGCGGTGACGAGGGCAGCCTCGAGGACCCCGGCGACTGCGTGCCGGTCGACCTGGCGTCGTCGCCCGAGAAGCTCGAGCTGATGACCGACCTGGCCGACGACTTCAACGGCTCCGACGCCGCCGACATGGACGGCGGCGACTGCGCCTTCGTGCGGGTGCAGAGCAAGTCGTCCGGCTTCGCCGAGTCGCTGCTGGCCGAGGGCTGGGACGAGAACCTCGAAGGGCCGCGGCCGGTGATCTGGTCGCCCGCCGCGTCGACCTGGGGCACGGTGCTCAACCAGCAGACCGGCACGGCGATCACCGACCCCGCCGCCGAGCGCTTCATGCTCAGCCCGCTGGTCATCGCCATGCCCCGGCCGATGGCGGACGCACTGGGTTGGCCCGATACCCCCGTGGGCTTCGCCGACATCCTCGCCCTGGCCCGCGACACCCAGGGCTGGGCCGGCAAGGGCCACCCCGAGTGGGGTGCGTTCCGCCTGGGCAAGACCAACCCGAACTTCTCCACCAGCGGACTCTCCGCGCTCATCGCCCAGGCCTACGCGGCCACCAACAAGTCCAGCGGCCTGTCGTCGGAGGACCTCGACAACCCCGCGGTCGCCCAGTTCGCCAGCGCCGTCGAGTCGGCGGTCGTCCACTACGGCGACACCACCCTCACGTTCCTCAACAACTGGTACCGGGCCGACCAGCGCGGCAACCCGTTCCAGTACGTGTCGGCCGTGGCGGTCGAGGAGAAGTCGGTGATCGACTACAACACCGGCAACCCCGACGGCATCCTCGACGCCGGCGAGGAGGCCCGCCCGCCCCGCGAGCCGCTGGTCGCCATCTATCCCAAGGAAGGCACCCTCTACTCCGACCACCCGCTGTTCGTGCTCGACGCCGAGTGGGTGAGCCAGGAGGAGAAGGACGCGGCGCAGCTGTTCGTCGACTTCGCCGGCACCGCGGACAACCAGGAGAAGGTGCTGGAGTACGGCTTCCGCCCCGGCAACCCCGACGTGGCGGTGGGCGCCCCCATCACCGAGGACAACGGCGTCAACCCCGCCACGCCCGACACGCTGCTCGAGGTGCCCGAGCCCCCCGTGCTGGCCGACCTGCTCGCCGACTGGCAGACGCAGCGCAAGTCGGCCCGGGTGCTGCTGCTGGTCGACGTGTCCGGCTCGATGGGCGACCCGGGCAACCCGGAGACCGGCGAGACCAAGCTCGACCTGGCGAAGACGGCCGCGGCCCAGGCACTCGACCTGTTCAAGGACGACGACGAGGTCGGCCTGTGGACGTTCTCCACCGAGCTCGGCCCGCAGGGCACCGACAACATCCTGAAGCTGCAGGAGCCTGCCCGGGTGGGCGACGTGCGCGAGCAGCTCGCCGGCCAGATCCGCGACCTGGCGCCGGTGGCCAACACGCCGCTGTACGAGGCCACCCAGGAGGCGTACGACGCCGCGCTGGAGGCCTTCGACCCCAGCCGGATCAACGCCGTGGTGGTGCTGTCGGACGGCATGAACCAGGACGGCGACAACACCGACGACCGCGACCAGCTCGCCTCGCTGATCGACTCACTGGAGTCGTCGAGCGAGGGTGTGGCCAGCCGGCCGGTGCGGGTGTTCCCGATCGGCTACGGCGGCGACGCCGACCAGTCGACCCTGCGCCAGATCGCCGAGGCCACGTCGGCCGCGGCCTACGACGCCTCCGACCCGACCACCATCGACCGGGTCCTCAACAACGTGATCTCCAACTTCTGACCGACCCGAAATTGCGTGGCTGCTGGTCGCAGAGCGACCGCCAGCCACGCAATTTCGGTGGGTCGGGCCTCAGATGCGGGAGTTGTACGACGAGATCGCGTCGTTCGCCTTCTCCGCGGCCTCGGCGACGGCGTCCTCGGGGGACATGTCCTCCAGGTACATCTTCGCCTCGGCTTCCTGCACGACGCGCCGCACGGTCCGGTAGTCGCCGATGGCGGGACCCGCGGTGGCGTCGTTCTCGGCACCCTCGGTGAGCTCGTCGTAGGCGACCCGGAAGCCGGGGATCTCCTGCCAGCGCTGCTGGACCTCCGGCAGCTCGGTGGCCGACTCGCGCACCGGGACGAACCCCGTCGCCGCGGCCCACTGCGACTGGCTCTCGGCCGACGTCAGGAACTCGGCGAAGCGCCAGGCCGCGGCCTGCTTCGCCGGGTCCTGGGCCGAGACGTAGAGGCCGGAGCCGCCGACGAGCACGCCGCCGTCGTCCTCCCGGCCCGGCACCGGCGCCACCGCCGGCTCGACGTCGGCGTACTGGCCGCTCTCCAGCACCTGGATGATCGTGCCCAGGGAGCCCGAGGCGTCGATGGTCATTCCCACCTTGCCGGTGCCGACGCTGAGCAGGTTGTCGAAGCCGCCCTCGCCATCGGCCGGGCTGGTGATCGCCAGGCCGTCGTCGACCAGGCCCTTGAGGAACGCGAACGTCTCCACCGCGGTGTCGGTGTCGAACGCCACCTCCGTGGCGCGCTCCTCGCGCCCGTTGCCGCTGTTCACGAACGGCTCGCCCTGCCAGGCCAGCATCTGCTCCAGGTGCCAGGCGTCGAGCTTGAGGCCGAGGCCGCCCTCGTGGCCGGCGTCGACCAGCGCCTGGGCGGCGGTGCGCAGGTCCTCGAAGGTGGCGGGCGGGTTGTCCGGGTCGAGCCCGGCGTTGGTGAACGCCGTGCGGTTGTAGAGGAGGATCGGCTCGGAGACGGCGAACGGCAGCCCCCACTGCACGTCGGCGATCTCGTAGTAGGCAAGTGTGCGGTCGACGAAGTCCTCGGTGCTGGTGTTCTCTGCGTCCAGGCACGACTGCGCCGGCAGCACGGTCTGCGTGTCGACCAGCTGCTGGAGGTAGAACTCCTGCGACTGGACCAGGTCGGGCAGCTCGCCGCCGGTGCTGATGGCGGACAGGTACTTCTCGTGCTGGTCGTTGCTGTCGTTGTTGTTGACCAGGTTCACCTTCACGTCGGTCTGCGACGCGTTGAAGGCGTCGGTGAGGGTGACCAGGGCCTCCTCGTTGGCCCGCACCATCGTGTGCCACAACGTGATCTCGGTCGGCTCGGTGGCGTCGTCGAGGGCGTCGAGCGGGCACTCCGGGAGGTCACCGCCGCCCCCGCCACCTCCCCCACCACCGGCGTCGTCGTCGCCACCGCTGCAGGCGGCGCCCAGGAGAGCGACCGCCGTCAGCCAGACCAGACCCGTTCGTGTCCTCACCGTGCGCTCCTCACAGTCTTGTGTTGTACGCCTCCATGGCGGCGGACGCGGCGGTCGCCGCGTCGGCCACGGCGGCGTCGGGCGACCCGCCGTCGAGGAACATCGTGTCCTCGGCGTCCTCGATGGCGGCCCGCACACCCTCGAAGTCGCCGATCACCCCGCCGTTGGTGGCGGTGGTGTCGGCGCCGTCGACCAGCTGGTCGTAGGCCACCCGGAAGCCGGGGACCTCGGCCCAGCGCGCGGTGATCTCCGGCAGCTCGGTGGCCGACGCCCGCACCGGGATGTAGCCGGTGGCCGCGGCCCACTGCGACTGGCTCTCCGGCGTGGTCAGGTACTGCATGAAGTCCCAGGCCGCGGCCTGCTTGGCCGGTTCGGTGGCCGAGATGTAGAGCGCGGCGCCGCCCACCACGATGCCACCTTCGGCGTCAGGGTCGCCCTTCGGCAGCGGGGCCACGCCCAGGTCGACGTTCGTGTACTGGCCGGACGCCAGCAGCTCGACGATCGTGCCCAGCGCCGCCGAGGTGTCGAAGGTCATGGCGTGCTGGCCGTTGGCGATGCCGAGGAGGTTGTCGAACTCGCTGGGGCCCTCACGGGGGCTGGGCGTGGCGAGCCCGTCGGCCACCATCGCGCCGAAGAAGTCGAACACCGCCGCGCCGGCCTCGCTGTCGAACGTCGCCGCCGACGCCCGGTCGTCGCGGCCGTTGCCGTTGTCGACCAGCTCGCCACCCTGCAGGGCCACGAGCTGCTCGAAGTACCACGAGTCGACCTTGAGCCCGAACCCGGCCGGGTAGCCCGACGCCGTGATCGCCTCGGCGGCGGCCCTCACGTCGTCGAAGGTGGCGGGCGGGGCCTCGGGGTCGAGGTCGGCCGCCCGGAACGCCGCCTTGTCGTAGTAGAAGACCGGGTTCGACACGTTGAACGGCAGGCCCCACTGCACGTCGCCCACCTGGTAGTACTCCAGCGTGCGGGCCGTGAAGTCGTCGGTGGGGAAGTTGCTGGTGGCGTCGATGCAGGACTGGGCCGGCAGCACGGTCTGCGTGTCGATCAGCTGCTGCAGGTAGATGTCCTGCTGCATCGACACGTCGGGCAGGTCGCCGGACGTGAGGCCGGCCCGGTACTTGTCCTGCTGGTCGTCGTAGGTGGTGTTGTTGACCAGCGACACCTCCACCTCGTCCTGCGAGGCGTTGTAGGCGTCGGTCAGCGCGATCAGGGCCTCCTCGTTGGCCCGCACCATCGGGTGCCAGAACGAGATCTCGACGGGTGCGGTGGCGTCGTCGAGCGCGTCGACCGGGCAGTCGGCGAGGTCGCCGCCGCCGTCGCCCGAGCCCCCGGAGCCGCCCGAGTCGTCGTCGCCTCCGCCACAGGCCACGAGGAGGAGCAGCGCCGAGGTGGCCGCCGCGAGGGGCTTCAACATTCCATCAACCTTTCACCGCCCCGGTGGTGAGCCCGCGGATGAGCTGCTTCTGGAACAGGATCAGCAGCACGACCAGCGGCAACGCCGCCAGGATCGTGCCGGCCAGCGTCACGTTGATCTCGTCGAGCTGCGTGCTGCGCAGCTGCTTGAGGCCGATCTGAACGGTCCGGTACTCGTCGTCCCTGGTCACCAGCAGCGGCCACAGGTACTGGTTCCAGGCGCCGAGGAACGAGAACACCGCCAGCGCCGCGATCGACGGGCGCGCCAGCGGCACCGCCACGCGGCCGAGGAAC
>Ga0193742_1001934_pt1 | contig 12060 bp, 12 predicted proteins | sample L2c1metaG_FD_165511 | JGI IMG/M metagenome (GOLD analysis project Ga0193742, IMG submission 165511) | Soil microbial communities from a riparian zone of the East river system, Colorado, United States - L2c1 | ecosystem: Environmental > Terrestrial > Soil > Riparian zone | place: USA: East River... | reverse complement strand
GTGATGTCGATCGTGTGCTCGGCCGCGGATGAGTCCGGTCCGATGTCGAGGGCGCGGGCGACGGCGTCGTCCACGGTCACGGTCCGGTCTGCCGCCCGTCGCCGAGGGGCACCTCGCCGTCCTCGGTCCCGGTCCGGCCCAGCGTGCGGTACTTCATCCTTCTCCCCCCTTGGAGGCGTTCGTTGAGCGTTTCGGTGAGGGGGCGACACCGTGCCGGTGCTGTACCCTCAGCCGAAGCGGAACAGTGTTCCGGCGCAATAGCCGGAACGTGGTTCCGGTACGGAGAACATACCGAACGTTGTTCCGTTTGGAAGGGGAGAAGCAGAGTGAGCGGGGACGCAACGGAGACGCCGAGTCGCGTGGCACGGCGCGTACGGTCCGACGCGCGACGCAACATCGACGCGTTGCTCGAGGCGTCCAAGGCGGCGTTCGCCACGTCGGGCGTGCACGCCCCGGTGCGGGAGATCGCCGAACGGGCGGGTGTCGGCGTCGCCACCGTCTACCGCCACTTCCCGCAGCGCTCCGACCTGGTCGCCGCCGTCTTCCGACACGAGATCGACGCTTGCGCCGACGCCGCCCCAGCCCTGGCCGCCGAGCATGAGCCAGGCGAGGCGCTGGAGCGCTGGCTGCAGCGATACACCAGCCTCCTGGCGACCAAGCGCGGGCTCGCCGCTGCCCTGCACTCGGAAGCCCCCGCCTTCGAAGCCCTGCCCGCCTGCTTCCAGGAGCCCCTACGGCCGGCCCTCGCATCGTTGCTCGAGACCGCGGCGGCCGCCCGTCAGGTTCGTGCCGATGTTGAGCCCAGCGACCTGCTGCAAGCGGTGGCCAGCCTGTGCCTGCCCGCCGCCGACGACGCCGACCATACCCAGCGCATGGTGGCTCTGCTGATCGACGGGCTGCGCTACGGCGTCACGGCCCCCACAACGAGTTCGAGCACCGGCTGAGACGCCCGGAAACTACGTCGCGGCATTGCGTTGCGCCGGCCGGCGCTCGAGGACTGCCTGAAGAACACGAGCGTCTAGTACCCGTAGTCGCGTGCGCCCCCGCCCGACGTGCCGGACGACGTGCCCTGGCTCGTGACCGCGTGCCACGTGAACGACTGGCCGTCGAACGTGTCCTTCAACCCGTCGCCGGTGACCTGTCCGGGCTGCGTGTCCTCGGCGAACGTGTAGAGCGGCTTGCCGTCGTGCGTGACCTGCATGCTGCCGTCCGGCCGCTTGACGGTGTCGAGCTTGCCGCCGACGCCGTCCGCGGCGGTCGGTGCACCGGCCGGCGCGGCGAGCGGGACCCAGATCGAGAGGCAGCCGGCGGTGCAGTGGATCGTGCCGTCCGCCTCCACGTCGGCCGTGTAGAGCGCGGCTCCGTCCTGGTCGACGAGCACCGATCCGACGCCGTCGACGTCCTTGACGGAGACGGTCGGCGCCTTCCCGCCCGCCGTGGCGGCCGGCTGCTCGGTGTCGTTGCCGCACGCGCCGAGCGCGAGCGCGAGCGCGGCGAGCGCCGCAACGGGTACGGCGCGGGACGGCGATCGGGTCATGATGCTCCTCCTGGCTGCTGGTTCATGGGGACGCGTATGAGCCGCTGGCCCGCGGCGGTCACGACGTCGAGCGCGACGAGGTCCGCGGCCGGGATCGCGGCCGCGCCGGTGACGTCGGCGCTGCCGCTGTACGTGGTCCACCAGGTGCCGGCCACCTCGGTGCTCCCGTCGCGTGCGCGGGCGACCAGCCGGCAGCGCTCGCCCGGCGCCGCGCCGCTCAGGCGGACGCGCAGCTCGGTTCCCCACGCGCGCGGCGTGGCCGCGACGGTGGCGTGCACGCCGGCGCGGGCGCCGTCCGCGGCGGTGGTCGCGGACGCGACGGGCGCCGGGGCCGGCCTCCGCTCCTCGGCAGCGCGCCACCCGGCGAACCCCAGCGCGACGACGGCGGCCAGCGCAGCGACCGCCGCGACCCGGCGCCGGCGGGCGCGCCGGCGCTCGGCCCGCACCGCCGTCCGCAGGCGCGCGTGGAGCGCCACCGGCGGCGCGGCCTGCGATTCCAGCGCGCGCAGCTCCTCCGGCGACATGCGGGCGAGGTAGGACCGCACGGGGATCAGTGCCTCGAGCTCCGCCCGGCACTGGTCGCAGGCGGCCACGTGGTCGTCCACGCGGTCGCGCTCGCGGTCGTCCAGCGCGCCGAGCACGTACGCGCCGAGCGACGTCATCGTCCCGCAGCTCACGGCGCGATCACCCCTCGCTCTGCCAGCGCGCCGAGCAAGTACGCGATCGCGCAGCTCACGGCGCGATCACCCCGCGCTCCTCCAGTGCGAGCCGCAGCGCGTGCAGCGCGTAGTACGTGCGCGACTTGACGGTCCCCTCGGGGACGTTCAGCACCCGCGCGGCCTCGGCGATCGACCGGTCGCGGTAGTGCACCTCGAGCAGCACCGCCCGGTGGTCGTCGCTGAGCGTCCTGAACGCCTCGGTGACGTCCCAGCTCAGCAGCGCCTGCTCGAGCTCGTCCGGCGCCGCGACCCCGGGCGCAAGCGGCTCCGCGCCGGCCGGCGCGGGCCGGCGCTGGCGGTAGCCGTCGATGACGAGGCGCCGCGCGACGGTGAAGAGCCAGGGGCGGGCGGCCGCGCCGTTCAGCGTGCCGGCGTTGCGCCACGCGCGCAGGAACGTCTCCTGGACCACGTCCTCCGCCTGGAAGCGGTCACCGCCGACCAGCCGCTGCACGTACGCGAGCAGCGGGGCCGCGTGCTCGGCGTACAGCAGGTCCAGCAGCTCCTCGCCGTGGGACAGCGCGGTCATGCCAAGGACTACGGAGCGCGGGTGCGAGGCGTTCGGATCGTCGCGCGCGAGCGCGCCAGGCATCGGACGACGGGTACGATCCGCCCGGCGGATGCGCGCGATCACGCTCGACCCCGGGACGCCCGACTCCGCCGCGCTGGAGGAAGTCCCCGAGCCTCCACCGACCGAGGGCGCGATCCTCGTCGACGGCGTCGCGCTCGGCATCTGCGGCACCGACGCGGAGATCGTCCGAGGCGACTACGGCGAGGCGCCGCCCGCGGAGCAGCGGCTCGTCCTGGGTCACGAGTCGCTCGGACGCGTGGTCGCGGCGCCCGCGGGGAGCGGCTTCGCGCCCGGCGACCTGCTCGTCGGCATCGTGCGCCGTCCCGACCCGGTCCCGTGCGCGTCGTGCGCGGCCGGCGAGTGGGACTTCTGCCGCAACGGCCGGTACACGGAGCGCGGGATCAAGGGGCTCCACGGCTTCGGGTCCGAACGCTGGCGGATCGAGCCGGAGTTCGCGGTCCGGATCGACCCGGGGCTCGGGCTGCTCGGCGTGCTGATGGAGCCGGCGTCGATCGTGGCGAAGGCGTGGGAGCAGATCGACCGGGTGCTCATGCGCGCGACGATCGGCCCGCAGCGCGTGCTCGTCACCGGGGCCGGCCCGATCGGGCTGCTCGCGGCGCTGCTGGCGCGGCAGCGCGGCTACGAGCTGCACGTATTCGACCGGGCGACCGACGGGCCGAAGCCCGAGCTCGCGCGCGACCTCGGCGCCACGTACCACACGGGCGGGGTCCGGGAGATCGACCCGGCGCCGGACATCATCGTCGAGGCGACCGGCGACAGCGAGATCGTGATCGACGCGATGTGCCACACGGCGGCCAACGGCGTCGTGTGCCTGACCGGCATCTCCTCCGGCGGCCACGACATCACGCTCGACGCCGGCGTCATGAACCGGACGATCGTGCTGGAGAACGACCTGGTGTTCGGCTCGGTCAACGCCAACCGGCGCCACTACGAGGCGGCCGCCGACGCGCTCGCGCGGGCCGACCGCGTCTGGCTCGAGCGGCTGATCACCCGCCGCGTCGCGCTCGAGCAGTGGCGCGACGCGCTCACGCGCGAGCCCCACGACATCAAGGTCGTGGTCGATCTCGGCGGCTCGTAGCCGCGCCGGGATCACGGGCACGAGCATCCGTCGCCGCTTGCTCACACAACCGCGGCGCGCGCCGTTGCACGGGTGTGACCGCTACCACCGGGTCGGGATGCGCCACGGGGTCAGCACCGTGACGCGCGGCCGGCGCACGGCGCTCGGAGTCATCTTCCACGACGCGCGCTGACCACCCGCGCGGGGTGTGCTCGCACCCGCGTCCCGGGGTACTTGGACGACATGAACCGCATGTTCTCCGACCTACCGGCTGCGGAGCCTCAGCAGGTCGTCGCGAGCTACGCGACGTACGCCGAGGCGCAGCGCGCCGTCGACCGGCTCTCCGACGCCGGGTTCCCCGTCGAGCACGCGGAGATCGTGGGCCTGGACCTCCGCCTGGTCGAGCGGATCACCGGCCGGCTCACGACCCTCGGCGCCACCGCCGCCGGCGCGGCGAGCGGCGCGTGGTTCGGCCTGTTCATCGGGCTGCTCGTCGGCCTGTTCACGACCGGGCCGGAGTGGCTCGGCCTCATGTTCGGCGGCCTGCTCATCGGCGCCTTCTGGGGCGCGCTGTTCGGCTTCTTCGCGCACTGGGCGCTGCGCGGTCAGCGCGACTTCTCCTCGGCGCGTGCGATCGTTGCCGATCGCTACGAGTTGCGCGTCGCGGATGCCCACGCGGCGCGCGCCAAGGAGCTGCTCTCGCAGCGCTGACAGGCGGAGCCGCTGCTACCAGGCCGGCCCGGCGGGGGTGGCCGGGAGCGGGATCTCGCGCACGGACGGCAGCGAGAAGATGCGGATGACCTGGTCTGAAGGTGCGGGGACGGTGATGATGGTCATGGTGTCGGCCCTTTCACGCTGACTCGGGGCGATGGACACATACTTCCGCTCCGGCGGCCGATCTCCTATGCGGACAGGCCTCCGACTTGCCCCCGGGCCACCCACCGCGTCACCTGCGGTTTGCCCTACCCCTCAGAGGGCGCACGCCCCGATGACCTCCTGCCACCACGCGATCTCGGCGTCGTCGGTCGCCGCGATCAGCCGGCGGCGCGCCTGGGTCTGGACCTGGCCCGCCGGGCCCATCATCAGGATCGGCCCGGTGACCGCGAAGCGGCCGTCCGCGAGGATGACGAGCGCGCCGGCGACGTCGCGGCGCGTGCGCAGGTGCTCGACGACGGGGTTTCCGGAGACCTCGCGCGGATGCGCCGCGTCGCCGTCGTCGGAGTCCCAGGGGCGCGCGGTGTAGACCGGCACGCTGCCGGTGTACGTGCGCGCCGGGCGGACCGGCTTGCTCACCGGGCCCTTGCGCCAGCGGTCGAGCAGCTCCGGCAGGTCCTGCGCGACCTCGTGCCGCACGAGCACGAGCAGGCGATCGCCCGTCTGCAGGCGCGTCGAGCCGCGCGGGAGCAGCGCCTCGTCGCCGCGCACGATGAGCGAGACGAGCGCGTCGCGCGGCAGCCCCAGATCTCGCAGCCGGGCGCCGTCGGCGGCGTCCCCCGGGCGGATCACGTGCTCCACGACCTCGGCGCCGAGCTCGCGCACCGCGCCGACCTCGAGCACGGAGGGCGTGCGCGCCGGCTCGTCGGTGGTGACGCGCAGCCAGCGCGCGACCGGCTCGATCGTCGTGCCCTGCAGCACGGTCGAGAGCAGGACCGCGAAGAACACGATGTTGAAGAACTCGCGCGCCTGGGGCACGCCCTCGATGACCGGGAAGATCGCCAGCACGACGGGGACCGCCCCGCGCAGCCCGGCCCACCCGAGCAGGGCCTTCTCGCGCACGTCGAAGCCGCTGCCGACGGTGGACACGATCGTCGCCAGCGGGCGCGCGACGAACACGACGACGAGCGCCAGCAGCGTGCCCTTCCACGCGACCTCGTCGAGCTGGGCGGGGAACACCAGCAGGCCGAGCGCGACGAACATCCCGAGCTGCGCGATCCAGGCCAGGCCCTCGTGAAAGGCGGTCACGGTGCGCTTGGCCGGCAGGTTGGCCGACCCCAGCGCGAGCCCGGCCAGGTAGACCGCGAGGAAGCCCGAGCCGTCCAGCGTCGCCGCCAATCCGAACGCGACCGCGGCGGCAGCCAGCGAGGCCACCGGATAGAGACCAGGCGTGGAGAGCTGTACGCGCTGGAACGCCTCGCGCGCGAGCAGCCCCACTGCCACGCCGACGACGAAGCCGATCCCGAGCTGCTGGACGAACAGCAGGAGCATGTCCTCCAGCCCGTAGCCGGGATGGAGCACCCACTCGATGAACCCGAGCACGAGCAGCACGGCGATCGGGTCGTTGAAGCCGGCCTCGCCCTCGAGCGTGCGCTCCAGCCGCTTGCGCAGACCGGCGCCGCGCAGGAGGGAGAACACCGCAGCGCCGTCGGTCGACGCGATGATCGAGCCGAGCAGCAGCCCCTCCACGGTCGAGAAGTCGAACAGCCACGACGCCGCCAGGCCCGTGACGACCGCGGTGATGAGCGTGCCGGGCACCGCGAGCCCGATCGCCGGGCGCAGCACCGGGCGGATCTCGCCCCAGCCGGCCGCGAGCCCGCCCTCGAACAGGATCAGGGCCAGGGCGACCACCCCGATCGTCTCGGCCATGTGGAAGTTGGAGAAGTCGATCAGGCCCAGCCCGTCGGACCCGACGAGCATGCCGAGCCCGAGGAACAGGACGAGTCCGGGCAGCCGCAGCCGGCCCGCGACCAGCGACGCCGCGAGCGCCGCCGACAGCAAGGCACCGACGATCAGGATGCGCTCGGCGTCCGCCAAGCGCGCAGCATTTCAGGAAAGTGCTACTCGGGCGTCGTGTACGCCTGCGAGATGCCGCCGTCGACCATGAAGCTCGTCGCGTTCACGTACGTCGAGTCGTCGCTCGCCAGGAACAGCGCGGCCGCGGCGATCTCGCGCGCCTCGGCGAAGCGCCCCGCCGGGACGTGCACCAGCCGCCGCTCGGCGGCGACCGGGTCCTTGGCGAACAGCTCCTGCAGCAGCGGCGTGTTGACCGGTCCTGGGCACAGCGCGTTCACGCGCACGCCCTGGCGCGCGAACTCCACGCCGAGCTCGCGCGACAGCGCGAGCACGCCGCCCTTGGATGCCGTGTAGGAGATCTGCGACGTGGCCGAGCCCATCGTCGCGACGAACGACGCCGTGTTGATCACGGACCCGCCGCCGCCCTCGACCAGGTGCGGGATGCCGTGCTTGCAGCAGAGGAAGACCGACTTGAGGTTGACGTCCTGCACGCGCTGCCACGCCTCCACCGTCGTGTCGAGCACGGAGGCGTCGTCGGTCGGGGAGATGCCGGCGTTGTTGAAGAGGACGTCGATGCGCCCGAGCTCGTTCTGCACGTGGTCGTAGAGGTCGGCGACCTGTTGCTCGTCGGCGACGTCGACCGCGACGCTCAGCGTGCCGACGCCGTCGTCGCGCAGGTCGACGCCGACGACCGTCGCGCCCTCTTCCATGAACACCTGCGCGCTCTCGGCGCCGATGCCGCTCGCCGCGCCGGTGATGACGCAGACCTTCCCGGCCAGTCGTTCCAAGGCTCAGACCCCCGATGGGTGGTGAACGGACTTCGACGTCATGCGGCCTCGCGGTCGCCCCGCCGCTCCGCCCGGTACGCGCGCGCCTCGTCGACGAGCGCGCCGATCAGCGGTGACGACTCGTCCGCCTCGGGATGCCATTGCACGCCGAGCGCGAACCGGTTGCCCGGCACCTCGAGCGCCTCGGGCAGGTCGTCGAGCGTCGCCCAGCCGGTCACCTCGAGCCCGTCGCCGATCCGCTCCACGCCCTGGTGGTGGTGCGACTTGGTGCCGTGGATCTCCTCGTGCGCGAGGCGCGCGGCGAGCGAGCCCGCCGCCAGCCGCACGTCGTGGTCGGCGTTGTCGAACGAGCCGAGCGAGCGGCGGTGCTCCTCGTGGCCTCTGCCTCGGGCTGCGCCCTCGTCACCGCTATCGCTCGCCTCGGGCAGGTGCTGGTTGAGCGTCCCGCCGCGCGCGACGTTCATCACCTGCATGCCGCGGCAGACGCCGAGGAACGGCAGGTCGCGCTCCAGCGCGCGCCCGGCGAGCGCGAGCTCGAACGCGTCGCGCTCGGGCACGGTCCCGAGGGTCTGCGGGTGCGGCTCCGCGCCGTAGGAGGCGGGGTCCAGGTCGGCGCCGCCGGCGAGCAGCAGGCCGTCGATCAGGTCCAGGAGCAGGTCGGGATCGGCGACCGCGGCCGGGTCGGGCGGGAGCAGCAGCGCGATGCCGCCGGCGCGCTGGACGGCGTCGACGTAGCTGCGGGGGAGGAGGAAGGCCTGCGCGTCCCACACGCTCCAGCGGGCGCGTTCGAGCGCAGTGCACAGTCCGATGACGGGAGAGGGCATGACGAGACAGGATGACGCGCCCGACGCGACGCGCCCGCCGCAGCCCTAGACCTTCTCGGGCTCGGTATCCGCGACGCCGAGGCCTTCGCCGGCGAACTCGACCGTCCGCACGGGGCCGGTGAACGAGTGCCGCGCGCTCACGAGCCACCAGATCCCGACTGCGAGCAGCACGCCGCCGACGGTCAGCGGCGCGTAGTTGACCGCGTTCCAGTCGAACTCGTCGCTGAACGGCACCGCAGCCGGTGTGAACGGCAGGCAGAAGATCACGGTGATGATGCCGACCCAGATCGTCGCCCCGAGGTTCATCCACTTGTACTTCGCGCCGTTGGTCCACGGACCGGGCTTGAACGCGTCGCCCATCCGCCAGCGCAGGTAGATCGGGATCGCGTACGCGATGTAGAGGCCGATAACGCACACCGACACGACCGCAAAGAACGCGACCGGGATCCCGGCGGCGTTCGACTGGAGCGCGGGCAGCGTGATGACGAGCGCCCAGAAGCACACGAACAGAACGGCCCCGACCGGGACGCGCTTGGAGTCGAGCTTCGTCCAGAGCCGCCAGCCCGGGATCGCGCGGTCCCGCGAGAACGCGTAGGTCATGCGCGACGCGCTGGTGACGCACGCCATCCCGCAGAACAGCTGCCCGATGCAGGAGATGAGGATCACGATCTCCGCCGCCGTGGCCGAGAGCGACTGCTCGAAGATCGCGAGCGACGTGCCGCCGGCTTCGGTGACCGCGCCGGGATCGCCGACCGCGAACGTGATCGCGAGCAGCACGATCCAGCCGATCACGGCCGAGTAGAACACCGAGCGCCAGACGCCCTTCGGCGCCGACTCCGCGGCCCCATGGGTCTCCTCGGATATGTGCGCCGAGGCGTCGAAGCCGGTGATCGTGTACTGCGTCAGCAGGAAGCCGAGCGGCAGGACGTAGAACCAGAGCATGCCGTCGCCGAAGCCCGAGTTGTTGATCGTCTCGCCGAACACGAACGAGAAGCTCTGGTGGCGGTCCGGCGCGATGACGAGGATGGCGACGATCACGGCGACGCCGGCCACGTGCCACCAGACGGAGATGTTGTTGAACACCGCCACCATGTGTGACGAGTAGATGTTGATCAGCGCGTGCAGCACGAGGATCGCGGCGAACACCGCGAAGATGTCGCCGAGTCCGGCTCCATCGGCGAAGTTGATCACCCCGATGTCGACGCTCCACAGGCCCATCAGCGTGGAGACGAACGTCGCGCACGCGTAGTCCACCGACGCGACGACCGCGACGAGGCCGACGAGGTTGAACCAGCCGGTGAACCAGCCCCAGGCCGCGCCGCCCAGCTCGGTCGCCCACCAGTAGATGCCGCCGGCCGTGGGGTACGCGGAGACGAGCTCGGACATGCAGAACGCGACCAGCAGGATCATGCACGAGATCAGCGGCCAGCCGATCGAGATGGCGATCGGCCCGCCGTTGTTCCAGGCCTGACCGTAGGTGGTGAAGCATCCGGCCAGGATCGAGATGATCGTGAAGGAGATCGCGAAGTTGGAGAACCCGCTCCAGCTTCGGGTCAGCTCCTGCTTGTAGCCCATCTCGGCGAGTCGCTGCTCGTCCGTGCCCGGCGCGGTCGTGCTCATCCGAAAGCGTCTCCCCCGGTAAAGGTCTGGTCACCGACCTATTGGGCGCGACTGTATGCAGCGACGCGGACCCAAGTCAAGCGGCGGGCAGCAGCCCGGACAGCACGTGCTCGGTGCCCTCGAGGTGCTCGGCCATGATCCGCATCGCCCGGTCGCGGTCGCGCTTGCGCACGGCGACGAGCATCTTGGCGTGCTGCTGGTTGCTCCACGCGAGCAGCTCGGGCGGGTGGGCGATGTAGGCGATCAGGTCGCTCATCTGGCCCTGCGCCTCGGTCATCGCGGCCACGAGCCGCGGGCTGCCGGCGGCCTCGGCGAGCCCGATGTGCCAGCGCACGTCGGCCTGGCGGAAGCCGGAGAAGTCCTCGAGCGTCTCGTCCATCGCGCTGACGCACTCGTCGAGCGGCGCGAGCGCGTCCTTGCCGGCGCGCTCGGCGGCGAGCACCGCGACCGCCAGCTCGACCGCGAGGCGCTGGTCGCAGGCGTCGCGCCAGTCCGCCACCAGCGCCGCGGTCGGCGCCTCGGCGGGCGGCGGCGACTCCGCCACGAACGTGCCGCCGCTGCGGCCGCGGGCGGCGTGCAGGTGGCCGCTCTGCACGAGCGCGGTCAGCGCCTGGCGCAGCGTGGAGCGGGAGATCCCGAGCTGCCGGCAGAGCATGCGCTCGGCCGGCAGCCGCTCGCCCGGCTGGAGCAGCCCGAGCTTGATCGCGGTGCCCAGCCGCTCGAGCGTCTCCTCGAACGCGGTCTGGGACTGGACCGGCGCGAACACGGTCTCCGTCGACGCTCCCGGCAGGCCGAGCCTCATAGCCGCTCGAATCCCCGGACGCGCTCCCAGTCGGTCACGGCGGCCTGGAACGCGTCGAGCTCGACCCGGGCGTTGTTGAGGTAGTGCTCGACCACCTCCTCGCCGAACGCGGCGCGCGCGACGGCGCTGGCGGCGAACCCGTCGCGCGCGTCCCGCAGCGTGGCGGGGACCCGTGGCTTGTCCGACGCGTACGCGTTCCCTTCGAAGGCGGGCTCCAGCTCCAGCCCGGCGTCCATCCCGTGCAGGCCGGCGGCGATCATGGCGGCGAGCGCGAGGTAGGGGTTGACGTCGGCGCCGGGCAGCCGGCACTCGAGCCTGCGGCTCGGTCCGTGCCCGACCACGCGCAGCGAGCAGGTGCGGTTGTCGCGTCCCCAGGCGACCGCGGTGGGCGCGAACGACGCGGCCGCGAAGCGCTTGTAGGAGTTCACGTTCGGCGCGTAGAACAGGCACAGCTCCTCCAGGCAGGCGAGCTGGCCGGCGAGGAAGCGCTCGAACGCGGTGTCGTCGTCGGCGAACAGCGGCGTGCCGTCGTCGCGCCGCAGCGAGAGGTGGATGTGGCACGAGTTGCCCTCGCGCTCGTCCCACTTGGCCATGAACGTGATCGCCATTCCCTCCTGGTCCGCGATCTCCTTCGCGCCGTTCTTGTAGATCGCGTGCTCGTCGGCGGTCTGCAGCACGGGGCCGTAGCCGAAGTTGATCTCGTGCTGGCCGAGGTTGCATTCCCCCTTGGACGTCTCCACGCACAGGCCGGCGCCGGTCATCCCGTTGCGGATGCGGCGGATCAGCGGCTCGACGCGCGACGTGCCGAGCATCGAGTAGTCGACGTTGTAGAGGTTGGCCGGATGCAGGTCGCGGTAGCCGGCGCGGGCGGCGTCGTCGTAGGAGTCGCGGAAGACGATGAACTCCAGCTCGGTCGCGCCGACGGCGGTCAGTCCGCGCTCGGCGAGCCGGTCGAGTTGGGCGCGCAGGATCTGGCGCGGCGAGGCGACGACGGGCGCGCCGTCGGCCCAGTGCAGATCGGCCATGCAGAGCGCGGTGCCCTCGTGCCACGGGTTCAGCCGCAGCGTCTCGAGGTCCGGCCGCAGCTCGAAGTCGCCGTAGCCGGTCTCCCACGACGACATCGCGTAGCCGCCGACCGTGTTCATCTCGACGTCGACCGCGAGCAGGTAGTTGCACGCCTCGGCGCCATGGGCGAGCACCTCGTCGAGGAAGTGGCGCGCGGTCAGCCGCTTGCCCTGGAGCCGCCCCTGCATGTCGGCGAGGCACAGCAGGACGGTGTCGACCCGGCCGGCGCCGACCGCCGCGCGCAGCTCGTCGAGCGAGAGGGGGGGCATGAGCGCGCACCGTACCCGGGCAATGGTGCCGATGCCAAACCTAAAGGGGGTCAGGCCCCG